>Ga0209755_10000594_pt1 | contig 64746 bp, 70 predicted proteins | sample TergutCo191P1_FD_187301 | JGI IMG/M metagenome (GOLD analysis project Ga0209755, IMG submission 187301) | Cornitermes sp. P1 segment gut microbial communities from Petit-Saut dam, French Guiana - Co191P1 (SPAdes) (version 2) | ecosystem: Host-associated > Arthropoda: Insects > Digestive system...
CAAAAACCCCTGTATTTTTGAAAATTGATGTCATTATTGATAACACCAATTTTCCAGCGTTTACATCGTATCGAACAAGCAACGCTAATTCCATACAGGGTAAGTATTTAGCAAAGGTCTACAAATCAACAACTGGACTTTTATACGAAGTTCTGGTTGTTCGTGGTTAAATTCTTTTTCTTTGCACATCACTCTATCGCGAAAATCCTGTCCGCATACATACTCCAGCCATCAGCAGCCTTGTATGCTTCAACGCTGTGCGCCGGAAGGTTCTGTCAGTATTACTGATTCTATATCAGGTTTTTTACGAACATAAATATTATAGCCGAAGACACCGTTATTATCGCTTTCTTCTATTCTGATATCATTAGAAGTCAACGCTAAGTCAAATGACTGACCAAATGCGTTTCCTAAGATTAACAAAAAGAAAACTCCGAATAAAATTTTACCTTTCATGTTTCCTCCGTAACATACAAAACTCAGGGGCGAACAACACGGAAGCCGAAGTCGTAGCCCCTGAAGTACGGGTCGCCGTAATCCCGAAACGCAGAACGGAGGGACTGCCCGTCGTAGAGCCAATACCCACCGCGCAGCACACGGAAATCGCCAGAGACCGCTCCCGAGGGGTCAGTCTGCGCCATGCCAGGATATTCGTCATACCAATCCCAACACCATTCAAATAAATTTCCATGCATGTCGTATAAACCCCAGGCGTTAGGCGCATATTTATCTACTTCGCTTGTGCTATTTAAAAAAACTCCTGCCACTGTATTAAATGGATCTACATAACTTGCGTAGTAATTAGCCTGATCCGATGTTATCAGATTTGTTCCCCAGTTAAACGCTGTTGTCGTTCCTGCCCTGCAAGCGTATTCCCACTGCGCTTCTGTTGGCAATCTATAACCATTGGCAGAATTATTCGTTGTTACAAGCCATTTTACAGTATCGTATTGATTCGTGTTATTCGGATCTTCCTGTGTTTTATCAATAATATAATAAGAAGTTAATCCGTCTAATTCACTCAACGCATTACAGAACTCTATAGCATCATACCAACTAACACGTTCTACAGGTAATTTATCTCCTGTTGTTAATCCCGCAGGAAGATTACTGTCTTTAAACCAACTTGGGTTTATTCCCATTACTTCTTCGTATTGTGCCTGTGTTACTAGAAATTTTCCCATAAAAAATTTGCTTAATGTAACCTGTCTCTGAGGACGTTCATTATCATACCAACTATCGCCAAGCACTTCCGTCTCGCTTTCAGGACTTCCCATTGTAAAAGTTCCCGCTTGTATCGATACCATATCTATTACAGATTTTTTCACAGTAATAGCACAAGTTGCTGTTTTATTTCCGTCTGCTGTAGTTACAGTTATTGTTACATTTCCAATAGCAACCGGTGTTACTTTACCATTAGCGTCTACAGTCACCTTGCTTGTATCGCTGGAACTAAAACTCACGGCTTTATTAGTTGCGTTTGCAGGGCTTATGCTCGCAGTAAGAGTAGTTGTCTCGCCATGGTTAATAAAAAGCGTCATTGTAGTTTTATCCAAGCTTACGCCGCTCACCGATACCGAAGACGACTCATCATCACCGCCGCAAGCCACTAAAAATAGCCCGATTACCATAATTAGAACGAGAATTTTCATTGTGTTTTTCATATAAAACCTCTTATTTCTCAAAATTTACTCTTATAAATCGTAAAAAGACCAAAAGTAAGCGTCATTTAGACAACTATAGTGGCTTTTTAGACGCTTGTCAATAACTATTAAGCATTTATTATTGTCTTATTAGCAAGTGAGGAAATATGACGAGTATAAGAGACATATTAGCTCACAACATGAAGGAAAATCGTAAAAAATGCGGTTTTTCACAGGCAAAATTAGCAGAAAAAGCCAATGTAACAACCCAATATATCGCCATGATCGAGGTTTCACGCAAATTTCCAACGCCGGAAATGCTTGAACGCCTCGCAAAAGCACTGGAAATAGAGACTTATCAATTTTTTAGCGTAAAAGCTATTCCCGAAGATGCCATGGAACAGTTGCGCATGTCCATTGTCAAAGACATCGACAAGGTAGTCGCCGATGCGGTTAAAAAGGCGATTGCGGAAAACTGCGTGAAAAGCGGGAAACACTTGACATCTTAGTCCACTATGGACTAAGATGTCAATATGAAAGATAATGAATCCTATGTTGAAGAACCTCAGGCAGCTTATGCTGCAAAGACTGTCTCGATCCACGAAGCCAAGACTAATTTTTCTAAGTTGGTAAAAAGAGCGGAAGCTGGGGAGACAATTTATATCGGCGCTTACGGCAAGCCGACTGTAGCGATGATTTCCAGTGAAGCTGTACCAAAAAAAAGACCCGTAAATGAAGCATTTGGATGCATGAAAGGACATTGCGAACTACCTGATAATCCCGTTTCTTGGACGGATGAGGAAATATATCAGATGTTTTACGCAAGTTTTATGACTTGGGAGGAATTTGTTAACTCATGACGCGTTTCTTGTTAGATACCAATGCGCTTATATGGTTATTTGAAGGTTCACCTAGAATGAAACCGGTTTTACCGCTTTTTTCCATGAAAAATTCAAAAGTATATATCAGCGCGGCTTCATGGTGGGAAATAGCGATTAAGGAACGTAAAGAAGGTTTTTCATTTACCGGTTTAGAACTGGAATCATTCGTAAATATGTATGATTTTCACGAGTTGCCCGTTACAAGAGAGCAGTTTAGAGCTTATAAAGAACTTCCCAAAATACACAACGACCCCTTCGACCACATGCTCCTTGCCCAAGCTATAACCTGTCCCATGCGTCTTATCACAGGCGATAAAATCCTTGCCGAGTATTCTTCGCTGGTTATGGTCATTTAGCTCCTCTCTTTCCCCCTACGCATCCTCTATGTGAAAAAAATCGTAAAAAAAATTAAAATTTTTCTTGACATATTGTACTAGTACACTTAGAATTGTACTAGATGAATAGTACAAAGGTTAGGACGAAGGACGCCAAGCTACAAACCCACGAGGAGGGCATCAACTTCACGCTGGACCCGATAAACGGGACGCCGATTTACAGGCAGATAATCCAGCAGATTGAGTATGCCATCCTGTCCGGGCGGATGAAATCCGGCGATAAACTGCCGACGATTCGTTCTTTGGCGGTTGATTTAAAGACCAACCCGAATACCATCGCCAGAGCTTACAACGAGCTGGAAATTCGCGGGATTTTAGAAACACAGGTAGGCAGCGGAACTTACATCTCCGATAAAAAACCTGTAATGGAAGACGACAGTCTTAACCGTAAAATCCGGGAAGTGATTGCCCGCTTCACGCATGAGTTACACGATCTGGGCGTTGAAAACAAGGAACTTGTCAAATTGATTGATTCGTATATCAAGGAGGAATTTAAATGAAATTGAAGAAAAAGACTGATTACACTCTCGCTTTAATCAGGCTTATCGCGCTTGTCGCAGTTGCGGCGATTATGTCTATGGTTTATCACATCCCGGAGAAACCGGCTTTGCATTTGGAAGACTTAAAGCAGATGTGGGCTGGTATCGCTATTTTTCTTTTAGTCGCGCTTTTGGTTTTTTCAATTCGCAAAGCCGATGAATGGGAACGCGCTATCGTTCTTCGTTTTGGAAAATTCCTCAGGGTGAAAGGTCCCGGGCTTTTTTTCCTGATTCCCATTGCGGACAGAATAAATCAAATTGTAGATATCCGAATCAGGGTTTCTGATTTTTCAACGCAGAAAACTTTAACAGGCGATTCTGTCACTGTAAATGTTGACGCTATTTGTTTCTGGCTTGTGTGGGATCCGCAGAAAGCTGTTCTTGAAGTTGAAAATTATATTGACGCTGTTGTACTTTCTTCCAAGACCGCTCTGCGTAACGCGATTTCCAACCACGATCTTTCAACATTTCTTGAACGCAGTGATATTATCGAAAAGCAGATACAGGAAGATGTTGATAAAAAAACAACACAGTGGGGAATAACAGTTCTTCATATCGAGATTACAGACATTCAAATTCCTGAGGCCTTGCAGGATTCGCTTTCGCGCGTCGCACAGGCGGAACGCGAGAAGAAGGGGCGTATTCTGCTTGCGGAAGCTGAAATTGAAATCGCGAAAAAACTTGAAGAAGCTTCTAAAATTTACAGGAGCAATGAACCTGCGATGAAGCTTAAAATTCTTTCGATATTGAATGAAGGATTAAAAGCGGGCAACTCAATGATGCTTGTTCCAAATACGATAACCGAAGAACTAAAGACGACGGATATTTTTGGTTTACAGGCTTTGAATGAAATAAAGAAAGGAGATAAATAAGGAAACTTCGTTTCCTTTTTCGATTTGACTGCGCTGCTAATGCGGCGCTTAATGGAGGTTAAAATGACAGTTGTAAAAGCGGAAAGTGTAGTTAAAGACTACGGTTTAAACGGACAGACAGTTCACGCCCTGCGCGGAGTGAATGTCGAATTCAAGAGCGGAGAATTTTCCGCCATCGCCGGTCCTTCGGGAAGCGGTAAATCAACATTTTTGCATCTTGTCGGCTGTCTTGATACTATTACTTCGGGGAACATTATAATCGGCGGTTCAAACACCGCGAATATGACGCGTAACGAGTTGGCTCTTTTGCGCAGGCAAAGTATTGGTTTTATTTTTCAGGCATACAATTTGATTCCTGTGCTTTCTGTAGAAGAAAATGTTTCATTTCCTTTAACTCTTATGGGCATTGATAAAAAAGAAATAAAGGAACGTACAGGCAAAGTCTTAAAAGACGTAGGTCTTGACGGTATGGCAAAGCGCCGTCCCAAGGAAATGTCAGGCGGACAGCAGCAAAGGGTCGCAATCGCCCGCGCTCTTGTAAAAAAACCTAAACTTATTCTTGCGGACGAACCTACGGCAAATCTTGATTCAAAAATAGGACAGGAAATTCTTGAACTAATGCTGGAATTGAACAAGTCCGAAGGGACGACGTTCATTTTTTCCACTCATGATCAGATGGTTATGGATTTTGCGCGCCGCCTTATCAATATCCGCGACGGGCAGATTGTTAACGATCACGTTAAGGAGTGAACATGAAATTAACAGGAATATGGGAATTAAAAAAGATGGCTTTACGCAATCTTGCCCGTCACAAGGTTAAGACCGTACTTACATCTTTAGCGATTATGGTTAGCGTCGCTGTTTACATTTTCCTTAATAGCTGGCTTGGCGGTATGCAGATTGAATCGCGCAGAAATATCGTCAATTTTGAGCAGGGCGCGGCAAAACTGCAGACAAATCTTTATTTTGAAAGAAAGGACGAGATGCCCAGCTATGAAAATTTTAAAGATTGGGAAATATACAAAGCTGCGCTCAATAACGAGGGTTATGTAAGCGCTCCGCGTTATACTTTTTCCGGCACTTTATTTTCAACATCAGGCTACGCGCCTGTATTGTTTTTCGGAATCGATCCTGCCTCGGAAAAAGAAGTTCTTAGGTACACCGAGTATGTTGATTTCGGCCGCTTCGTGCAGAACGGAAAATTTGAAATCGCGCTTGGAACAATAGCCGCGGAAAAATTAAAAGTCGGGATTCCAACTCGTCCATACCGTATGGAACTGGAAGAACTCATCTCGCAGGAAACGTCAAATTCCAATGACGCGGAATTTATACGGTCGCTTTATGACATGTCTCTTGTTACCAAAGATCCGTTCGGTATAAATATCGATTTAAAAGCCAGCGAAGGTAATGAAAGAATGATTTTAAAGAGGGATGCAAGCAAAGCGGATCTTGACCGTTACTGGGCTATACTGGACGCGTCAGGGAGAAACGATGTTCGCATTAACGCGGTTATCGATATAAGGGCGACTCCGGAAATTATCCGCGCCGACAAGTGGGACGGAGAGTTATGGCCTTCCCTGCGGACCGAAGATAAGGAAACAGTTTATTCCGCTTATGAATACGTTGATTTTATGAACGCGTATCTGTTAGTTGAAACTGACGAGGATCAGCTTAACAAAGTTTTAGATGCCATGATACGCGCCGGTTTTGCGGGAGCGGTTAATCACATCAATCAAGCTTTTGATGTAAAAGTCGCAGGAGTAATTAATTCACCGGCTCCGCTTCCAAACGGAAACACAGCTTTTATTCCGCTTGATGTTCTGCAGGATGAGGCAGGTATGATGCTTGAAGGAGCTGTCACAGAGCTTATTATCAGGGAAAAAGGCGTTCCCGATGACCGGCTTCCCGGAAAGAGCGAGAGCGGCTTTGTTATTGAAACCGCGCTTAAACGCGGACTTGCGTCGATGGGATTGAATATGCCGGGCGAGCTTGGCGTTCGTACATGGCAGGAATACATGGAAGATTATCTGAATTATGAAGCGATTCAAACCGGAATGCCGCAGATTCTGGCTTTCCTTTTACTCCTGCTCTCATTCCTTGGAATCTCAAATACGATTCTGCTTGCGATTCTTGAGCGCACAAAAGAAATCGGTATGATGAGAGCGATGGGGATGACGGACGGACAGATGATCATGACATATATGCTGGAAGCAGGTTTTCTTGGATTAATCGGATCGGTTTTAGGAATTATAGTCGGCTGTGTTATCAATTATCCGCTGGTTAAATACGGTATTGATTTTTCAGCGATGGGCGAGTTAATGCCCGACGGGATTGGTTTCCGTACCATGGCGATCTTCCGCAGTACGTGGAATCCAGGAGTAATCATCGGTTCAGGTGTTATCGCGACATTGCTGTCGTCGCTTGTGGCGATTTTACCGACGCGTCAGGCAGTGAAGAAACCGATAACAGAAAGCCTTAGGTTTGAATAATAGGGGGTTGTTAATGAATAATGTATATAAAACGGGCGGCACGGGAACGCTGATAAAAATCGCTTACCGTAACATTTGGCGTAACATGAGGCGCACTCTTTTTTGTTTTGCGGCAGTAGGAATAGCGGTTTTTTTTATCGTTGTTTATTCATCAATGATAGACGGAATGACCAAATGTATATTTGATACTGTAAAGATTTACGAGCTTGGGCATGTTAAGGTTGTGTCAAAGCAATATGAAAACGAAAGCGAGTATATGCCGGTACAATATCCTGTAGCCGACGGAAAGAGCTGGAATGAAATTGCTTCGGATATTTATCAAATCCCGGGAGTACGTGCCGTTCTTCCGAGGATAGCTACGATGGCGACATTGCAGGACAGCATTGTAAAACACGCAATGCTGTGGGGGCTGGATATTGAAAAAGAAACTCAGGCGAATCATTTAAACCTGACGGATCGCAATGACGGTATAATTGAAGGCCGCTGGCCGCGTCCGGGCGCGAATGAAATCGCGGTAGGACGTGTTTTCGCGCAGAAATCCGGGTTAACTGTAGGCGACAGATTGATGTTTAAAACAATATCCGCTCAATTTTCCGAAAAGTTTTTGCGTCCGCAGATTGTCGGCGTTTTCAATTTTGATTATATCAAGATTGACGAGCGTTACATCATAATGGATATTGAAAGGCTTCAGAGTCTGCTTGTACTTGGCGAAGGAACGCAGTCTCTTGTTATCTTCGCCGATGATGACAACATGGCTGGAGCTATTGCCGCGCGCGTTCAGAATCTTTTGGGAGGCGACAATATCGTTACAGAATGGAGAGATAACTACTGGGTCGCTGTTATGGATATGGTAGGTCCCATATACAATACAGTTTTTCTTGTTTTCCTGATTGTCGCAAGTTTTTTAATTATCAATACGGTTGTAATGATCATTCACGAACGCATCAAAGAAATCGGCATGATGGGATGTCTTGGAATGACCCGCGCGGAAATTGTTAAAGTGTTTTTCTTTGAATCGATTTTTATGGCGGCGTTCGGCGCGCTTGCCGGAGTTGTATTAGGAGGATCGATAGTCGCCGTTATGGCAGGCTCTCCGATCCGGTTTATGGAGCATTTCGGAAATACATTCGCCGATATGCCGATGAGTAACGCTATTTTCTTTGAATTTAAGCCGAGTGTATTGTTACGCGCGTGGCTTATGGGTGTTGTAGTAGCGTCAATCTTTACCTTGCTTCCGTCGCTTAAAAGCGCGTTTGTGGAACCGGTAGAAGCTCTTAGGAGGTAATTATGTACAGGAAATTATTTTTATCAGTTTTGTTAATAAGCATTGCAGTGTCGGCATTCTCTCAGGCGCCGACAGCGCAGCAGCTTCTTTCGCGCGTCGACAACAATGAAATCTACCAGACGATTGAATACGAAGGCGAAATTATCATAGAACACGGCAGCCGTCGTTATGTGAAAGTAATGAAAGCGTGGGGAAGGGGCAATACACACAGTTTTATCGAATTTACAAATCCCGAAGACAGGGGTACAAAGTATCTTAAAAGGGACGGAAGGCTCTTTGTTTATTCGCCCGACACTGAAGAGGTTATGCTTATCTCCGGCCATATGTTAAAAGAATCCATGATGGGTTCTGATATGTCATACGAAGATACATTGAACAACGAAACTCTAAGCAGCCGTTATGATCCTGTTCTTGCAGGTTCAGAGATTGTCAACGGAAGAGATTCATGGGCGCTGGAACTTACGGCAAGGAAAAGAACGGAAAGCTATCCAAAACGCAAATTATGGATAGATAAAGAAAACGGCGATCTGCTTGCTTACGAGCTGTACGCGCTGTCAGGCGTTAAACTTAAAGATTACTCTTTAAAAAGAGTGGAAACAATCGGCGGCAGACGTTTTCCTGTAGAAGGCGAAATGCGCGATCTTATGCGCAAAGATTCAAAGACAACATTCGTAATGCGCAATGTTGTTCTGGACAGGACAATACCGGATTCTGTATTTAGCCAGCGTAATTTGGAGAGGTGATCTTGAGAAAATATTTATTTGTAATTATTTTATCGTTATTTACACTCAACTGTCTTTACGCGCAATTAAGTATTTCCGGTGTACTGGATTCCACAGTCTCAATGAACATCGGTGCAGGGGATGCGCCGGTGTTTTCTATCGGACTTGAAGAATACGCTAACCTGCGCTTTCAAGCTAAATTGAGGGATAAGGCGACAATCTACGGCGCTGTCAATTTGCTTGCCGCCGTCGGTGATTACGCGGCAAATGCGGCATTAATGGCTTCTAAAGGAAATGACAATCCGCTGAGTTTTTCCGCATTTATCGCGGGTGATAATTACATAGCCGCGCTTGAACTTGAACGCCTTTACTTTCGTCTTCACGGCGAACGAACCGATTTTGACGGCGGTTTAATGCGCATACCTTTCGGCTTTGGACAGATATGGGCGCCTTCGGATTTTTTAAATCCAAGAAATCCGTTAAAACCTGACGCGCGTCTTCGCGGCGCGCTTGGCGCCGCCTTGTCATTTTATCCCATGGACGAAATGAAACTGCTTGTGTTTTATTCTGCGCCGCGCAATCCGTTTTCAAGCGAGGGCAAGGGTTCGTTTGTCGGGCTTTCATTCGACAAGCATTGGAATAAGGTAAGTATTCAATCACTATATTCATACGAAACGCCGAATGGGAATCAGGCGTTTAAATCTTCTTATGGTATTCATCGTATCGGTTTTTCATTGAAAGCGGATATCGAAATCGGATTATATGTTGATACGCTTTATACATACAACCACGAAGCGCGTACAGAATGGGACGGATTTAGTTTTTCAGCAGGCGCGGATTATTCATTCGTTGACGGCAAATTGATTGTGCTGGCGGAATATCTTTACAACGGCGCAACTTCGTCAACCGCGTACGGATACGGCGGAAATTTTTCCAACAACCATTACTTGTACACAGGTTTGACAGTTCGTTTTAATGATTTTACCAGCATGAACACAACTCTTATCTCCTGTTTTGACGACATCAGTTTCAGCGCGTTAATCAGCGTAAGCCGCGATCTGTTTCAAGGCGCGACATTGACTGTTTCAGCGCAAATTCCCTTTGACCGCGACCTGTTCCGCAAGGACGGAAACCGCGGCGAACTCGGTCCAATACCGCCTGACTCTCTTCAAGCGCTACTGCCCATAACCGGGGAACGCCTTGGAAGGTACTTCAACTTAACAGCAAGAATTAGATTTAAATTTTAATTAATCCGGCCATAAATTGCTCGCGGTTTCGAGATCGGATTTTCGCCAGAACTGGCTGCGCCCGATGCCGAGTCCGATCTCGCCGCGCATTTCCAGAGTGTCGGATTTGTATTTTTTTCCGTCCGCCGGACGAAAAGTAATTTTGCATTTATAATGATTCCCGTCTTCAGGGTTTATAATACTGCCGCCGCTCCATTCGCCGGGTTTGTTTCTTGTAAGAGAATAAATCCAGGGTGTTCCGTCCAGAGGCATTTGATTGACTTTTCCGGCAATGGGAAAACCGTTATAGCTTTCCTTGCATCTATCCGCTTTTAGTCCCCTGGGTTCATTTGCCGTTGATAAAATTTTTCCGAAAAGTTTACCGTCTTCCTGATAAACATGCCAGCCTGCCGTAATTCTGTTGTTTTTTTCGTCTATGCTAATCCAATAACCTTCTACAGGGTCGCTTTGAGCAAAACATAACGCGGTACAGACAATACAGATTAAAACGGCGATTACTTTCTTCATAAATTTTTCTCCTTATGTAAAAAACGCATACCGGTAATTGTACCCTGTACTTATCATGCCTGCAAGTGTATAATTGACTATATGAAAATTAACAAAAAAAGATTTGGCGTTCTGAGTAACGGCGAAAAAGTAAAACTTTGGACTTTAAGCGCTGGTGATTTAGAATTATCTCTTACGGATTACGGCGCTTCATGGACAAGTTTAATTGTTCCTTCGCGCAATGGAAGTAAAGACGACGTTCTTTTGGGTTATTCCAATCTTGACGGATATTTATATAACGAACCTTTTATCGGCGTTACAGTCGGACGTTTCGCGAACCGGATTAAAGACGCGTCTTTTTATATTCAGGGTAAAAAATACAATCTGCATGCCAATGACGGAAAAAATTCTCTCCATTCAGGACCTCGCGGTTTTGATAAACTCCTTTGGAAATCAGAAAGCTATGAGGAAGACGGAGGCGTCTATGTCCGTTTCGAGTTGAAAAGCCAGGACGGCGACTGCGGTTTTCCAGGAAATTTAAAAGCTGTAGTATGTTACGGGCTTACCAAGTCCAACGAGATAATCTGCGATTATTTCGCGAAGGTTGATCAATTATGCCCCGTAAATTTGACTAATCACGCGTATTTTAATTTAGCCGGAGAAGGGAAGGGCGATATTCTATCACACGAAGTTTTAATTAATTCCTCGGAATATGTACAGGTAGACGGATCATGTATTCCCACGGGCTGTCTTATTCCTGTTGATAAAACACATTTTGATTTTAGAGAGCGAAGAAAAATTACTAATGGCAGTTCGCTCTTTAAGCCGTTTAAAGGTTATGATCATTGTTTCGCCGTGGACGGAGAAACAGGAAAATTACGCCCGTGCGCGGAAGTTTATGAACCCGGTTCAGGACGTTTAATGAAAGTGAGTACGACACAGCCCGGCGTTCAGTTCTACACGGGAAACCATTTAAAATCGGTCAACGGCAAACAAGGCTCATGTTATGTGAAATATTCAGGATTCTGTCTTGAAACACAGCGCTTTCCAGATACGCCGAATCAAAAAAGTTTCCCGTCTTGCATTTTCGGACCTGACAAGGATTATCATGAAAGGTCTGTGTTTTCATTCAGCGTATAATTTCATGTTTGTTTTAATTTAATTCCGCCTTCTTGGACATTATTTCCCATCTTGTTTTCAATCTGTGAAGATTCGCGTCTACAGTGCCTTTTGCAATACCTAAAATTTCCGCTACTTGTTTGTTGGTTGCGTCTGTACGGATTGCCGAGATTCGCTTACGCATTTTTTCAAGACGTTCCCTGGCTTTTTCAAGACGGAATTTTAATCTTTCATGCTCTGATGTGTTTTCGCGCGTATGTATAAGCCTTTTTTCATAAACAATACATCTGTAATATTGACAATACGATCTTTCCTTCATTCTGAAAATCCGGTCGTCTTTCTCCTGGCGCATTTCCCTTATTTCATCCAGCAGCTTTATTAATTCTTTTGAACTCATTCCAATTAAGGGCGCGATTCTTTCCGCAAAATTATCTGAAACGCAGCAATAACATTTTATAATTAATGCCAGAATGCGCCTTGTGTTTTTTCTGCCGGATCTGTCTATTATCAGATTTGATATAATTTCCTGCGCGTTGTTATGCGTGTAAACAGGCGCTTCTTCGTAAACGTACATTTCAGGAATTTGAGCGCTCCAAGCCGAATATTCGGTAATGCTGTTTGTGGTTGCGCGTATTTGAAATTCTTTTGCGGAAAGAAGCATATATTTGCCTAAAAATGCTTCAAAAGACGCGCCCATTTCCTGGTAATTATCTATCGATTTCTTAAGACGCGGATAAAACCACGAAACAAAATCTTCATATAGATCGTTATTCCAATGGCTGATACATGTTTTTTCCTGATTATTTACAAGAAACGTATAAATCGCGCCTTCGAAATTTTCCCGTTCCATGTCTCCCGAACGATAAGAGTTATAAAATTGATTTAATGATTTCTTTTGCATGACTGACCTCTGTTTCCAGAATATCGGTCATATCCGCAGGCTTGTGAGAGATCGCGGGTAATACGCTGTTTAAAAGTGATGTTTATAATAATTAACAATTTTAAGTTAATAAATTAAAATATTTACAAATGATTCTAACATTTTTTGCTTTACAAATTGAATATCACCTTTCATTGTGAGACCGGCGGCGTTCTTGTGTCCTCCCCCTCCGAATGTAGCGGCGATTTTAGCGACGTTTATTTTATCTATCGATCTTAAACTCACAGTACAATTGTCGGCTAACTCCTGGCGGATAATTACAACCGCTTCCGCTCCGTGTATCGACATTAGAATTTGATTCAAGCTGTCAGAGTCTCTGCTTTCAAAGCCGTATGTTGTAAACTCTGAAAGCGTTTCATAGCTGATTAAAAGTTTTCCGCCGAAGTGCGCTTCGGTTCTTGAAAGAATATTTCCCATCAATATTTTAGAATTAAGGCTTTTTCCGCCGTTTATACTGTTAAATGTAATCTTCGGGCTTGCGCCGCACCGGATCATGACTGCCGCAGCCTCAAAAACATCAGCATTTTTTTCTGTTAGATGACGGAAAAATCCGGTATCTGTGCAAAGTCCGAAAAATAATAATTCGGCTTCTTTTTTAATTAATTGAAGACCTAACGCGGTAATCAGTTTATAAATAAGCAGTGTGCAGGAAGGCGAATCTGAATCGACAAAAACCGGGGCAAGCGCGGTTGAACGGGGATGAGTAACCGCGGCGTGATGATCGATAATAGCGCTTTGAAATGGTTTAAGAGAATCGTCAATTTCACCTGTTCTTTCTCTCCCCGAGCAATCGACGATAATCACTTTTGTATCTGAAATGTCCGCGTCTTTTGGAATAGGAACAAACTCTGTGGAATATTTTTTTATTTCAGTTTTTTTAAACGGACCCGCGGAACAGACTACCGCTTCTTTACCCATACGCAGAAGCGCGCTGCGCAGAGCTAACTGACTCCCCACGCAGTCACCGTCGGGCTCTTTATGACCCGCGATGATAAATTTTGAACAAGAATTTATAAAATCTAAAATTTCCTGAGGTACTGTAACAATGGACGCCATTAGTGTTTCAGTTTAAACGATTCCTTGTCGGTAAAGAACTTGCTTACATCGATACCCATGGGAATGCTTCCCCATGTCCAATGGCTTTTTGCCGGGTGTGTGTACAGCCTGACATGGCTGAATTTGCCATCGCTGTAAAATACAGACATGGTAGGCCAGTCTGAAGCGAGCGGCAATTTTACAAGTTCCGCGCATCCCGCCGCGTCTGTAAACCATTGGTTGGGAATGCCTATTGTGGCGACCGTGGCTGAACCGCAGCGGTACTGAACGATGTAACCCTCATGGGAAGGATATATTTTTTCTACCGATACATTGACGCAGTAGAATTCGGCGTCTCTATTATTATTAACCTGAGCAAAAACAGGCGCAGCCAACGCCAAGATTATTAATACAAAAATGAGTTTTTTCATTTATGACCTCCAGTATCATTAATTTTAACGCATGTTTACTGACAAATCAAGAGTTTTCCGAACCGCTCCCTTGCCGGCAATCATCCTGGCGAATAAACCTTCGATTTTTTCGCCTAAGCCAATTTCGTATAAATTTACGGCAAAATAGGCGGAATTTGACAAAATCGGCTCCAATTTATCATGGAACGTCCCGGTATTGCCAAGTTCTATACCGTTTATTTGGCTTTTTAAGGTTTCCAGATTTGGATCAGGGCTTAGTTCGAAAGGCTGACCCTCGTCGTTTATACCAATGAGATAACGAAGCCATCCTGCGATAACTAGGGGGATAAATTTCAAACCGGCGTAGTCTTTACCCGATTCCTTATAAGCTTTCAGGGTTTCACCGAAGCGGATAGGCACTTTAAGCGATGTATCCATAGCTATACGCTGAGGCGCATCGGGCATGAAGGGATTGGGCAGGCGCACTTTTATTACCTGATCAATAAAATCCTTAGGTTTGATGATTCCGGGGTCTGTCACCACAGGCAGCCCTTCGATGTAACCGACTCCTTCAATTAACTTGACTAAATCAGCGTCTTTCATTTCTTCGCTGATTCGGGTGTAGCCCAAAAGACAGCCGAAAACAGCGAGGCTGGTATGAAGCGGGTTTAAACAGGTACAGACTTTCATTTTTTCGACTCTGTCTACAGTTTCCTTGCTTGTGAACAAAACACCCGCTTTGTCCAGCGCAGGCCTTCCGTTGGGGAAAACATCTTCGATGATGAGATATTGAGTTTCTTCCGCGTTTACAAACGGCGCGACATAGGTGTTTTTTGACGTTACTGTTCCCTGCATATCTTCCAATCCGCAGGAAACGAGCATATCGCGCACGCTGTCGTCCGGGCGGGGAGTGATCTTGTCGATCATCGACCACGGGAAGGAAACTTTTCTTTTATTGCGGATATAATTTAAAAAACTTTTATCGCAAACGCCGTTTTCTGCCCAAGCGGCGGCGATTGCATCCATCGCGGCAAAAAGAATATCGCCGTTATGCGAACAGTTGTCCATACTGACCATTGCGATTGGGAAAGCGCCTTTTGTATATCGTTCATGTAAAAGACAGGCGATGCGCCCCAGATAACTTTTTGGCGAAGCTGGACCCGCTTTTAAATCTTCCGCCAGGTCGGGGAAGAGCGATCCGTCGCGTCCTTTTAAGCTATAGCCTTTTTCTGTAATTGTGAAACTCGCCATCTGCAAAGAAGGAGAGGCGAAAATTTCTTTAAGAACCGCAAGCTCCGTATCCATTCTCATCGCCGAAGCGACTGACGCTATTATGGATTTTTCTGTGGTTCCGTCCGATTTTAAAGTTACAAGAATTGTCAAATTATCGAACGCGGTAAAACTTTTATCGATTATTTCGCCGTCATAACCTTCGGCAACCACGATGCCCGTTGTTTCAAGCCCCTGCTCAAGAAGCTGCTGCATCATAGCCGCCGGAAAAGCGCGGAAAATATTCCCCGCTCCGAAATGCACCCACTTTGGAGATGCCTTTGTAGCGGCGATCATTTTATCACGGTCAAAGCGAGGCAGGGCGATGGCGGCTTTTTGCCAGAAAGATTTATCTTTAAGCGAAGCGTTTGTCAGTTTCATGATAGTTCCGCCTACTTAAAAACCTTACTTGCCGCATTAATGCTTGAAGAACGCATCGTAATTTTTTTGATGGGCATTCTGTCTTTAAGAAGCGCATGAAAAAGTTCGCAAAGGTTCTCGCAGGTAGAAACCTTTTTTGTGACTATTATGCGGTATTCAGGGTATGACCAGGCAAGAGGATTGTCAATTTTTTTGAGAGGTACGCAATTTTCAGGGTCGTTGTTAATTCCTTCTTTCTTGTATACGGCAAGAACCGCGTCAAGCAGCGGGTCTCCTTCCTGAAACAATGTCGCATGGTGGAAGTGGTCGACAACTTCCCATGCTTTTTTAAAACCTTCTTTACAGGCGTGCGCGTAACCTGTAACGGGGTCTACTTTGTCTTCCAGTTTAATTTCTAAAAGACCCGAATGTCCGTGAAGATGCTTTGCCTCTCTTGGCCAGTTCATAAACCGGTGGGCGTACTGGAAATCCAGTCTAACTATCGATGTATATAAATCATCCATAATATTCTCCTTTTCATATAGATTATCAAGAAAAGTTCTCGATAAGGAATTATAACATGAAAAATGAATTTACAAGGAAAAATAATCTTGTAAATATATTGTTTTAACATTAAGCATTTGTAGAAATTATATGATTTTCTCCATTTGACAAAAAATCGTTATATAGTGTATAATGTCTCACAAAGTAAAACCAGTCAAAAACAGAAGATAAATATTCTTTTGTTACGCTTTAAAGGAGTATGTATGGCGCAAAAAATGAACATGTTAAATAAAGTTGACAGTAAACAAGTCAGCAAATTCAATGATAAGAGTATTCAGCTTCATATCAGCACTAAAATGGAATTTAATATAAACATAGCCGGCACCGATTTTACAGATATTGAAGAAGCTATAGTTCACGCGTATAGATGCGGATTGGCGTCTATGTCCGATCAATCCAAAAAGGGTAAAGAAGGCGTCGGCGTTGTTGATCAGGATGAACTTTATAAAATATTAAAAGACGGCCATTCTATTGTACATAAGGCGGACTTTTTAAGAGAAATAGCTAAAGAGTGGTTTCCAATAGAAGCTCACAATGAAAAGAAAATAAAAACTGTTCATCTTGAATTGATTGAACTGGCTGACTATTTAGAAAAATAAGTTATAAAACTAACTTGTAACATTAATTCCTCGGATTTTAGCCGGTATTTTTAGCTAACCTTGACTTTATATCTTGTTAATTTTAATATGATTTAAGGGGAGGGGGAATGCTGACAAAGCTCCGGGCGATAACGAATATATTATTAAAACCTTTTTATGTATTCAAACGCCGCTTCCCGCTTCTTTCCTACATTATAAACAGACTTGTAACCATGACAATTATGCTCTTTCTCCTTGGGTTAGCGGTGTTTGGTTTAATGGCTCTTGCACCCGGGGATATTGTTGACCAAATTATGATGCAGCAGCTCTTCAGCGAAAATCAGGGCAGAGCAGGGCAGAATCTTCAGGCGATGAGCGCTGAGCAGCTTGCGCAGCGCAGAGCGGAACTTGGACTTGATCAGCCGTTTTATGCGCAATATTTCCGCTGGCTTAACCGTGTTGTTATTCATCATGATCTTGGCGTCAGTTTAATTTCCCGCGCTCCTGTTTCTTTTTTGATTTCAACAAGGATTATTAACTCTCTAATTTTAAATTTAATTTCGCTCGTTTTTATAACAATTTTTTCATTTGCGTTAGGTGTTTATTTTTCCACTAAAGCGGGAACCAGAGCGGATTATGCCGTGACATTTTTTGCTCTTGTGCTTCACGCGTTTCCGGGGCTTTTACTCCTTATTCTGCTTCAGCTCTTTGCGTCCGTATCGGGACTTTTTCCGGTTACGGCGTTTCCGCCGTTTCCGTTTTCTGAAGCTCCCGGAAAATTTGTATTCTCTTATATGCACCATATTTTTCTGCCGCTGTTATCCGCGTTTCTTGGCGGAATCGGCGGTTCTTTACGCATGATTCGCGCGACCATGCTTGACCAGCTTGGACAGCCTTACATCACAAGTCTTCGTTCGCGAGGTATCGCGGAATGGCGGATTTATTTCGCTCATGCGTTTAGAAATACTTTAAATCCGTATATCACGGGAAGCGCGAACCTGCTTGCCGGGCTTTTTTCTGGCTCTTTGATACTGGAAATTATTTTCGCCTATCCCGGTATCGGCAGGCTTATGTACGAAGCTGTAACCCAGCAGGATATTAATTTGGTTTTGGCGAATATAATGTTCATCTCCTTCCTTGTGCTTGTCGGCATGGCGTTAGCGGATATAATTCTCGCGCTTGTTGATCCAAGAATCCGGTACGGAAAAGAATAAGGCGGACGGAAGGCATGAAGAAGTTTTTTAACTATATTAAAACCCGCCCTGTTGCTTTAGTTTCTCTCGTCTGTCTTATCCTTCTGTATTTGATGATGATTTTCGCCGAGTTTTTCGCTCCTTATTCACCTAACACTTCGTTTGCTGATAAAAGCTACCATCCGCCGAACATCCGCTCTTACAAAGGCATTTTTCAGGCTCAGGAATTTCGCGTAACAAATTCAATTTCATGGACATACGCGCGCCTAAGAGATCATTATTCATCTTTAAAATTTTTCGGGAAGGGGGAGCCCTATATGCTTTGGGGTTTTATTCCCTCGGATCGGCATTTTTTTACCACAGGTCACGGCGAATATCCTGTTTTTCTGATGGGTGCGGACAATCTCGGAAGATGCCTCTTTTCGCGCATTGTTTACGGTTCGCGTGTTTCGCTCACCATAGGTTTTGTTGCAACATTTATATCGCTTATTCTCGCGGGGCTTGCGGGAGGATTGGCGGGTTTTTTCGGCGGTATCACAGACTGGTCGATCATGCGGGGCGCGGAATTTTTAATGTTGATTCCGTCTTTATATCTTATTTTGTTCCTTCGCTCTCTGCTTGCGTCTAACATGGACCCGGGGCAAACATACATGATGATTACGATAATACTTTCGCTTGTCGGCTGGCCGGGATCGGCGCGTACAATTCGAGGTATGGTTCACGCGATCAAGCGCGAAGAATTTGTTTTAAACGCGAAGCTGGAAATGATCCCTTCTGTAACTATTATTTTTAGACATATAATTCCGCAGATATCGAGTCTTTTAATTGTAAGCGTCGCTCTTAGCATTCCCGGTTTTATAATGACAGAAACTGTCCTTTCATATTTAGGGCTTGGAATAACCGATCCTGCGGTTAGCTGGGGCTCTCTTATTAAACGCGATCTTTCCACTTTGGCGAATCTTCGCGCCTTCCCGTGGCTGTTAAATCCTGTCTGGTTTTTATTAGGTGTAACGCTGGCGTTTAATTTTATCGGCGACGCGTTACGCGATTATTATGATCCGTACCATACAATGCAGGGCAGATTAAGGAAGAAGATTAAACCGCAGAGGACAAAGGGTGTACAGAGTATTAGTTCAAACTTTTCCTCCGTATCCTCCGTGAGTGAAAATTTATTATCTATACAAGATTTGAAAGTAGATTTTTCTGTATTACGCGGCAGAGAATTAATCAAAGTTCAGGCTGTAAGAGGCGTTTCATTAAATTTAAAAAGAGGCGAAACACTCGGCATTGTCGGAGAAAGCGGTTCCGGGAAAAGCGTAAGCACTCTGGCTGTTCCCGGGCTTTTGGCAAAGAACGCGAGTGTGAGCGGCTCCATCCTGTACGAAGGAAATGAATTGCTTGGACTTAATATTGAAGTGTTACGCGAATATCGGGGAAAAAAGATTGGAATGATCTTTCAGGAGCCGGGGCGCTCTTATGACCCGCTTCAAAATATGGGAAGCGTGTTTTTTGAAACATTTAATAACTCTCAGCCGGAAATTACAAGAGAAGAATCCGACAAAAGAGCCGTTGAACTGCTTGCGGAAACAGGATTGGATAACGGAACAGAAAGGCTGATTAATTTTCCGCATCAATTTTCGGGCGGACAATTACAAAGAATCGGTATCGCGCTCGCGCTGGCGCAGGGCTGCGAGCTTTTAATCGCAGACGAGCCGACAACGGCGCTTGATCTCACAATACAAAAACAAATAGTGGAACTTTTAAAAACCCTCAAGCGCGCAAGAAACCTTTCCATTATTTTTATCAGCCACGACATCGATTTAGTCGCCGAGATTTCAGATCGCATAATGGTAATGTACGGCGGCTTAGTGATGGAATCAGGAAGCGCCAAAGAAATTACAAGCAGTCCGCACCACCCGTACACAACCGCGCTTCTTGCCGCTTCTCCGTGTTTTGGAAGCCATTATTCAAAAGAGCGCCTTCTTACCATCCCCGGAAAGGTGAGCGATCCTTCAGCGCCCGAACCCGGCTGCCCCTTCGCGCCAAGGTGCGAGAGAGCGGACAGCGAATGCGCGCAAAGAACACCGGAATTGCAAAGCGCCGGAAGCAGAGAGATTAGGTGTTGTATAAATTTGTAACAGCAAATTTTATGTTTGAATATTAAATAATGTATCTGCAGAAAACGGTTCGCTAATTCATAGCTTTTTTTCTTCCTCTGTAGCGATGATATGTTTTTTCAATCGATTTTGAAACGGATTCAGATATATCCATAACAAGTCTGTCAATATAAAGCGACGTATCGTTAGTGACAGGCTTTTTTTCACGGAAAAGTTCAAATTCTTCTATTTTAAGGGCTTTTGCTATCTTAACCAGGGTATCGGGATACGGCCATTTTATACCTCTCTCTATACTGCTTAAAAAAGGAATAGATATATCGGCTTTTTCAGCCAGATCAGCTTGTGATAAACCATGATGATTACGATAAAGTTTGATATTTTTACTTAAAATTGCCCTTAATTCCTTACCATCCATGGCGTTTTATCCTATTTTCATAAAAATCTTATAGGTCTATTGATATTTTCCTATTAGGGTTATAGAATAACGAATATCTATAAGGACTATATAACATGGTCTTATAAGGAACAGCGATTTTCTTAAAAAAATGGTTAATAAATTATGATGTTTTTAAAATAACAAACGTTTTTTATATTATTTTTTAATAATTTTGTCTGTATTACGAGTATTTTTTTCAAGAGAGGTATGGAATTGGAAATAATTACAAGTTTAATTTACATAATTTGGTGGAAAAACTCTCCCATCAAGAGTCTTATATATACGTGAAAAGAACATGGAAAACAATCTTCTTGAAACCCTTTACAAAGAATATTTCCCTATGGTTTACAGGCGGTGTTTGCAAATGCTCAGAAACCATGAAGATGCTGAAAATGCCGCTCAGGATGTATTCGCAAGGCTTCATCGTATGCAAAAGGAGATTGTTTCTCCTAAGAGTTTCTTATACAGGACGGCAACTAACATGGTACTAACTAAAAACAAGAAAAGAAAAAAAGATGCACAGAAACTTTATGCCGAGGCGACCAATACAAGTATTGACTGTCTAAGGAAAAAAGAAGAAGGCGAAATTGCAGAATTATTTAAAACTAATTTTCATGCAGAAAATCCGGGACATGATGCGCAATTTGAAATAATCGAAGCCAGATTATTAACAGACGCATTGTTTAATGAAGAAGATGAAAAAAGCAGAATCGTTTATTGTATGAAATATTACGATGGAATGACTCTCAAAGAAATAGGCGAAATTACCGGGCTTAGCATTAATGCTGTTAACAACAGAATAATCAGATTAAGAAATAAAATTCAGCAGAAAATTAACAAGGATAAAAAATGAAAGAAGTAAAGCGAATAACACAATTTATGCTTGAACTCTATCATTTGGACGCTCTGTCTAAAAAAGAACGCAAATATATCGAGGACGCATTGCTTACAGATAATGAGGTTCGTTTGCGATACGATGAATTAAAAAAACTCGATAAAGAAATTAAAAATAAATATTCATTAATTAAACCGCCTGTGTTTTCTTTAATTAAAAATGATAATATTGATGTTTACGAATCGAAAACTTTACAACGCAAAAAGAAGCTTCTGTGGGGTATTTGCGCGGCAGCTATTATTTTATGTATTTTAATACCGCCTTTTATATATTTTAGAGAAATCAATAAAAATACTGACAGTTTTATTGCCGGTGAAATTTATAATAATATGGAAATTCATTCAATTCCCGAAAATAATATAATTATTACAGAAGAAAAAAGTTTCACTATTCCAGATAAAAAAAAAGATATTGAAATTAAAAATGATAACAAGCCAATTATTAAGAATGAAACTGTAACTGTCGCAGTTTTACCTGATTCACAACAGGAAGTGTATACAAGGGGCACAGCGGGCTCCGCCGGGCAGAACGTGAATACCGTTCCCGCACAAAGCAGTATACAGGAAAACTCCAATTTAAATATTCCGCCCGGTATTTCGTTTATTTTTGAAAATATGTTCGCGAACAGACAGTTAACAGAGATTGTTATACCTCAAAGGATAACTTCCATTGGTAAAAACGCATTCGCGGATAATCCGATTGTCAGTGTTACGATTGGAGCGAATGTTTCCATAGATGAAAGCTCGATTCCAGGTAATTTTGCCAATGCGTATAACAACCACGGTAAAGCGGCGGGAATTTATATCCGGCAGGATGCTGACAGTAATGTATGGAGTAGAAATAAATGATTTTTTATTTTTAAAAGTGTAAAAACGCAGCCTATGTTATGTCTATCTATATGTATTTGGAATATTCGCCGCGTTGCGGTGATGAAAAAAAGAGAAGGAGTTTTATATGAAAGTAAAACAAATTTTGGTTTTATTAACCATCTCTGTTACAGCGATTGCGGCAATCAGCTGCGCGTCAAGCAAGGGCGCGGCGCAAGCGCCGTCGGCGGCACAGGCGCCTGTTCAGGCTCAGAGACCCGCTGCGGCGCCATCAGCGCGTGATGCGGCAATCGCCGCGGCTACGCCGATTCGCACAGAGCCCGCCCGCAGACCTGACTGGGTGGACGAAGTGCCGGATTCACCGACAACGCTGAGTTTTATCGGTTCCGCAGGACGTTATGCGACGGCGACAGGTAATCACGGCGCTCGTTATTTCGCGGAAGAAAATGGAAGAACGCAGCTTGTTGATTTTTACGGAACATTAATGGCGAATCAGGCAAGAACTCATGCGGCGACTTTCGGAATTACAAGCGATGTGCTTGCTCCGCAAATTGCCGGACAACAATTGAACGAGAGAATTGCGCAGAATGTTTCGCAGGCTCTTGCTCCGCGCAGTTATTACACTCTTGTTTATCTGGATCAAACAAACAGGGAAGCGTTTGAAGTGTATGTACTGATGCAGATTGACAAGACGTTAGTTGCAAGAGTTATTGACAACTACGGAAGAGAACAAGCCGCTGATTACGCCAAGAGAGCGGCGGCGGAACAGGACGCTGTAAGAAGACAACAGCTGCAGAAAGCGGCTGAATTCTTCGGCGGTAATTTAAGCTCAACTTTAGGATTTTAAATTATGAAAGAACTCGGTAAAAACAGCGTTGGAATAACACGCGTTATTCCGGCGCATATCGCGCAGGCAATATTCGTTATCTGTTTTGCATTAACATCGCAAATGTTTGTTTTTGCAAATGGCACGCAGGATGATAATCAACATAGCATACTATCAAGCGGAAACGATTCTTTACAAGGCGTTTTACCTTTAAAAGAAATGAGATTTCTGTTACGAACCGATCCTGCCCAAAGGCCGGATTGGGTTGACGCGGTTCCGCAGAGCGCGACCGAGTTCTTTTTTATAGGAACATCACAGCCGTTTGACACTGCGGCAAATGCCCGTGACAACTCGCGGGAGAATGCCAGAAATCAGGTTTTAAAATTCTACGGCGAGTTTATGGAGAGCAGAGCTATAGCAAGAACAAGTATCGGCGGAAATACTAGAGATACTCTTGAAGCTTATGTAAGCCGCGAAGATGAGTTAAGAAGTTATGCCGAACACGTAATTTCTCAGGTAGGAACCGATCGTTACTTTACGGAAGTTTATCTTAATAATAACAATAAAGAAGAATACATAGTTTATACGCTCTGCCAGATTGGAAGGCAAAAAACAGAAGATGACATAGCCAATTTTACCAAAAATATTTCACAGAGATACGCGGCTATGCTGGAAAAGAGATCGACGTTAAAAGCGGCAATGGAAGGATATGTTCAGGTTGTAAAAGCTCTGGAGCAAAATCCTCTGCACAGGATTACGGCATATTATGACACAGGTAAAGGAAGAGTCGGTTTGTATGGTTATATAGTGTCAAGCATAAACGAACTTGCAAACAGCCTGAGCATCGCAAGTCTGCAAAACAGGACTGTTAAAAAATCGGATACATTGGACACAGTTGTTAAATTACAATCGGCGCAATTCCCAGTTTTGGGACCTTTTAACTGCAGTGTAAGTATTACGGGAATGAACATGGACATTCCTGTTGTTAATTACACAGTTACAAATGACAATACATTTTCCATGTCCTTTCATACCAATTCCATGGAACCCGGAAGATATTCCGTGCAGGTTGAAGCTCTGTTAAACGAATTAACAGGCGGTATTGTTAAAAATATCAGCTCGGGGTTTTCATTTGAAGTAACGCCGCTTACACTGGTATTAAGAAACAGAAATGAAATAGAAGAAGGAATAAAAAAAGCGGTTGATACACTGGCGATACCGCTTAAAAATCAGACGGAAACAAATATTGGTCCTTTTACATTAACAGGAACTGATATACCCACGGGATTATCGCGTTATCTGACAGAAAGAGTGACGCATCACGCGATTAATAATCCCGGTAAAAAATACCGCGTTAGCCGCGAGAATACAGGCAGGGACAGTAATAAATTAGTACACATTACGGGATTTTTTACAAGAAGAAACAATCAGGTTGACGTTACACTGGAACTGATAACCGCAAGCGGAGACACCGAAGGCTCTCAATATTTTTCTATCGCTGTTGAATATCTTGCGGAAAACGGGATAGCAATAGACCCTGAAAATAAAAATATAGTCGCGCAAAAATCTGTTATTGAACCTGCAGATACCAGCCAAGGGATTAATATAAAAGCTTTTTTTAATTCCGCAAGCCGGACATTTTTGCACAGAGACGAATTAAAAATGACATTAAATGCCGACAGAAACTGTTATTTTAAAGTTATTCATATTGATGTTAACAATCAAATGAAGATGATTTATCCAAACAGTTCCGACAAAAATAATTCGCTTAGGGCAAATTCTCCGAGAGATATATTTGAAAACGCGAAATACATGCTGTACGGTCCTTACGGAGCGGAGACAATAATTATTGTTGCAAGCAGCGAGCAGTTTAAGAATATAGAACAGGAATATATAGCGCCGTGGACACCCGCGACTGCCGAAACGGTAAGAGCTGCAGTTAGGGGAGGGCGTTCAGGCGAGCTTGAAGCCGGAACAAGACCAAATACTTCCATAAGGGAGGGGGAAGCGATATACAAGATAACCATATTAAAACCTCATGAAGAATATGAATACGGAAAACCTGAAAATATGGGCGATTTAATAAACAACATTCGAAGTGACGCTTTAAAACAGGGCGGAACATTTGAAGGAAACGAAGTAAGCGGTTTGTATACGATGAACAGCGTGCGCGGCAGTTACCGCGTATCGCGGGAAAACCCCGATAAAATTCAATTTGCCGTTTATAACATGGAAAATTTTACAGGCGGTTCGCGAGCCGGCGCGATTAATAAAGGCGCGGGATTTAATTTCTCGTTCACAAGACCCGGTAATATGCCGCAGGCAATTAGTCTTGTAAGAGCCGGTATTCAGGAAAAAGGCGGAACATTCAACGGCAACGAACAGCAGGGAAATTTTAAAGCCAGCGGAATTACAGGACAATATGCGGTGGCTGAACTGGTGAATGTAACGATAACTGATAAACCGCTGGTAATTCCCAATTCATTGATAGAAAAAGAAATAAAAGCATTTTTTGGACAGAGGTGAGGAAAATGAAGAAAACAATTCGGGTATTTTTAACAATTTTATTGTTAAGCGCGGTTTGGTTTAACATTCCCGCGCAGACACGGGGCGGCGATTTGGAAACTGCCGTTGGTTCAAACATTAATGTCGGCAAACAATGGGCGGTACTTATCGCTATAGACAAGTATCTGGAATGGAGCCCGTTGAAAAATCCCGTTAAGGACGCGCGGGAAATAAAAAATATTCTATTGGAAAATTATTATATAGACGAAGTAAGAGAGCTTTATGACAGCGACGCTACAAATAACGGAATAAGACAACTGCTTGTAGGGCTTAGGTCTCAACTGGGAAAGAACGATTCTGTTTTTGTGTTTTTCGCGGGACACGGACACACGGATCACGAAACCAATACAGGTTTTTGGATTCCCTCGGACGGACAAGATATTAATAAAGGACAGGCTAACTGGCTGCCGAACGGTCAGATTCGCAACATGATTTCGCTTTTACCGGCAAAGCATGTGTTCCTTGTAGCGGACTCCTGTTTTTCAGGTGATATTCTTGATATTAACCGCAGCGCTTCTCCTAGAATAGACAGCGATTATTACCGCCGCGCTTACGCTCTTATCAGCAGAAAGGTAATGACAAGCGGCTCAAGCGAGAGGGTGCCGGACGCGTCGGAATTTATTATGCGTTTTAAAAGCAGTTTAATCCGTGCCGAGGGAGCGTGCATAGACCCCGATTATATTTTTGTGAGCGTCAGAGAAGTAAAATCCACTCAGCCTTTGTTAGGTGTAATTCGCGGAAGCGAGCATCAGGAAGGAGGCAGTTTTTTATTTTTTAGAAGAAGCGAAAAAATCAGCGTAACGGATCAGCCGTATGTATCGAATACGCCGACAGCAAGTACTCCTTCGCCTCAGCTTCCAAAACAGGGGGCGTCCGCAGATCAGGCATATTTTACAGGACCGTGGACAGCGATAGTCGAGTATAACAATTCATTTGACACATATCAGATTAATTTATCAGCTAACGGACGCTGTACCGTAAAAATAACCAATGACGACGCGGAGCAGGAAACAAACGGAAACTGGTCGTACGACGGTTCGACATTTAAATTAAGCGCTGTTTTCAGAAACGCGAAAATTTCATATCAAAGAAATCTGCAATGGGTTAGTATTGTTACTTTTACAGGAGACAATAACTCTTTTAATATTTTGGCAAGACCCGCTGCGAACGGATCACCTGCACGCTTTACGTTTTTTAGGGATTAGTGAGGTAATATGAAAAGATTTGTTTTAATTGTCGCGTTAATGGCTCTGCAATGCGCAGGGCTTTTTGCGCAAAATGCGGCTTTGCCCCGTCTTGCGGTTGTATCGTTTGCCACAAACATCGCTAATGATAAAACAAGAGCGGACGCGATAACAGTGCGCGAGCTTGTCGAAAGCGAAATGGTAAAAACGCGCAAATACCAGATTATCACGCGCGACGACATAGACAAACTGCTGGAAAACCAAAAAATACAGGTAAGCAGCATTTCAAGCTCTGAAAATTTGAAGAAACTGCAATTACAGAACATCAGCTACATAGTAACAGGCTCGTTATCTGCAATGAGTAACGACTACGCGATAACGGTGCGTGTGCTTGATGTAAGCACAGGGCAGTTTTCGCACAGCGACAACGATTTTATGGGAAGCGCTTCGCGGGAACTATATACAGGTATAACAAGTTTAATGACTAAGTTTAATTCAGGAATGTCAGCAGGAGAGGGTGGCACAATCGTGCAGGGGCAGAGCGGCACGGGAAGGATATATAAAATAGGCGACACAGGTCCCGCCGGAGGAATAATTTTTTATGACAGAGGATTTGTTTCCGACGGCTGGCGTTATTTAGAAGCAGCACCTGCCGGAACTGATTTTACCGCGCAGTGGGGCGCCTATGAAAGAGATGTAACAGGAACAGGAACAGCGGTGGGCAGCGGCAAAAGAAACACAGAACTGATTGCCAACAGACTAAAACAATTAGGGGAGAACGACCGCGCGGCGCAGATATGCGTTGGAATGGAGATAAGCGGATTTAAAGACTGGTTTTTGCCCAGCAAGGACGAGCTGGACTTGATGTACAAGAATTTAAAAGCGAAAGGCTTGGGTGGTTTTAAGGACGATTGGTACTGGTCTTCGTCGCAGTTCAGTAGTAGTGACGCGTGGATTCAGGTTTTCAGCAATGGCAATCAGCGCAGTAGCTACAAGGGTAGTACACTCTACGTCCGTGCCATTCGGGTTTTTTAACAATTTAACTATTTAACCCTTTAGCTATTTAAGGGGGTTTAGGGGAAATTTTCCCCCAAAAATTGGGAATTTTTCTGGAGGTAATTATGAAAAGAATTGTTTTAATTGTCGCGTTAATGGCTCTGCAATGCGCAGGGCTTTTTGCGCAAGAAAGTATTGCAGTTTTCCCCTTTGAAGATCTAGACAAGGTATTTACACGAAACGAATCTATTATGTTTTATCGCAACTTCAGTAATGAATTTACGAATAAAAACGCAGGTAAATTTAAAATTGTACCGCGTCAGGAAGTAGAAAAACTAATAAATACAGAAGCCGCCTTCCAGTTAAGCGATTTTTCGGCAAGAGCGAAAACCGCGGAAATGGAGAGAGTGTTAAACGGCACTCAAATATTATCCGGTGTAATAGGGAAAGTGGGAAACAGTATAAGCATATCTGTGTCTTTGTATACATACCCACAACTAGAACAATTACCCGGCGGAGCGACGCTTCGTGTAAACAGTGTAATAGATCTTTTTGATAAAATACCTGAACTTGTGCAGAGTATGCAGGAAGCAATAGCAGGTGGAAGCTCAAGATCACAAAGCGGTTCTTCAAATAAGGTTTATAAAGTAGGCGACTTTGGTCCTGCCGGTGGAATTGTATTTTATGATAAAGGAGTTTTTTCTAATGGTTGGAGATATTTAGAAGCAGCTCCTGTTGAAACTGAGTTTCGCGCTCAATGGGGAGCAGATGTTGATGTGCCTAGCACAGGAACAGTAATTGGAAGTGGAAAACGTAATACCGAACTTATTAGAAAATCTGTACGTATTGCACAGTTATGTACAGATATAAATTTCGATGGATTTACAGACTGGTTTCTGCCAAGTAAAGACGAATTGGAATTGATGTATAAAAATCTTAAACAAAGAGGATTGGGAAATTTTAGTGACGGTTGGTATTGGTCTTCATCGCAAATGGATAATTGGCTTTCGTGGTCTATTCGCTTTAGTGATGGTTTCACATTTAGTGGCGGTACTTATCCTGATGGTCGTAAGAATCAAAGGCATTCAGTTCGTGCCATACGCTCATTCTGAGCGGTACTGTATAGAAACTATTATATAGGCACTGTTGCGCTTGCAGTAATGGACTTTTTAATATAGTAATAATTTTCTGGAGGTAATTATGAAAAGAATAGTTTTGTTGGTTGGCTTATTAGCTCTGAAATGTGCAGAGCTTTTCGCGCAAGAAAGTATCGCTGTCTTTCCATTCGAAGACCTAGACAAGGTATTTACACGAAACGAATATGTAATGTTTTACCGCGAGTTCAGTAATGAATTTACCAATAAAAACGCAGGGAAATTTAAAATTGTACCGCGTCAGGAAGTGGAAAAACTAATTAATACAGAAGCCGCTTTCCAGTTAAGTGATTTTTCTGCAAAAGCAAAAACCGCAGAAATGCAGAGAGTTTTAAACGGTACGCAGATATTGTCAGGCGTAATAGGAAAAGTTGGAAGCAGGATAAGCATATCCGTATCTTTATACAATTATCCTGAGCTTCAACAACTGCCTGGAGGTACTTCATTGCGCGTAACTAATATAGATGAACTTTTTGACAAGATACCTGAGCTTGTTAAGAATATGCAGGAAGTGATTATAGCAAATCAACCTCCTAAAGTTTACAAAATAGGAGATAAAGGACCAGGAGGAGGTTTTGTTTTTTTTGCTGAGAACGGAATATACATGGAGTGCAGCATGGACTTAGGTACATTTAACTGGGATGACGCGATAAGAGCCGCGCGGAATCACAGAGGAGGAGGTTTTACAGATTGGAAACTTCCCAGTCAATCTGAGCTTGACTTGATGTACAAGAATTTAAAATCGAAGAGTATGGGTGGTTTTGGAACAAGTGCTTACTGGTCTTCGTCGCAGCTCGGTAGTAATTACGCGTGGGGTCAGTATTTCAGCAGTGGCAATCAGAACAACTTCACCAAGGTTAGTACTTACTCAGTTCGTGCCATACGCTCATTCTGAGCGGCACTGTAACGGGCTTTTTAATATAGTAATAATTTTCTGGAGGTAATATGAAAAGATTTGTTTTAATTGTCGCGTTAATGGCTCTGCTGGGTGCAGGGCTTTTTGCGCAGCAGCTTACAGTTGCTGTAAGCACGTTTGAAGCGCGAAGCGGGCTTACAAAGGATGACGCTGATGCTATTACAGATTTATTTATAGCGGCATTAGTTTCTGACGGCTCTGTTAATGTGGTAAACAGAAGCAGTTTAGACAAAATTATGGCGGAAATGAAGTTTCAGGCATCAGACTGGACAAACAACGAAAGAGTTGTTCAGTTAGGAAAAGCGTTAAACGCAAGCAGTATCATTCAAGGTTCTGTTATGGTAATTGCCGGTTCGTCCGCTTTAACCTCAACAATACTTGATTTAAACACCGCGCAAATCATTTCTTCATCTACTCTAAGAATGAAAGATATGAGCGAAGTATTTGATAAAATGCAGGGTTTTGTAAAAGAATTAATGGAAAAACTTCCAAAACCAAGATCAACAATCGTATATAAAATCGGTGATAAAGGTCCTGCAGGCGGATTTATTTTTTATGATAAAGGTAACTATTCCAATAATTGGAGATATTTGGAAGCTGCTCCGCTTGAGTTGGAATTTGTAGCTAGGTGGGGTGATGGTAATGTAAGTGGGGCACATACTGTAATAGGTAGTGGTAAGCGGAATACAGAGTTTATGCTTGCTGAAGCCAATGCGAGAAAATGGCAAAATACAGCTTCACAATTTTGCAGTAATTTAAATTATAGTGGCTACCGCGACTGGTTTATACCAAGTAGAGATGAGCTGGATTTAATGTATAAAAATTTGAAAGTAAAAGGAATTGGTAGTTTTAGTGATGATAGATACTTTTCTTCGTCGCAGTCCGATGGCAGTTACGCGTTTGGTCAGAATTTCTACAATGGCAGTATTGGTAACAGCGACTACGGAAAGCATAGAACCTACTCAGTCCGTCCCATTAGGTCTTTTTAATATAGTAAAAATATTTTGGAGGAAATATGAAAAGATTGGTTTTATTAATTATAACATCATTATTAACGACATTAATCTTCGCTCAAACTGCAACTCTCCCCCGGCTCGCTGTTGTGGAGTTTGCGGTTAATGACAATACCGCCAAAATAAAACGAGACGCGATAACAGTAAGAGAAGTGGCTGAAAGCGAAATGGTAAAAACCGGGAAATATGAAATAATTACCCGTGAAGATATTGATAAATTAATCGTGAATCAGCGTATACAGGTTAGCAGTATAGCAAGCGCGGAAAACCTTAAAAAATTGCAATTGCAGAATATCAGTTACATTGTAACCGGCTCGTTAAACGCAAATGAAAATGATTATGTAATTACAATTAGAATACTTGACGTGAGTACAGGACGCTATTCCCACAGTGATAATGATTTTGTAGACAGTGGTTCTCGTGAGTTATTCAATGGTATCACCAATTTAATGAAAAAGTTTAATTCCGGTATGTCAACTGAAGAAGGAGGTGCGATTGTACAGGGACAATCAAGAAGAGGTGCAGCAGCATATAAGATTGGAGATACAGGACCAGCAGGCGGAATAATTTTTTATGACAAGGGAAATATTTCCGATGGCTGGAGGTATCTGGAAGCGGCGCCTTTTGAAACAGAATTCCGCGCTCAGTGGGGAGCGTACCAACAGGACGTGGCGGGGACAGGAACAGTGATAAGTTCCGGCAAAAGGAACACGCAGCTTATTGTAGAACATCTTAGAAGTAAAGGTGAAAACGGACGAGCGGCTCTACTTTGTGCAAGTTTGGATTTTAACGGCATTAAAGACTGGTTTTTACCTAGCAAAGATGAGCTTGACTTGATGTATAAGAATCTCGCACAGAAAGGTCTGGGGAATTTTATTACGAGAGAAGACAGAACAAATTGGACTCATGTTTACTGGTCTTCGTCGCAGGACAGTAATGGTAACGCGTGGGATCAGAATTTCGACAATGGCAATCAAGGCTACAACTACAAGGGTAGTACCTACTCAGTTCGTGCCATACGGGCTTTTTAAGGGAGTTAGAGGTTAGTAATGATATTTACAAGAAGCAATAAAGACACTATCAGCAGAAACCTTATAAATCAATCTATGCTCATAGGTAATGCGGCGAGACCAATACCCCGACCAATTACTTATGATGCCTTTTCTGCTTTTTCTATGGCTTGTTCAAGATTTTTAAAATAAATTATATTTTTGCCATTTTCGATATTTTCAATTGCGTTTGTTATATGGGTACGATTAGCAGGGGATAGCATTAAATATTCAGTTTCATCCATAGAGGAATCTGCTTCGCGTACAGTTATTTCGATATCACGATCGAGGTACGCACTTTGAACAGAAGCTACAAAACTGGAGGTAAGATCCTGCGCATTCAATTTATATATCGTTTCCATGAAACAAAGTATATAGCAAATTGAAATAAAGAACAAGGAGTGTTTGAATGAAAAGATTTGTTTTGTTGCTTGGATTACTTGCTCTGCTAAGTGCAGGGATATTTGAGGGTGGAGGAGCGGGATATTATAACAATGAAATGTGATATTTATGAAGCAAAAGCAATTTTTTCTCGTATCATTTCGCTGATAATATCAGAAGGTGATTTATGCGTAGATTCTGATTTTGCTCGAAGCCAAGTTGATGATACATCATCTAAAATAACAACATTTCCTTTGTGTTTCATAAAAAAACCGCTTTTCCCGTCACCAGTTACTTTTGGCGGATTTTTTGTTACTTGTTCATCAAGAGCGTCAGCTTCTTCATCTGTCATTCTTGCCATAAATTTAACCTCCATTATTTATCAAATGATAATAAATGCTGCGGCATTTCATTGTGTGAAACACGTTCACAGTTTGTTCATCAATAATATTATACATAATTTCAAGCAAATTGCCATTATCATCAAAGCCCAAAAGCAGGTGCTTGTCATCTATTTCATCCCAAATATCATCATAAATAGCATTAATCATAGCTTTCCTTATAGCAGATTCGGTGAAACCATGCTTGAAAGCAGAAGTGTTGAACTCAACAGAAATATTCACTTTATTAATATAATCAATATTTTAAAAAATGTAAACCATATTTTTTATAAAGCAAAACAAGGAGTGTTTGAATGAAAAGATTTATTGTATTGCTTGCGTTGTTAGCTCTGCTAAGTGCAGAACTTTTCGCGCAGGAGACCGCTCTCCCCCGGCTCGCTGTTGTAGAGTTTGCGGTTAATGACAATACCGCCAAAATAAAACGAGACGCGATAACAGTAAGAGAAGTAGCAGAAAGCGAAATGGTAAAAACCGGGAAATATGAAATAATTACCCGTGAAGATATAGATAAATTAATCGCGAATCAGCGTATACAAGTAAGCAGTATTTCAAGCGCGGAAAACCTTAAGAAATTGCAATTGCAGAATATAAGTTACATTGTAACTGGCTCGTTAAACGCAAATGAAAATGATTATGTAATTACAATTAGAATACTTGACGTGAGTACAGGACGCTATTCCCACAGCGACAATGATTTTATAAACAGTGGTTCTCGTGAATTATTCAATGGTATCACCAATTTAATGAAAAAGTTTAATTCCGGTATGTCCGCAGATGAAGGAGGTGCGATTGTACAGGGTACAGGAAGAACTTACAAAATAGGAGATACAGGTCCTGCCGGAGGAATAATATTTTATGACAAAGGAGTATTTTCCGGCGGCTGGAGGTATTTGGAAGTGGCGCCTTTAGAAACAGAATTTCGCGCACAATGGGGAGCGTATCAGCATGATGTAGCAGGAACATCAACCGCGGTTGGTTCAGGAAAAAGAAACACGCAGCTTATCGTGGAGTATTTAAAAAGCAAAGGAGAAAACAGAAGAGCGGCTCAACTTTGCACAAGTTTGGATTTTGACAGCATCAAAGACTGGTTCTTACCAAGCAAAGATGAGCTGGACTTGATGTATAGAAATTTAAAAGCGAAGGGACTAGGGAATTTTGTAACAAGAGGAGATACAACCAATTTGACATTTATTTACTGGTCTTCGTCGCAGAGCGATAGTGGTAGCTCGTGGCTCCAGAGTTTCCTCAATGGCAATCAACTCAACTACGACAAGGAAATTACGGTCTCAGTTCGCGCTATCCGCGCTTTTTAATATAGTAATAATTTTTGGAGGTAATATGAAAAGATTTATTTTATTAGCCGCGTTACTGGCTCTGCTTTCCATAGGGCTTTTCGCGCAGGAGACTGCTTTGCCGCGGCTTGCTGTTGTTGAATTTAATACAAACATCAGCAATGAAAAAACAAAAGCGGACGCGATAACCGTGCGCAACCTTGTAGAAAGCCAGATGGTGGGAACAAGAAAATACCAGATCATTACAAGGGACGATATTGACAAACTGCTTGAAAACCAAAAAATACAGGTAAGAAGTATCTCAAGCTCGGAAAACCTAAAGAAACTGCAATTGCAAAACATCAGCTACATTGTAACAGGTTCGTTAGACGCAATGGGAAACGATTACGCTGTAACGGTGCGCGTGCTTGACGTAAGCACAGGGCAGTTTTCACACAGCGACAATGATTTTATGGGAAGCGGCTCGCGTGAATTATTTAACGGAATAAATTCGTTAATGGCAAAGTTCGCAGCCGGAATGTCCGCGGACGAAAAAGGCGCGATTGTGCAGGGGCAGGCAAGAAGAACGCCCGCCGCGACAGGAATTTCTATTGAGGTTAGCACAAAAGAAGGAGGAACGCTTTATTTCCAGAACGAAGAAATAGCGACATTGTGGGACAACGATAAACATTCAATACCGATAGAAAAACCCGGAACGTACACGGTAAAAATGGTTTTTGCAAATGGAAGTGAATTGAGCAATACGGTAACTATTACGCAAAGAGGCATAACGAAGATGGAGTTCAAATATTATATGGGAGCAATAGGACCCGGCGGAGGATATGTATTCTACGATAAGGGAAACAATAATGACGGCTGGAGATATTTGGAAGCAGCTCCTGCCAATACTGAATTTAGCGCAGCATGGGATAATGCTGTCAGCCGGTGTCGTCAACTTAATATTAATGGAATTACAGGATGGTATTTGCCGGATAAAGATCAACTTAATCTAATGTATAAGAATTTAAAAGCGAAAGGCTTGGGCGGTTTTAGTGGCAATGATTACTGGTCTTCGTCGCAGCTCGATTACAGTTACGCGTGGTATCAGGAATTCGGCAGTGGTGGCAGACAGTACAACACTTACAAGAACCGCAACTACCACGTCCGTGCCGTTCGGGCTTTTTAACAATTTAACTATTTAACCCTTTAACTATTAAAAATTTTTAAAGGGGGTTTGGGGGAATGTTCCCTCAAAAAAATTATAAGGAGAAAAGAAAATGAAAAGAATGATTTTAACAATGGCTTTTGCGGTTCTTGCGGCGGTGTTGTTCGCGCAGGAGAGCATTGCGGTCTTCCCCTTCGAAGATTTGGACAAGGTGCTGACGCAAAGCGAGGCTGTCATGTTTTACAGGAATTTCAGCAATGAATTTTCCAATAAAAACACAGGCAGATACAAAATTGTGCCGCGTCAGGATGTGGAAAAATTAATTAACATGGAAGCTGCATTCCAGTTAAGCGATTTTTCCGCGCGCGCAAAGACTGCGGAATACGAACGTGTTTTAAACGGCACTCAAATATTATCCGGCGTAATCGGCAGAGTGGCGAATAATATCAGCGTAACAGTTTCGCTGTATTCGTACCCGCAGTTACAGCAGCTCTCAGGCGGCGCTTCGTTAACAGTGTCCAACACGGCGGAATTGTACAGCAGGATACCGGAGCTTGTTCAAAAAATGCAGAGCGCGATGGGCTATACGTATATCGCGCAGGGAGGTTTTACAGACGCTGACGGAAAGCCGGGCTGGATAAATATTCCGCTTAACGGAAGAGTAAAATTCGAGCAGGGTGCAAGCGGTGTTTCCGCGTGGTATTACGACGTAGGAATTTCTAATAAAACCGCGACAGAACAGCTTGCGCGTAACAGAGCAAGAGACGATGTTCAGCGGATGATAGCTCAAAATATCGCTTCGCAGATGAAAGGCAGAATAGATGTAACGTCTCTTTCGTCTTTTGATTCCTACGGAACCGAAGAAACCGAAAAACGCATAGAAGAGGCTTTTACAAATTCCATAAGGACAAAAGTGCCAGCTTACGAAGTTCTTGAATGGCATATCGAAAAAGGCAGCGAAAACGGCAGAAACTGGTTTATGGCGTATGTGCTGGTTCGTTTTGTCCGTCAGGATATTTTAAACGAAATTGAGGTAATCAATCTGGAAACTGTCGCTAATAATTTGATCAGAACAATGAAAATTTCCATAACAGAAGAAGAAAAAGCCGGATTAATCAGCGAATTGGAAGGAGCAAGAAGTTACTCGTTAGGTGTCATCAGAAACGCGTCAAACGGAAGATGAACTCTTTTGTAAATATTTTTAGGAGTGTAATATGAAAAGAATTGTTTTATTGTTTGGATTACTTACAACACTTTCGGTTTCGCTTTTTGCTCAAGCCCAAGTCTTGCCTCGTCTCGCTGTTGTGCAATTTACTACCAACACCAGCACAGAAAAAATAAAAATGGACGCGATAACTGTACGCGAACTTGTCGTAAGCGAAATGGTGCAAACGCGCAAGTACCAGATTATCACGCGCGACGACATAGATAAACTGCTGGAAAACCAGAAAATACAAGTAAGCAGTATATCAAGTTCGGAAAACCTAAAAAAACTTCAATTACAGAATATCAGCTACATAGTAACAGGCTCGTTATCCGCAATGGGCAATGACTACGCGATAACGGTAAGAGTTCTTGACGTAAGCACAGGGCAATTCTCCCACAGCAGCAATGATTTTATGGGAAGCGCTTCGCGGGAATTGTATACAGGTATTACAAGTTTGATGACCAAATTTAATTCCGGTATGTCGGCAGGAGAGGGCGGCACAATTGTACAGGGGGGGCAAAGCGGAAGAAGCGGCGCGAATATAACAGGAGCAACAGCAGTATATAAAGTAGGCGACTTTGGTCCTGCAGGAGGCATAATATTTTACGATAAAGGAGTTTTCTCAGGCGGCTGGAGATATTTAGAAGCTGCTCCGTTTGAGACAGAATTTCGCGCTGAATGGGGAGCGTACCAGCAAGATGTAGCAGGAACAGGAACTGCGATAGGAAGCGGAAAAAGAAACACACAGCTTATTGCAGAACATTTAAGAAGTAAAGGAGAAAGCGGAAGAGCGGCAAGCTTATGCGCAAGTTTAGATTTTGACGGCATAAAAGACTGGTTTTTACCAAGCAAAGACGAATTGGATTTAATGTATAAGAATCTTGCACAGAAAGGTCTTGGGAATTTTGTAACGAGAGCAGATAACACTAATTATACACATTACTACTGGTCTTCGTCGCAGAACAGTAATAATTTTGTCGCGTGGGGTCAGTATTTCAACAATGGCGGTCAGTTCAACAACTTCAAGGATAATACAAGCTCAGTCCGTGCCGTTCGGGCTTTTTAATGATGGGGGAGTGCTATGAGGAAAGTAATTGCGCGCCGGAAAGTTGATTTGCTAGTTTTTTATCAAATGTTAGAAGAGGAGTGTTACCTGTCTTTCGGGCAAAAACTTCAAGGTAGCAATCAATGATGGAGAGCTTGGGATGAGAAATATAGATTTGGAGAATTTCGATGAATAGTTCACGATTAGACGAAATTGAATCTTTCTCTATTATCATAAAAACCGCTTCTTCAATGGACGCTCTGCTTATTTTTATTATTTTTTCAAGCACAAAAATAGTTTCTATTATTGCCGCGTCAGCCACAGCAAAAGTCTCACCGGAATTAATGCGAGCATTTATCAGTATTGTATTTTCTGGTACATCATCCAAAAGCCAGCGTAAAAGACAATTTGTATCAAGACTTTGCATAGGTTTCCATAACATGAGCTGTCCAACCGTCACCGCTTTCAATATGAATAGCCGAAGTTCCTTTTTCTGTCATTTCTTTTTGCAAAAGATTTCTAATTTCCTCTATTGGCAATGCTTTCCTTGTAGTGCGAGGAGAATTTTCTATTGTTTGGGAACCGGATGCTGGAGTAAAGGTCAATATAGTTCTGCCCTCAGGAACTGTTCTGGGGACATCAAGAATTATCCGGTGGTTAGCCGGTATATCAACAATTTGTTCTACAACCATGGTTGTATTGTAGCATAAAAAGCTTAATTTTGGAAGGTGTAATATGAAAAGAATTGTTTTGTTGGTTGCGTTATTCGCCCTGTTAAGCGCAGGGACCTTTGCGCAGCAGCTGACAGTAGCGGTAAGCACATTCGAAGCGAGGGGTGGGCTTACAAAGGATGACGCCGACGCAGTAACGGAGCTGTTTATATCTGAACTTGTTTCCAGTAAAACGGTAAAGGTAGTAGACAGAAACAGTTTTGACAAAATTATTGCGGAAATGAAGTTTCAGGCATCAGACTGGACAGACGGAAATAAGGTGGCGCAGCTCGGAAAAGCGTTAAGCGCAAACAGCATAATACGCGGAACAGTAATGAGCCTTGCAGGGCAGACAGCAGTTACAACATCCATATTGGATATAAATACCGCGGAAATAATTTCATCATCTACGCTAAGAATGGCAAGCATGATCGAAGTGTTTGATAAAATGCCTGCTTTCGTAAAGGATTTAATGAAGAACCTGCCCGATCCTCCCGGCGTTTACAAAATCGGCGGAAAAGGACCTGCAGGAGGAATTATTTTTTACGATAAAGGTTTTCTTGCAGACGGCTGGCGTTATTTGGAAGCGGCTCCTGTTGATTTCCCGAACGCCGTTCAATGGGGAGCGTATCAACAAAGTGTAACAGGCACAAGTACAGCAATAGGTTCTGGCAAAAAGAATACAGAACTGATTGTAAATAGATTGAATCAGTTAGGAGAAAGCGGAAGAGCAGCGCAGTTATGCGCAAGTTTAGATTTTGACGGAGTTAAAGATTGGTTTTTACCAAGTAAAGATGAACTTTATCTGATGTACAAGAATCTAAAAGCAAAAGGTTTGGGCGGTTTTAGTAACAATGGGTACTGGTCTTCGTCGAAGGACGATGATTATGGCGCGTTGTTGCAGCTTTTCTCCAATGGCGCTCAGTACGATAGCAACAAAGGCTTTAATTATAGCTACTCAGTCCGTGCCATCCGGGCATTTTAAAGGAATGTTAATGATTATTAAAAGATTTTACATAGAGGAAAAAAAACAAATAGGATTGTTTACCAATCCTCCGTGTTCTCCGTGCCTCCGTGTGAACTCTTATGTAAATATATTTTTAGGAGTGTAATATGAAAAGAATTGTTTTATTAACAGCGTTATTCGCCATGCTTGCGCTTACGGTATTCGCGCAAACATCAGGAGAAGACCTTGCCATCCTTAACCGCATGATGAAAATGAAAATGGACGGGCTAATCCCTCTGCGTTTTTTGAACGCGATGGACGGCAAGCCTGTAGATAACGCGGCGGTTAACGTACATGGAATCGGCGTATTTATGACTAACATGGAAGGAATTATTTCTTTCCCGGAGCAGGAAGACGGTTTTTATACGCTTGAATTTTCCAAACAGGGTTATATAAGCGTAAAAATCGAGTTTGAAGTAAAACTAAACAATGTGTTTAACAACCGCATTTCTGTCTCACCCGTTATGCGCGGCGATTATCTTCGCATAGTTCTAGATTGGGGACAGCGGCCCGCCGATTTGGATTTGCATTTAGTAAAAGAAGGAAGTTATCACATTTCTTACAGAAACATGCGAAGCGCCGATGATAACTCAGTCATGCTAGACCGCGACGACATGGACGGCTTCGGACCTGAAACTATCACCATAATGGAAACCGATTTACGCGCGGTTTATCAGGTTTATATTCACGACTACACAAATCGTAACAATTCGTCCTCCACCGAGCTTTCGCGTAACGGCGTGGCTGTTAGGGTATATAACCGAAGCGGGCTTATCCGCAGTTTTTATGTACCAAGTAATTTAAGAGGACATACATGGAATGTGTTTAAAATTATAAACGGCGAAGTAGTGCAATGGTAAATATATTTAGGAGTGTAATATGAAAAGAATTGGTTTACTGTTTGGATTACTTGCCCTGTTAAGCGCAGGGATTTTTGCGCAGCAGCAGCCTACGGTAGCGGTAAGAGCTTTTGAAGTAAGCGGCGGCTTATCACAAGATGAAGGTAACGCAATTACTGATATTTTTATTTCTGAACTTATTGGAACAGGAAGAATAAGAGTTGTAGACCGTAACAGTTTTGACGCTATTATGGCAGAAATGAAATTTGGAGCTTCTTCATGGTCAAACAATGAAAATGTAGCTAAATTGGGGAACGCTATCAATGCAAACTATATTATTCAAGGCACTGTAACGCAATTAGGAGGACGAATTATAATTACTGTTAGGGTATTGGATATTAATAAGGTACAATTTGTTTCTTCGCCGAATTTGCAATTAACTAATATGAATGAGATTTTTTCTAAACTACCGCCATTTGTTCGTGATTTAGCACTAAATTTTACAGATAATTCAACTGTATATAAGGTTGGTAGTATAGGACCTTCTGGCGGGTATGTGTTTATGGATAAAGGTTTATATACTGATGGTTGGCGTTATTTAGAAGCTGCGCCGTCTAATTATGATTTTAATGCTTTTGTCGATGGATATAAAGGTGGAACTAATCCATATTATCAAAGAAATGTATTAGATTTATTAAGACCAATGAATATTAATGGCATTACAGGTTGGCGTATACCAAATAGAAGTGAATTACTACTAATGTATAGTATTTTAAAACAAAAAGGGATAGGGGAGTTTAATAATTCACATTATATTTCAAATGAGGAAGATTGGGTAGGTGATTTTAGATATTTTTGGAGTGTTAGGTTTAATGATGGAGAAAGTATAATTCCTCCTCCTAATAGAGTTTATGTTGTACGACCTATAAGAGGATTTTAATTTAAGGAGAAAATTATGAACAACAATCTTTTAATCAAAGGTAACGGTATTTGTTTGCGTGAATTACAAGAGGATGATATTCCTCGAATTAATGAAATTGTTCGAGTTTGTGCCGCTCGTTCTACATGGATTTTATATAAAGTATATAAGAATGAAAGCTTGATTAAACATACATTGTTAGATATGAATAAGAGAGGAAATGTAAATAATGATGGTTTGTTTGGTAAACTCCTAAAAGATTTTAATATATTTGACAATATGATGTCTAAAAAAAATTATAATTTAGAAGAAATTCTAAGATTTTACCCTGACGATCATCTTTTTTTCTCTTATGGACCAATCCAAAGTTCTTTTGAGGAAAGCATTAACGAATTTATAAATGTTGCTATTGATACCAGAATAGAAAAGAAAAGACGTTTGTTTCGTTTGGGAATTGAAATAGAAACTAAAGAAGGAAAAGTATTAATAGGATGTTTCACATTTGATTATAATAAACATAAAACACAAGGTTATCAACACGAAACAACTGGTGATCCGGGTATATTTATTCACCCTGATTATAGAAAAGCAAGTGATAAAAGAACATGGTGTGAAACATTTATACTTTTTACGGAATTCTTAAAAATTGATTATCCATATAAAAATGATAATATACAAATAAGCGCTACAACACATCGTTTAAATGAAGAAACTTCAAATATTTTATCTAAAAAATACGGATTTGAAGAATTTAAAGCTTATGTTTCGCATGAAAATTTTGGCGAAAGACGTTTTTTCACTATTTCCTATAATGATTTTATTAAGGTTTTTAGTTCAAAAGATAATAATGAAATAAAGATAATTAAAGGAAACCAATAATGAAAAAAGTAATGTTTTTACTAGTATTATTCGCCATGCTGGTATCCGCGCTCTTCGCGCAAGCCCAAGTCTTGCCGCGTCTTGCTGTGTTTGAATTCAGTACCAATATTGATAATCGCGAAATAAAAGCGGATGCCGCAGCAGTACGCAACATGGTAGAAAGCGAACTTTCCTCAACAAAAAAATTCCGGATCATGACCCGTACCGAAATAGATAAACTTATCGCAAATCAAAGGTTTCAAGCAAGCAGTATTTCAAGCGAAGAGAATATCGAAATATTAAAAATGGAACAAATAAGTTACATAGTTACTGGAACTGTTAATGTTATGCGTGGTGATTACGCGATAACGCTAAGTATTCTAAGTATATCCAGCGGACAAATTTCTCATAGTGATAATATTCAAATAAAAAGCAGCGAAAATTTTTATGAAAGTGTTATTATTTTAGTAAAAAAATTTACTACCGGTATTTCTGCCGGTGAAAGCGGAAGAATATACAATATAGGCGACACAGGTCCCGCAGGCGGATTAATTTTTTATGACAGAGGATTTGTTTCCGATGGCTGGCGTTATTTAGAAGCGGCGCCTGCCGGAACTGATTTTACCGCAGAATGGGGAGCTTATAGAACAGATGTAGCCGGAACAGGAATAGAGATAGGCAGCGGCAAGAGGAATACAGAATTGATAGTAAACAGATTAAGACAATTAGGAGAAAACAACCGTGCCGCGCAAATATGTATTGGGATGGAGATAAACGGATACAAAGACTGGTTTTTACCTAGTGCTGATGAATTAATTTTAATGTACAAGAATTTAAAAGCGAAAGGTTTAGGTAGTTTTAGAGAAAATGTATACTGGTCCTCAACAGCAATGGAAATTACTAATCCAGCTGATATTGCTGCGTTCTTTATGAATTTTCGCAATCCTGCAGATATGAACAATTATGGCAGAAGAGTTGATACTTACTCAGTCCGTGCCATTAGAGCTTTCTAAGGTTGGTTATTCGTGGTGAAAAATCTTCTGTAAAAATAAAAGGAGTGTAATATGAAAAGAATTGTTTTGTTAACCGCGTTATTCACAGTGTTAGCCGCAGCTCTATATGCGCAAGTCCCCTCAAACTGGGACACCAATCCGCCGCAGGACAGCGCAAGCCAAAAATACGCTGTCGGTATTTCCGCGCCCTCATCAAGCGAGCAGGAGGCATTAAAAAATGCCATGCAAAATGCTGTACAGCAGTTTGCTTCTTCCATTGCGACACGCTTTCAGGGACGTACGGATATAACAGTACAATCTCAAGGATATGCAAGCGATATAGAAGACGCATATACAGTTCATATGGAAACATCTTCGTTTTCGACTAACGTACCTGTTACAGGGGTCAAAGAACAGGCAAGAAAAATCGAAAGAGAGGGCGGGCGTTTTGTAGCGCGTGTTCTTGCCGTAATGTCTGCCGAAGATTATAACAAGGCAAAACAGTATGTAGAAAACGAAGAAGCCGCTTATCTCGCGTATCGTTTTTTTATTCAGCGCGGTGCGCTTCAGGCAAATCTGAATCAAAAACCCGCAGGCTTCGATGATTATTTTTCGTGGCTTAAGAATAATTGCGTAATTATCTCTATGGATGATCCTAACCCTGCCGCCATGATGGAGCAGATGGATCAATTTATAAAAAAACTATATAAAAACACGGTTGTTTTCGCTCAAATAATAAACGGAAGAAGCGCTCGCATTATTTATAATTCCGGTAAATATTATGACGGTATTTTAAGAGCCCTGCAGAATACCGGCTTATTTACCATCCAAAGAGAAAGCACACATCTTGTTTTAAAGCCTGTCAGAGCGAACGTTCTTGCGGATTTTAGAAACGCTGTCAGCGCCATGAAAGATTCAGCCAGGTTTGTTATCACAGGGTTGGAAATAATTCAAACGCAAAGCGCGGATACTGTAAATCAGGGCATGATAGTTATAAATCAATTCAGAACAATCGCTTCCCGTCAGTTTAATATGCAGGCTGTTAATTATACGATTCCGTCGCAGTTTCTCTCAGGCTATGTTGACGAAGACGGCATTATACGCCATGCACAGAACAATCAAAACGCCTTTCCGGCGCGTTATCTGATAATCCTTCGCTCCCAGACAAAATTAGAAAGGGGAATACCGGAATATAATATCCCTCCAATGGTTAGCGCGTCATGCAATTTTACATTATACGATATTGTGACAGGCGAAACATTGCAAAGCGATACGGCGCAGACCTTAACCGGAGCTTTTACGCTGTCTAACATAGAAGACAGAGTCGTAATAGGGGTAAGTCAAAACGCCTTAAGGCATCTATTCAATGAAAAAACCCAGCCCGGTCTCTTAGAAATAATGTGCGGCGTTTTAGAAGGGCTTTAAAAATTACAAAGTATACATAAAAGATTTAATAAAGCACATGCATAGGCTGATCGCCGTGCGCGCCCGCGAGTTTTTTATGAACAGGGTCTACTATTAGATCCATTGCTTCGAGAGGTAAAGCTCCCAGTAGCACATCTTTCGCGTTTGTTACAACTATTGCCGGAAGTTCTATGTAACGGTCTTTCCATTGAATTTTTACAGCTTCTGTAATTGGAGAGCTAAACGGCTCTCCATCCGCAAAAGATGACATTGTTTCACCTTTAATACTCAGTCCTAATTTTTCACGGACTTCTTCGTTAATAACCAAAGTCCAGGCTCCGTTGTCCGGCATTGCCTGTACTGTTAATGTGCGGATTTTATCTTTATCCAAGTAACCTCGATCTGCAAGACTTCTGTCTGATATATTTACTAATGTTATATCTTCATAAAAAGATACCATTTTTTGCTCCTTCAAATATTATTACATAAATAGTATAAAAAAGATACATACAATTGTTAAGTATTTATTTAATGAACTTATTAAATAAACCAGTGATTAAATACTTCCCCTTTTAACAGTGTATTACCAAAATTCTGTTAAAATTATTAATTTGTGTTAATCCCTTCTTGCTTGACAGTTTTTGGAAACCGCTGGTACAATTTGTATATCCTATGAAAAAAATACAATGGAGGAGAAAATCATGAAAAAAATCAGTTTAATTTTGCTTGCAGCGCTTGTTTTACTGTCAGTAACGGCATGTCAGAAAGGGCAGGGCGCAAAAAAAACGGCGGATAGTTTCGATCTTGCCCTGGTAACCGATCTTGGAACAATTGACGATAAATCTTTTAATCAAGGTTCCTGGGATGGTCTGGTTCGATACGCCAGAGAACAGAACATTTCTCACAAATATTATCAGCCTTCCGAGCAAAGCCATGACGCGTACCTAATGACTATCGATCTTGCTGTCCGGGGCGGAGCGAAGATCGTAGTCACACCGGGTTTCCTTTTTGAAGTGCCGATTTTTATCGCGCAGGACCGCTATCCGGGTGTGCATTTCATCCTGATAGACGGAGTGCCGCACAGCGAAGATTATTCCAATTTCAGAACAGCTTCTAATGTGGTGGGTGTTCTCTACGCCGAAGATCAGGCGGGATTCCTCGCCGGATATGCCGCCGTCAAAGACGGAAACAGAAGACTTGGTTTTATGGGAGGCATGGCGGTACCGGCGGTTGTGCGTTTCGGTTACGGATTTATACAAGGCGCGGAATACGCCGCTCAAGAACTCGGTCTTGCGTCAGGCGCGATTACTGTCAACTACCATTACACAGGTGGTTTTGCCGCTACTCCTGAAGCGCAGACAATGGCGGCTTCATGGTACAATTCCGGGATCGATGTTATCTTCGGCTGCGGAGGAGCTGTCGGCAACTCTGTAATGGCGGCAGCGGAGCAGACAGGAAAGAAAGTAATCGGCGTTGATGTCGATCAGTCGGGTGAATCTTCGACGGTTATCACGTCCGCGATGAAAGGATTGGCGCCTTCGGTATACGCCTGTATCAAAGATTATTACGCGGGAAAATTCCCCGGCGGGCAGACGCTGGTTTTTGACGCGGCAAACGATGGCGTCGGGCTTCCGATGGACACGTCAAAGTTTGGTTCGTTCAGCAAGGCTGATTACAATGCGATCTTTCAAAAACTGTCGAACGGCAGTATTCCCAGAATGGAAAATATAACTGACGACGGCAGTCCAAGGATCGTTCCTGTTCGCATAACAAGGGTTACAGAAGTTAGATAACTTCTGACACCTATGGATTACCTTATTGAAATGGCCGGGATTACGAAAGTATTTCCCGGCATTGTTGCCAACGACGATGTCACGCTTCAGCTTAAAAAAGGTGAAATCCATGCGTTGTTAGGTGAAAACGGAGCCGGTAAATCCACCCTTATGAGTATCCTTTTCGGTCTTTACAAGGCCGAAAAGGGTGTAATTAAAAAAAACGGTGAAGTTGTTCATATCACAGGTCCCAATGACGCGAAAAAGCTCGGGATCGGAATGGTTCACCAGCATTTTAAACTTGTTCACAATTTATCGGTTCTGGAGAATATTATTCTCGGCGCGGAAACCGTTAAGTACGGTGTTTTAAAGCTCGACAATGCACGAAACCATGTATTGGAACTTTCCAAACGCTATAAACTCGAAATTAATCCTGACGCTCTGATCTCGGATATTACAGTAGGGATGCAGCAGAGGGTTGAAATTCTTAAAATGCTCTACCGCGAAAACGATATATTAATCTTAGACGAACCCACCGCTGTTCTTACTCCGCAGGAAATCGAAGAGTTAATGCACATAATGAAAAATCTTGTAGCGGAAGGAAAATCGATTTTATTTATTACACATAAACTGAACGAAATAAAAGCAATCTCGGATCGCTGTACCGTTTTACGAAAGGGTAAGTGTATAGGAACTGTAGATGTCAGTTCTGTTTCCAAAGAAGATTTGTCAGAAATGATGGTCGGCAGAAAAGTGAGCCTTACCGTTGAAAAAACAGAAAGCAAATGCGCGGATGTCATTCTAAAAGTGGAAAATCTTACCGTAAAAAGCAAACTGCACGAAAAAGCCCTTGTAAACAACGCGAGTTTTGAAATCCGTTCAGGCGAAATAGTCTGTATCGCTGGTATTGACGGAAACGGACAGCAGGAACTTGTTTTAGCGCTTGCCGGAATGATGGAATCTGAATCGGGGCGCATTTTGCTAGAAGGAAAAGATATAACTGAAAGTGATATACGCTCAAGAGGTTTTGCGCATATTCCCGAAGACAGACACAAGCACGGTCTTGTGCTTGATTACAATCTTGCGTTTAATCTTGTGCTTCAAAATTATTACACTCCGCGTTTTAAAAAATTCGGTTTTTTAAAATTTGACGAAATCTACAAATTTGCAGATAACTTAATAGAATCATTTGATATTCGCGCCGGAAAGAAAGCGCAGACAATTACGCGCAGCATGTCGGGCGGTAATCAGCAGAAGGCGATCATCGCACGCGAAATTTCGCGTGATTCGCGTCTTTTAGTCGCGGTTCAGCCGACAAGAGGGCTAGATGTCGGCGCGTGTGAGTATATTCACAAACAGTTGATTATAGAACGGGACAAAGGAAAAGCCGTTCTGCTTGTTTCTCTGGAATTGGACGAGGTAATGGATGTCAGCGACAGAATACTTGTAATTTTTGAAGGAAAGCTTGTCGCGAATGTAAAACCAGCCGAGGTAACTTATCAGGAACTTGGCTTGTACATGTCAGGCACCGGACGGGAACCGGCATGAAGATAAAACTTTTGAATTCCGAATCATTGTTCGACACGCTTTCATCCGTAACGGCGATTTTAGTCGGTCTTTTAGCCGGATTATTTATACTTTTTTTAACTAACGCTTCTCAGGCTTTAAACGGTTTCGGCGCGATTCTGACAGGCGGCTTTTCCAGCATGAATAATGTTGGACAGGTTTTATATTTTGCAACCCCGATTATCATGACAGGGCTCTCGGTCGGATTTTCCGCAAGAACCGGATTGTTTAATATCGGAGCTTCGGGTCAGTTCATAGTCGGCGCCTACGCCGCTGTTCTTGTCGGCGTTAAATGCAATTTTCTTCCGGGGCATCTGCACTGGATTACCGCGCTGTTCGCGGCAATGCTCGCCGGAGCGGTTTGGGGAGCGATTCCAGGAATTTTTAAAGCTCTGTTCAATGTAAACGAAGTTATATCATGCATAATGACAAATTATATCGGCACATATCTTGTAAATTTTCTTGTAACAAAAACAATTTACGACGTATTAAGAAACCAAAGCATACGCGTGCTTGAAAGCGCGAATCTTCCAAGATTGGGAATGGATAAAATATTCAAAGACGGGTTCATTGTTTCGAGCGCGAACTCAGGTATTTTTTTAGCGATACTGTTCGCCGTGTTGATGTTTATCATTCTTGAAAAAACCGCTTTCGGTTATGAGCTAAAAGCGTGCGGATTCAACCGCGAAGCCGCGCGTTATGCCGGAATAGATGAAAAACGCAGTATCATTTTATCGATGATCATCGCGGGCGCTCTTGCGGGGCTCGGCGGCGCGCTGTTATATCTTGCAGGAGCGGGAAGAGGCATCACTGTCGTTGATGCGCTAGCGCTTGAAGGGTTTAACGGCATTCCTGTCGCGCTTTTAGGTCTTAATAACCCGATTGGCATTATTTTTTCAGGTTTATTAATCGCGTACCTTAATGTCGGCGGATTTAACATGCAGTTGTATAATTTCGCCCCTCAAATAATCGAAATTATTATTGCCGTAATAATCTATTTCAGTGCTTTCGCGCTTCTTGTAAAAGGATTTTTAAGTTCGATCAATAAGCGTAAGAAAGGTGATTTATGAACATACTGTATTTTCTTGTTCAACAGACAATGTTCTTTTCCATACCCCTTTTAATAGTCGCACTGGGAGGAATGTTCGCAGAACGTTCGGGTGTAATTAATATCGCGCTGGAAGGAACAATGATCATAGGCGCGTTTTCCGGCATTTTATTTATGAACATGATACAGCAGTTTATTTCAGGGCAGATTGTGCTGATTCTTGCAGTGCTGGTTTCCTCTCTTGCCGGTATTCTTGTTTCGCTTCTTCACGCTTACGCTTCGATTAACCTCAGGGCAAACCAGATTATAAGCGGAACCGCGATTAATATGCTCGCTCCCGCTCTCGCCATTTACATCGCCAGAATGATACGCACTGTACAGCAAATACCGTTTGTAAATCAATTCAGGATAGAAAAAGTTCCGCTGTTAGGTGACATTCCGTTAATCGGCGGTTTGTTTTTTAAAAACACATATATCACAACGTACATCGGTTTTTTAATTCTCGCTCTTTCAGCTTTCTTTTTATATAAAACACGTTTCGGTCTTCGTTTGCGCTCCTGCGGCGAACATCCGCAGGCGGCGGATTCAGCCGGAATAAATGTATATTTTATGCGATACGCGGGAGTAATGATTTCAGGCGCTCTTGCCGGTCTTGGCGGATTGATATTTGTCATCCCTACGTCAATCGAATTTAACCCCGAAGTTTCCGGTTACGGTTTTTTGGCTTTGGCTGTACTGATTTTCGGGCAGTGGAGGCCGGGACGTATTCTTGCCGCCGCTTTTTTCTTTGGATTTATGAAAGCGATTTCTTCTTCTTATTCCGGCATTGACTTTATGAAAGCTGTTCCTATTCCAAGTTATATCTATAAGATGATACCATATATCGCTACATTGATAGTGCTTGCTTTCAGTTCAAAAAAATCACAGGCGCCGCAGTCCGCAGGCATACCTTTTGATAAAGGGCGGCGGTAGAAAGGAGAGAAGAATGGAAAAACAGTATCATATAGGTTTTGACGACAGCCACGGAGCCTGTTACGCGATTCTTCCGGGAGATCCCGGCAGAGTGGAAAAAATCGCCGCTTTTTTGGAGAAGCCGAAATTTTTTTGCCAAAACCGCGAATATACGACATGGTTAGGTGAAATTACAGGAAAGAAAATTATGGTAATCTCCACCGGAATGGGCGGTCCTTCTACCGCGATTGCCGTGGAAGAGCTTTTTAAAACCGGTGTGCGTAATTTTATCCGCGTAGGCACCTGCGGCGGAATGTCGTTATCTGTCACAGGAGGAGATATTGTTATCGCCACAGGCGCGATCCGTCAGGAAGGAACTACGCGCGAATATGTGCCTGTTGAATTTCCCGCCGTCGCAAACATCGATATTACGAACGCGCTTGTTAAAGCGGCTAAAAAATTAAATTTAAAAACGCATACCGGCATTGTACAGTGTAAAGATTCTTTCTACGGACAGCACAGCCCGGATCGCATGCCATCGAGTTTCGAGCTTAATAATAAATGGGACGCATGGAAAAAAGCGGGATGCCTTGCTTCCGAAATGGAAAGCGCGGCTCTCTACATTGTAAGCCAAATTTTAGGCGCTCGCGCGGGCTGTGTATTAAATGTTGTATGGAATCAGGAACGCGAAAAAGCAGGTATGACCAACCCCCATTGCCATGATACGGAAATGGCTATTAAAACAGCTATAGAAGCTATACGAATATTAATAGAAGAATAATAATTACACCTAACGATAGCGCATAATAAACTTGCTGCCGCCTCTTATATATGTTATATTGAATTCATGTTTGGTTTAGAAGGAAAAGAAGGCGATACGGCGGAACAAAATACAGAACTCCGTCAATGGCCTGTGCAGATAAAACTTGTTCCTGTTAACGCTCCGTATTTCAACGGGTCAAACCTGCTTATCGCGGCGGACTGCGCGGCTTACGCCTGCGGCAGTTTTCATCAACAATACATGAAGGGGAAACTTACGATTATTGGCTGTTCTAAATTGGATAATGTTGATTATACCGAAAAACTGGCGGAAATCATCGCAAGGAACGATATTAATTCTGTGACTGTAGCCAGAATGGAAGTTCCCTGCTGTGCGGGAATCGAATACGCCACACAGAACGCTGTAAAATATTCAGGTAAAAAAATTACATTAAGAGTGTATACGCTTCCAGTTAATTAAAGTTTATTACAAATAATAATCCTGTGTCCGCTGTATAGAAAAAATCTTCGCTTTTTTGTATAGTTTTACTCAGGAGCGGTATATGTACAAGTCTGTCGATGCAAAAGTAAATTTCCCCAAACTGGAGGAAGAAGTCCTTAAATTTTGGGAGCATAACCATATTTTCGAAAAATCTCTGGAACAACGAAAAAACGCAGAGTCTTCAGAGTTCGTTTTTTACGACGGTCCTCCGTTTGCCACAGGTCTTCCGCACTTCGGCCATTTTGTGCCAAGCACAATTAAAGACATTATTCCGCGCTACCAGTCCATGAAGGGAAAAAGAGTCGAACGCAGGTTCGGCTGGGACTGTCACGGACTGCCCGTTGAAAACCTCATCGAAAAAGAACTGGGGTTAAATTCAAAAACCGCTATCGAAGAATACGGTATCGCCAATTTTAACGAAGCCTGCCGCGCTTCCGTTCTGCGTTATGTTAAAGAATGGCGGCAAACCATTACCCGCCTCGGCAGGTGGGTTGATTTCGATCACGATTACAAGACTATGGAAAGCGATTACATGGAATCAATCTGGTGGGTTATGAAATCCCTTTGGGAAAAAGGACTTCTCTACGAAGGTCACTATATCCTCCCGTACTGTCCGCGCTGCGCGACCGTGCTTTCAAATCACGAACTAAATCTCGGCGGATACAGAGACGTGCATGATCCCGCAATAACTGTCCGTTTCAAAGTTGCAAACGGCGCGAAAATCGAATTTCCTTCCAATACATATCTTCTTGCATGGACGACTACTCCCTGGACTTTGCCTTCGAACTTGGCGTTGACGATGGGTTCAGACATCGATTATGCGCTGATAGAAGACAAGGCATCAAAAGATAATTACATTCTCGCGGAAGCGCGATTGCCGGCGTATTACAAAAAAGAAGACGAGTATAAAATTATATGGAAGAAAAAAGGCGCGGAACTTGCAGGTCTCCAATATGAGCCGCTTTTGCCTTATTTTAAAGACGCGCCTCATGCGTTTCGTGTTTTCTTAGGCGATTTTGTCACTACAGAGGACGGTACCGGCATTGTTCATACCGCTCCCGGTTTCGGCGAAGACGACGCGCGCGTTCTTAAGGGGACAGGCATACCTGTTATCTGCCCTGTTGACGCGGAATGTAAATTTACAAGCGAAGTTACAGATTTTGCCGGAGTCTTTGTAAAAGACGCGGATAAAGCAATTATCGAAAAATTAAAAACGGAAGGAAAACTAATAAAACGGGATCAAATCCTTCACTCATATCCGCATTGCTGGAGATGTTCAAGCCCGCTCATCTACCGCGCTGTCGGTTCATGGTTTGTAAGCGTAGAAAAAATTAAAGAAGACATATTAGACGCAAACAGGAAAATATACTGGGTGCCGGAACATATTAAAGAAGGGCGTTTCGGAAAATGGCTTGAAGGCGCCCGTGATTGGGCGATCAGCCGGAGCCGCTTCTGGGGGAACCCGCTTCCGATTTGGCGGTGTGACGATTGCGGTAAATTAATTTGCGTTGGAAGCCGCGCGGAATTAAAAGAACTCTCCGGTATTTATCCCGACGATCTTCATAAACATTTTGTCGATGAAATTACAATTCCATGCGAATGCGGAAATACAATGAGACGTATTCCCGAAGTGCTGGACTGTTGGTTTGAATCCGGCGCAATGCCGTACGCGCAGAATCATTATCCGTTTGAAAACAAGGAATTTTTCGAAAATCATTTTCCTTCTGATTTTATCAGCGAAGGATTGGATCAGACACGCGGCTGGTTTTACACTCTTACAATCCTTGCCGCCGCGCTTTTTAAAAAACCGGCTTTTAAAAACTGTGTTGTCAACGGTTTAGTGCTGGCGGCGGACGGTAAAAAAATGAGTAAGAGCGAACGCAATTACACAGATCCGAACGAAGTTATAAATATGTTCGGCGCAGACGCGCTTCGCCTGTTTCTTGTACATTCAGCCGTGGTAAAAGCCGATGACCTTCGCTACAATGACGACGGCGTCCGCGAAATTTTAAAAAGTATCATCATTCCGCTTTGGAATGCCTACAGTTTTTTTGTTACCTACGCGAATATCGATAAAGTAACCGCGTCAGGCGCGCCTGATAATCCTGTTAATCCGCTGGATCAATGGATACTTTCAGAAACGCAGACTCTTGTAGAAAAAGTCGGCGGCGCGCTGGATGCATACGATCTCAGCCGCGCGGTCGATCCAATCTTAAGATTTATAGACCTTCTTAATAACTGGTATATCCGCCGCTCGCGAAGGCGTTTTTGGCGCAGCGAAAACGACAACGACAAACTTGAAGCGTACGGCACTCTTTACGAAGCTCTAAAAACGCTGATAACAATCGCCGCGCCTTTTATGCCCTTTACAACAGACGCGATATGGCAGAATCTGCGTCTGGAAACAGACCGCGAATCTGTACATCTTACAGATTTCCCTGTTGTAAACGAAAAACGCCGTGATAAACAGCTCGAATTTCGCATGGCATCAGTTATGTCCGCGGTTTCAATCGGACGTTCTCTTCGTTCGCAGTACAATATTAAAATGAGACAGCCCCTGCGCAAGGCGGAACTTGTTACGTGCAATCAGGAAGAAAAAAAATCTCTTATCGATATGGCGGACATTATCCGCGAAGAGTTGAACGTAAAAGAGATAATCTTTTCAGATAACGAGGAAGACCTTGTCGGATACGAAGTAAAAGCGAATTTCCGCGTATTGGGAAAAGAACTCGGCAAGGATATGAAAGCCGCCGCCGCGATAATCGAAGCGCTAGGCCATGCGGAGATTCAAAGCGTAATTAAAGGTGCGACCCTTTCTATCGATGTTCCGGCAGAATCAGGCGCAATCCGCGCTGTAGAAATTACTGCGGAAAAACTCGATATCCGCAGAATCGAAAAAGCGAATCTTCGCGTTCTTAACGAAGGCACGCTGACTGTCGGTCTTGATACGGAAATAACGCGGGAGCTTAGTATGGAAGGCGACATCCGCGATTTAATCCGCGGTATACAAAACACGCGTAAGGAAACAGGTTTGGCTGTTACGGATCGCATCGAGCTTTGCGTTTTCGGAAGTGATTCTCTGAAAGAAGCATGGGATCGTTTTAGCGAAATCACCGCCGAAGAAACTCTCGCGGTAAAAACCGTATGGGCGCAAGCAGAAGGTCAAATCCCAATCGAATCAGGAGACGAAACATGGCAGGTAAGTATAAGAAAAGCATAATTCCTTACTTTTTAATTATTTTTGTCACAATGTTTCTATCCTGTAAGACCGTTTCTATGCCGGATACGGCTGATGTGTTACGTGACGACGCGACATATGCTCCGCTTGATACCGGAGCTGATGTTTATCTTTTTGCTCACGCAAAGGAAGCGCGTTCCATAATAGAAATTTTACCGGTAAGAGAATTAAAAGACAAGCAGGCAAAGATGATGCTCGACAGAACAAATTTTATTACAGCCGCTGTATTTCCTGAAAAATCTGGAAAGCGGTTTCAGCTTGCCGCATGGGGAAGGTATCCTGCTTCCAACGCCGCAACCGCGTTGAACTCGAATAAAGGCTGGGAAAAAATAAAAGCGCAGACAGGATACGAATACTGGTACGCAAAATCAAACAGCCTTTCGCTCGCTTTAAATAACAGGCAGGCATTTATAATCTCAACATTGAATAGAAAACCGGCTGAACCTGCTGCTTCAGCTCCCGGCATGGAAATTCCTGAAGGATTCAATGAGTTCCGTAAAAGGGCTCCTTTTTCTTGCTGGGTAGATAATCCCGCTCCTGTATTGTTAAAAATATTAAGTGAAGCAGGCTTTCCGGGACGGTTCCCCGTTCAAAAACTTTTTTTTAATCTTTACCCTGAAAAAGATAAATTTGAAGCGATAATCAAGCTTCAGTTTGAAAACATCACTCAAGCGCGCGCTTTCGCCGCGGTTCTCGGTCTTGCAGGCGCTTTTGTCTCAAGGGAACCCGAACCTGCATCGTCTAAAAAAACCGGCATGATGATTGTCTCCATTCTGCTTGCCAATGCGCCTATACAAAACGGCGCTGCCATCGATTTAAAAACCGCGGCGCTAACCGCAGATGAACTGGCGGTTTTATTAAATTATTTACTGGATATATAACCGCGGGTATAATCAGCCGGATATTTACTTTTAATTTTTAATTTATTATTATTGAGGATAATCATGCCTACTTATGAATACGAATGTAAAAGCTGCTCTCATAATTTTGAAGTCTTTCAATCAATGAGCGATGAACCGTTAAAAGTCTGCCCGCAATGCGGTAAAGAAATCCGCCGTCTCATCTTCGGCGGAACCGGCGTAATTTTTAAAGGTTCCGGCTTCTATATCACCGATAAAAGCAAGAGCGGCAGTAAAAGCGCCGCAACAATAGGCGGCGATACGTCTTCACAAACCGCCGCCAAGACTGAAAAAAAGCCGGAAACAGCCGCCTCGGCGGTCTCGTCGAGCCCCTGCGCCGAATGTCCCAAAAAAGGAGCGGCGGCAGGTAATACAACCGGCGGTTCCGAGAAATGTCCCGCGTAAAAACTGCCGATAATTAACACTGAGGAATCAATGAAAAGAAAGCCACGTTTTTACTGCGACAACTGTGAAAATGAAGTCGGCGACGATGTGAAGGTCTGTCCGTTTTGCGGAAGGAACTTTGTTTCAATCCGCTGTCCCAACTGCAGTTATTCAGGACCGGACAGAATGTTCCAGAACGGCTGTCCCATGTGCGGTTATTCAGCTTCGCCGTCCAAGCTGCCAAAATACACTGTGCTAAAGCCTCCCCGCGCCAATAGCCGTCCTCCGTCAGAACCCATTCCTTTCTGGAGCTATATCGCCGTATTCTTCGGTTTGTTCCTCGTGATTGCGTTTCTGTCATATTTTATAACAAGGTGACAATTACCATTTTTTCTTATAAAATGGTAATAATGAAAAACTTTTTAATATTTTTAATTATTACTATTGCAGTTTCATGCGCAAGCTCTCCTTCAGACGGCGGTCAGAAACCGAGGTATTTATTTCCCGGCGATTTTATGGCTGATCCTGCCGCGCATGTTTTTAACGGTAAAATATATATTTATCCTTCTCATGACAGAAGATCTTCGGGATACGGCGGCGGCAGTCAGGACGGAGGATCATACGATATGGTAGATTATCATGTGTTTTCGCTTGACAATGTTTTTAACGGAGAAGTAACCCATTACGGACTGGTTTTGGATCTTAAAAATATTCCCTGGGCAAGAGGGCAGTTGTGGGATAACGATGTCGCTTACAAGAACGGCAAATATTATATGTATTTTCCCGCAAAAGATCAAAATAATCTTTTCCGTATTGGAGTCGCTGTCGCGGATCGTCCGGAAGGGCCTTTTACCCCGCAGCCGGTGCCGATCCCGGGAAGCTACAGCATAGACCCGTGTGTGTTTGAAGATAACGGCAGTTACTATATGTACTTTGGCGGATTGTGGGGCGGTCAGCTTGAGCATTATATCGATAATGTTTATGCAGGTCCGACAGGAAGAACAAATTTATCATACGCGGAATCAAATAAACCGATTACCGCGCGCGTTGTAATGTTAAGCGATGACATGCTTGGTTTTGCGGAGAGTCCGAGAGAGGTAATTATTCTTGATAAAAACAACCGCCCGTTAACCGGTTCTAACCGGTTTTTTGAAGCGTCATGGATGCACAAATACAACGGCGTTTATTATTTTTCATATTCAACTGGCGACACTCATAATTTGTGTTATGCGACAGGCGATAATCCCTACGGTCCGTTTACATATCAAGGAGTTTTATTAACACCTGTTGTCGGCTGGACAACCCATCATTCAATAGTTGAATATAAGGGAAAATGGTATTTGTTTTATCATGATTCTCGTCCTTCAGGCGGTATCGATCATCTGCGAAGCATGAAAGCAACCGAATTATTTCACCTTCCCGACGGTTCGATTGCAAGAATGAATGGTGCCCAATGATGCGCGAAGCCAGGGAGTTACGGATTTGGCGTTGGGAGATCTATCCCGTCATACGGCGCCATAGCTATTGATATATCGTTCACAATGTTTCTGTCTATTCCGCCGTCATCCGCCATTTTATACATTATCTGCAATGCGGAGTTTAAATCACGTAACGGATGATACGGGCGTTTTTCGCTGACCGCCTGAAATATGTCGATACATACCATAAGTCTTGAATTAAAATCCAGTTCGCCTGAGTTTTTACCGAAAGGATAACCTGTTCCGTTTAATTTTTCATGATGATTGGAAGCCCATTTATAAATATCTTCAAAACCATCGATTCCTTTTAAAAGTTCATGCGTATGACGCGCGTGTTCTTTAATGATTATAAATTCTTCATCTGTCAATTTTCCTGGTTTCTCCAGAATTGCGGTCGGGGTTTCCAGTTTTCCTATATCATGAAGAGCCGCCGCAAGATACAATTTTACTTTTTCTTCACGGGAATACTTATAATATTCTCCCATATGCCAAGCCATGTTTGCGATTCCTGTTGAATGTTGCTTGGTAAAAACAGATTTGTAGTCGATTATTTTTGTTATAAAACCTACAAGGTTAAATATAACATGATCTTCTATATCGACAGTCCATGGAGTTAAAACTGTTTCGGCAGTTTTATTAATAACATCATCTTTAAGCGATTCAATTACAGACCAATCTAAAATTTCTAGCATCGTTTGCGCGGCAATTTTGCCGTATTTTTTTCCGGTTTCATCTTTGATGGTTTGCGTCATATTATTTAACTTGTCCTGTTTTAAAGTCTGTAAATGATATGTGACATCAATTGAATCCGCGATAGCTATCAACTGCGCGCCCAACGGACAATCATCTTCGCGTATACCGTATGGTCCCTTGCCGTCCGCGCGTTCATGATGATAAAGAATAAAATTATTAATGTTGGCGTCAGACAGTAACGCATCGACATTTCTCTGTCCGTACTCGCAGTGTTTTTTCATTGTCGAATCATAGTGGCCGCTTTCACGGGATGCAAGAATATATTCTGTAAGAGCGTTATCATGCAAAAGAGCGCAGTTTGTTAATCCCAATATATCATTTACATTTTTTCCTGAGATTTTTCCCATTTTAGCGCAAAGAACCGCGATACGTTTTCCATGATTAGTGCTCGCGCCCAAAAGTTCCTTTTCGACTGTATCCAGAGCCGCCGCTATTGTCCTGATAAGCAAATCCATTCTTATTGTCATATGTTAACTATAGTAGCAATAAATTATTAATTTGTATATTATGCTGTTACAAAACGGCGGCTGTTATTATATCCGGCTTGCGTTCTCTCTTACCCCGTCCGCGCTGCGTCAATAACATCTTCTATATTAAAAAGTCTGTCTGTTCTGTTTTTAAATAATCTGAAATAAACGCCGTCAATATTTCTTCTGTCAAAATAAATATAGCTCTGTCCCTCTCTGCATCCTGTACCTCTCCCGACTCCGAAAAATACATTAAATTTTTTTTCACGTAAAATCCTGTGTTTTTCCTCATTTCCTTCAACGCCTTCGCCGTATGGGTAAATGTAAAGATTTGTATCGCCTAAAACAGGACGGACTTCTCTGTCCCAGCGGTCGGCATCCGAAATAAACTGTTCTATCGAAATTTCAGGCAGATGCGGATGACCCCAGCTATGCGACGCAAAACGCCATCCAAGCTGTTTTAATTTTTTTACAATGGTAATCGCTCTTTGTTTTTCTTCTTCGTATCCCGCGTTATTAATTTTGTGTGTCGCGTAACCAAGCACGCCTTCAAAACCTGTAAGCGCGATAATGCCTCTTGCGCCGCGAACGGAAAAATCAGGATGTTTTTTTATAAATTCTTCCAGATACGTAACAACATCTAAATCGTAGGATATTTCGCCTCCGTTTTTATTATCCGTCCACGCCGCGATATTTCCGTTATTATCGACTACAAGCTTATGCACGGACGCGTTTCTTCTGACAATATCATAATAGCTAAGATCATCGATAGATAAAATCATCGGTTTTTTTCCTTTCGGAACAAAAGGCTTTTTATATACAACTCTGGCGCGGTTTCCCGTATTGATAATTTCGTATACTTCGTTTATATCAACCAGCACAAAATCACTGGCGTAAATTTCATCAAGGATTTTTCTGTATTCGTATGCTGTAACATACCATTCCAAAAAATGTTCTCTGTACCTGCTTCTGAAAGCCGTCTCAGGTCTTGCGACAAGCGGGTGAAAAAATATATGCATGGGCGGTCCGTCATAAAGAACCATTTCCGCTTCCTGAACCTGCATATCCAAATTAAAATCATCCGAGATTTTAACAGTATTACTGTTAGCGCAGGAAAATATAATAAAAGAGAATAAAAAGCAGACCAGGATGCGCCGCTTGAACATCATAGCTCTTATAATATACGTTATTCAGGGATTTTTTCAACACCGAAATGGTACCATGTACCGATTTTTATATATTAATTATTTATAACATTTCAACTATGTTCAATAATCCATTCAATTAGCTCGGTTTCTCCTATCGAACCATCAGCAAGTCCCCAGCCAAGAGAAGCCAATTCTTCGTCAGTACAGGAAATTGGTAGTCCGTTAAGTTCCAAAAATACCAGCATTACTAATGTGCCAATACGTTTGTTTCCGTCAAGAAATGGGTGGTTTTTTATTAAGGAATAACCAAGATGAGCTCCCATCGCCTGTAAAGTGGGGTATAAGTATTCTCCGCCGAATGTGTGATAAGGCGAGTTGACTGAAGAATCGAGCAGGTTATTATCGCGAACTCCGTCAAGACCACCGCTTTCAGCAATGAGTTCGCTATGTATTGCAATGATTGTTTCAGCGGATAACCGTACCATATTTTTATTTTGCTAACTCCTGAAAAGCCGGAAGATGTTTTTTTATTAATCTTTTTGCGCAACTGACAGCTTCATCTGTTGACGCGTATTCTTCATTGTTAAATTGTAGAAAATCCAAAATTAAGTATCTCGGGGTATTATTTTTTAACACTACCGCAACGCCGTTTTTATCTACTAAACGCGCCACCTTTGAAAAATTTTGATTGGTCTCAGTAATCGAAACCATGCTTTCTGAATTAATAACCATAACAATCTCCTATTTTTATTGTATATCTAAAATAGGATAAATTCAACCTATTTCCATATTACAAAAGTCTAGCTCTCTTAATACCGTTAAAAAATAGCGAATAAAAGGAGAAATTGTTGGAGTGCCCTTATAGATCGTTTATTATTTCGGGAAATAGAATCCCCATGGGTTTTTTAAGAGCAAATCTTTACATCAAAAATAGAGCTATTATACAATGCAATTTCTGTAACAAATTCTTTTGTTCTTTCTTCCGGTAATTCTATTAATACTGGTCTACCATTCATAAACTCATCGTTGAGGTAGTTATCTGTATATTTTGTTCTTTCCTGTCCTCTAAGTCTTTCAAAAATAATTATTGATCTATTCTCTTTTGTATTAAATCCCTTTTCTCTAAGTGTTATACTGATAATTTTTTTCATGTGTCCCTCCTGTAATAAGAATCTTTTAATTCTTGAACCATTTTAATATATTCATGCATGCACTCGTTATATTGTTTTCCTTCAATAAAGCGAAGACAAGTTGATAAATATCGCTGCCAAATCATTTTGTAAATATTTTCTTTATTGGGTAATTTATTGATATTATCTACAATGGTTGGAGCAATTCGATAATATTCTTCAACAAGTTCATTACCGCCTGATTGATTTACAAGCCATTCATCGCGGAATTTTCTAAAATTTGTTAACTCATAACAGTCATCAGGCTTGTTTGAGTTATTACAAACTGCTGTGGTGATAAAACAACCGCCTTTCTTTTTGTTGAGCGCTTCCATTTTCGCTGTCAGCTCTGCAATGGCTTTTTCCTCCTCTTCAACCATTCTTGCCTCATCCGCTTTCCATTCTTCAATCGAAGGACCTGAACCTTGAATTGGAATTGTACTGACAATTCGAAAGCCATTTTCTGCAGATGCAAAGCAACCCGTAAGTAATTTGTTACGTGATGACATATATGCATCACAAGCGGGACTTCTGTAGCCTCCACCACGCATAACCCGCTCAGTTTTACTCTCATTAATATCATATTTTGGATCTACTAATTCCTCTGGATAGTAGTGCTTATAAACATCCCAACACCATTCATATACATTACCTTGCATATCGTATAACCCCCATGCATTTGGTTTTTTTTGCCCAACTGGCTGTGTTTCTCCTCTGCTGTTACTTGTATACCATCCAATATTTGAAAGATTTGTTGGAATGTCCTGCCCTGTTATTCCTGCTCGGCATGCATATTCCCATTCAGCTTCTGTTGGCAAACGAAAACCATTTGCATCTTTATTCCACCAGAAAGGTTTTAATGGATATACAATCTTTCCTTTATGTTCTGAAAGTTTATATCTTTTGTCATAATATAGGACATAAGCCGGTGTTAGACCATATAATAAGCTCAATCTATTACAGAACTCGACAGCTTCGTCCCATCGCACTGTGTCAACAGGTCTATTATCACCTAGAAAATAACTTGGATTCTCACCCATAATTTTCTCATATTCTATTTGGGTTATAGGATATTTCCCTATGTAGAATGAACGAGTTAAAGTAACATAGTGCCGTTTCCTTATATAATCACGTTTATCTATACATTGACTCTCATTATCCCCCATAGGGAATTTTCCTGCATTAATTTTAATAAAATATTTTTCATCTAATTGTGATTCCATAAAAATCCTCCTGTTTTTTATTCATGGTACGCTTTATAAAAAGCGATATTTTATTCAAATGATTTATACTTTTGTACAATTCTCCATAACTCTTCCTTTTCTTTTTCAGTTAATTTATCTTCGTGCTTTTCCAATTTTTGCAGAACAGAGATGAGTTTATTTTCAAGTTCTTCATATTTTGCTTCAAGGCTGGGTGAAAGATTGCCTCTAAATGCTTTCTCCGCTATTGGTTCCATTTCGTCCATGATACTTTCTACTTCAGCAATCAAAGAAGATGCGTTTCCTACAGGCCGATCTTCGACATAGGATACTGTGCAATTCATTAATATAATTACAATAATTAAACATGCTATAACTTGCGGACCAATACGCCAAAATACTTTTGCTCTAAGAATTCCCCAAAAACCGCTTGTCATTACAATATCAGGATAAACAGCTCTCCTGATAACATCAGCGATTATCCATACAATGAAAATAGCAGGGATAAATAACAAACTTAAAACATTCCTTGCCCAGAATCATGTTCCGATGCAAAGCCAATATTCAATAAAACAACACATATTAGCGCAAAAAATAAACCTCCAATATTCCTTCCAATAACACCCACGTCCTATACCTCCTTATATATCAACAAGAACACCAAATTTTTGTAAAATAAATAAAATTAATAATTTCCTAATAGGAAATAATATACATATTAATTCCCCAACAGTGAATTGTCAATCCCTCACAGGAAATTACACTAAAATTAGTTCCCTGTAAGGTGTTTTATGACCAATTTGAAGAATTTATTAGCTTCCAATATGAAGGAACGGAGACGTGTACTCGGTATTTCTCAGGCTGTTCTGGCGGAAAGGGTTAATACATCAACTCATTATATAGCGATGATTGAACTGGAACGTAAAACGCCGTCCCTACCCATGATAGAACGAATAGCCAAAGCATTGGAAATTGACTCACCGGAGTTATTTTCAATGCGTTCTATCCCGGCTGAATCATTAAAAGAACTGCAAAAATCAGTTTTAGATGATGTTAATGCGGCATTTAATACTTCTATTCTTGGACGTTTAAAAGAATTAAATAAATGATGAAATCATATCTATTTTTCCACAACTTTTCCACAGCCGCTTTTTCCTCATCAATATCCTCCGCGATCTCTGTGCCTCAGCGTCTCTGCGATAATATCTTCCTGACCAACTTTTGTAAAAAATAAATGAAAAAGATTAACTCCCTACTTGACATTTTTTCCTATTTTATATAGATTTTGGTTTCACCCCTTTATTTTTCCTAAGGGGAGGAGATTGTCTAGGACTGTCTCAAGGGACCATGGGTTCCAAGAATGTGTAAGGAGTTTTTGACGAATGCCAACTATTAACCAATTGGTTCGTTCCGGTCGCCAGAAGATTACGACCAAAACGAAATCCCCGGCTTTAAAGTCCTGCCCTCAAAAGAGGGGAGTCTGCACCCGTGTAATGACTGTTACACCGAAAAAGCCAAATTCAGCTCTGCGTAAAGTAGCCCGTGTGCGTCTTTCTCACGGCACGGAAGTTACCGCTTACATCCCCGGAATCGGACACAATTTGCAGGAACACTCGGTAGTTCTGGTTAGAGGCGGGCGCGTTAAAGACCTTCCCGGCGTACGCTATCATATTATCCGCGGCGCGAAAGATACTTTGGGCGTGGCGGACCGCAAACGCGGCCGGTCAAAATACGGCGCAAAAAGGCCAAAGGCTTAAGGTATAGACTATGGGAAGAAAGAAAAAAACGATTGACCGCGGCATTTTGCCGGATCCGAAATACAACAGCGTTGTGGTTTCAAAATTTGTAAACAGGATGATGTGGGAGGGTAAGCGCTCTCTCGGTCTTAGAATCATCCATGAAGCGCTTGATGTCCTTCAAGCAAAAACCGAAAAAGAACCCCTTGAAGTTTTCTTAAAAGCTTTAGATAATGTAAAGCCTGTAATAGAAGTAAAGTCGAGGCGCGTCGGCGGCGCGACTTATCAGGTTCCGGTAGAGATTCGGGAAACAAGGCGCGAAGCCCTTGGAATGCGCTGGATCATAAGCGCGGCGCGCGCCCGTTCGGGAAAAGGCATGGGAGACCGTCTTGCGGCGGAGCTCCTGGATGCGTATAATAATACCGGTACTGCCTTCAAAAAGAAGGAAGACACACATAAAATGGCCGAAGCCAATAAGGCATTCGCTCATTATCGCTGGTAGGTGTAACCGGCGTATATATATTTAGTTTGGTTTGTTTCCAAACCGCTCGTTGCGGGCAGGCTGCTTAAAACGAGACAGGTGGAACGATGTGGATATTGCGAACGCTGCTACTGCTGCGATTAACCGCTGATTTTCCGCGACAAGCACGGCTTGTGTTATTCGTTTCCCCCCAATTTACAGGTAATTCTTAGAATTACCGTTAACGATGTATTAATGTACGTATGTACATATACGATGTGTGCAGACAATGTCTGCGCGATGAAAATAATTAAGTGTTCATTAAGGAGGACACAATGGCAAAGGATAAATTTAATAGAACAAAGATCCACATGAATGTTGGAACGATTGGTCACGTCGATCACGGCAAGACCACTCTTTCTGCGGCTATTACCATGCACTGCGCCAGGAAATTTGGCGACAAGGTAATGAATTACGATGATATTGACAATGCTCCAGAGGAAAAAGCGCGCGGTATTACAATCAATACCCGTCACCTTGAGTATCAGTCAGACAAGCGCCATTACGCGCACATCGACTGCCCCGGTCACGCCGACTATATCAAGAACATGATCACAGGCGCCGCTCAGATGGACGGCGCTATTCTCGTTGTATCAGCTCCGGATTCGGTTATGCCCCAGACACGCGAGCACATCATCCTCGCCCGTCAGGTAGGCGTTCCGCACATGATTGTTTATCTTAACAAGATCGATCTTCTCGATGATCCCGACCTTGTAGAGCTTGTTGAAGAAGAAGTAAAAGACGTTCTTACAGCGAACGGTTTCCCCGGCGACAAGACTCCGATCATTAAAGGTTCGGCGTTCAAAGCCATGTCGGAACCCGATAACGCGGAAGCGACAAAAAGTATTGACGAACTTCTTGCGGCGATGGATTCTTACTTCCCCGATCCGCAGCGCGATTCAGACAAGCCCTTCATTATGCCGATCGAAGACGTATTTACAATTCAGGGAC
>Ga0209755_10000595_pt1 | contig 64487 bp, 47 predicted proteins | sample TergutCo191P1_FD_187301 | JGI IMG/M metagenome (GOLD analysis project Ga0209755, IMG submission 187301) | Cornitermes sp. P1 segment gut microbial communities from Petit-Saut dam, French Guiana - Co191P1 (SPAdes) (version 2) | ecosystem: Host-associated > Arthropoda: Insects > Digestive system...
CTTACTGTATAATTTGAAAAACAAAGCTGGTTCTATAATCAATACCGCCTTTCTTAATGTTCAATTCTACGGTATGCCATCCAAGTGAATTGTATATTACATTTGTCGCGGAAAGATTTACAGGCGAGGTTGTTCCCTGTACCGTTTCCGACGCGTAAACGCCTTTGCCCTTAATATTCCATCCAAAACTGTCTCCCTCATTAAGTCCGTTTACAGTTATGGCTTGATTTGCAGGATAACCTGTTCCAGATCGTGAAAGTGTTATACCCGGAGTTACCGTAGGAGTAAATGTTACACCTAACGCTGCCGGTATATTGTCAATATTTATTAAAGTAATTGTAATATTATTAGGCGTCCACTTCGCGTAAAGAGTCATGTCTTCCATTACAGTATCGCTTGAAAGATTCCAAGCGGCGCCTGTAAGACCGGAATTTTTGTACCAGCCGTCGAAGCGGTAGCCGCGGCTTGTAATTGTATCAAGTGAGCCTAAAGTGCCGATTACGCCTGCGTGTAAAACCGATTGAACGCCAGGTTTCGCGTTTGTCAGCGCGTTTGGATCATAAAAATGAACAGTGTCATTAAACTGTAATGTTACATTGTATTGTACGCGGTGGAAGAAATTGTTATCAAAGGTTATCGAGAAATTACTTGTCAATGATGAATAAACATAAAGAAGTTCGTTCCATTCAGCTTCTAATTGCTGAACCGGATTTCCTTCCTGTTTTGCCAGTTTAAATTTTACATTGTAGATGCCGGGGTTAAGAGAAGGGTTACCGCTGTTTGTTCCGCTTGATAAATCTACAGGCGTTACAGTTGATGCGCTCGCTGTAACACCTGTTATTGTCATTGTCCCTGATGTAAAACCTGCCGCGCTGATATTTGCAGACCAGTTAAAGTGTCCTGTTGCTGTTCCTTCTAAAAGAGCTTTGAGCTGGACACTTTCTGTAATATCACAGCCGGGTGTAATCGTAATTGACGCATTGCCGGATGCCGCAAGCTGAGAAGGAGCCGCGGTATTGCCGCCAAGATACGCTCTTACTGTCAAATTATAAGTTCCTGCTACAAGTATTACAATAGGAAGAGTTCCGCCTACGGCGTCAGACTGTAAAAACTTTACGTTATGCGCTAATCCGTTTGATGTTGGAGAAAAATCAAGCTCAAAAACGGCAAACTGGCTTAAATTAGGAGCAACAGGTAATATAGCTCTTCCAGCCGTACTTCCAAGACGCAGCGTAAATTCACCTTGATTGTTATCAGATAACTCATTTGGCTGCTGTTCAATATTACCGGAGCATGAAATGATACAAATTATAAACCACAGAGAACACAGAGTTACACAGAGTAATAATATAAAATTCTTTCTCTTCTTCTGTGTGCCTCGCGAACCTATGGTTCGATGTGCCTCTGTGGTGGAATTTCTTTTCTTCATTCCTTCCTCCTAATTAATCACCGTAAAAATAATATTTGTCTGATACGCGATTCCGTCTATCTTCACTTCAAGTAATAAAGTATGCATACCGGGAGCGTTATATCTTTCGTCTTGCGCGTTAAGCATAAACGCGCTGTTGTCCGTAATAGGATCATCATCATCGGTTATGATCGTTCCTGCATAAGCTCCAACACCCGAAATCCGCCATGAAATGCTTCCTGCGTCAAAGAGCGCTTCGTTAATCGAAACAAGAGCTTTTACCGGTATTCCGTCCGCGCCTGTGCGTGAAATTGTGATACTTTCAAGCACAGGGGTTTTATTGGTCAATTCTTCCATGCTCAATGTAACAGTTAAACAGTTATGAACCCACAGCGCATAAAGAGTAATATTTTCTGTTACAATGTTATTCGCGAAATCCCATTTTGTTATACATTCCGCTTCCGTATACCATCCGGCAAAACCGTAACCGTCTTTGGTCGGCGGAATTTCAGGAGCAGACGCAAGAGTATGCGGTATTACATTTATGCTTTGCGGATTTGCTTCGGTATCGCCGCCGTTTTTGTCAAATGTTACGGTGTATGTAAATACCGGAATCCATGTTGCATATAAAGTTATGTCGCTTGTGGGAATGGTATTAAAATCCCAGGGAGTTTCAAAGTTTTCGTTTTCGCCGTACCAATTATCAAATGTATAATTATCTTTTGAAGGATTGGCAGGACGTTGAATTGGATAGTTGCGGTAAACAATTTGATTCTCAATTTTGCTGCCGCCGTTTGTCTCAAAAGTAATTGTTTTAGGCTCGGCTATTTGGGTAACGAAGGGATTAGCGCAGGAGGAAAATAGGAAGAGGTTTATTAGTAAGAAATTAATCACAAACATCACGAATTTGCTGTTCGATATCGAATTAGAGATTCGTGGTTGTTCGCAGTAAAAAATCTTCATGTATGTTTTATATATTCTATATTATGTAAAATATTATTTAAGCGAATTTTGGTGAAATGGCGTGAAATGCGCCTGAAACGGAGTAAATTGCAGGAAATTAAAACCTAAACCCTGCTGATAACGAACCTCCGGCAATGAAGGGGTAACCGCCGCGGACTTGCGGTTCTATAAAAAATGTTTTTCCAAACAGGAAACGCCAACCCAGGCTGATACCTGCTGAAAACATGCCTATTTGAGCCGGAAGGGTAATTTTGTGTTCTTTGGGAAAGAAAATCGCAGGCCCTCCTGCCAGTTGAAAAAATAATCCTTTGTTGTCATTTCTTTTTAATAGATACAGGCGAAAAAGAATCTGTAATTCTAATACATCGAGCGCTTTTGCTCCGTCAAAAAAGAAAATTCCTTTTAATCCAATTGATGTTTTCTTTCCATACGCCGCAGTGAATCCGGCGCCATAGGAAAAACTGCGTTCGCTGTATAATGCAATTTCCGCGCTTGGACAAAACCAGAATTCACCGCTTTTAGACGGCGCCGTTGGCAACGGCGAAGCAGGCGGTTTTTCTTCCTGCGCAAATAAAGAAATGTTTGTTCCGATGAATAAAATTAGGATTTTAAACACGGTTCGTAGAATTTTTGCGCTCCTTAATTAGTGCATATCAAACGAAGTAACTGTTACAGATGTACGGCCATTCAGCGGTTCATAAAAGAAGACATATCCTATATCATTAGAGGCTCCTATGTATAGAAATCCTTCTTCGAAGAACATATGAATGTGTCCGCCTCTTGCAACTTCTCGCAACCGGGAACCGTCAGCATTGTATAGTTCAAGCACGAGATTCTTGTTAGACTCCGAATAGTTATCAGCCTCTGTTAGTTGAAAATATGCGCCCTCAGTATTTATAACTGTGTTTGGCAATTGCGTCCTATTAATATCAGTATATGGATTAGAAAAATTCCTCAATGTCATAGACTGCCCATTAGCCGGATATGCCGGACTGCGCTGACAGTCTCTCACCTGCGTGACAGAGAATTTATCATAAGCCTTGTGACTGGTGATGGGATCAAGTGAATCTGTGTCTGTTTCCGGCGTTGTATTAGTTTCGTTTATTCCGTATTCAGCCGTTTGCCCGTTATCAGGTTCTTCTGCGGCAGTTACGGTGATAACTGTATCAGCTATTGTTGCGTCTATTACCGCTTCTACTTCTACTTCTACTTCTACTTCTATTACTGCTTCCGCTTCTATTTCCGCCGGGGCGGCAATGGCTGCGTCTTCTGATTTTGAATGTTCGCGGGCGGGTACCTGCGCTGCATCGCCCGATTTAGAGCCAAATTGACCAATTCCTTTAAAACGATAACCTGCCGTAACACCTACGCCAAACAAAAACGGATAGCCGAATCGCCCGTAAGGCTCGATATAAAAATTACCCGGCAGTCTAAAACGTATGCCGGCGCTTCCTCCGCCCAGAAACTTTGCAGCTTTAGTATGGCTGTCGTTTCCTGCCCACACACCTAAGTCAGCCTGGACAAAGATGTTCCTTAAAAAACCAGGCACCTTAGGCAGAATCCTTAAAAAATACCAGCGAAAAAAGCCTGCGGCTTCAAAGGCAAATAAATCCGAGAAACTGAAATTCAAATTGAGACCTGCTGTAAACATATCATTAATGTTGTAATCGCCGCCTGTATGCACTCCAAAACCGAGGGCTGCGATACTGTGTAATTCATGATGATTTCCCGAATTCATGTTCATTTCCACGCCGGCGTTTACGCCCCATTTATACCCCTCATTATCCTGAGCGGCAGCGTGACCAATAAACGCTGTAATCATCAACAGTGAAATAATAATTTTTCTCGACATATGTATTATCCTAAGTTAGCGAATTTCTATGTAGTCGCCGGCGCCTGTGCAGACACCGGTGACTGTATATAATTACGGCATTGTAAACGAAGTAACTGTTATAGAGGTACGACCATTCAACGGATCATAAAAGAAGACGTATCCATAATCTCCAGAGGTTGATATGTATAGGAATCCTTCATCGTAAAACAGATAGATTTTCCCATTTCTTGAAACTTCTCGCAGCCGAGTACCGTCAGCATTGTATAATTCAAGTACGAGATTCTTGTTAGACTCCGAATAGTTGCTAGCCTCTTTAAGCTGAAAATATGCGCCTGAAGTATTTAAGTCTGTGTTGCTTATACGACTTCCTGTAATATCTGAGTATGGCGCGCCAAAATTAGACAATGACATAGTTTTCCCACTTTGCGGAAATGACGGACTGCGTGAACAGTCTCTCACCTGCGCGGCAGGGAATTTACCGAAAGCCTTGTTGGTGGTAATGGGATCACTGCCTGTCGTAACTTCTAAACCTGCGCTTGGAGTTCCGGCATTGTGCGTTTCGTTTGCTTTTGAACGGGCGAAGATGTAATACGTTGTTCCCTCTGTCAACCCGCTGAAACTCGGGCTGTTCTGCCAGCCTGTTTCCGGCGCTGTATTGGTTGCACTTATTACGTATTCAATTGTTTGCCCGTTATTGGGCGGAGTTACTGCAGTTACGGTGATACTGGTTTTTGTTATGTCAATATTTTCTTTTGTCGGAGCGGAAACGGCTGCGCCTTCTGATATAACAAAAGTGTTGTCATATTCGCATGTATCACAAATACCGTCCGCAGGCGAGTGATTGGCGGTTTCTGTTTTTACATCACAACCTGTGAATGTACACACTTTCCAATGCTGCGTTGCGCTGCTTGACCATGTTGTGCTAAATGTATGCGTAATGGCACCGTATCCACATGTAGTACAAAGACCGTGCGCTATCGAGTGATCGGCAGTTTCTGATTTTTCTTCGCAATCGCCGACAGTACATCCTTTCCAATGCTGCGTCGCGTTGCTTGACCATGTTGTACTAAATGTATGCGTAAGGGTGCCGTATTCGCATACAGTACAAAGACCGTGCGCTATCGAGTGATCGGCAGTTTCTGATTTTTCTTCGCAATCGCCGACAGTACATTCATTCCAATGCTGCGTTGCGTTGCTTGACCAATCTTCGCTGTATGTATGCGTAAGGGTGCCGTATTCGCATATAGTACAAAGACCGTGCGTTATAAAGTGATCTGTTGTTTCTGATTTTTCTTCGCAATCGTCGACAGTACATTCTTTCCAATGGTGTTCTGAGCCGTTTGACCAGTCTTCGCTAAATGAATGTATGTGGATATAATAATTACATATACCGCAGGGGTTGCCGCTATGAACCTCGGAACTGTCTTTTTCTTCGCAATCTGCGTCAGTACATCTTTTCCAATGAATTGTTCCGTCTTTGTGCCATTCTTCGCTGAATGTATGCGTAATATAACCGCATTCACAATTATGTCCTGAGTGCCCGATAAGATCTGTTTTTTTATCACAGCCCGGATCGGTACAATCATTCCAGTGTTGCGCATCGTTGTTCGACCATGCCGTGTTCCATAAACATTTATGGACGGGTGGTATATCACTCGGTTTAATGCCAATCCACGGATTATCGCAAGCAGCGAAACTGAAACCAATTATTGCGGTAATGGCAATAATCAACCATATTTTCATATTTTTCATTTGCATATCTCCTCCATAAATCGGTAAAATAAGAACGTTATTCTTGCATTGTAGTAAAAAAATTATGATAAAAAAGCCGTTTTTTACTAAATAGAGCGAAATGCGCCCGAAACGGCGTAAAAAGCGCTTGAAATATTATTAAATACAGGTTTACCGGAAAAAAGCGGTTAATTTATGCAGTTAAGTATGATAAAATGGCGGATATGAATATTTTAATCTGCGACGATGTTCAGGATGAAGCATTAAAATTGGAAAACGCTGTAAAAGAAGCAGATTTTAAAACAAATATAACATGTTTTTTAAAGCCTCAGGATGTTCTTAACTATATAAAAAACGGCGCGTATATTGACGTATGTTTCCTGGATATTATTATGCCGGAAATGAACGGTATCGAGCTTGCCGGAAAAATGCGCTCAGGCGGTTTCAACGGGAAAATTGTTTTTCTTACTTCATCCAAAGATTACGGAGTTGAATCGTATCAAGTAAAGGCTTATTCATATCTTTTAAAACCTGTTAACGTGAAAGACGTTATACGATTATTAAATGAGATTAAAAACGATACATCCGCCTCAGATACTGCGGGAATAAAAATAGAAACCAGGAATATTATAAGGTTTGTTTATTTTTTTGAAATTTCATTTGTAGAGGTTATAAATAAAAATGTTTATTTTCGTTTGCTGGACGGAAGCGAGATTGTAATATTCGCTTCGTTAAACGATGTTCTGCCGGTTTTAAAAGCAGACGGGCGTTTCGCTCAATGCCACAGATCTTATGTTGTAAATATAGACGCTGTTACGCAAATTTTAGGTAAAGAAATAATTTTACGATGCGGAAGAAAAGTGCCTATCTCCAGAAGTTATAAAGAATTTAACGATCAATATTTTATGCGGGTAATGAGAAAGGATATGTAATGAAAGAAATAGCTTTAATTATTGTTCCGTTTTTCTCTGTGTTTACCAGTGTTTTTGTATTGATGTTTTGTTTAACCCGCAGAAAATCGCTTTTTTTTGTAATCAGTTGCTTTGCGATTATGACAGCGGCAAGCGGAATATTGAATATTGCATTAATTTTAAACGGATATTTTGGAATAAATGACAAGATCAAGATATTTCAATCTTTTTTATACTTGCCGTTGATTATTCTGCTTTTTAAAGAAATGTTATTTCAAAGAATGTTCGCGTTTTTTATGTTAATGACAATAATTTCTTTTTTACGCCTGCTTGGAATAACGCTCGCAGATCTTTTTATTCCTTACGGAGAGAATATAAGCTATTTAATGCTTATTGTTATCACATTTATTTTATACTTTATTTATATAATACTTGTAATGAAATCCGGCAAAAAACTGCTTAAAAAGGTTTTTATTTACGGACGCGCCAAGGAATGGATATTATACCTGTTAAGCGCGGCTGTTTCATGGCTTATTTTGGAATATTTGCCGCCTCTGTTTCAGTCTAATTTGATAATGGCGCTTACGATTATGTTTTTTGTGATGTGGAGTTTTATAATTCTGCTTTTTGCTATCGTTAATACTCACGAAAGAATGAAACAAAAGTATGAAGCCGATTTTGCGCGTGATGTTATTTCCACAGGGCGCGAACACTACAGGAAAATGAATGAACAGTACGACATTCTAAAAGTAATGAAGCATGATTACAAATTTCATCTTAACACCGCGCTTGATATGCTTCACAGAGGCGAAACTGAGAGAAGCAATGAATATTTAAAAGGGCTGCAGAATCAATTAGAAGAAAACGAACTTCTTATTTTCTGCGATAACCCTGTAATTAATTCTCTTGTTGCCGATTATGCGGGAAAATGCAGAGAGTTAGACATAGATTTTAATGTCTCTATAAATATTCCGCCCGATTTTATTTTATCTAATTATGAGATGTGTATTGTCCTTGGAAATCTGCTGGAGAACGCCGTAGAAGCGTGTCAAAAAATTAAGGAAGACAGGCAAATAAAACTTGTTGTAAAACCGCAAGGCGAGCAGCTAATGATCATGGTGCGAAATACGTATAACGGCGAGATTGTTTTAGACGGAGATAAGTTTGTCAGCACGAAAGACGGCGCTGTTCAGAGCGCAGGCTCAAACATTGCGTGCGGTATAGGGCTTGAAAGCGTTATGGCGGTTATCGGCAGTTACGGAGAGATGTTTCATGTTAAGTATGACAGCAAGTGGTTTAATGTGTTTGCCGTGTGGAAACAGAGCGAACAGCAGAAAATATAAAGGAGATCTATTTATGGATAGCAATAAGCCTTTATCAGAAGAAATCAGAAAAAAGCGCGCAAAACGGCAGATAATATTGATTGCGTCTTTATTTTGCGCATTAAAACTGATTACAGGCATTATATCATATAATTTGGTCTCTAATGTTCTTAAAGAACAACTGGTTTTTAAATGTAAATCCGTCGCGTTAACAGTGGCTTCGGTTATCGCGTCTGATTCAAACGGTTATAAAGATTTTCTTAACACCCTTGATATAGAATCGGATTATTATAAACATACAAAAGAATTAATGATGAATATAAAACGCGCAAATACAGAACAGGTTGCTTATATTTATACTGAAGCGCGTGTTGATGACGACACAATGATGTATGTTATCGGCGGCGAAGACCCGTCAAGCCCCGCGTATACGCCGCCCGGCGTTAAGGATACGCTTGTCGCCGCGAACAGAGAAGCTTATGACATGCGGCTTCCAATCGCGGGGAACAACTTTGAAGACACTGAATACGGCACAAGGCTTTCGGCTTACGCGCCAATTATTCATAAAGATACAAGTGAATTTCTTGGACTTGTCGGCGTTGATATTACAAAGTTTCAATATAACCAGGTTATGAACATTATTCTGTTTGAAACAATTACAGGCACTGTAATAGTATTTTTATTTTTTGGGATAATTGCGCTTTTGTTTTAAGTTCGTTTGCATAAATTTATTAATATTATTTGCCGTAAAAACATATATATAAAAAACAATAAATACAGTACCATAAAACCATAATGTGGAAAATAAGGTTTATCTATAAAACCGCAATAATTGTAATCGCCGTATTTTTAATAACATGGCTCTTTCTTCGGTTTTTTCCATACTCTGATTTAAAACAATTTAAATCACGGCCTTACAGCGTGCGTTATTATGACCGTTACGGGATGCTGCTGCAGATAACGCCTCTTGCGCAAGGGCTTCGCAGAGAGAAACCTTTGGAAATACCTCAGCAGATAAAAGATGTATTTGTGTTTGCGGAAGATAAAAGATTTTACCGGCATATCGGTGTTGACGCTTTCGCTTTGGTTCGCGCCGTATATCAGAACGCCTCAACAGGAAGGAGGGTAAGCGGAGCTTCCACAATTACAATGCAGTTGGCGCGGATTATCGCCGATAACGCGCGTACCGCCGTGCAGCCGGCGGCGGAATCGCAGCGTTCCCGGACGATGAGCGGTAAAATCATCGAGATGTTTAACGCTCTGCGTTTGGAAGCGCGGTTTTCCAAGAACCGGATTCTTGAAATGTATATAAACTCTCTGCCGTTCGGGTTCAGCGCCGAAGGAGCGGCTTCCGCCGCGCGTAATTTTTTCGCAAGCGAGATTTCGATGCTGTCGCCGTCGCAGATTTTTTGTCTTGCGGTTATTCCGCGCCGTCCCAATTATTATAATCCGTATGAAAATCCTGAAAACTGCATGGCGGCGGCGGCAGAGTTACAGTTGCGGTTTGCAGATAACAAAAGACTGGTAAAAAAATGGCCGCTGCTTGCGCAGATCGACGAAAGGGACTTCCGGTATGCGCTGTCTTCAGCGCAGCGTTTCCAATATCCTTTTGAGTTTCCGCATCTTATCCGCCTGATTAACTCGCAATTAAAAAGCGATGCGGGAGAAATGCATCTGTCTGTCGATTTGGATCTTCAGCGCTATCTTGAAAACGCGATTGCCGGCAATGTTGGGATGTTTTATTCATCGCGCATTACAAACGGGTCTGCACTTGCGGCGGACAATGAATCAGGCGAAATTCTTGCGTGGGTGGGAAGCGCCAATTTTTTTAATGCTCAAGCGGCAGGGCAGATAGACGGAGTGCTTGCGTTAAACCAGCCGGGAAGCAGTATGAAGCCGTTCCTTTACGCGATGGCGCTTGAAAACGGTTTTTATCCTTCGGATGTAATAGCCGATGTGCCGATGACTTTCGGTGAAAGCGAAATTTATTTTCCACAGAATTTTAATAACCGTTTTAACGGCCCCATGCTCTTTCGCGCGTCTCTTGCTTCAAGTTTGAATATTCCGGCAGTGTATCTGCTTTACAGGTTAAGCGTGAGAAATTATACAAATAAACTTCTGGATTTGGGATTTGATTCAATCGAAAGAAGTGCGCAAGACGCCGGTTTAGGTTTGGCTCTTGGAAACGCGCCTGTCAGACTTCTCGAACTTGTCGGCGCGTTCAGCGTCTTTCCGCGCGACGGGAATTATCTTCCGTTAACATGGGAATTGGGAAAGAAAAATAAAGATAAAAGAATATATTCAGTGAATACCGCAAGGCTTATTTGTTCATTTTTATCTGATTCAAACGCGAGAGTGCTTGCCTTTGGAGCCGGAAGAAATTTCAGAACTTCGTTTCCCGCGATTTTTAAAACCGGAACCGCGAACCAGTATCAAAGCATTGTGGCTCTGGGAGCTACTGTGAAATATACTGTCGGCGTGTGGATGGGTAATTTTACAGGAGAGACTGTAATGGATAAAACAGGAAGTTCTATCCCCGCCGCGATTGCACGCGATACTTTGAATGTTTTAAACAGGGCACATTCCAATGTTTCACTGGATTTCCCTGAACCGGCGGATTGGAATCTAAGGCGCATATGCGCGGTTTCCGGGATGGACCCTTCGCAGGCATGTCTTTCGATTATAAATGAATATGTTCACTCAAGCGAAAACAGAATCAAATGTACATGGCATAAAATTGTAAACGGAAGAAGCGAAACAATTTATCCTGCCGAATATCAATCGTGGTTTACTTCATCTGTAAGGCACGGCTCTCTGGATTATTCATCGCGTCCGCTTGAGATTATAAATCCGCGAAGCGGCTTTGTTTATCTTTCCGGTTCCGGGATAGGCATGGACGAAATCCCCGTTGAAGTAATCGGAGGAGATAACGATGTATTGCACGTAACGCATAACACTAGAACGTTTAATATAAATCGTCCGTTTGTGTTTTTTCTTGAAAGGGAAAAGGGGATTAACACATTGACGGTTAAAAACGGTTACGAAGAAGAAACAATAACATTCACCATAGAACCGTAATTTTACGCTTTTCGCATATTGATAATTACAAATAAACGTGATATAAGTAATATATGAAAAATACAAAATTATTATTATTTATTGGAGTTGTATTAATTTTGAGCGCTACAGAAACAATTGATGCCCAGAATCTGGGCGACGGGCTTTTTGCGCGGTTTACGACCAGCCGCGGCGAGTTTATCGTGCGTCTTGAATACAAGAAGGCGCCGCTTACGGTATGTAATTTTGTCGCCCTTGCGGAAGGGAAAATGGATAACCACAGGGGAAGGCGTTTTTATGACGGTTTAACTTTCCACAGGGTTATTTCAAAGGCAAACGGAGACAGAGATGATTTTATGATTCAGGGCGGCTGTCCTCTTGGGACAGGCACCGGAGGCCCCGGTTATCAATTTCCCGATGAAACCGATAACGGTTTAAAACATGACAGACCCGGTGTTCTTTCGATGGCAAACGCCGGACCGGGTACCAACGGGAGCCAGTTTTTTGTCACTATAGTTCCCACTCCGCATCTGGACGGAAAGCATACTGTTTTCGGGTATGTTGTCCAGGGGCAGAATATTGTAAATACTACAAAGAAAGGAGATCAAATCCGCCAGATTACGATAATCCGTAACGGAGCGGAAGCCAATGCGTTTACCGCCGATCAGGCAAACTTCGACAAATTGCTTGCGCAGGTTAAGGGCGCGGGCGACAGTAAAGCTCAATCTCAACGCCAGGCGGACATTGCAAAAATTACCGCCGATTATCCCAACACGACGCAGACATCTTCGGGTGTCCGTTACATCATTCAAAAACAAGGAACCGGTAACAAACCTTCAAAAGGTCAGACGGTCAATGTGCATTATTCAGGCAAACTGCTTAACGGCACAGTTTTTGACGATTCCGGTTTAAGGGGCAGGCCTCTGGAATTTCAAGCAGGCGCCGGAAGGGTAATCGAAGGCTGGGATGAAATGGTTATGGATATGAGAGTCGGAGAAAAACGGCTTGCGATTATTCCGCCCGAAAAAGCGTACGGAGACCGCGCTGTCGGAGGAGTAATCCCCGCAAACAGTTTTTTGGTTTTTGAGATGGAACTAATCAGCGTTAAATAAAAAGGTTTTATATGAGCGACGAAGCAGCAAGTTCGGATATAGTCGGTAAAAAAGTATTTTTTCTCTATCCTCCGAATACTATATTGATTCAGATTATCCCCGAGCTTGTTCAGCAGGAATATGAAGTATATGTTGCCAAGGATCATAACCGTCTGCCTCGTGTTTTAAAAAGGTACAAAGAAGCCGTTGTTTTTATTAATATCGATGAAGGTCAACCTGAAGCAGAATGGGAAAAATGGATAGGAACTGTAACTGCGGCTACGCCGGGAGTGCTGTTCGGAATTTTTTCTTCCAATTCAAGCGACGACTTAAAAGATAAATATCTAAACAAAATTAAAGTTTCATGCGGATATATGGCTTTAAAACATGATATGAGCAAAGCGGCGGAAACGGTTCTTGAAGTTCTCAAGGTTATGAATATAAAAGGGCGGCGTAAATATCTTCGCGCTTCCCCGGATCGCGATACTATCGCGACTGTTAATATTCCCTATGCCAACGATTATGTAAACGGTACGTTAAAGGATATTAGTACTGTAGGTTTTTCATGCGTTCTTGAAAACAATCCCGATATTCACAAAAATTCGCTTCAGAAAGATATTCAATTAAAACTCCAGTCCATGCTTCTTAAAGTTGAAGCCGTCGTTTTCGGCTCACGCACTGAAGGTCCCGATAAAATTTATGTGTTTCTGTTCACCCAGAAAGTTGACGGCGATGTCCGCTCCAGAATACGCAAATATATTCAACAGACGTTACAAGGAAGAATGGACAACGAAATGGTTTAAACGCCGAAAATTTTAATTCCTTCTCCGGGAAATTTTTGTTTGACACTTTTAACCGCTCTCTGTATGCCTTCTGCTTCGTCTTTTTCGCACCAAATAATAAGCGCGAAATTTTCTTCAGGCCAAACGGCGTCCCCCATGCGGGGGCCGCAGGCGCCGATCCCAAGCACATTGGGAATTTTTGTGTAATGTTTTCCGACTTGCTCTTTTGCGAAAGCTTCAAGGATATTTTCTTCTACAGAACGATTGGCGATTATTTCTATGCGGATCATACTCCCTCCGTATTTACTGGAATTACCATTTTAGAACGCCCTTCACCAGCGGCGATTCTGTCGCGGTTTGCCTGCGCTTTTGCGCTTCGCTTGTCCGAATTTTTATTAATAATAGCATACATTACAGGCATTAGGAATAATGTCATTAATGTGCCGAATGAAAGTCCGCCAAGAACTGTTTTGCCTATCGGCGCTACAAGTTCCGCTCCCTCGCCGGGAAAGAACGCCATCGGCACAAGACCTAAAACTGTCGTTACTGTCGTCATCAATATCGGGCGGAGCCTGCTTCTGGCGGCTTCCGTTATCGCGTCATTTAACGCGTAACCTCTTTTTCTGAGAAGGTTTGAGTAATCTACGAGGATGATGCCGTTATTTGTAATGATGCCGATCAAAACCAAAAGACCTACCGCCGTAAGCGCGTTAAAGATCGTGTTTGTTATAAGATAAATTGCTACTATTCCGATTACAGAAAGCGGAATGGTAAGGATGATAATAAACGGCGATCTGAACGATTCAAAAAGACTTGCCATTATGCCGAATACAAGGAAGATCGCTATTACGCATATTAGAATAAAACGCGTAAATATTTTAATCATTTCGGCGTTCGCGCCGCCGTATTCAATTATAACATCGTCTTCTACGGGAATTTCCGCTCTTATCACTTCTTCCATTAACGCCTGCAGATGGTTTGAACTGACTCCGGGTTTGTAACTTGCCGTTACGTGAATAACACGGCTTTGATTTTCGCGTCTGATGGAAAGAGGTCCCGTTCCTTCCTGATATTTGACAAAGCTGGAAAGAGGCACTCTTCCCGCTACCTGGCTGTTTATAAAAATTTGATCAAGAGCGGGCAGGGTGTTGCGGTCGGCTTCAGCCAGAATAAGCAGAACGTCGTAATCTTTTCCGCTGGATTTATATCTTGTCGCTATAGCGCCGTCTACCGCCGCTTTAATTTCCGTACCGATTGTCATAGTGTTAAGACCCAGGGCGTACATTTTTTCGCGGTCCAGAACCAGTTCGTATTGCGGCAGTCCGTCTGTCAAATCGACAGAAGGCTCCGCGACATAATCGGATAATTTTTCTTTTAAAAGAGCCGAGATTTTTTCTCCTATCGCTTTTCCTTTTACAAGATTGTCTGTCCTTATGATAATATCAACTCCGCTTCCGCCCATAAAATTCATGCCTCCGCCGAAGGAGAACATAACGCCGGGGAATTGGTTAAAATAAGGGCGCAGAATATTTTCAATATCATTCGCGGATTCGATCCTTTCTGAATATTTAGGAAGATTAATGCGAAGGGAGCCTGAGTTTGTTCCGCCTCCTCCAAAACCCATAAAGCCGCCTCCGCCGACGCGCAGAACAAGGGTTTCATAGCCTTTAACTTCTCTTTCTACTATTATCTGAAGCTGCCTTAAAACCGCTTCGGTTTCGTTTAACGCGGTTCCCATCGGAAGCGTCGCTGTTACGCTGACATTGTCGCCATCCTGCTGAGGCATAAATTCCCAGCCGATTACAGGAATTAAAATAATGCTTATTATTAATAATACCGACAGAGTAAGAATAACCGCCAGCTTATGGTTAAGAACTCTCTTTACCGCGTTTCTGTATTTTATATCAAGCCAGACGAAAAAATTATCAAATTTTTGATCGATAACGGCGAGAAAACCTTTTAAAGGTACTTGTTTTCGCGTAACAAGCGGAAGGTAGTGGCTGCACAAAACCGGAACAAGGAAAATCGCCGTAAACAGCGATATACCAAGAGATATTACAACGGTAAACGCTAGACCGGAAAACATTTCGCCGGCGATTTCCAGAAGTCCCTGAAACATGACAAGCGGCGCGAATACGCAGATTGTTGTAATAGTGGAAGCCGTTATCGCCGTTATCATTTCCGATGTTCCTAGAACAGACGCTGTTTTTAATTTAGCGCCTTTCTCGCGGTATTTGTAAATGTTTTCGAGGATAACGATAGAGTTGTCAATTAACATTCCTATACCCAGGATAAGACCAGCCATTGTCATCAAATTGAGGGTGAGTCCTCCAAAGTACATTACAAGCATGGTGACAATTACGGAAACCGGAATACTGATGCCGATTATAAGCGTCGGTTTTCCCGAACGAAGGAACAGGAAGAGGGTAAAAATTGCGAGAAACGCGCCCATGAACGCGGACGATGTAACCTGATTAAGCGAATTTTCAACAATATCCGTTGTGTTAAAAAGCTCTCTTATTTTTATATCCGACGGCAGTTCTCTGGACATTTTATCAATTCTTGCGCGTAAATCTTTCGCTGTCTGTACCGAATTTTTTCCGCTTTGTTTTTGTACATTCAATGTAACAGCGGCCTGTCCGTTAACATAAACCACGCTGGTTTCATCGCGGTAGCCTTCAAAGACATCGGCAATATCGCGAAGGAAAATCTGCCGAGGCATTTCCACCTGATTGTTTACAAATCCTCCGCCTTTGTATGTAATAACAGTGTTTCTGATATCGTCGAGCGATGTATATTCGCCCATTGTCGTAAGAAGGTAGGACATTCCTCCTTCTGTAATGGTTCCCGCCGCTGTCTGCATATTTTGCACGTAGAGCATCTGCTGGATTTGCGAAATTGTAAGACCGTAGGCTTCAAGGCGGCTTTGCGGAATTTCGACGCGGATTACTTTCTCTCTGCCGCCGTCAACCGAAGCGGTCGCGATACCCGGTGTCTGCTCGATACGCGGAACAATTGTATCTTCCGCGATTTCACGCAGTTCTTCAGGAGTGCGTCTGTCTGATGTTACCATAAGTCCCATAATCGGAATCATGGACGGATCAAATTTAAAAATCATCGGCGCGTCTGTGCCTGTCGGCAGATAATTGCGCACGCGTTCAAGAAGGTCGCGGATTGAATTTGACGCGTCCGACATATCTGTCCCGTAGCTAAACTCCATAATTACCGCGCTGCTTCCTTTGCTGGAAGTTGATGTTACCTTTTCGATACCCGACGCGCTCGACAGCGCCGATTCTAAAAGGCGCGTAACAGATCGTTCCACTTCTTCGGGACCTGCTCCCGAGTAAGATGTAAATACAACAAGAATCGGCGGATTTATTTCCGGGTATAAATCGATAGGGAGGTTTATCATCGCGAAAATGCCAAGACCTATTAAAAGCAGGAAGATAATTAAAATTGTAGTAGGGCGCGCAACGACGCCTTTTACCATGCTCATAACAGCTCCTTAAGCGGAGTAACGCGTTCAATTACATTTACGCGCGAACCGTCGTCCAAAAGCGTCTGACCTCTGACTACAACTTCATCGTTAGGCGAAAGTCCGTTTGTAATTTCTATTACTCCGTCAATAAGAATACCGGGAGTTATTATCCTTTTTCTTACAGTACGGTTTTCTTTTTCATCTTTAATTTCGCCCGATTCATTATTAATTTCATCACCAAGATCTTCCAAAATGTAAACATAATGCTCGCCGAATCTGTTTATTACAGCGGATGCCGGAATTTTTACAATACTGTTTTTGCGTTCTGTAATAACGCGCACTTTCGCGAACATACCGGGTTTTAATCTGTTCCTTGTATCAGTTACATTTACGCGTACTTCCATTGTTCTTGATGCGATGTCTACAGTCGGAGATACTTCTTTTACGCTTCCCATGAAAACTTCTCCGGGCCATGCGTCCAGAGTTATTTCGCAGGGCTGGTTCATCGCTATTCTGGAAATAAATCTTTCCGCGACGCTGAGTTTAATCTCGTATCCGCCGCCGCCTGAAATACGCACAAGCGGAACCGCCTGGGAGACAGTCATTCCAACCTGCGCCGGTATCATAATAACGGTTCCGCTTATTGGAGCTGTCGCGATGCTCTGGCGAAAAGTCATACCAGGGCGCGACGGATCGACTGCGGCGATTCTGTCGCCCTTGCTTACTCTGCCGCCGACAGAAACATAGATCTCTGTGACTTTTCCTACAGCGTCCGAGTAAGCGTCAACTGTGGAACCCGCAACTATATCGCCTGAGAATGATATATAGTTCTGAATCTGCCCCTGAACGGCTAAAATTGTATTTACCGCAAACACGGGCGTATTATTAACTGCCGCTCCTGCTTTACCGTCTTTTTTGCAGGCAGAGGCGGACAGAACCGCTATTAATAAAAGTAATAATCCGATTTTTGATTTCATTATCTGCTCCTTTTTGAAAGCGTTCCGAAAGGAACGCCAATCGCGTATTCAAGATCAATTAAGCCGTTTAAATAATTAAACTGCTGTTCAAGCAGTTGGACTCTTGCCTGCCTGAGTGACTGTTCCGCGCTTTGAACCTGAAAGTAATCCTGAAGCCCCGCTCTGTACGCCGTCTCTGTCATGCGGTACGATTGTTCCGCGAGAGAGACTGTCTCGGACTGAGCCTGTGTGTTCAGATGTATTCTTTCAAGCGAAAGCACTGTATTGTAAATTTCTATTTCCGTTCCGTTAATCAACTGCGCAAGTCCTATGGTGGCGGTTTTAATCTGATCGTCAAGGTTTTTTATTCCCTGAAAATCCTGGCTCCACGGGATCAAACTGTGAAGGCGCACTCCGATCGCGATTGTAAATGAACCTGATTTTATCCAATCTTCTTTATTTTCAAACCACGAATTTTTCCACGGATCTTTTATGGGGTTAAATAAAGATTGAATATTCCAGCTCAATGTTAAAGCCGGCGTAAGCGAGAGAACCTGCGCCTGTCTTGCGCTTTGCAGCATCATTATTGTGTGCCTTAATTCTTGAATGTCAGGTTTTCCGCTTGCCGCTTTGGAAATCATTTCTGCAACGTCAAGCGGTATAAATTCCGCTGTTTCAGTAACAGGTATAAGTTCAAATTCTGTGTTGTAATCCAATCCAAGGTACATTGCAAGCTGCGCCATGTAAAGTTTTAATCCGTTTTCGACCTGATCGATCGCGGGGCGCATGCTTTCCCTTGCAACCCGCGCTTGCAATACTGTAAGTTCCGGTACAAGACCCGCGTCGTAATTTGCCTGCGCCATTTCTACCTGACGCTCGACATTTTGATAACTGCCGTGCAGAACATCAAGGTTTTCCCGCATTAACAATATGGTGTGATACAATTTGCGCACATCGCGCTCAAGCTGAAGTTTCGCTTTTTCATAACCGAGTAAACCGGTTTCGTAATCGATGCGCAATCGCCTGATATTTTCGAACATTGCCGCGCTTACGCTGAGCGATGTTTGGATGTTGCCGAAAACATTCCATTGCGGTAATTCGATTGAATAAGGAACAACACCGTAGAAATTGGGCACTTCTGGCGGTAATGAGGTGCCGGTTATCGGGTTTGTGTACAGCGGGTTTAAAGGTATTTCTTCCAAAGGAACATATCCTGATTGCTTTGACGCTTTATTGCTCCTGCTTAATCCCGCGCCTAACGTAACGCTTGGGATAAACTGATTCCACGAAAATTTTGACGCCCGTCTCTTTGTCGATAAACTTGTTCTTGTCGATTCAAGCCCCAGATTATTTTTAAGCGCAAGATCTACCGCTTGATCAGGCGTAAGCTGTCTTACTTTGCTGTCCTGTACCGGATCGGCTTCCTGTGAATACGCCGTTGCGGATAATAGAATAATTAATACAGTGAATAGTTTTTTTCTCATTTAGTAAAGCCTCCAAGACCCAAGGTGATAAATTTATATAACAATCTAATATTGTCATTTTGCATCCCGTTATCGGGGTGAGTTAAAATATTTATTAATAAAAATAAAATCCAGTGTGAAGCACGCTGTTTTTTTTCATCTGAAGCCCCGCGGAGGGTTTCGATATCAACGTCTTCAAAAAGCCTGAATATCTCAAGTCGTTTATCCGGTTTGCCGAGATCGAGCCTTCGCGTGCGAATCCAGTCCATGGCGATAAGTATTTCCGGCCGGGAACGCAGATAAACCGCGATTGAATAAATACCAAGGAATAACTGCTCTGCGTTATTCGAAGACGAATGGATTCCCTTTCTCGCAAATTCTATCATCCTCATGAATTCAGACATAAAAAGACGGCGAAGCATGTCCTTCCTGTTTTTAAAATGTCCGTAGAGACTGCTCTTGCTAAGCCCGAGTCTTTTCGCGACCATTTCCATGCTCACTTCCCACGGACCCGCTTCGGCAACGGCTTCGGCAACGGCTTTAAAAAACGGCTCTATTTCCGTGTCAAGCGGCGTGCTTTCCACCTGTTTTTCAAGTTTATCAAAATCAAGCTCAGCCTCCCCTGCGGAATAACCAAGCCCGTTTTTTATTGTTTTATTAATTCTGGATGTAATCCTCTGGATATCTTCGTCAGATAACGGGTTATACATTGTTTTTTTAACCCTGTGGTAATGAGACATTAAAAAAGTGAGAGTCGTAAAAATCAGCCTGATTACCGCGTCATCCCCTTTATATTTCCTGTTAACAACAATGGTCAATGTGTTGAAATCCACACCTCGTGATTTCAACTGGACTAACAGTTCGTGTCCGTCGATATTACGCTCGTAAATATTGATCATGGAAAAAATCATGGCGTATACATTTCTTGCGAAGAACCCTGAAAGACCTTTTACGATTATAGAGATTCCTTCATCGGCGTCATCCGCTTTCATGGCGTTCTCAAAATCGACCCGGATAACATCAGAAAAATCATCTAAAAAGCGTTCAGTCATGGCGGCGGTAAGCGCCTGTTTATTTAAAAAATGGCGGTAAAGAGCGGGTTTGCTCACTTTCAATTCACAAGCCAGTTGCGAGAGGCTGGTTTTTCTGTAAAAATTGCGTCCCCAAACCCGGAACGCCGCATTAATTATTTCCGTTTTTGTCAATTTTGAACCTATCTTAATATACGCCCTTAAATGTCAGTACCATGCGCCTTTGATCATTCCCGTCAATTCCGACCAGTTACCGAACGGTCGTTAACATAACTATAACATCATAATTTTAAAAAGGCAACAGTCAAAATTAATAAAAAGAATATTTTGATAATAAACGCTATACCCTGTAAGATAATAAATATACTATATTACAGGAATATGTGAAAATAATGCATAATTATAGGATATTATTGTAAAATGCCATTAATTATTCCCATTGATTATATACAAAATTGAATATATAATGAGTTAACATTCAGTTTATATAAATAATACATATTAATTAAATGGGATTAGATGGATTTTATATCAAAAAATAGAATAATGCTGTTTCTTCCCGTTGTTTTATTCACAACGCTTATGGAAATACCCCTTTGGGCGCAGTCTCCGGCGCAAAACGCAGTTGTAGATTCAGAACTTCCCGCTGTAAAAGTCGCCCTGAGCGATGATCATTCGATTACCGTTGAGCGCGTAATCTATACGGCGTTAAAGCGTTCAGGTTATCAGATGGTCGCAACCGTAACCGGGATGCGCACGGCGGTAGCGGACGTGAATTACGGCGACGCCGCGATTCTTCCCACGCAGGCGGACGGCTGGGATAGAATGTATCCTAATCTGATAAAAGTTCCTGTAGCGATTGATAATGTCGAATATACCGCTTACTCGCGTTCGCATGAAAATCATTATTTTACCCGGTGGAGCGATATGTCCGGGCTTAGGATCGGTTACCGCTGGCAGAACGAATATATTGCGAATAACATCGGGCGGGCGGGAGCAAGGGAGCTTGTTACCGTATCCGAAATATCGCATTTATGGATTTCTTTGCTTAACGGAGATACTGATGTTGTAATGCTTCCGCGGATGTCTCATTTTGAGAACAGACTTCCGCACGGAGTTAAAAAAGCGGGTGTTGTTGAACGTCAGCCTGTTTACACATATGTAAACAGCGGGCACAGATATTTAGTTCCTCTTCTTGAAAAAGCTTACCGCGAAATGACAGAAGAAGGTGTTTTAAATACAATTCTGGACGGCAAAGATATATTGGACGAAAAACCGATTATACTGCATATTAACTCTTATAACGCGCAAAGCGAATGGGAACGCAGTCAGATGGAATCAATTCGCGGTAATTTGGAGTCAAACTATTCCAGTGAACATGAGCGCATAACAACTGCGAAGCGTACATTCAGCACAAACGTTCTTGAATATTATAATTATTATTTGAATTCAAACGAGCTTCACAGCAGAGCCAGCTATAACGCCATTGTTTCCAATATTATTCGCACCAGTTTTGTCTCGCGAAATCCCGATTTAATCATCGCTTCCGGCAATGAGGCTTTTGATTTTGTTTTAAATAATTATTATTTATTATTTCCCCACGTGCCTGTTTTATTTTTTGATGTTGTGGGATTCAATTCGTCAATGATATACGGACAGGAAGATTCTGTTACAGGCGTTTCCCAGACAATTTCTTTTCACGAAACCGTAAAGGAGATGCTGCGGCTTTATCCAAAGACGAGCAGGATTTTTATTTTAAATGATTATTCTGTTTCCAGAAGCGGCAAACTGCGCGAAGACATTTATAAAGGTATTGAATCATTTAAATCTGTAGAATTTACATTCAGCGAAAATAAACCGTTTAGCGCGATTCTGGACGATATTCGCGCTTCCGGCTCCGATACATTGGTTTTGATCGGTAATTATATCAGCGACTCTGAAGGAACTTTCTATTCAGAAACTGATGTGCAGGATTTAACGGCAAACGCTTCGACAAATCCTGTTTTTAGTTTAACAGCGTCTTTTATCGGACACGGAACGCTTGGAGGTTTTGTTACTGTCGCCAGCGTGCAGAGTAAAATAATCGCTTCTATGGCGGTTGATATTTTAAACAAAAAACCGCCTGCTCAGATACCGATTGTTTATGACACGACGCAGTTAAACAGGTGGAAGTTCGACTATAAGACCATTCGAAAATTTCATATAAGCGTTGGTAATCTTCCCAAGGATCATAATATTATTAACCGTTTGCTTCCGATATGGGAATCAAATCCGTCTGAATTCAGATTGATGGTTGCGGCAGCCGCTTTAATCTTACTATTAATATTTGTGATTAGTTATATAAGAAATCAGATAAGGCATGAAGCGTACGCGCGTGATCTTCGACAGGCGAGGGACGCGGCTGAAACAGCAAACAGAACAAAATCCACTTTTCTTGCGAATATGAGTCACGAAATAAGGACGCCGATGAACAGTATAATCGGTTTTGCCGAACTTGCGCAGAATTATGATAATCATATAAAAGTAAATGAATACCTCGGCAACATTTCTCAGAACGCGGAATGGCTGTTAAAAATAATTAATGATATTCTTGATATTTCCAAAGTGGAATCAGGTAAAATAGAATTGGAACATATACCGTTCGATTTACATGACGTGCTTTCGCATTGCCATATGACTATCAGGCAAAGAGCCGAAAAAAAAGGTCTTGCGGTTTACTGTCTTGCGGAACCGGGTATTAATAAACTGCTTTTGGGAGACCCGATCAGACTGCGCCAAGCGGTTATAAATCTTCTTGACAATGCCGTTAAATTTACCGATGAAGGTACTGTTAAGCTTCTTGCTTCTTTGCAGAACCACGGAATCCTTGATAATGACGACATGAACGCCGTAATTTGCTTTGAGGTGGAAGATACCGGCATCGGTATGACAGGCGATCAAATTACAAGAGTTATGGAGCCGTTTACACAGGCGGACGAAAGCGTTACGCGAAAATACGGCGGTACGGGGCTTGGTCTTCCGATAGCGAAGAATATTATAGAATTAATGGGCGGTGTTTTGACTGTACAAAGCACGCCGGGAATCGGAAGCAAGTTTTGTTTTACACTGCCGTTTGATTTAATTGATGATGAAGAAGCCGAAGCTATTTTACAGAAAAATGTGGAGCACATTCACGGAAGACCAAAGTTCTCAGGTGAAATTCTGATTTGCGAGGATAATATAATGAATCAGCAGGTGATTTGCGAACATCTTGAGAAAGTCGGAATTAAATCTGTTATCGCGCGTAACGGCAGAGAAGGTATAAATATGGTTTTAAAACGCTCTCGTGAAGATGAAAAACCTTACGATTTAATTTTTATGGATATAAATATGCCCGAGATGGGAGGGCTTGAAGCCGCGGCAAGAATAGCCGGTTACGGAGTAAAAACACCCATTGTCGCTCTAACCGCGAATATTATGTTCGATGATGTAAAATATTACCTTGAGAACGGAATGTCTGACTGTTTGGGTAAACCTTTCACGTCGCATGAACTGTACGAATGTCTTATAAAACATCTGCCTATTGTAAGTTATTCTACCACCGATAAAGACAGGTTGATAGAAGAAGATGAAACTTTAAAAAAGCAGACGCGCTTACATTTTGTAAAAAGCAATCAAAATGTCTTTAATGATATTCTTAATGCGATAAAAGATCGCGACTTTAATCAAGCTTATATATTATTTCATACGTTAAGAAGCAACGCTGGACAAATCGGAGAGAAAAAACTCGCGGATGCTGCTGCTACACTTGAAAATTTATTCGCTGACGGGAAAGAGCCGGCTTACAGATACGAGATAAAAATCCTTGAAACAGAGTTAAAAATTGTTCTTAGAAAGCTGGAGCCGCTGCTCGCCGAGAATGAAAGGAAAAGAAAGGAAAAAACAAAGGACACTCATAAAATAATGGAACTTCTTGAAAGACTGGAGCCGATGTTAATAAATAAAAATCCTGAATGTGAGGAACTTCTGGAAGATATTAATTCAATACCCGGATCGCAGGAGCTTGCGAAACAGATAGAAGAATTTAATTTTAAACAGGCTGTTCATGAATTGGTGAAATTAAGAACGGAAGCGGGGGAAGGATTATGAATACAAAGAAAAAACACAGTGTTTTGATTGTAGACGATGAAAGGGATAATATTAGTTCGCTAACGGCGATACTAAGCCATGATTATACCATTTACGCTTCTACAAACGGAAAGGACGCCATCGAAATCGCGCAGGAATTTATGCCGGATATAATTCTGCTTGATATACTTATGCCCGAGATGGACGGATACGATGTAATTACGGCGCTTAAGGAATCCGATAAAACCTGTGAAATTATTGTTATCTTTATCACAGGGCTTGACAGCGATATAGCGGAGATTAAAGGTCTTGCTTTAGGCGCCGCTGATTATATTATAAAACCGTTTCATCCCGCCATTGTTAAATTAAGAATATTAAATCATATACGGTTAATGGAACAGCTTGAACAGCAGGCGCTTGTAAGCAAAATTTTACATAACTTTCTTGCTAATGCCTATACCGCCTCGCTTCATGACGATACCCTGCGCATGATAGGCGAGTTTATTAATAACGCTTCTATTTTGCTTTACAGAATCGAAAAGAATACCAGCACGCTTGTCTGCAATAATGAATGGATAAACCCGGAATTAACTCTTGAAACGTGCATAGGCGACAGGATTGAGTTAAATGAAAATTCAATTTCCGCCATTAACAGTTTATTAACCCAAAATGAAAGAGATTTATGCCTTCATTCCGATGATTCATTATTAAAGGATAATATTAATATACAAAAACAACATTTTAACAATTATATTGTTACTCCCGTTTTTATTAAAGGAAATGTTTGCGCGATACTTGTTTTTTCCATGGAGAATGAGGAAATAAAATGGAGCGAAAACGATATTGATCTTGCGGTTCTTACAGCAAATATATTTTCCAGCGTTTTTGAACGTGACGCGATACAGCATGCCGAATATTTAAGCCGCGCCAAATCGGAATTTCTTTCCCGCATGAGCCATGAAATGCGAACGCCGATGAACGCCATTTTAGGAATGTTGCAGGTACTGGAACTCTCCGGCATCTCCGATAATATAAGAAGGCAGTGCAGCGTAATGAATATCGCGGCGCATACTCTGTTAAACATGATAGACGATGTTCTTGATATTTCCGATCTTGAATACGGATCATTTATGCTTACGGATTCCGCTTTCGACTGTAAAGCGATGTTATGGGATGTATTGCGCATAGCAGACGAAAACGCTACAAGGAAACGTCAAGTAATTGAATGTAAAATAGATTCGGATATTCCCGATTCTCTTATCGGAGACGGAAAGAGACTGAGGCAGGTTATTACAACGCTTTTAGCCAACGCTGTAAAGTTTACGCAAGAAGACGGCGAGATCGTGTTTAACGCCCGTTTAGAGAGCGAAGGCAATGATTACGCTGTCTTAAACATTGAAGTGACGGATAACGGAATCGGAATGTCGAAAGAACAGCAGAGCAAGCTGTTTTCCATATTTGATCAGGCAAGCGGCGGCTTAAACAGAGAATACGGCGGCATCGGACTTGGTCTTGCGCTGTCGAAGCGCATAATCGAACTCATGGGCGGCAATATTTTTATAGAGTCAGAATTGGAAAAAGGCACAAAAATTAATATTACTTGCAGGATGAAGAAAGGGTAGAGGAAAAAATAAAATTGACTTTTTGTTACTTTGTTATTATATATCACAATGAGGTTTAATTATTTATCTTGTTTTTTCCTTATTTTAGTGATATCATTACTTAAGAGGTACATTATGGAAATGGCTTATACCTATTGGGAAGGAGAAGGAGGTTGGCTTATAGGCTACCTTAATGATTTCCCAGATAATTGGACACAAGGAAAAGATATAACTGAACTCGAAGAAATGCTGCTTGATTTGTATATCAATTTCAAGGAAGAAGCAAAAAAGGAAACTAAACAGATTAAGAAAAACGGTAAACTGAGAGTTCCAGCGTGAAACGGAATTTATTATTAAAATTAATACGCAAGCAAGGAGCAATTTTCGTTCGGCATGGCAGTAGACATGACATCTATATAAACCCTAGAACAGGAGTAATTGAACAAGTTCCACGTCATTCAGATATTGAAGAAAATCTTGCTAAAAATATAATTAAGAATTTAACAAAAAGCTGAGGCAGCGAGCCTGGTGAGAAGGAAATTCTTAAAAAATACTTTTATAGCATGAAAAATAAACTGTAAATAATTTCCTCCTTTTTTCCGTTTTTGATTATGTACACTACCTTATTTTCTGATACGGTATCCGGATAATGCCCTATATTTTTCTTAAATTGCGTGGCTGTAACGACCATAAACACCTCCATAGATTCGCACGATTTAAATATATAATATTTGTGCGATTTTTGTAAGTGAAATAGTGCGAAATTCACAGGAAAAGAGGTTCACACAAGGGCACAGAGTACAATAAGGATGTTATTGGAATATTTTAATTCTAAAATTTTTATCACTTCCTTATTGTTTTTGATTAGATTTTCACCGGTTGTTTTGACGGTTACCAAAAAACTACAGCTATACTAGTTCTAATAACACAGGAGTTTCAAAGGGAGGAGTATTTATATTATTAATATCATCTTGAAACGTTTTTATAGCTTCTTGTAGTAATTTTGTTTTATCATCAATACACTTTAGAATATCTGTTTTATCTGATACTTTAATTTGTTCAATACTTACGTTAGTATTATTTAAACTTGTTGATGTACCTTTTATTCTCCAAGGAATTTCACGTATCCCTTTTTTAAAAAAAGTAGATATAAAAAATCCTGGAATATGGACTTTGTTTATATCTAATTCAATATCAGTTAAATATGATAATGTTGCGTTCTTAATTTCTATAGTAACTTCACTTGTAGAATGCCATGAACATCTTAGATTCATATTTAAATAATATGCTTCTCCATATATATGCATATGTTCAATATCTTGTTCAATTATTTGGAAATAAACAATCGGGTTATTATCCTTTGTTCGATAAAAACCAATCCATGTACCTTCAAAATATATAGATCTAAAAATAAATTTCTTTATTTTTTTTAACCTATTTAACAAATAAATAACGAAAGAAGCGATAGAATAAAAAAACAAGTATGCGAGAATTAAACTAGTCAAAATTTTAAATAACATTTGTAAATATACATTATCACTCATAATCAAAAAATTAGAATTATCAATAATTGACCAAGTAAAAAATACTAATACTGATGTAATTAAAAGAGCTAAATAAAATATTTTTTTATATAACATATTATCACCTCCAAATATTATGTCTATCTTTATAAAATAAAAAATCACGATATTTACGATACAGTTTATCAACAATTATGCTATGGTAATAATATGTTAAATACTGTATAAACCTTAGTAATCTCTTTCTCTCCTACTTTTTCACCCACACAGCATTGCTCCCCGGATTAGCTGTAGTATACGTCCCCGCTCCTCCGCCTGTATTAAAATAAATTGTACGTAAATTTCCAGGAAAAGAATTACTTGTATGAAAATTTACTGAAGAAATCGTACCTAAAGTGACACTCTTCAATCCATCGCAGTCAACGAACGCCGAATAGCCGATGCCCGTTATGCTATCTGGAATAAAAACACTTGTCAGGCTGCGGCAGCTGGAGAACGCGCCATTGCCAATGTTCGTCACGCTGTCTGGGATTAAACTGTTTTTACAACCACGTATTAATGTATTGGTCGATATCTCTATCAGGCGGTTAGTTTCACTTCGATACACAGCATTACCGTTACTAACAGTTATGCTCGTCAGGCCGCTGCAGCCGTAGAACGTACTATCTTGGATGTTCGTCACACTTGACGGAATCGTTATACTCGTCAATCCACTACAGCCACCGAACGCGCTAAAGCCGATGCTTGTCACGCCGTTAGGGATTGTTATACTCGTTAGCCCGATGCAGCCACTGAACGCACCACCACCGATGAACTTCACACTGTTGGGGATTGTTATACTAGTCAGTCCGGTACAGCCTTCGAACGCACCACTGCGACTCACCGCGCTTTGGATAGACGTCACGCTGTTTGGAATAGTTACGTTCGTTAAGCCGGTACAGTAGGAGAACGTCGATTCTCCGATGCTCGTTATGCTATCTGGAATAATAACACTTGTCAGGCTGCGGCAGTAGGAGAACGTGCTACTGAGACTCGTCACGCTGTTTGGAATAATGACGCTGGTCAGTCCAATACAATTTCCGAATGCCCCCCAGCCAATGCTGGTCACGCTGTTCGGGATGGTGACGCTCGTCAGGCCGGTGCAGGCATAGAACGCATTATTGCCGATGCTGGTCACGCTGTTCGGGATGGTGACGCTCGTCAGGCCGCTGCAACCGTAGAATGTCTCATTACCGATACTCGTCACGCTTGGAATTGTTATACTCGTCAATCCTATGCATCTGTAGAACGCTTCATAACCAATACTTGTCACGCTTGACGGGATGTTGATACTCGTCAATCCGAAGCAGTCTCTGAACGCTCTAACGCCGATACTGGTCACACTATTGGGTATGGTTATACTCGTCAGTCCGGTGCAGGCATAGAACGCGCCAAAGCCGATACTGGTCACACTATTGGGTATGGTTATACTCGTCAGTCCGTAACAGTATAGGAACGCGTTATTGCCGATGCTCGTCACGCCGTTTGGGATTAAACTGTTTTTACAGCCAAGTATTAAGGTATTAGTCGCTATCTCTATCAGGCAGTTACTTTCGCTTCGATACGCTGTATTACCACTGGTTACAGTAATATTCGCCAGTCCGTAACAGTATAGGAACGCTCCATTGTCGATACTCGTCACGCTGCTGGGTATTGTTATATTTATTATTTCATAACAATCCTGAAATGAACCAATATTAGTTACAGGTAGTCCATTATAAGCTGTGGGAATTACTAAATTAGCGCTGTTCGCCGAACCTTTTGAAACCCTATACTCTGTATCGTTGTTTATTAATGTGAAATTGAACCCTGGTGTTATCTCCCAAATAACAGGAAGACCGTTAATGTAAAGCCAATGTGTATTATAAGAACCTGGGAAAACAGTTGAATAATAGTAGCGAATTGCGTTTACCAGATAAACATTATTATAACCTATATTAATAACATTCCATGTTGAATTATCAGTTCCGTGGTAATAAACCGTATTTAAACTACTGCATCCGGTAAACGCAAAATCACCGATATTTATTATACTCACCGGTATTGTAACACTTTCTAAATTGCTGGAGTAACAAAATGCGTTATTTCCAATATTCAATATACACTCCGGTATAATTATACTTGTCATTTCCAAAAAGGATGAAAATCCAAAAGCTTCTATTTCAATAACAGGATGTTCTTTATAGATTGCAGGAATAATGATATTAGATGCTGTCGCCGTGCCTTTTGAAACCGAATATGCGCTGCCGCCGTTTATAAGCGTAAAAACCAAGCCGGGTGTTGAATCTACTGGTAATACTGATTCTGTAGGTGCGCTCGTAACACTCCCCGAATTACCGGAACGAGTTACAGTTACAGTAATGGTCGAATCTATATCGGCTGTTGTAATAGTATATGAACTACCCGATACGAAAGATTTACTTCCGCTTCGTTTCCAATGATAATAAATTTCACCGTATCCGTAGAGGTCATCAGTATTCGCTGTCAATGTCTGTCCAATTTGAGCACTTCCTTTAATACTCACCGTGCCTGTAAGAACAGGAGGCCCGTCATCACAACCGGTAAAAACCACTCCGATAATCGCCAAAATGGTTAAAATTCCCGCTAATTTTGTTGTTTTCTTCATAAAACACTCCTTTTTCCTGTTTTCTTTCCATGAATAAGAGTAATTATTCAATACTAATATTTTCGTAATCGAATCAAAATAATACTATTATATTAGTATTATTTTAAAATATGACATAATATAATAGTGTTGTCAACGTTTTTAATACGAATTTTATCGTATTTTTAGTGTATGGGATTTAAAGAAAATTTGAGGTCTCAATTAGATTTTTCGGGCATGCTTATAAAAGAGTTGGCAGCTCGTTCAGGAATAAAAAAGAAAACAATCGAAAGTTATTTAGTAAACAACAGTCATATCCCCTCTGTCGAAGCCGCAGTCAGTATAGCGAAAGCGCTCGGCGTGTCTGTCGAATATCTGGTATCCGGCGCAAATTCTGTACGGGACATACCCCTTTCTTCACTGCCCAAAGATATTCAGGATATAGTCATCGAATCAAAAAAATTAAATCCCAAAGACCGTTTTGTTGTTTTAAATATGGTTAAATTGCTTAGTAAAAGGTGAGGGGTTTTTATTTTTCATTTAATTTAACATTGATACTTCATTAATTGCTGTAATTTTTTATTGATTTTATATAAAAAGTATATTACTCTGTTAGAAGCATGGGATTGGGAAAATGATGAAAATAATAATTAAAAATCGGCAATCTCGCAAAATCAGGAATAATGGCGGTATGTTAATCGGGGATATAAGAGGTATATATAAACATTTTAAAGGCGGGACGTACGAAGTATTTGGTGTTTGTTCTTCTATAACGACCAATACGAAGTATGTGTTATATAAACCTCTTTATAATGATACCGGATTTTGGCTGCGTTTGTATTCGATGTTTTTCAGTAAAGTAATGATTGACGGTGAGCAAAAAGACAGGTTTGCTTTCATGAGTTACGCCGGTGATATTATTACTGACAATGAGATTACCGCTTTACACAGCGAGACTAATGAAAAAATTGTTATCACTCAGGATTTGCCGGGTCATTTTACCATAAATTATTAACAGGAGGGAGAAATGAGCTGCCAAACAGTAAAGATATTATATAAGAATTATAAAAACGAAGTTGGCTATCGCACTATAATACCAAAATCTATCGATTTCACAGCTACAGAATGGCACAAGGAAGAACAATGGATATTAACCGCGTTTGACCTTGATAAAAATGCTGATCGCGGTTTTGCCATTGCGGATATTAAGGAGTGGATAAAAATCGATAATATGTAATATTAATGCAGGAGGGATTGTATGTATTTAACAGACACAGATTATAGAAAAGATGATTTTTATAAATCAGTTATTGTTAATTATAACGAAGAACCTAAATTTGACGCTTCGGATGAAGGTCAAATACAACCTGCGTCTATAGATTTAAGGTTGTCTAATAAAGTATGGTTTCAAAAAAACATACCTTTTGGAAAGATTGATGTTTCTAAACACGGCGCTTTTGATTTTGCCGCCGAAAAATATTGGAAAGAGAAAAATATTTCAATAAAAGCGCCATTAAAGATTAAACCAAATGAAACTGTATTCTGTAGAACTCACGAAAAACTTTTCATTCCGGAGAATTGCTGCGCAAAGATTGAAGCTAAAAGCAGTATTGCGCGTCTATCTCTTTCTGTAACATATTCTGATTATTGTAATCCAAAATATACAGGTAATTATCCTCTCCAAATACATAATTCAGGAAAGAATGCTGTTGTATTGTATCCTCATATGGAAATATGTCAATTAATTCTGGTAAAAATTAATGATAATGTCTCTATAAGTTATGATGACGATGTCAGAGATTCTATCTATTCAACTGATGACGACGGAAGTCCTTCAAAATGGTGGGATAGTAAAACTAATAAATTATTAAGAAATCGATTTTATGAATATTATGGTTCTGAATCAATAGATTCATTGATGAAAAAAATTGATAATGCAATTATTGCTTCATTTGGGAAGTCCAGTTTATTTGAATGTTATAAGAAACAGGTTTATAAACGTTTTAATAAATTTCTCGGTAAAAAACCTAATATCTCTAAAAATAAGACATTTGAACGATTCTTTAAAAAGGAAAAACGGTATAATAAATTTTTCAACGATAATATTTGGAAAATTGCCGGTCCTGTGCTGCAGGTAATTCTTATGTTTTTATTTCCAGCGCTTACATTTATAGTTGGTAAAATTATTGACATATGGAAAAGTATAAATATATGTTCTATTATTTTTTTTATTTTATGTTCATTGTTTTTTATAGCGTCATTTTTCATTGTTCGTAAGAAATTTAGTGAATTACCCGAATATCTTGAATCTTATTTGACAGATGAAGACATCAAGAGTTGATGTTAATAATATTATTAAAAATTAAAGTTAAATTCCTTCTTGTTGGAGCATACGCTATGGCAGTGCATGGTTTTCCGCGTTCAGCAATATCACATTAATGTACTATTTTTTTAAAAATAATAATTATAAAAATGTACAAATTTGTTCATTTTATTAATTATTAAATTGATACAATTTTCTCACATTTAATGTGAGGTATGAAAATTATGTCAATTATTAAAGTTGAAAACCTTGTTAAAAATTATGATTATTATTCAAAAGAGCAGGGGCTTCGCAATTCTTTCAGGAATATTTTTAACAGGAAAAAACTTGTTAAAGAAGCGGTAAAAAATATATCTTTTTCTATCGACGCGGGCGAAATTGTCGGTTTTATCGGTCCTAATGGAGCGGGAAAAACGACAACATTAAAAATACTCTCGGGCATTTTATATCCGACTTCCGGGGACGCGCTTGTAGACGGTTTTACGCCGTGGGAAAGGAAAAAACAGTTTAAAATGAACTTCTCTATCGTTATGGGGCAGAAGACTCAGCTCAACTGGGATCTGCCTGCGCTGGAAACATTTTACCTTAACAAGCATATATACGAAATAAGCGACACCGATTATAAAAGCGTTCTTGGCGAACTGTCCGAATTGCTTGAAGTCGGCTCTCTTGTAAAAACACAGGTAAGGAGGCTGTCGTTAGGTGAAAGAATGAAAATGGAGCTTATCGCCGCGCTTCTTCATAAGCCTAAAATTCTTTTTTTGGACGAGCCGACAATCGGGCTTGATCTTATCTCACAGAAAAATATCAGAGAGTTTATAAGGCTTTATAATCAAAAAACTAACGCGACTGTTCTTTTAACCAGCCATTATATGAACGATATTGAATCACTTTGCAAACGCTCAATAATTATTAACGAAGGTATTATCGCTTATGACGGGGAACTTTCTGGAATCAGCGATGAGCTAAGTATTGAAGATGCGATTTCTGAGATTTATCAAAAGGGCGCTGTGGCGTGAAAAGTTTAATTAAATACGGCGCTGTTTTTTCGCAGGGAATACAAGGCGCAATGGAATACAGAGCGGATTTTCTCTTTGGGCTTTTAAACGGATGCTTTGCCGTCTTTATTCAATTCTTCCTTTGGACGGCTATTTACAGCGGAAGCCAGGAAAATTATTTATACGGTTATAGTTATCCGCAAATGATTGTTTATATAATCATGGCAGGCGTAATATTAAGAATTGTGTCAACCGATTTCCAGTACGATGTAGCATTTGACATAAAAGAAGGAACCTTAAACCGTTTTTTAACTCAGCCAATTTCATATTTCCCCTACAGGGTATTTGATTTTATGGGAAGGAAAGCGTTCCAGCTCGTTATAATTATCGCCGTCAGCGCGGGTGTTTTGCTTTTAACACATTTTATATTCAAAGCGGAATTTTTACTTTTTGATATTTTGATAGCTCTCCTTGTAATGCCCATGGCTCTCCTCTTAAATTGTATACTTTTTTACTGCATAGCGATGACCGCTTTCTGGCTGACCGAAGTATGGGGGATATTCGACGGTATGGGAGTTATTTCTACAATATTAAGCGGAGGTATATTTCCTTTAAGCGTTTTTGGAGAGAACGCGCAGTTAATTTTTAAATTTCTGCCGTTTCAATATGTTATTTATTTTCCGTTAAAAATAATATGCGGAAAAGCTCAAAGAGATGAAATTCTTTTTGGAATAGCCGCGCAGATTGTATGGATATTGTTGCTTTATGCCCTTGCCAAGCTTTTATGGAGAGCGGGAATGAAAAAGTACATCGCGGCAGGAGGTTAAGGCAACATGTTATCTGAAATCAAAAAACACTTAAAAATTTACGCCCATCTTGCGAAAGTCAGCATAATGGAGCAGATGGAATACAGATTTAATTTTATTTTAGCTATAGTGGTTGAATGTATATGGGTTATGTCAAAATTTATATATGTTTATATAACTCAAAAGACAGGCGGTATAATCGGCGGCTCAACCCCGGACGAGATCATGCTGTTTGTAGGTGTTTTTATGATACTAACCGCAATTTATTTGGGAATTTTTTCGGGCGGTTTTAATTATATCTCGTGGAGCGTAAGGCAGGGTGAGTTCGATATGCTTATTCCAAAACCTGTCTCCCTTATGTTTATTTCAACAATGAGGTGGTTAAGTATTTCCAAGCCAATTCCCAATATAATAGCGGGCGTTACGCTTATTTGCATTGCATGGAAAAGAATAGGGTTGGAAGCAGGATTCATCAATATCCTGCTGTTTATATACTTTATTTTATGCGGAGTTATTATTACATACTCGATTTATCTTATTCCGCATGTGCTTTCGTTTTGGACGGTAAAAACGTATCAAATCGCGGAACTTTCTTACAGATTATGGGATTTTAATAATATGCCTATGCAGATATACAACAAGTGGTGGCAGAGGATAGGAATATTTTTGATACCTGTTTTTGTTATAACAAATTTTCCTGTAATGGTGCTTTTTAATAAACTGAGTTTAGTTTATTTAATCTGGGGTCTGATAATTCCAATTATTTTGTTCATATTGGTACGAATGTTTTGGAGATTTTCGATAAGAAGATACTCAAGCGCCGGAGGATGAATAAAACAATACATACTGCAATCTTGATATTTAATAGAATTAATTATAATATCAGGAATAAAGGTAAAAAACATGACCGAAATACTTAAAGATAAAACGCATGTAAAAAAAATATTTACAATAGCGATACCGATAATTATTCAGCAGTTAAGCCACCAAATGCAGGTTTGGGTTGACAGGGCTATGCTTGGACATATTAATCCTGAATTTTTCTCCGCCGTAGGCAATTCGCTTGTTCCGTATTTTGCGGTTGTTTCTACCATTGTAGCGATATGTTCTGGAACAACGATTTTAATCGCTCAAAGTATCGGCGCAAAGGATTTTACCTTAAGCAGAAGGTATGCTGAATGTTCATTTATCGGAAACGGCATTTTTCCTTTAATCGCTTTTTTCTTTTTCTTTTTTTGCTCCAAATGGCTGTTTATATTAATGGGCGTCCAATCGCCTGTTTTGGAATACGCGACCAGTTATATTAAAATAACTTCATATAATTTATTAATAATTGGCATAATAGCGACTTGTACTTCGATATTGCAGGGAATAGGGTTAACAAGAATAATAATGGTTACGGGTGTTATTACAAATGTTTTAAATATTTTATTCGACTGGATATTCATTTACGGAAAATTCGGTTTTCCTGCAATGAATATTGAAGGCGCTGCTTTAGCCACTGTTATATCAAATTTTGTTGCCGTGCCGTTTTTTCTTATTTATGTTATAAAAAGAAAAAAAATTCCTTTTAAAATTAAAATACGTAATATATTTAAATTCAATTTTAGTTTATATAAATGTATTTTTAAAATGGGGCTTCCTTCAGGCGGCGAATACGCTTTATGGAGCTTGGGAAACCTGTTTATTGTTTCATTTCTAAACAGGATAGACATAATGGCGGCAGGAATTTATACTCTTTTATTTTCTATAAAAGGGTTATCTGTCATTTTGTATGCCGGATTCGCTCATGCGGGATTAACGCTGGCAGGGCAGAAAACCGGCGAAAACGAACACAAACAAGCAATGAATATTGTTTTTAAATGTTTAAGTTTCGCATTAATTGTCTGTACGGCTGTTACGGTAATTTTCTGTTTATTTCCAAAAGTGATACTCGGATTATTCACATTGGATGCTTCGCTTGTAAATTTCGCTTCGCCGTTTTTATTATTTTTAACTTTAATCATGTTTCCTCAAGCGGTTAATATCGTTATCGGATACGGTATTCGCGGCACAGGAGACACTAGATGGATGTTTTACAGTCAAATATTCGGCACCGTTCTTGTGATTGTACTGTCATACATTCTTATTTTTATATTCAATCTTGGTTTATGGGGAGTATTTATAACATCACTTGCAGATGAATCGATTCGCGGAATTATAAATACTTTAAGATTTCGAAAAGGAAGACAGTTCTTTTTTCTGCGTCCGTTTGAAGCAAACAAAGTAAAAACAGAATGATGACGCATATAAAAATTAATGCTTGTTTTTTCGCTGATTGAGATGTATGATAGAAAAATAAAGGAGATAATATGAAAATGATTTTTCTTGGCCCTCCCGGAGCGGGAAAGGGTACATTAGCTGTCAAAGCCGTTGAAATACTTGAAGTACCTCAGATCAGCACAGGCGGAATTTTCCGCGCGGCGGTTGCGGTGCAAAGCCCTCTTGGTCTTAAAGTAAAAGAAATCATGGATGCCGGAAAATTGGTAGACGATGACACTACAATCGCGCTTGTTAAAGAAAGACTTGCTCAGGATGATGTTAAAAAGGGATATATTTTAGACGGATTCCCGCGCACAATTCCGCAGGCGGAAGCTCTTGCTACATTCTCGAATGTGGAAAAAGTTATTAATTTTGACATCCCAGACGAAGGTGTTATCGAACGCCTCGGCGGACGGCGCGTTTGCCGCAAATGCGGTTTTAATTTCCACGCTAAATTTACTCCCACATCGAAAGAAGGTATCTGCGACCATTGCGGCGGTGAAGTTTACATACGCGACGACGATAGACCCGAAGCGATTAAAAAACGCCTCGAAGTGTACCGAGCCCAAACAGCTCCGCTAATCGATTACTACCGCAATAAAGGTCTGTTACTCGACATTGACGCAAGACCGATGATCGACGAAATTGTGGTCAACTTTAAAAAAGCGATGGGGTTATAACCGGCACGAACTTGCTGTTCGCGGTTAAAAATACTCCATCAACTCTTCTTCGATTTTTCCGATGAGTTCCGCTGTGGCTTTGTCTAAATCGACCATGTAGTTATCTTTCTCGCTGCGGCGTTTTACTTCAACTTGTGGAGTTGAAGCAGATAAGCCCTTGTCGCCGATTACTACGCGGTATGGTATACCTGTTAAGTCAGCGTCGTTAAACTTTACGCCGGGTCGTTCGTTGCGATCGTCGAGTAACACTTCGATACCTTGCGCCGTTAATTCCGCGGCAAGTTTGTCGGCGGCGGTTTTTACAGCTCCGTCGTATTTAATCGGAACAATAATAACATGATACGGCGCGACAGAGACAGGCCAGATGATACCGCCATCGTCGTGGTGTTCTTCTATTACCGAGGCGAGCGTGCGGTCAACGCCGATGCCGTAGCAGCCCATTGTCGGCATTTGGCTTTTACCGTTTTCATCGAGGTAGCTGACTTTCATGGAACTTGTATACTTGAAACCAAGTTTAAAAATGTGTCCAAGTTCGTTGCCCATTTTTGTGTATAATTCGCCGCCGCAAAGAGGACATTTGTCTCCGGCTTTTACGGTGCGTACATCTTCGATCATCCAGCCTTCAAAATCGCGGGCATACGCGACGTGTTTAAAGTGAGTGTCTTTTTCCAATGCACCTGTTACAGTGTCATTCATTGCGGTAACGGTGTTGTCGATGATGACAGGAAGGCTTTTCAATCCGGCAGGACCTGCAAATCCTACAGGTGCGTTTGTTAATCGCGTAACATCGGCATCGGATGCGAGAGATACTTCGCTTGCTTTTAAAACTGCCGCGAGTTTTACTTCGTTAACGTCAAGATCGCCTCGGATTGCTACAGCGAAAAACGCTTCAGCGTAAGTTAAAGGCGCGTCTTGCGAGGGTTTCTTGCGTTCGAGTTTACCGCATCCCGGAGCGGAAGAAAGATCGAGTTCAACATTGACGGCGCGGTAAATCAGCGTCTTTATAAATTTTTGCGGCTCTGTTTTTAAAAAGGCGCAAAGTTCTTCTATTGTTTTAACATTCGGCGTATCAATTTTTTCATAGGCGGGTGTAGAAGCCGCCGCGGTTTTTGCGCCTTCAGGAGTTTGCGCTGTAAAGTCTGGTTGGCAGGAAGCTTTTTCAACATTGGCGGCATAATCGCACGCTTTGCAGAGAATCAAAGTATTGTCGCCGACTTCGCTTTCTACCATAAATTCTTCAGAGCCGCTTCCGCCCATCGCCCCTGAATCGGCTTTTACCGGAATGACAGACAAGCCGCAGCGTTTAAAAATCTTTCTGTAAGCGCGTCCCATCGCCTGATAAGTCTCATCGAGGCTTTTATCATCGGCGTGCCATGAATAGGCGTCCTTCATTGTAAATTCGCGTCCGCGCATTACGCCGTAACGCGGGCGGATTTCATCGCGGAACTTGGTATTAATCTGGTAAAGCGCCAGAGGGAGCTGGCGGTAACTGGAAAGCTCATCGCGCACAATCGAAGTAAACGCTTCCTCGGCAGTGGGGGAGATAACAAAATCGTTGTTCAGACGGTTTTTCGCGCGAAGCATCGATTCGCCCATGGAGTCCCATCTGCCGGATTCCTTCCATAATTCCGCCGGAACGACCACAGACGGCTTTAATTCCAAAGCGCCGATAGCGTTCATTTCCTCGCGAATGATATTTTCCACCTTGCGGAAGGAACGAAGCCCCAGCGGCAGGTAGGCAAAAAGCCCGTTTGCGAGTTTGCGAAGAAGCCCGGCGCGGAACATCAACCTGTGGCTTGCGATAACCGCGTCGGCGGGAACTTCCCTGAGAGTAGGTATAAAAGCGCTTGAATAATTCATAATATTGAAGTTTATCAATTTATAAGTGTTTTGAAAACACTGAAAAAGCCCGGTAAAACTATTGACTCTTTTTACGTTTTTTGATAGGTTGGAAAGATATTGGGGGCGTGGTGAAGCTGGTTTATCACGCTGGCCTGTCAAGCCGGAGATCGCGGGTTCAAGCCCCGTCGCTCCCGATATAGCCCGTCTGTTGACGGGCTTTTTAATTCACGGGCAGTAGCGCAGTTGGTAGCGCGCTTGGTTCGGGACCAAGAGGTCCCCGGTTCAAATCCGGGTTGCCCGATAATTAAGATTTTGCACAAAATATAGTGATAGTAAAATATTTTTATTTACAAAGAATTCGGATTTGAAACGGAGCGCTCCTGTTAATAATGCTAAGGCGCGAGCCTTGACGAAATAATCGGCGCATGGAAGCGCCGGGAGCGCGTAGGCGGGGGTGAAGGGAGTTGCCAGGAAGGCAACGACTGGAACCCCAAATCCGGGTTGCCCGAAAAATTAAGAAGTTTTTATAGTAATTTTTCCAATTCATCTACGAGTTTACCAAACGCTTCACACGCGGCGTTTACAGGTTCGGGAGAACCCATGTCTACGCCTGCGCTATTTAAAGCGTCGATGGGGAAACGCGAGCCGCCTGATTTTAAAAATGTGAAATATTCTTCTCTTTCCTTTTCGCCGCCTGAGAGAACACGGTCTGCAAGAGCCAAAGCGGCGGATACTCCGGTTGCGTATTTGTAAACATAGAACGCGCGGTAGAAGTGAGGGATGCGCAAGCCTTCAAGATCGCTTGTTTCTTCAAGGATTATTTCAGGACCGAAATATTTTTCCAGAAGTTTTCGGTATTCACCGCGTAATAAATCTGTTGTAAGAGGTGCGCCGTTTTCTTCCAATGTGTGGGTGATGTTTTCAAATTCTGCGAACATGGTTTGACGGTAAAGCGTAGCCAAAAGGTCATCGGCGTGTTTGTTGATCAGGTAGAGGCGCATGTCTTTGTTATTTGTCTGTTTTAAAAGATACCGGAATAGAAGTTCTTCGTTGAATGTGCTTGCGACTTCTGCTTCAAATATCGTGTAATTGTACTGCATAAAAGGATTATTTTTCGCGGAATACCATGAATGCATTGAATGTCCGCCTTCGTGCGCCAATGTGAACACATCGCGGATTGAGTCATCTTTGTAATTCATAAGAATATAAGGGTCGCCTGTAAAACAGCCAGCCGAATAAGCGCCTGAGTGTTTTCCCTTATTCTCGTAACGATCCGCCCATCGATTTAATAATCCTGTACGTAAGACAGATACATATTCGTCACCTAACGGAGAGAGGGCATTGCTTACAATGTCCACAGCTTCATTCCATGTTGTGGTCATTTTCACTGATGAAACAAGCGGAGCATATACATCATAATGGCGAAGTTCCTGTAATTTAAGCGCTCGTTTGCGGAAGGCATAATATTTGTGCAGTATATCAAGTTTTCCGCTGACTGCTGTGATTAAATTATCGTAAACAGATTCGCTGACATTATCAGGGAAAAGAGCGCTTGCACGAGCGGATGAATGGCCTCTAATTCTCGCGTTTATTACATCTTTTTTTACAGAACCAGAGTAGAGGCTTCTTAGTGTTGTTTTATGCGCGTCGAAACAGTTGTAAAACATAAGGTATGCTTGTTTTCGTAAATCGCGATCAGGGTTTTCCATGAAAACAGAATAGGTTGACTGTGTTAAAGGACGTTTGCCTTCGGGAGTGTCAACAGAGCCGAAGTTAAAATCAACATTTGTAAGAACAGAAAATGTGTCGCTAATTGCTCCTTCACCTTCCGAGTGAAGCGCCATGATTCTCTCTTCCTTGTCGCTTAAAATGTAAGGCTTATATCTGATTATCTTTTGAATGTAAACGCGGTAATCGCTTAATATATCTTCTTTAAGAAAAGTTTTTATATCATTTTCCGGAATCGCAAGAATTTCAGGATTTTCCCATGATGATGCGGCGGCAGCTTTTGCGCCTGCCATGGTTATTTTTCCAAGCATGGTTTGAGCCGCAGATGAACTTTCATCTTCTGATTGCCTAAGAAAAGCGTAAGAACCTAACTTTTCGCCGAGAATTCCTAAATCACGTGAATAATTCATATAATCGGCAAGATGGTTTGCGGATTTTGAAAGCGTACCTTGAAAAGAAATTATTTTATCAATCATTTTTTCAAATTCCGCAAGAGACTTATACCAGTCTTCGTCATTCGCGTAAAGCGTAGATAAATCCCATGTATCAGAAACCGCTGCTTCGTTTCTGAGAGGTATAGTCTGTCCGTTATTCGACATATCAGCTCCTGGTTTTTATTTCTGGCTCAACGCCGCTACCGCCGCGCCAAAAAGACTTGCCTGTTCAACAGGTGAAATAATATAAGGGCGCGGTTTATCCTTGTACAGCATCTGATGAAAATGAGATTCAAGAGCGCGGCGCATTCCTTTATAAATCATATATGTTGTTCCTTCTACCGCTATGCGAACAGGAGAATAAGGTTCGTAACTGTGATTGATACGTTGTATAATTGCGGCTAACACAGAAGCCGAGAAAAGAGCGCCGCGCTCTGTTATAATCGATGTAATATATTGAACAGCGGCAAGCGCATCGCTTTCGTTAGGAGCAAATAGCGAACCTAGCGGTCCTTGCGCGGAAAGCGGCGCATGGGTAAATTCATTTAAAAATCTTGTTTCTAAATGAGGCATCGACATAAGTTCATCCGATTTTTTAAATTGTATAACTTTATCTTTGATTGCCTGTTTAAGAATGTAATGGGTTAAAGGTCCAAGATATGCGCCAGCTGTCGCTTTTTCAAGATGATATCCTCCGGGATTTTTTGTTGTAATGTCATATTCTTTGTCAAGCTGACCGAGATATTTTACATCGAAATTTCCAGTTTCGCATACTATAATCTGTGGAGATGAACTTGAGTTAAATTTAATTTTTGGGATATTTGTTTCAGGATACGCGGTGTTAAAACCTGTACCAAGAATAAAACCGATAACAGGCCCCGCTTCCGCTTTAAAATCGTTCCGCGTTCGTGTTGCCTCTCCGTCAGGTGAAATTGTAACAATGCCAGAGAGCAGGGTAGCGACAGTGTCGTTTAACATTACAATTGGACCTGAATATTTAAAACCTTTTGCTGCAAGAGCGTCGCGAAGTCCTTTGCCGATTGCTTTTCCGATAACATCGGGAGCGTCGACTTCTTTGCTGAAACCAATTAAAATTCCATCCGCGTCGGACGTAATATCCATAGGATAAGAAAATGTAAAACCGATTCCTTCTATTTTTGCTTCTTTAAGAAGAGGAAGCGCTGCGTCGGCGATTGCATTAAAAAATTGTTCCGCAGTTACATTTCCGTTTGTTCCCGGCATCGGCGTTTTACTTGTACCATGCGAAATTGCTTCGCTGTTCTCGTTAAAATAAACAAGACTGGCGCGTAAATTTGTACCGCCTGCGTCAAGAGCAAGAACGGTTTTTCCGGGCGGGATATGAGTTACAGGCGTTATATATGACGGAATCATCGGAAGGCTGGAAGGAGATGCTTCATCCTTATCGGCGCTTAGTCCTTTTTCCATTTCATTTAAAACTTCTTTAATAAGCGCCTGCGGGTTTATACTGTCATAATGAAAACCGTAATGCCGCGCAAAATTTGATAACTCTTCAGGATTAAATTTACTCATAATTCCTCCTGTTAAGAGTATATCATGAAAACGCTCTTTGCCCTAGATTAAAATTATCTACTCTTTCGGTCATATCGACAGCATGGCCTGTTCGCAGGTAGTAAAGCCATACCCGGCATTGTTTTTTGTACGGAACAGCGAAAAGAGCGGAGATTGCGTGGAAATAACATGCCATTTGCGCCGTGTGTTCTGTAGGTACTTCCCTGTTATCGGTTTTAAAATCTACAATATGTATTGAATCATTGTCTTCAAAGAAAAGGTCTACAGTTCCGTTGATAAAAACTTCGTTGCCGATATTATTTTTAAAAAGCGTCCTGAATGAAAATTCGCTTTCTCTTAAACCCGCGCTTTCGGCTATCTTTCCGAGGGGAGAAGATACGAATCTGCGCGCCAGTTCATTGCCGGCTTCAAATAAAGCGTCCATTTCTTCAGGGCTTAATAAACCGGAAATATTCGCCGGTATTTCGGCTTCTTTTTTATTTAACAGAGCCTCAACACAAATATGCGCGATTGTTCCAAAACTGCCTGAGTTAAATTTATCCGCGCTGTCATCGCTGTTCTGTAAAAACCTGTCCAGCATGGAATCAACCCTATTAAAAATATCATCAGACGCTTTGCCGGAATAATCACTGTTAAATGATGTTGTTTTTAAAAGCGAATCTTCTTCGCTTCTTTTTAACGATACCGGTGTTACATGGTTGTCATGAAGAATAGGTGTTTTAATTATTTTTGCTTTTTCGTAAAAAGATTTGGTTCTTTTAATATATGTATTGATACCTTTTCTGTTATTTGTAAGAATTTCGCTGTTTTTTGTTTTTCTTTTAATATATTCTTCTGTGTATACAGGAATTTCTTCAAGAGAAAAAAAGTTTGATTCAGAGTCATTTATATTTTCATTGATATGCGATACTAATGACGGCAGTAAAATACCGAATAAAGTGTCATCATCGATAATCGAATCGCCTTCTATATAATTTTCCTTGCTTTCACATTTTGATTCAATATCGTATTTTAATAACTGCGGGAAACCTTTTATGTCTTTATTCTCTTTCATATCGAGAAATCCTGTTATATACAATTCATTTTTTGCCCTTGTCATTCCGACATAAAGAATACGGCGTAATTCGGCGGTTCTTTTTCTTCTTATTTCATTGCTTACCTGTTCCCAAAAATAGTTATTTCGTTTTTCAACAAATTGACGACATTCGTCGGGAGGCGGAGGGCTGAACACAATACCCGCTGTTTTAGAATTGTAAACAATGTCGCATCCTTCATTCCGGCTTTTTTTACCGCAGCAGCATAAAAAAACTACAGGAAACTCAAGTCCCTTACTTTTGTGTATAGTCATTAAATGAACCGCGCTGGGACGTTCAAGCGGAAGTGCCATATCAGATATAAATTGTCCTCCTTTGGCGCGTAACGCAATCATCGAATCTGTAAAAGAAGCAAGTCCCTGGTTTTCATCATCGGCTTTAACTGCAAGGCAAAAAAGATAATCGTACATCTCGCGATATGCTCTGGTATGAGGATGCCATTCTGTCTCGTAACGATAACCCCATTTATGCCACAGATCGCTTACAAGACCGCTTATACTTTTTTTGTCTATGTCAGATTTTATAGACGTATATATTTTCATTGCGTTTTCATATCTTGTTTTATCTTTGTTGTTAAGAAAATTTACAGGTAATGTATCAAAAGAGATTTGTTTTTTTTCGTTATCAAAGAAAAAAGACATGCATTTTACCGCGACCGGAAGTGAAAGACCCGCAAACGGGGATCTCAGCATTTCTGTGTATGCTGTCTTATCCATAGGATTGGAAGCAAGGCGAAGTACAGACAATATATCGTTTACAGGGCCTGCGAAAAATAAATTATTAATTCTTTCACAAGTATAGGGAATGTTTAAAAATCTTAAATGCTTTTCATAAAAATGCTGATATTTACTGTCACGAAGGAGGATTGCAATTTCTCCCGGATTGTATCCATTCCCTGTTTTTCCCTTTAATAGTTCATTTATTTTTTCTGCGGCGAAGCGAGCTTCGTTTTCATACTCTGATAATTGTATTTCGTCTTCTTTCGCTTCTGTTTTTTTATTAAGTATGCAGACGGACATTTTACCGTCATTGCCGCAGCCCGCTTCCAATGGCGTGTATCCTGCTTCGTAAATGGGAAGATTGTCAGGCGGAGCGAAAACAGAATAAAGGTTATGAAGCGCGTTTTTTCCCTTGGGATCGAATTTACTGCCGCCGAAAATCGCGTTAAAAGCGCCGATTAAACTTGGAGAAGAACGATAATTAATTTTTAACGGAAGATTTTCGCATTTTATTTCATCTTTTAATTTCCTAAAAACTGTAACATCCGCGCCTCTAAAAAAATAAATCGATTGCTTTTCATCGCCGACAAAAAATAATTTATCATCGCAGAGCCCGCTCGCGTCCGGTACTCCGTTACCGCAAATATCAGGCTTTTCAGATATTAAAAAAAGAATATCTTTCTGCAGTTCGTTATTATCCTGGAATTCATCGATCATTATGGCTTTAAACTCTTCTTTTTCGCTCTGTCTTATATCTTTTTGTTCGATTAAAATTGTTCTGGAAAGAACCGCGACGTCACGAAATGTTAAAACGCCTTCTGCTCTTTTTTTTGTTAAATACTGGCTTTGAAGCTCTGATAATAAAGACATAATCGAAATTATAAAACCGGACTGAAGGCAGGAAATGGCAAGCGATAAAAACTTTTTAAAAAGACTGCGAATCTCCAGTACATTATCTTTTACAGGATTGTCATGTTTTTTTCCGCTTCTAAGATTCAAGTTATGTGAATTATAACTGTCCAGATAACAAAGAAAATTTATTATGGTTTTTTGAACTTGATGAGCCTGCGCTTTTTCGATACATTCATCTTTTGGAAGGTTCAGAAGAAAATCAAAATATTCCTGTAAAATCGAAGGTTCCAAAATGTCTATATTATTTTTTAAAAATATTTCTATAATTGGAATAATATCCGGGAGAAGCTCAGGGTTCTGGGTAATATGATTATTAGTATCATCAAGAAGTTCTAACAGTTTATTGCGGTTAATGTCCCATTCATCGCGCAGAATAAGAAATTGTTTTTTAACATCGTCAGAAAAATCCGCCGGTTTGTCAATTTCGCAATAATTGAACAGTATATCGGCGAAAATATCGCTGACAATTGTCTGCGGCTGGTTATCGGAATATAATTTTTTTACTGCGGGATGATGACGGTGCGAGATAAAAAAAGGATATGAAATCTCTAAAGCAAGATCCCAACATCTTTTTTCATCGATTGTAAAGTCGGGGCTTATGCCGTAACGGGAAGAACATTGCTTGACAATGGATGAGCCGTAAGAATCAAGAGTTTGAATTCTTGCGTGTGTAAAATCATCAAGAGCTTCTTTTGCTCTGTCGCCTTTTATACCGGATTCATTTTCTGCGATTCGTGAAATAAGCGAATAAATTCTGTTATTCATTTCGACAGCGGCTTTTTTTGTAAATGTAAGAGTTAATATTTCATTTACTTTAAAACCTTTCTCAGTGAGTAACCATGTAAAACGATTAGCCAATACTCTGGTTTTGCCTGAACCTGCGCCGGCTGTAACGACAGCGTTTCCATTGTAAAATGCGGCTTTTTCCTGTTCATTATTTAAATCCCGGCTGTTTATCTTTCCATCCATCAATCTTTCCCCAATAAATAATTATTTTCACAATCGATAATATAAACTGTTCGGCATATTCGATTAAAATTGCAGTTATAACAATCATTTTTATCCTGCGGAAAAACCGATAAATTGCCTGTAGATATTTCGCGCGCGTATTGTTCTGCTTTATTTAAAAATTCATCTAATATTTTTTTATATAAAACACTGTCGCGTAATATTTGATCTTCCTGTTTTTTAGGAATTATTTTTTTATCGTATATATTACTGACAGTTCCGATAACTACTTCCGGTTTTAAATTTAAAACGCTGTAGAAGAGGGCAGTGTAAACTTTTATTTTATCCTTTTCTTGAGCAAGGGTTATATACATGGGAAGCTGGAAATCTTTAAGAGGATTATCGTCTTGCGCGGAGTAATCCACTCTTTTCGGCATTGATTTTCTTTTAAAATCTACAATAATATATTTTTCCGTACCATCTGAAATCTCTTTTAATATACAGTCAACATAACCGTTTAAAAGATAAGAATCTTTTTGGATTGTGTAATAACTTTCGCTTCCTGTTACATAACAGCCGGCAAAGAAAGATAAAAAATACGCAAGGCATTTTTCCAAATGATAATAAAAATCTTCTTTTCCTGCCTGAAGCAGTCTGGTTGTAAGAGAGCTTATTTTTTTTAATATTTCTCCATCAATAACAGGAAAATCATTAAAAACAGAATCAATACTTTCTTTAAGAATATCTTTATAGGACGACGGTAATTCCAAATCAGTTTTACCTTGAACAGGTTTGCCTAATGCCTCTCCTTTTTCTTTTAATTTTACAAAAAATTTATTAATTACAGCATGATATACAGAGCCAGAAATATTTTCCGCCATCATACTCGTTTCCATCTGAATACTTTGAAGCGAAAAAACGTTTTGAAAAAGCCATTTTAGCGAACATTGAAAAAAATCGCGAAGGGAAGACGCCGAAACTCTGATTTTTCCGTCTTTCTTGTATTTATCGCTAATAATATTTTTAATTTCATCTTCAGATTCGAAAAACCGCAATTTTTCATTGTCATCCTGAAAATCATCATTTAATTCATTTGAATCATACGAATGTCTGTTTTTCCATTCTGTAAAACCGTTTATCTGATTTTCATGAAGGTATTGCGGTTGTATTTCTTTTAAATTTTCCAAATCGTAATAGTCATTATAAAATTTTCCTTCCATTCCGTTTTCACCTGCGTAACGCTGTCTTGGCTTGGAAGGAGCTCTTGTTTTGGGATGGGGTATAGCGTAATTTGAAAATGTATGTTCACTGCAGAAGAAAGCGGAATTTTTTATGGAATTATATTTGTGCATATTGATAAACGCATCTGAAGCGTCTTCGTCCCTGATTCCGAGTTCTTCGCGTTTTTTCTTTGAAAGAAAACCAAGTTTTGAATAGATAAGGCTTAATTTTTCATGTCCTGCTCCAAGAATTATATGGCAGTTGAAAGGAGCGGCGGCGGCTGTTTTATAAGGAAGAATCGCGACGCCTGTCGTTTCAGGTTTTGGAAGATAAAATACTTCGTTTAGATAATCTGTAAAAAATAAAAAAGGATCAAAAGCCTGAACATCCGGGAAACTTTTTTCCAATTCTACGAGTTCCATTAATTCTTTGATACAGCGGGAAAGAACATTGTTTGTCTCTTTGCTAAATTCGTCAATATTAAAAAATTGGCTTCGAAAAATAAAATATTGTTTTCGCAATTCCGCGAATGTTCCGGCGTTACGAAAAGAGCGTAATCTTCTTTTTAATTCCATAAAAAAATCGCGTACTTTATTATCATAATAATTAACAGGTTTTTTAAATGCGTCTTCCCATACATTGATATGCTCTTCTTTACCGTCCTGTACTTCGATCCATGAATAAAGGCAGTTATTTTCCATCCCAAATTGGATCAGTTTTCCAATTTCTGACGCATTCTTCCATGTAAGACTTTTATTCATAACAAGAGAAACAAGCGATGAAAAAGAAAAATCACTGCCGCAGCAGTCAAGAATCGCGCGGAAAAGTGTTCCAGCAGGATAATTCGTAAGCGCCTTGCTGATACGTTTAACGTACGGAATATTTCTGTTTGAAAATTCACGAAGCGCATAAGGTTCGTAATTCTCCGGGTCAGCAAGGCAGACCGCGATTGAATCCCAGCTTATACCCTGTTCATTGAGAGCGCGGATATAAAGAGACGCTTCAGTTATTTCGCTTCTGGAATTGGTGTAAAAAAAGGCATCGCAGTTATTTTCGAATTCTTCAGGTACATCGATTATTTTTACATGTTCGCTTTGTGTTAATAATTCTTTATACTCGCTGTAATCGGAGAGCGAATCAGGAAAAAATAAAAAGCAGTCTTTACCTTCGTTATTAAAAGGCGGAGTCTCCCATGCAGGCTCAAAAAGCCCGTGATCCTTCAGGAACTGCGCATAACGCAAGGCGATAGTATACATATCAATATCTTCATTTACAAAATGTAAAGCGGCTTTTTGCGCTTCATCGCTTAGAAAATCAGCATTTAAACCAGTCTTTTTTTTAAACCATGAGCCAAGCTGTGGTAAAATGACAGTCAGCCATGACGAAAACTGCGCCGCCTGCTGCGCCCATTCGGGCAGGATCAACGAAATAAAAACAGGTGTTCCCAGAGCGGCTTTTTCGCCGTTTTCTCTTACAAGCCGGTCAACAAAGATTTTTCTAAGCGCCGAAGGAATACTTTTTTTGTTTTGAACTTTGGATTTTATCGAATTTGATTTAAAATCATCCCATGCGATAAATTTTTCTATCGCAATTGAAATATTTTCCTTTTCTTTGGACATTAATCGCAGGAGATGATCCGCCCACATGGAAGATGATATTTCTGTCGGGAATATGAATAATGAATTGGGGTTTGCGATGTTGTTCAAAAGGATTGATTCTACAAGATTCATGTGCAGACAGTTTAGCATAATTGTCTTAATTAGTATATATTAACTTTCCAATTCATGTTCAGTTTTTTCTTCGTCCGGTATAAAGTGTAAGTTGTAGAGCATTACTGTTGAATTCTCATTATGGAGAGCGGTAATCATACCGTTAATATGCCCGTACGGAATAACCCATGTTCTCAATCTTCCGTCATCTCTGATATTGCCGGGTGCGCCGAATTGTTCTGTTACTTTGATAACGATATTTCTGTATATATTTTCATTGCCGTCAATTATTGCGTACGCTTTTATTAAATTATCAAGTAAAAATTCAAAAAGAATAACACATGAATATCCTAAATGCTCACCTAAAAATGAAATTGAATCTTTGGATTGTTCTATTACATAGCCGTCGTTTAACAATTTATCAACTACTATATCCCGTTTTTCAAGCCAGCCAAAATCATGAAATCCTTTTAATAAATCTAATTTGTCGGTTATAACGGATATATCTTGCGCGTAGAGAATTGAACACGATAATAGCAGTAAGATAAACGCCGGCTTGCGCACAATTACTCCTTCAAATACTGTTAATCTAATTTAATATAATACTTAATCCTAATAGCCTTATAAGCAGGTTGTCAAGATTAATTTTACATGCTTTCTTAACGGTGGCGGACTTAACCCAAAATCCGTTCCCTGTAAGCCTTTCCGATTCTCTTTAAACTTTTGATAACGCTTTCTCCGTCTTTCGTCTGTTGTTTTAAATCGATTGTAAACTGATTCATTGAAAAATGCCTGTAAAAAAAAACCTGTTTATACATTTCTTCTCTGATTGCATATAATTCTTTTAATTTTTCTGTATATGTTTCAAAAATACCGCCTTTACGCATCTCGGAATAGCCGATAATCCAAACAGAGCAATCCAGCGCCTCTTGAAAATTTATTAATAAAGACGCCATAAAATCCTGGGATTTGTTCAAAGCCTCAGAAAGCAATCCTTTATCAGCCTCTTCGCGATCTTTGCATCTCTGCGTCTTCACGGGAACTTTTTGAGGACAGTCCATCATGCAAAGTTCTTTCAACTCAACAGTACGAGGCGAATGAATCGGAGTTTTATTTAAAATTATCACATTCTTTAAGAAATCTATCCCAAGCGACGGATTATCGCGGAAAAATTTCTGAGCTATTTTTCCTGAAGGTCCCACAAGATAACGCCTGTTTTCCGATGCTTGCTCCCGTCTTCCCGGGTTATCCGCGACTAAAATCATTTTAATTTCATCGTTAATTGTTATGTCGTCTAACGCGGTGTTGTATACAACGGGCGTTTCTATAATATAGGACGCGTTTTTTGAACCGGAACGGTTGTCCGCAAATTTTTGCTGAATGTCTTTCAATTTTGGAAGCGAAGCGGAAAGTTCTTCTACTTGATTACGAAATTTTTCCCGCGTTTTTTTAAATTTATTCCAGGCATTTTGCTCCAAGTATTATTACTTACCTCTTGAAGCGATTTCAAGCGTCAGTTCGATTTCGCCGATAGAGCGTTTCATGGCATTTGCGATTTGTTCAACCGTCCAGCCTTTTGCGCGCAGTCTTAAAATGTTTTCTTGTTCCTGCGGCGCAGGGGCGTTCTTGCTTGCGGGTTCTGTTTTACCCGTTTCCTTGTCTAATAATGATTTAAACAGCGTCACATGCGCCCTTGCATCATCGTCCAGCGCTTTTAATTCAGTTTCTGTGCGCGCAAGCCATTCGCGCGCTTTGTCCATCTCCACAATGCGTTCTTCAATCTGCGCAAGAGATTCATCAAGCGAAGCGATTTTTTCCACTGTGTTAGTCGCCTTTTCATTTTGCGACGCTAATATTTCTATCGAATCCTGAAGTTTTGTAAATTGATTTGATATGGCGTTAATGGTATTTTGCGCGTCTTTAATCGCGGCTTCTGTTTTTTGAAGCGATTTAAAGTTGCGGTCGATTCCTTCATTGGTCTGGTCAAGAACCTCGCCTTTCTTTTCGACACGCTGGTATTTATCGTCAGTTTCTTTAATTGAATCTTCCAGTTTGCGAATTTGAACTTGTACAGCCTGAAGAATATCATCCGAAGAAGAAACCTGATCAAGTTTTTCCTTGACTGACTGGGAAGATTTAACCAGGTTGTTAAAGTTTTCTTCCATCTTTTCTATGCGGCTCTGTTCGGTGAGGAAACGGGTCATTTTATTATTGATTTCATCTTCAATCCGCCTTACGTTGGTTAACTTGGCTTCAAGCTGGATGATTTCATTCTTTCTCTGCTCAAGTCTGTCAAGGTCCGCGTTAGTTTCTTCTATACTCTTATCCAGATCTTTTTTAAGTATACCTGTTTGCTCGAATATTTTTTTCTGAACGCCCAGCTCTTTTCTGATATCATCAACGCTCTGCCGGAATTGAGCTATACGATCCTCGTTTTCGGCTTCTGTTTCTCTTGAATGACGGCGAAGTTCTTCCAGAGAAGCGTCCATTTCGCGTATTCTAGTGTTGTACAGGCTTTGCCATTCGTCCATTGACTGTTTCGCATCACGAGCTGTTTCTTCAAGACCTGAGTACGAGGTTTTGGAATGTTCGGATATATCTTCGATTTCTTTTTCAAGTTCTCGTTGTTTCAGACGCAGCGTTTCCTGTACCGAAATTTGGTATTGGCCGACCTGCGCTTCCAGTTCGTTCTCCGCCGAGACGCGAATTTCTGACATGTCTTTTTTAATTCGTTCTGCAAAAGATATGCGTGTTTCGTCTGCGGTATGAATGTCCTTTCTTATGCCTTCTTCAAAAACGGACGCTTCCTGTTTAAGTTTTTCAAGATCGGATGTAAGGCGTTCTCCTAAAGCGGAAATATTCTTCTTGTGATCAGAAGTTATGCGCTCTTCCGATGATTTCCATTCGTGCGCGATTTTATCGCCTGTACTTTCAAGGCGTTTTTCAAGACCGTCCTGCCAGTCGGCGATTTGCCTTCCCACTTCGGACGCTCGTTTTCCAAGTTCCGCTGTGAAATTATTTTCAAATTCGACAAGTTTATCAGAAACATTGTCGTAAGCTTGTTTTCTGATACTGTTAAGTTCCTTGTCCATTTCTTCAAGTTCTTTACGAAGAGATTGAGCCTGAACGTCAAAAGCCGACGCCGCGCTTTGCATTTTGGTATTCGATTCTTTTTCGTATTCTGAAAATTCGTTATTAACCCTGGCGATAGAGTCTTTCATGGACACGCGAAGCTCGCTTTCAAGTTTTCCGGCTTCATCAGCCAGATTTGTAAGCTGTCTTATAGCTTCAGCATGGCTCTTGCTGTAATCATCAAGACGTTTTTCGTTAGACGAAATGATGTCCTGTTCAGTATCCCTGCAAAGTATTTTCCATGATTCAATATGGGAACTGAGAGCGCCGGTGATGTCGCTTTCCTGATTCGCGACCGCCGCGTCAGATTTTTCCTTGATATCTTTCAAAGCCGCTTCAAGCCGATCGTGCTGAATTTGAATCGCAGAGGTGGTTTTTTCGTTTAACTCGTTTATGGCGGCGGATAACACATTTTGCTGGGTGTTAGCAGCGGCGTTTGTCTTTTCGTTTATATCTTTAAGCGATGATGTAAGTTCGTTTTGCTGCGATTGAACGGCAGCAGCCGATCTTTCTTTAATATCCTTAAGCGCGGAAGAAAGTTCGCTTTGTTGTTTCTGGATAGAAGATTCGGAGGTTTCTTTAAGTTCTTTTAGTGACGTAAGAATTTCGTTTTGCTGACGCTGTATGGAAGATGAAGAATTCTCATTAATCGCTTTAAGAGATGAAGAAATTTCATTCTGTTGTTGTAAAATTGAAGTTGACGAGTATTCTTTAATATCTTTAAGCGAGGTTGAAATTTCATTTCGCTGTTGTTCGATGGAAGATGTTGAATTTTCTTTGATATCTTTGAGAGCGGAGAAAATTTCATTTTGTTGCTGTTCGATAGAAATTGCTGAGTTTTCTTTAATATCTTTAAGCACCGCAGAAATTTCATTTCGTTGCTGTTCGATAGAAATTGCCGAGTTTTCTTTAATATCTTTAAGCGCCGCAGAAATTTCGTTTTGCTGCTGTTCGACGGAAGATAAGGAATTTTCTTTAATATCTTTGAGAGCGGAGGAAATTTCATTCCGCTGCTGTTGAATCGAAGACGATGAATATTCTTTAATGCCATTAAGCGCCGCAGAGATTTCGTTTTGCTGCTGTTGAATCGAAGACGATGAATATTCTTTAATGCCATTAAGCGCCGCAGAAATTTCGTTTCGCTGCTGTTGAATCGAAGATGACGAGTATTCCTTAATTTCTTTAAGCGAAGTTGAAATTTCATTTCGCTGCTGTTCGATGGAAGATGCTGAGTTTTCTTTAAAATCATTAAGCGTTGCGGAAATCTCGTTCTCCTGCAGGCGGATGGACGATTCAGCTTTTTCTTTTAGCTCTTTTAATACGGAATAAAGTTCTTCTTGATGTTGTTTAACCGCGCTGTCGGATTTTTCTTTCACCGCCGATAAAAGCGCGTTCACTTCATCCTGCTGTTGTTTGACAGCGGCGCCTGATTTTTCGCGTAACTCGCCAAGTATTGCTCCAAGCTCTTCCTGCTGTTGTTTCTGAAGATTCTTCGACTGAGATTGTAGTTCCGAAAGAGAAGTGTTAAGCCTTGTTATTACATCGCTTGTTTCCTGCTGTTGAGTTTTTAAAGCCGAGTTTGATTTTTCTTTAAGTTCCGTCAATGTTGAACCTATTTCTTTTTGATGCTGTTTTATAGCTGCATCAAGATCGTCATGCTGTTGTCTAAGAGCGGTTTGGGATTTATTTCTTAAGTCTATAATCGCCTGATTAAGTTCTGATTTTGATGTGGCAAGGCTTATATCAAGATCTTTTCGCTGTTTCTCCGCCGATTTTTTATGTTCAAGGAAATTTTGCTTCCAGTCATTCTGTTGCTGTAATAACGACGCGTTGATTGTATCTCTTTCTCTTGTTATCGAACTGTTCACTTCTTCCTGCTGGCGCGCAAGAGCGGAAATAATTTCTTCTCTTTGTTTTTTAGCCATGCTGTCAAGATCGGAAGATCCTTTTATCCATTCCTGATGAAAATTTTTCTGTTTTGCGCTAATATCAAGAATTTCCGCAGTCCATTTTTCATTAATGTTTTTTAATTTTTCATTTATGGCGCCATGTTCGTTTTTAAGAGTGTCCTGGGCGGTTTTAATTTTTTCTTCAAAGAACGTTTTTATCTGATTCACTCTCTCCTGAGCCTGTTCGCGTAACTTAACAAGAGCCGCCTCTTCCATCTTGTCAGCGCGTTTGCCAGCGTTTTCTAGAACGTCTTTAGAGATTTTTTTAAGCTGTTCAATATCGTGATTCAGGTTTGTTTCACGTTCGTGTTCAACTTTAATTACCGCTTCGCGGTGTTCTTCGATCTTTCGTTCTATAACGTGAGCTGTGGTTTCAAAATCTTCTACAGTCGATCTTACCGATTCAAGCACATCCTGCGCGGCATGTTCCATCGCCTCGGAATTTTTTCTTTCAAGACGCTCTTCGGTTTCTTTAAGGTTTCTTTCCGCAAGTTCCAAAGCTTTTTCTACCTGTTCAAATTTTTCCCGTGCTTCGGTTACGCGCTTTCCTGTGTTTTCTACAAATGCCGATTCATCTTTGATGCGGTTTAAGTTTTCCTGAACCCTGTCTGTCATTCCAAACAGTTCGTCAAGAGATGATTCAAATTTATGTATATGTTCTTCTATTCTGGCGATAGTTTCTGATTTTTTCGCAAGTTCTTCTTCGTTCAATTTCTGTATGTTTTTCATTAACTGGGCGGCGGCTTTTTTCTCGACATCTAAATCAATGCCGAAATTCTTTACTTCCATGCTCTTTTCGTCAGAATAAGCGGCGATTTCTTCCATGCATTGTTTTGTGTATTTTTTTATTTTATCCAAAGAACGGTTGCTTTTATCGGCAAGCCTGTAAAGAATGAGAGCGCAAGCGACTATACCAAGCGTTATTATATTACCAACAGTAAAAATCATCAGTATTATTATCCCTCCCCGAATAATACTTCGAACTATTTTAGCATAAAATCATATAAATGGCGATAGTTATGGAAGGAAAAATCAGGTTTTGGTTCTTTTTTTTTGCCTGAAACAAGCCTGTTTTTAATCCATGCCGTTTTCATACCGGCGCCTGCCGCTCCCGCGATGTCATACGGATGGCTGTTCCCGACATACATAATATTTTCCGCCTGAAGATTCATCGCATCCGCCATTTCACTGAAAGACAGCGGATGAGGTTTTAACGCTCCCGAATGTTCGGAACACAGCACCGCGTCCCAAAAACCTGAAATATTAAGATATTCAAGCTTTACTTCGGGCGGAAAATCAGATAAAAGCCCCAGTTTATAACCTGCTTTTTTTAATTCTTCCAGAGTTTCAATCACATACTTGTGCAATTTAATTTTTTTAAACAAAGGTTCCCAACCCTTGTAGATCAAGCTGTCGATTTTATTTTTTAAAGGTCCTGCCGGAACTTTCAGTATTTCTGCAACGATTTCAGCCTGATGTTCATAAAAGCAATCACGGCAGGGCATATTTTTTTTCTGCTCTTCGCGGATAATATTTCTCGCTTTCCCGAAAGCGGATAACAGGCGCCATTCTTTAAATATAAAGGGAATAAGTCTTACATTAAGCCGATAGTTCGGATAGAGAGTCCCATCCAAGTCGAACGCTATACCCTTAATCCCTTCCTGCATATGGTGAATTATATATATTATGGAAAAATGTTTCTACTGTTTAAATGTTAATTTTAAGGATCAAACCTGTCAGAAACCGGTATTTTAACAAGATTAACATGGTGTCCCGGATACCTGTTTCTGAAAGCGTTGAACGATGTTTCCGCAGCGCTCTCGAACACAACAATTCTGAAGTTGCCGTATTCATCAAAATAAGGAATAAGAGCCGCGATATGGTAATACTGTCTAAGTCTCGGTGTTCCGCGAACCGAAGATGGAGTGCTGATCTCCGTGCTTACAGCCGCAAGATAGAAACTGTAGGGTTCGTCAATCGCGAGAGTGTAGAGCAGGGGATGAAGCCCCTGTATGCCGTATCCCGCTTCGGGCAGAAAGCCGGGGTAGGAATTAGCGACAAATGTTCTGTTTTCGTTGACGATCAAACTGGAAAAATTATTAACGCGTATTTCGAATTCAGCAAGATCGCGGTATGACGCAGAGCGGAGGGTTCCGTTTGCTTCCGCCGCCAGATTCCTGATCCAATCGAGACCGAAAAACACATCGCGCCTTTCTTCCCAATTAACCGTAAACGAAGAACCGCGTACTCCGAACGGCGCTTTAAGCGGTTCAATCGCAAGTCTGTTTCCGGTAACAGGGCGAAGCAAGCCGTCTATCAGCCACTTGGAAAAACCAGAGCAGTTAAGCCCCGGGCGGTTAGGGCTTTGCGCCTGTAAGGTTTCGATAAAAACATAATTGCCGTTTTCGTCGATGGCGCCGTCATCCGCGAAGCGCAGAGCGCCCATACGCGATCGAATCTGTTCTATCATCTTTCGGCTGTCCGTGTAATTGTACGGCTGGACTTCAAAGTAATGTAACGGATGTTTACTTTCTACAAGGCTCAGGATGTCATTTAACTGCATTGTATATATACGCTCAAAAGGAACCGCGACAGGTATTGAACGGGAGATGTAAGCGCCGTAAATAACCACGTCCATCTGGCTTTTTTCTCTGTCAAATGGTTTAAATTGAATATGTGTATTTTGATCGCTTCTGGGGAAAAATCTGATAAGCGTGCCCGCGCCTGTATCTTTGCGCCGGGTTATCATCCATGAACCTTGAGCCCAGCCCGGAAATTCCCTTGTCCCCCTGCGGTTATCGACACTGGTTCCGCGTATTAATTCGCGCGAAAAAAGCACCATAAATTCTTCCCGCCCTTCAACCGCGCTGACAAGAACTCTTTCTCCGTTTTCTAAAACTTCTGTTCTTGCTCTCTGCGAAAGCACTCTGCCGGGAGCCTCTGTTATCCATGCGTCTTTCATCCTGTTTCTCAACAGGGAATCATCGGATATTCGGGAGACAGGCAGATCAAAGCCAAAAACTACGGAAATATTAGATATTACTAATAAAATCGTTAATATTATAGGCATAACTCTTCTATTATCGGCAAATTATCTGTATAATAAATGTTATAAATGTATCTAAGCATACAGTTATGAAGGAGTTATTGTGAGATTGTATAGCCGTGGGCAGGTGCTTTTCTTTTCACTTCTAAGCGCGGTAATTGTCGTCCTTTTTGCTTTTGGGTTTGGTGTTATAAAACCGATGTTCCTGAGAGCCAAGTCCGCGTCCGACATCGCGTTAATACAGAGCCAGGACGATAAGAACGACGAATTCAAGCTGTTGCAGTCTGACTATATGATTTTAAATACTTCCGATGATCTCGCGCAGTATTCGGAAGACGAGCGCGTTAATATCGCTATATATGAAAAATTGAATTCTGCGGTCGTCAATATTACGACAGAGACAATGGCAATAAATTGGTTTTTGGAGCCGGTTCCGCAGGAAGGCAGTTCGGGATCAGGATCGATTATCGATAGAAGAGGCTATATTCTGACCAATTATCATGTGATTCAGAATGCGCATAGGGTTTTTGTCAATTTAGCTGACAGTTCTCAGTACGAAGGGACTGTGGTCGGCGTAGACCCTGAAAATGATATCGCTGTTTTAAAAATAGATCCTGTTTCGGGGACCGCATTACAGACAATTAATTACGGTGATTCCGACGGTCTCAGAGTCGGGCAAAAAGTTCTTGCAATCGGTAATCCTTTCGCCCTTGAGCGCACTTTAACAGTGGGGATTGTTTCAGGTCTCGGACGGCCGATTCAAACTTCGCGTAACCGTATAATCCGCGATATGATTCAAACTGACGCGTCTATTAATCCCGGCAATTCCGGCGGTCCGCTTTTGGATACCCAGGGCAGAATGATCGGGATCAATACAATGATTTATTCGCCGTCAGGCGGTTCTGTCGGTATTGGTTTTGCTGTTCCTGTAAATACCGCAAGGCGTGTTGTAAATGAAATCATGCAGTTTGGAAAAGTCCGCAGGGGCTGGATCGACGCGACCGTCGTTCAGATTTTTCCAAGTCTCGTCCGTTACGCGAAACTTCCTGTCGATGCGGGGCTTCTTATTTCCCGTACCCGAAAAGGCGGCCTTGCCGAAAGAGCGGGGCTCAGGCAGGGCTCTGATCCTGTACAGTACGGCAGAAGCGTAATTTACCTTGGCGGAGATATTATTACTTCTGTAAACGGATTAAAAACAAATACTCTTGCCGATCTTTACGCTTCGCTTGAAGCATGCAAACCCGGAGACACTGTTAATGTCGAGATTATCCGCGGCGGACAGACCAGCGTATTGCAGATAACGCTTGCGGATCGCGAAGAGGTAATGAACTAACCTTTAATGAATTAATCCGATTCCCAAACCGGCATACCAGCTTAGACCGGCTGAGTTAATAATTCCGCCGTGTAATGTGATAACGATATTTGACTGCGGCGGGATGATGTGAACCTCCGCGCCCGCAAGTAATTTGAATTTATTTTCTTTAAACTCAATTTCGCCGCGCGCTGAAACGCCGGCTGTTATCAGGTTTCTACGGTAGAGGACGCCTGCGCCAAGGTGCAGTTCGGGTATGGCGCTTTCAGGTCCGCGCCAGAATGCCGAGGGGCAGAATGCGATTGAAAAATCTGACAGTTCCAGAGAAAGAGGCGCGTAAACGCCGACACCCTTTCCGTTGCTTAACCTGTATTCGCCGGTTTCGCTTGACCATGCGTAGGAAACGCTTGCAGATAACGCAAGGGGGAAATTATTGCCGTCTAAAAAGTTGTATTTTGCGGAACCTGAGATACCCCAACCCGTTCTGGTATTGTCAGGAATTAAATTAAAAACCGTTGTTATTTCAAAACTGTTAACAGGCGAATACCTTATGTTGATTTTAAAAGGGAAATTAAAAGAACCAAATATGGTACCTGCGTTAAATTGAAAACTACCTCTTGGCAGGGTGTGCGGCATGGGAACAAATGAAAGACCCGCAACCGGACATTCAAGCGACAGCGGAAAAATATTAATTGAATAATTTATTTCTGTTTCAAGTTTTAATGAATGGGTTTCTCCCTTTGCATCCTGAGCTTCTATAACAACTGTGTAGAGTCCCTGCGGCATAACATTGCCGTCCGGGTCTTTGCCGTCCCATGATGCCTGTTGAATCCATGTATCAAATTGACCTAATTGTTTTTTATAAACTTCATTTCCGTTTGAATTATAAATTATGATAGAACCTTGTCCGTGAGCCGAAACTTCAAAACGATATTCGGCGCTGTTAAAACTCTTTGAGTTTACCGGATTAAAACGTTTTCGGCTTTGAGAAGCATTTTCCATTTTAAATTCCGCGGGCTTCATTATAATAATTTCTTCGACAGGTTTTTTGTCTCTTACAAATACCGCTATTGATTCATCTTCCCAGCCAAAAGCGCGCGCCCGAATTACATGCCGGTGATTTAATGACAAATTTAAAAGAGCTTTGTTGTCATGTGACAGAGGCACAACAGACAGAGAGTTATCCTGACCTGCGGAAAAAAGCTGGGGAACAAACGGGAGATCGACCGGGCTGTCCTGCGCTTTTTGAACAGAAATATATGCAATTCCGCGCACCGGTTCCATTTCCACGGTAATTATTAATAGGCTGTCTTCACGCAGAATGACGTTAAAGACACGATCTTCGTATTCTTCTTTTATTATCTCGATTCTGTATCTTCCCGGCTGCAGGTTATCGATATGGAGAGGGGTAGAGCCGTATTCCGCGCCGTCAATGTAAACTTTAGCCGCTAAAGGATTTGTATGTATTTCAAGTCCTTTACCGGCGACTTCTTCAAACTTGTCTCTGTCATTCGCCCAAAGACGGGGAGAAAAAAGAAAGAGGAAGATTAAAACCGTAAACAAAAAGCGCGGTTTTCGCATCAATTTATTATAATATTAATTATAATAATCATTCAACCTTCCTTCAGCCTGCCGTTTTCCCGAAAACTCCACCATGATTTCTCCGAGAAAATTATATGATCTACAAAATGAAGACCGATTATTTTTGCGGCGGATGAAAGCCGTTCTGTGATTTCATCGTCTTCCGGCGAACTTTCTAAAATACCCGACGGATGGTTATGCGCAACGCAAAAAGCCGCCGCTCTGTCCTGAATAAGGTCTGCGAAAACCTCGCGAGGATGGATAATGGTTTTGTTAACAAGACCGATGGTTACGATTCGCACCGCCAGAACTTCATGCGCGCCGTTCAATGAAAGACTGATAAACCTTTCCTGCTTGCGGTCGGCGTAATGGCGTACCAGCGTGAAAATATCGACAGGCTGTTTGATGCGCGTTTGCAGCGAGCCGTAACGTCTCCTTCCAAACTCCAGCATTGCCGCAACGGCGCATGCCTTGGATTGTCCAAGCCCGTGTAAAAGCGATATTTCTTTTACGGAAGGAATATCGTTGTTTTTGTCCAGATATTTACACAGATCATTCGCGAGAGTTTTTACGTTTTTTCCTTGAACGCCGGTATTTAAAATTATCGCCAGCAGCTCGCTGTCGGAAAGAGAACCCGGCCCGCAAGCTAACATTTTTTCGCGCGGCCGCTGTTCAGGCGGCATGTTTTCGAATGTTTTTTTCATATACTTATATGGCGCGCACCTGTTAAAAAGCTTGCCCAAAATAAAAAAAATTAAGAAGGTGACTGACACCTCTTAAAAATTTCCCAAACAGCGTAACAAAGCAAAAAAGGTGTCAGTCACCTAAGAATTTCCCAAACAGCGTAATAAAGTAAAAAAGGTGCTGACACCTTTTTTACCGATAATCAAATATGAAAAAGTTTTTTTTACTATTGGCAGCTGTTTTCTGCTTGTTGTTGTTGATTATTTCCTGTGCCTCCAGCGAGTCCGCACGTGCGAAGCTTCCAGATACCGGGTTTGGTAAAATACCTGATACAGCGCCCGATTTAATAATCGAAAAACCCGAGCCGCCTGTTAATATCATGGGGAGCGGAAGAGCAGCAGCAGAAAAATTGGCTCTTTTTCTTTTGCAAAACAATCCGCAGGCGGACAAAAATTTTGTTAATTCTCTTGCCGGTTTTTACATACAGGAAGCCGCTTTTGAAGGCGTTAATCATGATGTCGCCTTCGCCCAGATGTGCCTTGAGACAGGTTTCCTGCGTTTCGGCGGCGATGTTAAACCCGAACAGTATAATTTTTGCGGACTTGGCGCTGTCGGCGGCGGAGATCCGGGGCTGTCGTTTCCTGAGCCGCGTATCGGCGTGCGCGCGCAAATCCAGCATTTAAAAGCTTATGCCAGCGAAGAGCCGTTAAAAGGCGAGAATGTCGATCCGCGTTTCAAATATGTGCGCAGGGGTGTCAGTCCTGCGATCGAAGGTCTCGCAGGTACATGGGCGACGGACAGACAGTACGCTGTAAAAATAAACGGGATATTACAGCGGCTTTATGATTTTTCGTTTTAACGTAAATTTTTTATTTTAATTTTCCGCGATACTGGTTTACATCTAATGAGTCTAAGCGTTTTCTGTGTACAATAAGTCTTTTGGAAAAATCTTCAAAGTCTTTATTATTTTCGGGAGTCCAGACAGCTTCGGCTAATGCGCATAACCGCGGAAAAAGCATGTACTCCGCGATTTTTCCGGCGTAGATAACTTCTGAAAATAAAGTGCAGTGTCCTCCCAAAATGTTGGACGCATCTTCTTTTGATATATTCTCAGGCGCCGCTTTCATTGAGTAGGTGTCGAATACCGACGCGGTTCCCAATGTTCTTCCGATTTCTTCGGCTTCTGGTGAATGTTTGTAATCAAGGTAACATCCTTCTGTGTTAGGTGACATTATTACCTTGTGACCCAGTTTGGCTGCTTTTAAGCCGGCTTCGCTTCCGCGCCATGACATTATTACAGTATCTTTGGGCAGTTTAAATTTTGGAGAATCTTCAAGCACTTCGTCCCAGCCGACTGCGGTTTTTCCGCGTTCTTTAAGCATTTGCGCAAGCCTGTATGTTATCCAGCTTTGTAATTCGTTTATTTTTTCAAGGTTAAGCTCTTTTAATTTTTTTTGACACTTGGGGCAATTCTGCCAGCGGTTGAATAGAACTTCATCGCCGCCGATGTGAACCCACTTTGAAGGAAAAAGATTGACAAGAGTGTCAAAGATTTTTTCGATCATGTCAAAAATCTGATCGTTTCCGGCACAAAGCGCGTCTTCAAAAATGCCGAATCTGTCTTCCACGCGGTAAGGTCCTCCCGAGCAGCCGAGCCCCGGATAACTTGCGAGAATCGCGCTTGCGTGTCCGGGAAGATCGACTTCGGGGATAACTTCGATGTAACGCGAAGACGCATATTCTACAACGCTTTTAATTTCTTCTTCCGTGTAGAAACCTTCAGTATACGTCGGGAACGGGAACCTGTTATCCAGTCTGCGCGAGCCGATTTCTGTGAGCAAGGGGTACTCTTTTACAGGAAGCCTCCAGCCCTGATCGTCTGTCAGATGCCAATGGAATCGGTTGATGTGATGCAGGGAAAGTAAGTCCAGCAATTTTTTTATAAATGAAACCGAATAAAAATAACGGGAGCAGTCAAGCATGAAGCCGCGCCATGAAAAACGCGGGTAATCGATTATTTCCGCGCAGGGCAGGGTGAGGCAGCCGTCATTATAATTAGACAGCAATAACTGGCGGAATGTTTCTTCCGCATTGTGAATACCCGCAGGGGAAGGCGCTTGCGCTGTTATGTTGTCTTTAGAAATAATAAGCCTGTAGCCGTCCTGCGCGGCGGATGTGTCGATCATACCATCTTCATGGATTTTAACTTCTTTTTTAATCAAAGAAGGTTTCTCTTTTGATGAAAAAACACCTTCCGCGTAATTTATTTTTACCGGTTTCGGTATAATCGAAAGTTCCATCAAAAATATTCCGTTACATGCTGAGGGCGCTGTGTGAATACGCGCCTTAAAGTTTTTTCATTGCCATATACTTCCAAACCTTCCTGCCGCGAATAAAGCGCGTTATCAAGAGTTCTGTAGCCTGTAACAAGCTGGCTCAGAGTTTGAATGTCGCAGCAAATATCCTCGTCTTTTTGGGTTGGTGAAACTTTGGTTCCGTCAGGACCGAATTGAACGTGGTACTTACCGGTGTTAGCCGAAATGTTTTCGTCCTGTACTTCGATAATATATTCGCCTTCACCCTCCGGGCGGCGCATCAGTTCGAGCGCTTTTTTCACATTGACAACCCTTGTCATATCCCTCGGTTTGAATTCTGTTTCTACAGACCATGCGTCGCCGATAAAATCGAACGGGTCGATAAATGTCGGCATCATCCATTTAAAATTTTCAAACTGGGCGGAAAGCCCGCCTGTTATGCTTAAAGCGCCGTACAATCCTTTCATATCTGTAAAGGCAAGTTCTGTAACAGACATGTTATGGTCGCCGTCCCCCATTACATCCTGATATTTTATATAACTTCTCGCCTTGCCTGTTTCGTCTTTCCAAAGGTAGGTGTAATAACCAGATGCGCAGGGGTCTTCTCTTGTGAAGCGTTTCCATCCGCGGTTATCCGGCCAGTAGTCCCTGTGAATCCCGTGATTGATGTTCGCAATATAAGCGCAGTGGATTTCATTTAAAAGCGAAGTGTCATCGCCGGGGAGGATGTGGACAAATTCCCCTTTCATTTTTATCTCGGATAAATCGCCGGCATGAATTGTTACCATATTTCTTGCGCATGATGTTTCGTAGCCGAACTTGCGGTAGAAGTCATGTGAGAAAGGAGTTAGGTTGGAAAAAATCACTCCCTTTTCGTAGGCTTCAGGAAGAAGTTTTTCGAAAATGCGGCGGACATGACCGCCTTTGCGGGCTTCCGGCAATGTCCCGACACCGCCGATGCCTGACATTTTTACACTGTGCTCGTCAAAGCGCATAAGGAATTCCAGCTCGTACATTCCCGCGAGCATTTTTTTTCCGTCAAAAGAACCCCACGCCCAATTAGGCGGGTGTTCAAGAGGATCGATTTTTTGATTTTCTTCTTTTGAAAAATCTCTGCGCTGATTATAAACTATTGTATGTATTCTGTAGAACTGAAGCAAATCTTCAGTTTCCAGTCTGCGAATTTCCGTCATTTTTTTTCTCCTGTTATCAGCCTTTTACAGCTCCTGCCGATACGCCTTTTGTTATCTGTTTTCTAAAAATTACATAAAATACAATCATTGGTAACATTCCCGTAACA
>Ga0209755_10000596_pt1 | contig 64457 bp, 51 predicted proteins | sample TergutCo191P1_FD_187301 | JGI IMG/M metagenome (GOLD analysis project Ga0209755, IMG submission 187301) | Cornitermes sp. P1 segment gut microbial communities from Petit-Saut dam, French Guiana - Co191P1 (SPAdes) (version 2) | ecosystem: Host-associated > Arthropoda: Insects > Digestive system...
GGGGGGGGGGGGGGGGTAAACTTTAACGAAAAAGAGTTATGTGATAAAACACTGGGTTCGGGTTTCGTGTAACGGCAGGTATTTCTCACTGTTTGTATTATTATCTGTTTTGTGAAAGAATGTCAAGAGGGTTTTGTCGAAGAATGTCGGCGCTTTAAGGAATTTGGACGGAACGCTTTACCCTAATTACCGTCTGAATGTAAGGCTCCTCCCTTTTATTATAAAAGAAGGACGGTTTCTTTCAGCTTTCAGTAAAGCAAGAAAGATAATCCGCAGGGAGCAGGCTGAAGGCGGACTCTTTGCAAATGTTTTGACAGCCTATAACCCTCCGCCTGCTGCAGACGAGTAAGTCTTACGGAATAAAGGAATTAACCATCGGGCCCCACGGGCCTTTATCGCCCTTACTGTTTTCGTAGCGGATGCAGATGAAGCATTGCTTGCCTGAGTTGTCGTAGGGAAACTCGATTAAATCGCGTTTACGGCGGGTGAAGTGGCTGGCCGTCAATTCTTCGGGGTTTATCGGAAGGCGGCGCAGGTATTGGCGCTCAATCATCATTTCTTCGGCGATGCCGTTCATGCTCGGCGGGAGAACTCCGAAGTATATGCGGAAACCCCAGTCAGCGCGCTCGTCATAGCGGTGGCCTTCTACAGGGATGACGTAAAGAGACAAGGCGTTTTTGTGCGGATAGGTGATTTTGGCGGTAACAACGCTTGTCGGAGGCCCGATATGCGTGGGGGTGTTGTCGGGAAGGCGCATGCTGAGGGAAACCCATTCGGCTTCGGTCAATGGGGGTATAAAAAAGTGGCGGCGGCGTAAATCCCTCATATGATCTGTTAATTCTCCGAAGGCGGTGCGCACCATCTGGTTGGAGACGGGGCTGCGTTCGGTGATTTTGGCCAGCTCAAGGTTTTCTTTAGCTTCGGTGAAAAGCTGCGTGAGCTTTGTTGCCGCTGCGGCAGGTACGCCCCACCTTGTGGCGTTGTTTAACAGCGCGTTTACCCAGATATTAGCCATCGTAAGCTGCTCTGCCCGTGAAGACGGAAGCCAGTCTGTACTCATAATTACCTCCTGTTTGTTTAATTTCGGCGCTTTTGCCGTAAATTTTATATCTTTTCACCCAAAAGCTAAAAAATCCGCTGCGGAAGCTACAGCTTCTGTACCGGAGGCTATAGCTTCTGACACGGAGGCTATAGCTTCTGACACGGAGGCTATAGCTTTTGATACGGAGGCTATAGCTTCTGTACCGGAGGCTATAGCTTTTGATACGGAGGCTATAGCTTCTGACACGGAGGCTATAGCTTCTGACATGAAAGCTTTAGCTTTTGACCGAAAGCTATAGCTTCTGACCCGAAAGCTTTAGCCTTTACTCTGAAAGCTATAGCTTCTGACCCGAAAGCTTTAGCCTTTACTCTGAAAGCTATAGCTTCTGACCCGAAAGCTTTAGCCTTTGATCCGAAAGCTATAGCCTCTGATCCGAAAGCTATAGCTTCTGACACGAAAGCTTTAGCCTTCACAATGAAAGTATACACTATCATTGCGTAAATACATACTGTCATTTCGTAAATACGCGTCTTTCTTACGAAAGCGCATATTGTCATTACGTAAATGTGCACCTTTCTTATGAAAGCGTATATTATCATTGCGTAAGCATGAATTGTCATTCAGTAAATATGCGCTTTTCTTACGAAAGCGCATAATGTCATTGCGTAAGCATGAATTGTCATTCAGTAAATACGCGCCTTTCTTATGAAAGTGCATATTGTCATTGCGTAAATATGCACCTTTGTTATGAAAGCGCATAATGTCATTGCGAAAGTATTTAATGTCATTGCGTAAGTACGTATTGTCATTGCGTAAATATGCGTCTTTCTTACGAAAGCGCATTTTGTCATTCCGTAAGTATTTAATGTCATTGCGTAAGTGCATTTTGTCATTGCGTAAATATGCACCTTTGTTATGAAAGCGCATAATGTCATTGCGTAAGTACGTATTGTCATTCAGTAAATACGCGTCTTTCTTATGAAAGTGAATATTGTCATTGCGCAAGTATGAATTGTCATTGCGTAAATACATACTGTCATTGCGTAAATACGCGCCTTTCTTATGAAAGCGCATATTATCATTGCGCAAGCATGAATTGTCATTCAGTAAATATGCGCTTTTCTTACGAAAGCGCATAATGTCATTGCGTAAGTACGTATTGTCATTCAGTAAACATGAATTGTCATTCCGTAAATACGCGTCTTTCTTACGAAAGCGTATATTATCATTGCGAAAATATCTGCCTTTCTTACGAAAGTGCATAATGTCATTGCGTAAGTACGCGCCTTTACAACGAAAGCTGCCGCCTTTATGTCAAAAAAGGTTCCTGACACTACATGCGTGTTTCTCTGTGAACTATGGGGAGTTTTTTCTTTGTTAATGGTTCCGCTTAAGGATTACGCGTCTGTTTCTGTTTCGTTCCAGTGGCCGATTTTGCGGATTTTTTGGTTTCTGTAGCGCACAAGGACTTCGGGGTTTCTGCCGCAGATGTCGCTGAGGTCTTTAACGAGGATTTCCTTTATTGTCCGCGCGGTGCTGTCGGGGTCGGTATGCGCGCCGCCCGGCGGCTCGGGGATGATTCCGTTTATCACTTTAAAGTCCAGGAGATCTTTTGATGTTATGCGCAGCATTGCCGCGGCGTCCTTTGCTCTGGAAGCGTCCCGCAAAAGTATGGAGGCGCATCCTTCGGGGCTGATTACGGAGTAGATGGCGTTTTCCATCATGTAGACTTTGTCGCCCACGCCGAGGCCCAGCGCTCCGCCGGAGCCGCCTTCACCGATTATTATGCAGATAACGGGGGTCAGAAGCTGGGAGAAATCGCGGAGATTGCGCGCGATGGCTTCTCCTATGCCGCGCTCTTCGGCTTCAAGCCCGGGGTACGCGCCCGCTGTATCGATCAGGGTGATTACGGGTCTGTGAAACTTCTCGGCTTCTTTGGCCAGGCGCAGGGCTTTTCTGTAGCCTTCGGGATTGGCCATTCCGTGGTTGCGCCTGACGTTTTCTTTCAGCGTGCGCCCTTTCTGATGGGCGAGAATGGTCACAGGCCTTGAGTCAAGAAAAGCGATCCCTCCGATAACGGCGGGATCGTCCCCGTAGGCGCGGTCGCCGTGAAGCTCGATAAAGCTGTCAAAGATCCGGGTGATGTAATCCATGGCGTAGGGCCTTTCGGGATGGCGCGCGAGCTCAACCTGCTTCCACGCGGATTCTGTTTTCAGCTCAACGCGGATTTTATCTTCCAGTACGGTAAACTCTTCTGCTGCTTCAATGCCGCAGTCGTTAATAAGTTTCTTTAATTCCGATATTTTCGCTTTGATGTCATTCATGCTTTGTTTGTTCACGGCCTGCTCCTTCTGTGAAGGTCTATAAGCGCGCAGATTGTTTTCCTCTGATCTTTGCGCGCTGCAATCAAATCGACAAAACCTTTCTCAAGCTGGAACTCCGCCCTCTGGAATCCTTCAGGAAGGCTCTGCCTGATTGTACCTTCAATGACGCGCGGGCCGGCGAAACCTATAAGCGCGCCGGGCTCCGCCATTATTATGTCCGCCAGCATAGCGAAGGATGCTGTAACCCCGCCTGTCGTAGGATCGCATAAAACTATAAAATACGGCACTCCGGCGTTCGCGAGCTCCGCTGCCGCGCTTGATGTCTTTGCCATCTGCAAAAGGGAGAAGATCCCTTCCTGCATTCTCGCTCCCCCGGATGTAGTGTAAATAAGCACGGGTGTTTTTTCTTTCGCGCCTTTGAGCATGGCGCGGCTTACCTTCTCGCCGACTACAGATCCCATGGAGCCGCCCATAAAGTTGAAGGACATTATCCCCAGAATTACCGGCCTCCCCTCTATTGTGCATGTCCCCGTTATCACCGCGTCTTTCATGCGCGCCTTCGCTTCCGCCACGGACAGCTTTTCTTCATAACCGGATAAATCAATAGGGTTTAAGGAACTCAGGTTAGCTGAAAATTCCTTGAAACTCCCTTCGTCCGCAAGGTAGGAGATACGCTCAAGCGGCTCCATTCTGTAATGTGTTCCGCATCCGGGGCATGTGTTTAAGGCGGCGGCTACTTCCTTTTCATTATAGGGTATGCCGCACTTCGGGCATGTCTTGTTTTCCTCATTATCTGCCATTATCAGTTTCCTTTTCAAAATCCGAATACCACGCTGTTGTGAAAACACCGCTGTTAAAAACAGGGTGATTGATAACGCGCTTCTGCGTATCTATATTTGTTTTAATTCCTTCGATAACCAGTTCGCGCAGGGCCCTGTTCATTCTTGAGACAGCGTGTTTTCTGTCAATGTCGTATACGATTAGTTTAGCGATCATTGAATCATAATGGGGGGAAACAGAGCAGCCGTTATAAATGAATGAGTCAAAACGCACGCCTGGGCCGCCCGGTATTTCAAGGCGTGTAATTTTTCCGGGTGTGAGCGCGTTTATCCGGCATTCAATTGACCAGCCGTCAAGATGTATTTTATCGGGATTGATTTCCATGCGTCCTTCTGTACAGGCGAGAATCTGCTCCCTGATTATATCGATGCCCGCGGTAAACTCGCTTACGGGATGCTCCACCTGCACTCGAGCGTTTACTTCCATAAAGTAAAATGATTCCCCTTCAACAAGAAACTCGATTGTTCCCGCTCCCCTGTATTTCAGTTCCTTAAACATTGGAACCGCGCCTGCTGCCATTGCCTTGCGCATTTTATCAGTAACGCCCGGCGAAGGGCTCTCTTCGATTAATTTTTGGTGGTTTTTCTGCACGGTACAGTCGCGCTCCCCAAGGATCGCTACGCTTCCGTTTCCGTCAGCAAGAACCTGCAGTTCCACATGCCTGGGATTTTCAAGATATTTTTCCATAAAGACAGTTCCGTCCGCGAAGTTTGACTGCGCTTCCCTGCCTGCAAGGTTTATATTCTCGGCAAGGTCTTCGCTCTTTCGGACGATTCTCATTCCCTTGCCTCCGCCGCCTGCCGCGGCTTTTATGATTACAGGAAAGCCCAGCTTATTTGCTTCTTCTATTGCTTTTTCCGCGCTGCAGGCAGCGCCTTTGCCGTTTTCACCTACAGCGCCGGTTCCAGGCGTTACAGGAAGCCCGAAACGCTGAGCGGTTTCCCTGGCTTTAACCTTGTCGCCCAACAGCGCAATTACGTCAGGATCGGGGCCGATAAAAATTAGTCCGTTATCGCGGACAAGACGTGCAAAGGAAGCGTTCTCCGAAAGAAATCCCACGCCTGGATGAACCGCTTCGCAGTTTGTATGCATTGCCGCCATGACAATGCTTTCCATTTTTAAATAACTCTGCGAAGAGGGAGCAGGACCGATACAAACGGCCTTGTCCGCAAGCCTTACATGAAGATTATCCCTGTCCGCTTCTGAATAAACGGCCACCGTTTCTATTCCCATTTCACGGCAGCATCTAATAACGCGCACCGCGATTTCCCCGCGGTTGGCGACAAGGATTCTTTTGACTTTTTCATTCGGTTTGTTTTTGGAAGACACCCTAATTCCTTTTAACGGTAAAAAGTTCCTGGCCGTATTCTACAAGCTCTCCGCTCGAAGCGTGCACTTCAATTATTTCGCAATCGTATTCTGCTTCAAGGTGGTTCATCATTTTCATCGCTTCCAGAATACAGAGAGTCTGCCCTGCCTTTATTTGGGTTCCGGTTTTTACAAACGGCGGAGCGTCAGGACCCGGGGACGAATAAAAGGTTGCTACTATCGGGCTTGTTATCTTTTCTCCTGCAGCGTTCACAGCTGAAGCTGTGTGCGCGGATATTCCAAGGTGAACGGAATGATCCTGCTGCATTGCAGACGGCAATTCTGCGCAGGATGCGGCAGTGTCAGCGCCTTCACGTTTAAACGCGCTTTCTTTCCGCAGCAAAAGGCGGGTATTCCCGTCACTAAAATCAAGCTCCGCGACGGCGGAAGAATTAAACTTGTCAACAATCGATAAAAAAAACTTGTCATCCATAAACTACCTCTTTGTTTTTTGTCATTATAGTAATCAATTTCCCTTGTTATTAAAGTTACGGCCAGTTAACCTGTGAGACAACTTGTTTGGATATAAGCCCAAACAACTGGCTGAAAGACAAGTCATGCATCCTCAAGGCTAAAACCGTGCGCTTCCAGGAAATCATGCTTGAACCCTGCGATATCGGTTTCGGCAAAGATATTTTCCTGCGTTACATTTTTCATTCTTTTTTCAACTGCCTTTTGAACATCATCCCGCATTTCCCAGTCGTCAATGCGTATGCGGTTTTCGCTGTCTGTCGGTACAATACCGTCTGCTGTGTAAAGGCGTTCGCTGTATAAACGGACAATTTGTTCAATGCAGCCTTCGTGCAGATTCATTTCCTTCATTACTTTAAAAAGACATGTGACATAAAGGGCGATGGTCGGAATTACCGCGCTTGATCGCGTAACAAGAGCCTTGTTTACGGAAACCCATGCGCCGTATATTTTTTTACTGTACTTGCTGTTAATTTCGCGGCAGGCGCGTTCAAGGTCTTCCTTTGCTTTGCCGATTGTCCCGTTTTTATATATCGCCCATGAAGACTCAGGCCCGATGTATGTATATGCGGCAGCGCGTGTTTGCTCATAAAGAAACTTTTCATTATCCAGCGCGTCCATCCACAGCTGCCAGTCTTCGCCTCCCATTACTTTTATTGTATTGGATATCTCTTCTCCGCTTGCGCCTTCAATTTCTGCTGCTGCGAATGTGCCGTCCATAATGTTCAATGTTCTGCCTTTAAAAGAGCCGCCTATAGGTTTTATCACCGATTTGTACATAACGCCTGTTTTGGGGTCTGTCCTGACAGGGGATGCAAGAGAATAGATAAATAAGTCTATTTTAGCCGGAACACCGGCTTTTTCGGCAGCCTGTCTGACAGCCTCGGCGGTTTTAAATTTCATTTCGTCTGAATAGGCGTCCCCGTTTAAAGTAATTGAAACAATTCCGTCTTTTGCCGTCTGTTCATCAAACGCTCTGTTGTTATAGAAACCAGGCGTACCTGTCCGTTTTTCAGACGGCTCATTTTCAAAAGACAACCCGACAGTCGCGGCTCCGTACCCGAAACCTGCGCAAATTCTGCTTGCAAGGCCGTAACCGGCAGAACAGCCGACAACAAGAGCAATCTTGGGCGCACGCTGCCTTAGCTGCGTGTTATCCGCTTTATTCAATTTATTCCTGGCGTACTCAATCTGCTTTTGCACATTTTCCGCGCATCCGTCAGAATTGGCGTTCAGGCAAATGTTGTTGCGTACCATTGGCTTAATGCCCATAAAATATCTCCTTATAATTAACCACGAACCACACTAACCCTTAATTAATTATCTTAACTTAAACCACAAGAAATATATGCTAGCTATCATAGTCTTCTTATACCTAAGAAAAAGATATCATACAACAAGTTCGTGTCGTTCATGGTAAAAAATAAAATTCATTTATTCCCTACTAAACACATCCACTCGGCTTCGGCGGCAAGCTCCTCGCCGACGTAGGCTTTTCCACGCTGCTTTATCATCTTCGCGGACACGCGCAGATTCTCAATCTCGCTGCGGACTTCCTCTCCGGGGCGAACCTGACGGCGGAACTTTACCTTGTCTACTGTCGCGAAAAAGAACAAGGCGTCCGCACTCAGAACACCGAGTTTACGCAAGGCCGCTCCGCCCGACTGAGCCATTGTTTCAACAAGAATAACACCTGGTACTACAGGGTATTCGGGGAAATGTCCCTTAAAAAAATACTCGTTCTCATTAAATACTTTCTTTGCAATGATTTTTTCATTGTTTGCCTCAACAATTTCATCAACAAACAAAAATGGTTCCCTGTGCGGTAATAAACTCTCTATTTCGTTTTTCATTTCCAGCTCCTCATTCATATTTTTTGAAAATTACAACTCCGTTGTGGCCTCCGAAACCAAGCGAGCCCGACGCTGCAGCCCTGATTTCGCCGAACTGCGCTTTATTCGCTACATAGTCCAGATCACATTCAGGATCAGGGCTATCAAGGTTGATGGTCGGCGGATAAAAACCGCCGCGAATCGCCAGAATACATGCGATTGCTTCGATGCCTCCGCTGCCTGCAATACAGTGGCCGTGCATGCTTTTTGTGCTTGATATTTTCATTTTGTAGGCATGATCGCCGAATGCTATTTTAATCATTGCAGTTTCTGTTGGGTCGTTAATCTCTGTTGATGTACCGTGCGCGTTGTAATATTGAATGTCTTCCGGTTTAAGTTCGGCGTCAGCGAGCGCGTTTTTAATTGCGGCAGCTCCGCCATTACCGCTCGGATCAGGCGATGTTATATGATACGCGTCAGCCGATGCGCCGTATCCTGCGAGTTGCGCGTATATTTCCGCACCGCGCGCTTTTGCGTGATCTTCGCTTTCAAGGACTAAAATGCCTGAGCCTTCTCCCATTACAAAACCATCGCGGTCTGCGTCAAATGGCCTGGAAGCTTTTTCCGGTTCGCCGCAGCGCTTGACTGATAAAGCCTTTAACATTTGAAAGCCGCCGATTGAAAACGGAATAATCACAGCTTCCGTGCCGCCTGCAATGACTACATCGCATCTTCCGCTGCGTATTAAATCAAGCGCCTGGCCCAAAGCGTCTGTACCGGCGGCGCAGGCTGTTACCTGGGTGTAAGCAGGGCCTTTTGTGCAATAAATCATTGATATATTTCCTGCAGCTTCGTTAGGTATCATCATGGGAACAGTAAGCGGCAGCATACGTTTCGGGCCGTCGCTAAACAGTTTTTTATGAGATTCGCTTACAACCTCAAAACCGCCGATGCCGTTGCCGATAACAACGCCTGTTCTTTCCCGATTGCATTTTACAGGCCTCTTTCCGTCAGCGTCAGCTTCGCCGATAAGTCCCGCGCTGCTGAGCGCCTGGGATGCCGCAGCAACGGCAAATTGAGTAAAACGCGCCATCTTGCGCGCTTCCTTTTTATCCATGTAAAGGCCTGGATCAAAGTTCTTAACCTCCCCCGCGATTGTCACGTCAAAACCGGTTGTATCAAACGCGGTGATTTTACTGATACCGCTCTTTCCCGCTTTTAATGCGGAGCAGAAATCCTCAACATTGCTGCCGATGGGGGAAATTAATCCCATTCCTGTTACTACAACTTTCTTTTTCATGCTCCGCTCCTAGAAATACATTCCGCCGTCAACGGGAAGAACCTGCCCGGTAATATAGGAAGAATCGTCAGAGGCAAAGAACAGCACCGCCTTTGCGACATCTTCCTGCTTTCCGGTACGCTTTAAGGGAATGGAATCTATCATTTTTTTCCTTGCCTCTTCCGGTACCGCAGCTGTCATATCCGATTCAATGTAACCTGGCGCAATCGCGTTCACTCTTACGCCGCGGCTCGCAACTTCATTGGCAAGGCTCTTTGTAATGCCGATTAATCCTGCCTTACTCGCTGAATAATTCGCTTGCCCTCCGTTGCCGTGAATCCCGACAACGCTTGCCATGTTAATTATTGAACCGGCTCTTTTTTTTATCATGTCTCTTGCGACTGCACGTGAAACAAAAAATGCTGCGGAAAGATTTATATCAATTACCTTCTGCCACTCTTCCACAGACATCCTGAAAGAAAGATTGTCCCTTGTAATGCCGGCATTGTTTACAGCAATATCAAAACCGCCTGATTCCTTTATTACTGTATCAATCGCCGCGTCTATTGAAGCAAGTTCGCCAAGATCAAGCTCCACCCAGTGAAGTTTTCCGCCGACGGCATCAACTCTCTGTGCCAGATCATCCGGGGTTTTATAGTCCAATCCCCATACTTCCGCTCCTTCCGCCGTGAACAAATCGGCAATTGTTTTTCCGATTCCCCTTAACGCGCCTGTAACCAGCGCTTTCTTTCCGGTTAATCTCATAGCATTACTCCTTGATTATTCTTTCTATGTCCCCGACAGTGCCCGCGGCATAAATTGGTATATCGTTTCTGTAATCATTCCATAAACCTTGCAGAACTTTACCGGGCCCTGCTTCAAAACATGCTTCTATGCCGCTCTTCGCAACAGCTTCTTCTTCATCAACCCAGCGGACAGGATGCGTGATATGCAGAGCGGCAAGTTCTTTTGCCTCTGCGCCGCTTTTAATCCTCATACCCGTAACATTGGAAAAAACAGGAATAACAGGATCATTAAAACTGACAGTTTCCAGTACAGGCACAAATGCTATCCGCGCTTCTTCCATAAGGGGCGAATGAAAAGGGCCTGCTACCTGCAGGAGTATAACACGCCTTGCTCCTGCCTTTATAAAACGGGATTGCGCCTCTTCAAGCGCGCAGGCGGTTCCGCTTATCACAAGCTGTCTGGGCGAGTTAATGTTGGCGGCGTACAAATCTTTAATGTCTTCGCACGCGTCTTTGGATGACTTCCATTGCACGATTAAATCTTCAGCCAGCTTTGGATCAAGTCCGATAACAGCGGCCATACCGGGAGCTGAGGAAGCGTCCCCGCTGTTTTGAAGAGAAGCTTCGCGCAGGTTGTCAGCGGTTTTCTGCATAATTTCGCCTCGAGCTTTAACAAGATGAAAACAGTCAGAAATATTAAGTACTCCGGAGCACACAAGAGCAGCGTATTCGCCAAGGCTGAAACCGGCGCAGACAGAAGGACTGTAACCCCTCTCGCCGAGAAACGCGGCTGCCGCGAGGTTAGCGGCAGTTATCGCAGGCTGCGAAACATCTGTACGCTTCAGGGTCTGGGCGTCAGATTCAAGAAGTTCTTTTATATCTTTTCCAAGAACACCGGAAGCAGTATCAAAAAGTGATTTAACGGCGACAGAGGCAAGCAAATCGGCTGCCATGCCGGAATACTGCGCTCCCTGCCCCGGAAACAAATAAGCGGTTTTTTTCAATATCTTTTCTCCGTACATATCATAACGAAAAGACAAACTCCTTTACCAGTAAATAATATTTCCGCCATAGGTAAGGCCCCCGCCGAAACCTACAGTCAGGATTAAATCTCCTTTCTTTAAAAAGCCGGAACGGTTCATTTCATCCAGCGCAATGGGAATTGTCGCTGATGAAGTGTTGGCATATTCTTCGATATTCAGATAAAACTTTTCAAGCGGAATGCCAAGCCTCTTTGAAGCGGCCTGAACAATCCTCGCGTTTGCCTGATGAGGAACAATTCTGTCAATATCATCAATTTTGATATTTCCAGCTTTCATAAGCGAATCAATAGTAGAGGTAATCGCTTTCACTGCAAAGTTGTAAACTTCCTGCCCGTTCATCTCAATGCAAATACCCGCGTCAATAACTTCGCCCTTTTTAAACGGATTGCGAGTACCGCCCCTGCGCATAACAAGGCTTTCATTGCCCGAGCCGTCGGCAAACAACAGCGACATCAAAAGGCCTGTCTTATCCGCATCCGTTTTTTCAATCACAGCCGCTCCGGCGCCGTCTCCGAACAGAACACAGGTTGCCCTGTCGTTCCAGTTAATAACCTTGCTTAAAACTTCGGCACCGATAACCAGCGCTCGTTTTCTATGAGGGCTGATATTCAAAAGACCTGCGGCGGTTTCAAGCCCGTAAATAAAGCCTGTACAGGCTGCGTTAATATCCATCGCGGCAGCGCCGTGCGCTCCAATTCTGTCCTGCACAATACATGCAGTAGAGGGAGTTCCGTAATAATCCGCAGTAACAGTGGCCAATATAATAACATCGATTGTTTCAGCAATGCCGACCGCGGCTCTGTCTCTTTGCGTCGAATCTGCTCCAGAGTAACCTGCCGCCATTGCAAGCGCGTTCTTCGCTGCTTCGCAGGCTAAATTGCTGCAGGCATCTGATTCGTCAGCTATATAACGATACCCAATCCCCGTATGGGATCTAATCCATTCATCGCTTGTATCAATTCTGGCTGCCAAATCATCATTGCTGACTTTTTTATGCGGCACAGCCTTGCCGGTTCCAATAATTTCAATAGCCATTTTTATACGTGACAAATGATGAACATTTGTCACATACCAGTATCATTTTATTTTCTGATTTAGTCAAGATGTATCCCCGAAACCAGCCTGGTTTTGAACAAGCTCAGCCTTTAAATATACTCGGATTACAATGTGTATATAGATTATTACTTCAGGATATAATGCGGTATTAGACAAAGCTTGTTTTAATATATTATACAGGAAAGTAAAAAACAACCCTTAAAGGTTAAATTGAGCGGCGGATATATATTGATATCATAAAGTGATATATTTGGAGTAAAAAGCAGCAATAAAGATGAAAAATCTATATAAATCCTGCCGTTTGTGTCCGCGAAACTGCGGAGCTGACCGTCTGGGCGGTAATGTTGGGTATTGTAAAGAAACATCCGCGCTGAGGGTTGCCGCGGCGGTAATTCACCGCGGTGAGGAGCCGCCGCTTGTAGGGAAAGGCGGATCAGGGGCAATTTTTGTAAGCGGGTGCAATCTCGGCTGTTCATTCTGCCAGAATTACCAGATTTCACAGAGCGGCAACGATAAGCCAGGTATTGGAAAGACGATTTCCTCTGAAGAATTCGCGGATATTTGCGTAGAACTGCGCGATAAGGGTGCCGAAAACATTAATATTGTTACCGGGAGCCACGCGATACCAGCCCTTATCGATGGATTTACCGCTGCTCGTAAATCCGGTGTACATATTCCCATACTCTGGAACTGTTCCGCGTATGAAAATACGCAGGCACTGGAATTACTTGGGGATTATATCAGTATTTTTCTGCCCGATTTAAAAACACTGGACAGCAAGATAGCGGGTATTTTCTTTAACGCGCCCGATTATCCTGATATTGCAACTGCAGCAATTCAAAAAATGATTGATATAACACAAGGAATAAAGAGCAGGATTATAATCCGCCACCTTGTTCTTCCCGGTTACCTTGATTCCACTCGTTCTGTACTGCACTGGTTTGCGGATAATACAAAAAGTGCCGCAATGCTCTCGCTTATGACACAATACACTCCGATACCTGGACGTATAGACAATTCCGGCGAAAAGCCGATGCCGCAAAGATACCTGTCAAGAGAAGAACACGAAACCGTTTTATACTGGTTAAGGGAATTTGACATAGAGGACGGATTCTGCCAGGAGCTTGTTACAGGCAGCGACTGGCTGCCTGATTTCAGGCGTTCCAACCCATTTTCATCGGAGCTTTCAGTTCCGATTTGGCCGTAGAGGTAAATTAATGTGTATTGGCCGGATTACCAGCCAAACTTTAAACCGACATTCATGCCAAAGCCGCTCTCCTGCCATTTTTTGATAAAATCCGCGGAACGCATATCAAATCCAAGATTTATTTCCATTAGCCTCATATTAATTGCCAAATCGAGGCTGTTCTTCCACAGGCGATCATAGTAACCGACTCCAACTGTAGCAATAAAGACATTTCCCAGGTTAAGACTGGTTTTTAAGCCGTACTCCAATGAAAGCTGCCTGCTATACAGGGGATTATATGTAAAACCTACTGTCGGAATTAAACTGAACGCCGGACCGAACGGCTGCCAATCAGCCCATGTTAACAGTTTGAAGGGTCTGAAAACACCGATATTCTGGCTTCCATATTCCGTACCGCCCGATACGTAATCCATAAGATCGCCCAATCCATCGCCTAAAATATTTATCGGATCATCGCTGCCAATCCGTCCAAACACTTCCATATAGTCATTCAACTGTGCGGGAAACAACGGAAGGTTATAAAGATCAAGACCTATCTTAAAGTCAAGGAACTTTACCTTTCTTGACAGGCCAATTGCGTCAGAGAACGGAAATTCTATACCAAGATTTAAATCAATACCAGGTGCAGCTGTAATACCGGATAAACTGCCGTCTTCCATTGACGCTGGAGTAAACACGCGCATGTTGTACCTAAGATCAAGCTCTGTTCCTCCGGTTACTATCCTGTTGGTGTATGAGATGTCCGGTTCAACAAACAGGAGAGGATAAAACACTGAAGGGCCTACCTTTACCTTAAACCTCGAAATATGGAAGAAAATGGGTATTTCAGCATTAATAAACGCTCCTCCGCCGACATCGGATTTTGCGTTTACAGCCTGTCCAAAAGTAATCATGCTTCCTGAAAGATCTATGATTCCCGTAAGATTCAATCCGACAGAAAAGCCGAAACCCCAATTATTATCTCTGTTAAATGAAAAGTGAAGCGGGGTAATGCCCAAATCCAGATTCATGTTAAAACCTTTTTTAAGGCCGTCAATATCGATTACCGCTGTTTCCTGAAAAATATCACTGACAGAAAGCAGGTCATTGGATAAACCTATACTTGAGTTAGCTATACCGATTTCGAATGTACGGCTGCGGATACCGTAATTATCATCCGCAAAGATACAGGGGGCAAGCATAAAACAAAAGAGCAAAAACAACGATATTCTTCTCATTTTGGTTCCTCCTGTAATTCCATTTTGTAATTAACTTTCGCCTTGAACGCAAACTCTGTCGCTCTGAAATTCCTGGGGATTGATATTGTCCCGTCTTTGTAAAACCGCATGCTTATCTGCGGAATGAATAAGGTATTGTTTATTTCTTCCATCTTTGATTCATTAATCTCAAAAATTAATGCATTGCCGCTGAAAGGCGTTTCAATATAAACCTCCGGCAGACCTTCAGGAGCGCTTCTAACTATCAATATTGCGTTTGAAAAAGGACGTCTCCCGCTCAGCACAATTTCAAGTCTCAGACTTTCAACATATTCTCCTATCGGGTTAACATCATCTGCATTATCTCTGCCGAATAAATCTGTATCAGGGAAAAAGTCCTCGGGGAAATCAAATATTGTTTCATCTTCATTAGCTTTAAGTATCAGGGGAAGCCAAATCGCAAATTCTATTAAAACCTTCGGGTTTTTAATCATTGAGGCGGTAATTATACTGCCTTCTTTTATGTACACTTTAGGAGATATACTCATCGCACTTCCGTCAAATATTATATCTAGCGGTAACCCTTCAGGAAAACTGGTGCCGTCATATGTATATAAAGAACCGCCGAGCCCGCTTGTGTAAATCCCTTCACGCGTTATTACAGAACCGTTAATATTCATATCCACAGTAAGTATGTCTACAATTTCTGAACCGGACATATACATATTTACCTGATAGCCTGTAAGTGAAAAACCATAAAAAAAACTGGAAAGGTCAACAGACGGTATATTAACTGGTTCAACTTGACCATCGTCAATTAAAGGAATATCAGAAGGTGTTTCATATTCACCAAAATGATTTATGATAGGAGCAAGAGAGTCTAATAAACCAGCGAGACTTTGATTCAGTACTTCGCTGTAAATTATGAAGGTTTTTAATTCAGTATTAGTGCAGTTGATTAGCTTCAGCTTTTCATTATTATTCTCATTGTCATTCGTATATTCATTCAAAAGTGAATCAATAGTTTCCGTTAAAAGAGTTCCTATATCAAAATCAGCGCCAAAACGAATTTCAGGCGTCCCTTTTATCTGAACAGCGTCTGGAATTACCAGATCACATGCAAAAAAGTTGAAAATAAGCAGAGAAAGAGTAAAGAAACCTGCGCTTTTTTTCATACCAGTTCCCTACTGTATAGTATAAATAAAAATAAGCTGAAAGTCCACATTAAGGAAGGGAACCAAAAGGGGTGTCCGAAAAAGTAATTCTAACTTTTCGGACGCTCCCCTTTCAAAACTTCAATTCATTTAATTTTGTTTGCAGTTCAGCCCTGTCTATTCCCCAATTCCGGCCAAAATGGGCATAAAGAGAGTCTGACATTTCCATAAACTTGTTAAAGACCGCTTTGTTTCCAGGTAATTTGATTAAGCGGCGGTTAACAATCAATTCCCAAAAACGGGCAAAATTCTTCAACCTGTTGATATCTGACGCAGTAATGGATGATGTTTCGGTAACTTCATAAGGGGGCTGTGGATTAAAGCGCATACCAAATAATTCAGTATGACGGCTAATCCGCGTTCCCGGCAGCAATTTAAGGATACCGGGCTGAATCTCAAAACGCTGCTGTCCTGTACCATTTTGCGGAACATCATCCGAAGCAGAGTTTAGCGCATTCCAGAGCCGGTCAAAGCCGTTGCCAAAGGATACAATATCCTCTCCTGGCAGGCCTGCGATTAAATCGGCGTGTATAATCGCGTTTGTCTTACTGCGAAGGAAGCGCAGCGCTTCAAGCTCTTTTTCGGGATTTGAAACCCGCCCTGTCAGCGCGCAAATATCAGGATTCAGGCTTTGAATACCGATTTCAAGACGCAATGTACCTTGCGGAAAACGCGCAAGTGTTTCGCGCAGCTCTGGCGGGAAAAGGGACGGTGCCATTTCAAAGTGAACGGCAAACGGAGAAATATTAGCAGAAGAGTTCATACATGGAGACACGGAAGACGTTTGCAGCTCTATTTGATTTAATAGGAATTCCATAATTTGTACAGCTCTTTTTATATTTGTGTTAAAAGAGCGATCCAGAAATTTTATAGTTTTTACGCCCCGCCGGATAAGCTGATCCATTTCCGCAAGAAACGGTTCCAATGGAAATTCGCGCAATCTGCTGTCTATTGAACTTGAGCAGAATTCACAATGAAACACACATCCTCTGCTTGCTTCTGCATATATCAGTTTTTTTGACAAATCCTCATCGGTGTATAAATGATAAGCGGATTTTAATTTATTAATGTTAACCTGCTTGTTGAAAATATTATCCTGCGCCACCGGCTGAAACAAATGATTTTCAATATGCAAAATGTTCTCACATAATATCCTGAAAGATGTTTCTCCTTCGCCGCGAATGACATAATCAGCGTACTTAAATATTTCTGCGTAAGAAGGCAGATACGATACCTCAGGACCGCCAAGCACAACGAACGGTTTCACACGGTGTATGCGGTCAGATGCCCATGATTTTTCCAGTTCCTGAAGAAGCTCTATTGTCTGTGCATGGTTCCAGATGGAGACAGAAATACCGAGTATGCGCGGTTTCGCTTCAAGGAGCATCTGTATTTTTTCATTTAACGGCTGGCGCAGTGCAAACTCAATAATTTCGCACCTGTCTTCAAGAGAACCAAGATTAGCTTTTAATAGCCGTAGCGCAAGGGACGGATGAATCCATTTCGCATTAATGGTTGTTAAGATAATGTCTTTCAAAAATGTTTTCCAAAAGCAATTATCTTTCAAACAATCCCACAGTGCCTGTACTCCATTCTTCGCGGGCTTCCATAACAAGATGTTCAACTTCCAGCCAATCGTTAGCCCGGGGACCTGGTATTTCGCGGTTGGTGGAATTGGCGAAAACTATCGTTTTGCATCCCTGTTTGCGGAGGTTGATTATGTTTTCGGGAGCGTCGTCAATGTAGACATGAGCGCCTACCGCACCTTTGTCGTTCATAAAACAGATGTCCCAATAGGGAATATCATAGTTATCAAGCCAGTCGACTGTTTGCGTAATTGTATTACGGTGTGAATATTTAAGAAAAAGCCGGTGTGTTATAATGCGCACACGAATGCCTTGATTGGAAAGTTTCCGCAATATTGCCGGAGCGTTTTCAATCGGCTGCATGTCGCGGAATATATTACGCTGCGTTACAGCGTAACGATGCAGTCTGTCGTAGCCGCCGAACTCGTCAATACCCCATTCGCCAAGACCGTAAGATACTTCAGAAGTAAGGGATTCGGCGGGTTTGTTCAGCCATACAGAAGCGATATTCCGTATAGCGCCGTAAAAGTCGCCGACCACACCGTCAAGATCAACGCCAAAAATAAAACTGCTGTTATCCATACGATCCCTGTGTTATTTTTCTTTTGATATCAGTATCGCCATGCTTCGGGCTTTTACAGGGTATGTGCGCTGTGAAGAAAGCCGCGCTTCCATTCCAGGTAAAAGTATGTCTTCGGGGGAGGATAATCCGGTGTCAACAGCGCGCAGCCATTCTTTTTTTGAGGGCGGTTCGGCAATGGCAAAGTTTTTAACTTCAAAATGAGCGTTAAACATGATATAGAAATCATTGTCATCACGGTCGGCCAATGTATCGGCTTTACTGCCGAGCAGGCGGAGAGCAAGATAGCGGCTGGCATTATCCCAGTCTATTGCATTTCCCTTTTCATTGAGCCAGCTGATATCGGGGATTCCCTTGTAAGCGCCTCCCCTGCCGGTAAAAAACTCAGGGCGCATAAAACCTGGATGGCGCAGGCGAAAGGCAATAATCTCCCTGACAAAACGGTACAAACCTGTGTTCTTTTCCAGAAGCGACCAGTCGTACCATGAAATCTCATTGTCCTGGCAGTAGGCGTTATTATTGCCGCTCTGGGTACGCGCGAACTCATCGCCGCCCAGAATCATTGGAGTGCCCAGAGATACCATCAAGGTGGCGAAAAAGTTCTTTATCTGCCGCTCCCTGATTGCGCTGATAATGGGATCGCTTGTCGGGCCTTCGGTGCCGTAATTGTAACTGAGATTGTTATCGCTGCCGTCCCTGTTGCCTTCGCCGTTGTTTTCATTGCGCTTGCCGTTATACGAAACAAGATCATTCATCGTAAAGCCGTCGTGGCTTATTATAAAATTGATTGAATGAAAAGGTTTGCGTCCGTCCCGCAGATAAAGATCTGAGGAGCCCGCCATACGGGTCGCAAGGTGCCGCGCTTCTTTGGGATCGCCTCGCCAGAATCTGCGCACATTGTCGCGGTATTTATCATTCCACTCCGCCCAGCGGCCTCCCGGAAACCAGCCGACCTGATAAGCGCCGCCGGCATCCCACGCCTCGGCAATAATCTTTGTAGAACTTAAAACAGGGTCTTCCGCGATTTGTTCCAGAGTCGGAGGATTCTCCATGATATTTCCGATCTGATCGCGGCCGAGTATAGAACCAAGGTCAAAACGGAAACCGTCAACATGCATTTCCATAACCCAATAGCGCAGACAGTCCATGATTAATGTACGCACAACAGGGTGATTGCAGTTAACAGTATTTCCGCAGCCGGAGAAATTCTGGTAATAGCGCTTGTTTTCGTTAAGGATATAATAGACTGAATTATCGAGCCCGCGGAAAGAAAAAGTAGGTCCCTGTTCGTTTCCTTCCGCTGTATGATTAAACACAATGTCAAGAATAACTTCAATTCCCGCTTTATGCAGTTCGCGGACCATTGTTTTAAATTCTTTTACCTGTCCGCCGTGGTTTTTATCCGCGGCGTAGGAACCTTTGGGCGCAAAGAACGCGACAGTGGAGTATCCCCAGTAATTGGTCAGCTTCCTTCCGCTGATAGGATCTATCCGCGGAAATTCATTCTCGTTAAATTCATGAACGGGAAGCAGTTCAAGACTTGTTATTCCCAAATCCTTTAAATAGGGAATCTTTTCGATAACACCGAGGTATGTTCCGGGATGCTCTACCCCCGAATTGGGATGAGCGGTAAGGCCCTTAACATGGGTTTCGTATATTACGCTGAAGCGCAGGGGATAATTTAGGGGCATGTCGCCCTGCCAGTCAAAATCATCTTTAATTACAATGCCGCGCGGCTGATGTTCAATATCGTCTTCATAGGAATAGGATAAATCGTGTCCTGGTTTGTTGGGATCAAAACCCGAACATTTGCTGTAATCCCAGTTGCTGACATCGGTTACCGCTTTCGCATAAGGATCAAGAAGCGTTTTATGGCGGTTAAACCGCAGCCCCTTTTCCGGAAAATACGGGCCGTCAGCGCGGTAAAGATAACAGGTTCCCTCTTCAAGACCCCTTATAAAACAATGCCATATATTGCCGGTTTTATTTCCTTTTCTATCAAGAAGAATCTCCATACGGGGACTGTTTCTGTGCGGGGATTCAAAAATGATCAGTGTAACAGCAGTCGCATTCCTGGAAAAAACCGCGAAGTTTACGCCTTCATTTGTAAGCGAAGCTCCAAGAGGCATCGCTTTCCCGGTTTCCACCGCAAGGCTGCTTTGAGTCATTGTTTAATTATAATGCAAAAATCCGTAAAAAGAAAGTTGAATTGATCCTGCTGTACAGGCGGCAGTGCAGAGCTTGAAAACATCCCGTAGTAACTATACATAAGGTTGGCGAAAACACCTGTCGGCTGCGGCATAAAGTGAGCAGTAAAGCACAATGCATAAAGCTTAAAGTGCAAAAACCTTTTTGTCGTCTGAATATCTGGTCTTGAACCTACAAGGTAGCTTTCCTTAAAAGCGTAAACTTTCTGTTTGATAATCTTAGGAACATTTTAATTATTTTTTTTAATTTTGCTTTCTTCAGTAAGTATATATTTAACAGCTTTTATAATTTCTTCTGTAACATTCTTTGCCAGGGTTTCATTCAATATTTTTACATCACGAATTATATCATTCCGCAGGATTTCCAGTTCATCATTAGCTGAAGGAGCAATTGCTAAAAGTTCATAAGTTTCAATATTAAGAGCATATGCAAGACGTTCAAGCATTTCACCGGAAGGGAATTTACGTGCAAGCTCAAGCATGGCAAGATATTGGAGCGACATACCCGCTTTTTCAGCCAATTTTTCCTGGGTTAACCCGACGCTTCGGCGTTTTTCCTTTATATTCTCAGCTAATATTTCCCTAATATTTATCATTAATTTGATTCTTTGCCTCTCATGCAATAATAATAGCTTTATGATACTTGACTTATTGTCTGACATTAGATTATTATTATATGTAGTGCGATAATATTGGTTTTTTGCGGATATTTAGTAAAAAGTCATGAAATATTACGCCAACTAAATTATTAAGGAGTTTTTATGAAGAACGTATTCAAAATCATCGGGATCATTGCTCTTACTGCGGTGATCGGATTCGCTTTCGCTTCCTGCGGTGAAGGCGGCGGCGGTGCGCAAAGCGTAGTTTACAAAGGAGTGGACGCAGGCGGTTTATATACGCTTACAATAACAGAATCAAGCGGTAAGGCAGTATATTCGTCGCAAATCGGGGACAATTATAAGTTAGAATATACTGACGGTAATAGGGCGAGCAATGGTACAGTTACAGCAGCTGACACCGGATTAATTACACTACAACCTAATAATGCTTCCGTAACTTTCATTGCTAATGTATCAGGAAATAATCTTACTGGTATGACAGGCTCTGTAACATGGGAGGATGATGAATCTACAACTTTACCTGGAGATGGTTCATTGGAACCTCCCGCCAATGATGCACTTGGACTGGCTATTTCAGGTTTTCCTGCAAGGTATGCTTTAGAGAACAAATATGTTTTTGGTTTTGAATTCTCAGAGGACGGAATTTATGCCGCCAGCAGCATCAGTGAAAAAGATAATACTATAACAGGCACCCGAATAGTGGGGTCAAATGTCTCAAATGTCAAATTAAATGTTTGGAAGGAAGGCCCTAAAGGAGGTTTTTACGATTATCATGGCAGCAGAAAAGTTAATTTAATTGTCCTTATTGCAAATAAAGCTGTTATTACTTTTGAAGAAATAGATGAACTTCTTGAGAGTGACACTGCTGCTTGGCTTGTGGGTGCTGGTGAAGTTGAAGCTGTTTTTAAATCGGGAACGGGCACAGGAACATTTGTTGCTTATTAATCTGTAAGCCATAACTTCCAGACTGGAATATTGATCCCAGTCTGGAATTGTCTCCAGTCTAGCCTTGACGCGATCATCCGCCAAACCTTGACGCGGTCGTCCACCAGGCCTTGACGCGATCGTCCACCAGGCTTTGACGCGATCGTCCACCAAGCCTTGACGCGATCGTCCACCAAGCCTTGACGCGATCGTCCACCAGGCTTTGACGCGACTGTCCGCCAAACCTTGACGCGGTAAAATATTTTATATAAACTACTATTGTATTTCGTATGGAGGTTAGTTGAGAATCCCCCGCTATCCTGTAATTTATAATTATAGGACAACGGCTCTCAGGCCAGGATTTTTGGTATACGCGTATTAATCGCAGGCAAGCCTCTTTAAAGGCATTTGGTTTCAGGCTGCGCGGACAGGGCCTGAAAGGGGGGACAGTGTTTTCATCAATTATCAAAAGAGACGGAAGAACTCAGGTTTTCAAAGACAGTAAAATTACAGACGCTATCTCGAAGTGCCTTCAGGCTGTGGGTGAGGATGACCGGCAGCGCGCGATGGAATTAACTCTTGAAGTCGTTAAAAAAATTAAAAAACAGTACAACGAAGATAATTTTAATGTTGAAGATGTTCAGGATTTGGTTGAAACAGTTCTTATTGAAAACGGCCTGGCCAAAGAAGCTAAATCGTATATTTTATACAGAGACAACCGCACAAGGCTAAGGGACGCTCGAAGCGAGCTGATGAACGCGGTCTCTCTTATTATTCAGGAAACAAACCGCGATAATGCGAATGTCGGCAACTCGCCCTCAGCTAAAGTATTACAGATATCAGAAATTGCGTCAAAGAATTATTACCTGAAACGCGTCCTTCCGGAAAAGGAAGCCGCCGCCCATATCAGCGGTGATATATATGTCCATGATCTGTCATGGTACGGAAAAACGCTGACATGCCTTCAAATACCTTTGGATAAATTGCTTCGAGATGGTTTTAACAACGGACACGGCTATATCCGCTCTCCGCAGGGAATTAAAACAGCCGCGTCCCTTGCGGCGATAATCCTTCAGAGCAATCAGAATGATATGCACGGAGGCCAGTCATTTGCTTACTTCGACAGGGATCTGGCTGTTTATGTAGAAAGAGAAAAAGAAAAGCAGGAACAGTCAATCAGGAACAATTTAAAAGACCTTGGAACAACAGCCGATGAAGAAAAAATAAAATCACTTGTTTACGATCGCGCCAAAGAAGAAACTTTTCAGGCGATGGAAGGGTTTATTTACAACCTGAATACAATGCACTCAAGGGCCGGAGCTCAGGTTCCGTTTTCCAGCATCAATTTCGGAACCGACACAACAGAAGCCGGCAGAATGATTACAGAATGTTTTTTACTTGCCTACGAAAAAGGCCTTGGAAGGGGAGAATCGCCTTTATTCCCGAATGTCTGTTTTAAAGTAAAGGAAAATGTCAACTTTGACGAAGGGGATCCGAATTACGATCTTTTTCAATTAAGCATGCATGTCGCCTGTAAGCGGCTGTTCCCGAATTTTTCATTTCAGGATTCAAGTTTTAACAAACCTTTCCGTGATGAAGAGGTCGCTTACATGGGCTGCAGAACGCGGGTCATCGCAAACTGCAACGGGCCTCAGGTGACAAACTCAAGAGGCAATCTCTCTTTTACTACCATTAACCTGCCGCGCCTTGGAATACGCTCCGGAAAGGACATTTCCCTGTTCTGGAAATACCTTGATGAAACGATGGAAGTCATTTTTGAGCAGCTTTTAACAAGGTACAATGTACAGAAAAATTTGAAGGTAAAGGATTTCCCGTTTTTAATGGGGCAAAAACTCTATCTTGACAGCGATGATTTATCTCCCAACGATACAATTGAAAAAGCAATCCGCCACGGAACGCTCAGCGTCGGTTTTATCGGTCTTGCCGAATGTCTTGTTTCACTGATGGGGAAACATCACGGCGAAAGCGCCGAAGCCCAGTCTTTCGGTATCGCCATTATCAGCCACATGCGGCGCAGATGCGAAGAAGCCGTAAAAAAATACAGCCTGAACTTTTCTCTTCTTGCCACTCCCGCGGAGCAGTTAAGCGGAAAATTCACAAAGCTTGACGTTGAACGGTACGGTATAATCAAAGGCGTTACGGATAAAAAATGGTACACAAACTCATTTCATGTGCCTGTGGAGTATCAAATAAGCGCGCTTAAAAAAATAGAAATAGAGGGCGTTTACCACAAGTACTGTAATGCCGGGCACATATCGTATATAGAACTGCAATCAGCGCCAGAAAGTAACATAAAAGCCTTTGAATCAATAATCAGAGCAATGGCGGAAGCCGACATGGGTTATGCCGCGGTTAACTTTCCGGTTGATGTCTGCTGCGACTGCGGACTTAACAGCGTGATTAATGAAGATATCTGCCCCAGATGCGGCGGAAGCAATATAAACCGGGTGCGCAGAATTACAGGATATTTATCAACTCTCGATCGTTTTAATGACAGTAAACTCGCGGAAATTCAAAACCGCCAGATACACCAGAATTTCAACGGATGATTTATGCGGTTGTCTGGCATTACCCCAGAAAGCATTGTAGACGGCCCCGGCCTGCGATACGTAATTTTTACTCAAGGCTGTCCGCACTGCTGTACTGCCTGCCATAATCCTGAAAGCTGGGATTTTAACGCAGGCAAAGAATTCTCAGTAAAAGAAATAATCCGCCTGATAAAAAAGCAAAAAAAACCAATACAGGGCATAACATTTTCGGGCGGAGAGCCTTTTACGCAGGCGGGCGAACTTGCGGTAATCGCGCAAGAAGCTCATCAAATCGGCTGGGATGTAGTAACTTACACAGGTTATACATACGAACAACTGCTTGAACTTGGAAAGAACGATAAAGACATAAATAATCTCTTTGCCGCAAGCGATATTTTAATAGACGGAAAATATATTGATAAATTAAAGACAATAAACCTGCCGTTCCGCGGTTCAATAAACCAGCGCATGATAAACATGGCAGAAACACTGAAAATCGGCAGCATTGTGCCATGGAAGGAAAAAAAATGATAATGACTTTACGCTGGTTCGGACCTGGGTATGATCCTGTAACGCTTGATAAGATTCGCCAGATACCCGGTATCAGCGGGGTTATTACATCGCTTTACGGCAAACAGCCAGGAGAAGAGTGGGAAAAGGAAGAGCTTCTTGCGATAAAAAAGCAGGTTGAAGATAACGGACTTGTAATTGCCGGTATTGAAAGCGTTAATGTTCACGATGCGATAAAGACAGGTAACGCTGAGCGTGATATGTATATTGAAAAATATATCGATACGCTGAAAACTGTTTCACAAGCCGGAATAAATCTTGTCTGCTACAATTTTATGGCAGTCTTTGACTGGACCCGCTCTGATTTGGCAAAAGTCCGCCCTGACGGCGCCGCTGTAATGTCCTATGATCATAAAGTCATCGGACAAATAAGCCCTGATAGCATGATCAATTCAATGTATGAAAAAGCAAATGATCATCTGCTTCCCGGATGGGAACCGCAGCGCATGGCAAAAATTAAAGAACTGTTTACAATGTATCAGAATATTGATGAAGAATCATTATTTGCAAACCTTGAATACTTCCTGAAAGCGATAATGCCTGCGTGCGAAAAATACGGAATAAAGATGGCGATGCATCCCGACGATCCGGGATGGTCGGTTTTCGGCCTGCCGCGCATAATGAAGAACAAGAATGATCTTTTACGGCTTGTAAACGCTGTTGATAATCCTTATAACGGCGTAACGCTTTGCTCCGGAAGTCTTGGCACAAACCCTGATAATGATATCCCCGGTATAATCCGCTGTTTAAAGAGCCGTATCCATTTCGCGCATATCAGAAATGTAAGACATAACGGCCCCGGTGATTTTGAAGAATCCGCGCATCTTTCTTCTGACGGTTCTCTTGACATGTACGCGATTATGAAAGCGTTATACGACATTGGTTTTGACGGTCCGCTACGCCCCGATCACGGAAGAAGCATCTGGGGCGAGGTTTCCGTGCCCGGATACGGTCTTTACGACAGAGCGATAGGTTTAAGTTATCTCAGCGGTTTATTGGAAGCGATAGGCAAAAATAATAAATGCAACTGAATATAGTTGCTATTTTTTATCTTTTAATATATATTAATAAGAGACAGTAAATTGAGCAAAAAAGATAAACTTGCCCGAAGATTTCTATCCCGGCCTGCGGATTTTACATTTAATGAATTGGTTACTTTATTAGGATCAATAGGATATTTTATGGAAACAATAGGGAAAACGAGCGGTTCCCGTGTGGTTTTTTCAAACAAAAACGGCGATTATATCCGATTGCATAAGCCGCATCCGCGAAATATTTTAAAGTTGTATCAGATAGATGATCTAATCCAGAATTTAAAGGAAAAGGGTTTGTTATGAAAAATAAAAATCAAGGCAGCTATTTAAATTATAAAAATTATACAGGATGCGTATGTTTCTCCGAAGAGGACGCGGTGTTTTACGGCAAAGTAATTGGGATAAAAGCTCTTATATCATTTGAAGGAGAAAGCGTTCGCGCTATTACCAATGATTTTCACAATGCGGTAGATGAATATTTGGAATATTGCGCAGCTAAAGAGAAAGAGCCTGAAAAGCCATTTAAAGGTTCTTTTAATGTCCGTATTAATACCGATCTCCACCGTAAACTTGCTATGACCGCGTCCGCCCGCGGCGTTTCATTAAATACATTCGTTGAGAACGCAATATTACAAGCGGTAAGTGTGTAATAATCCTTGACGAAAATCAAAAAACCTTATAAATTTTCTATTGTATATTTCAAAGGAAGTGAGGTGTAATTCCTCCGCTATCCCGTAACTGTAACAGGGAAGATTCTGCCAAAAACGGTCACTATCCATACTGGATGGGAAGGCCGGCAGAAAAATTGCCCTCAAGCCAGGAGACTTTGGTATACGCGCTTTCTTGTGAAGGCGAATATTTTTTCAAGGTTCGTGGAAAAGCCTGTGAAAAACCGAGTTTACCTGTCCCCTGTAACCGGTCTTTTTCCCTTTTCTCCGAAAGGAGTGTTTTATGAATTTTTATCTCACAGAGTTATGCGCAAGATTTTCAAAACGCGCGGTTTACCTGACAGTTATTGTGTTGTTGACAGGTTTTTTATTTTTAGGCTGCGGTGATCCAAATACCAGTATTAACCTAAATGGCACATGGTCATCTGATTTTGATAGTTACAAAATTGATACATCCGCTAAAAAAATTGAATATGTTGGCAACTATAAAGCAGACATCGTTAATTCACCAGATTATGAAGTGAATAACGGAATACTAATTGTTAAATTCACATGGTACTGGGAAATAATTTATGATGAAGGCTGGAATGTTGTGTCAGAAGAAGAAACAACCGCTTACAATGAAAAATTCGGAGCTGTTTATTGGAAAGACTTAGCGACTAACTCAGTAAAAATGGGTGATGCTTATGACACAACTACATGGGAACATGCCATGTATGATACTCTCGAAGAAGCGCAGATGAATTTCACTATAGACAAAACTGGTGATTACATTGGTATGTGGGGTTCCTATACTAAATGAAATTTCTTCGGCTGCTCCTTTTTATTTCATTCCCGCTTTTTTCACAGGATACATTTTACGAAGATGAATTTATCTATTTCTTTGAAGGCGATGACATCACTGTTGTTGGAACAATTCCTGTAACTCAGCAGATAACGGTTGTAGAAAAGGAGCAGATAGTACAAAGCGGCGCGTCTGACATTGTTAATCTTTTACATGAGACTCTTGGATTGAACATTGTCAGATACGGCGCTTATGGAAACCGGTCGGGTATTAATCTTAGAGGGTTTGATTCAAAACGTATCGTGTTTTTAATTAACGGAGTTCAGGTTAACTCTTCAATGGACGGCAGATTTGATATCAGTCAGATTGATATTAACTCGATTGAGCGTATTGAAGTAATTTACGGAGGCTCCGACTCAAAATATAATGTAACAGGCGCATTTGGCGGAATTGTCAATATCATCACTGTAAGAAAACAGGAAGAGAGGCTGCGGTTTACCGCTTCTGTTTCCAATACTTCTTCCATGCCGGGAGAATACAGGGGACGGGACGGTTTGACACATAACGCCCGTTTGGAAGATCTTTTTGATACGCAGAATTATTCACTGTCAGCATCATACGGCGGCGGTTTGTTTTCCATGACCGCTAACATCTACGCCAACCGCGCTGAAAATCATTATCTTTTTACTGATCATTATAATTATACACGCCGAAAAGACAATAACGAGGTTTGGGACGCAGGAGCTTCCGTTTCTTTTGTGCGGGAGCTTCCTGATTTAATAAAACTTATTTTTTCATCAAGTCTTTATTACGGTGATAAAAACTTTCCCTTATCAGGCTTCTCAAGTTATACCGGTAACCAGATGGATTTTTCTTCTCTTAATAATTTTATGCTTGATATGCCCCGTGCTTTTCATGATGATTTTTCTACAAAGCTTTCCCTTTCGTATCAGTTTAACATACTTGAATATACTTCTCCATCCATGGAAGTATCTCTTCATAATCAGCATGATTTTGCCGCGGTAAACCGCTGGAACTGGTATTCTGATAAATTCACGGCAGGAAGCGGCATAGATTTCAGGTACATAAACCTTGATTCAACCGAAATTGGAAACAGAAAAAGACATGACGGCGGCTTTTATTTAACCTTTGAGCTAAAACCGGTAAAATCACTTCTGATAATTCCGTCATCAAAGATAATATTCACAAGCGAAGGTTCCTCCAACATTGCATTAATACCAAAGCTAGGTATACTCTGGAATGTTACAGATAATATCGCGTTAAGAAATAATTATTTCCGTAATTTTAAATTTCCGGATTTTGAAGAACTTTACTGGAGCGGAACAGGAAACCCCGATCTGCGCAGCGAAGACGGATGGGGAGCGGATATCGGAGTTTCATGGCACATAACAGAGATGTTTAAGCTTGAGGGCGTCTTTTTTACCCAATGGATAAAGGATTCCATTCACTGGTTCTCTCAAAGCGGCGGGGTTTGGCGACCTGAAAATGTGGGAGAGGCTTTTCTTTTTGGATTTGACAGTAATATTTATTATGAACATCCTGTTTTATCAGGTATTCTGAAAAAAATATCAGCATCCATTTCATATAAATATTTAACATCATTTCTTTTAAGTTACGGCTATACCTTTAATTCCGGGAAAAGGATTCCTTACAATCCGAAACATACATTCAGCGGCACAATGGAATTCTTCTGGGACAGCGGTTCTATTTCGATCAGCGGACATTATGAAAGCCTTCGTTATCATGATACAGCAAATCTTACGGAATTAAAGCCGTACTTCCTTTTAAATGCCGGAATAAATCAGAAAATCGGAAAATATATAATTATTTCAGGCACAGTACGGAATATATTGAATACTTCCTATGAATCTTTTTACGATTACCCAATGCCCGGAGTTACCATGACATTGGGATTTCGCGCCAATATAAATACAAACAGAATAAAAGGAGAATAAAAATGCGCATAACAAAATTATTGCTGGCTTTGCTTATAGCCATGTTTTTTATAACAAGCTGCGGTAAAAAGGACGATACCAGAGAGATAATTGACCGTTCGGGAAGAGCGGTTATTATTAAGGGAAACTCATTTAACAGAATTATTTCAACAGCGCCGTCGAATACAGAGATAATCGCAGACCTTGGGCAGGCCCACAGGCTTATCGCCATAGACGTACATTCGGCAAATATTTCCGCTCTTCCTCCAGGTCTTACTTTACTGGATTTTTTCTACCCTGATGCCGAAGTGATTGTAACACTGGAGCCGGATTTGATTATCGCAAGCGGCCATAATCCTACAGGAACGGGCGAAGATCCTTTTAAACTGCTTACGGATATGGGAATCTCTGTCGTATATATTTCCATGAGCAAAAGCGTTGAGGAAATCTACAATGATATAACTTTTGTAGCGGATCTTTTGCAGGTAAAAAAGGAAGGAGAAGACCTTATCGCTTCAACAAGGACACAGGTCTCACAGATTGCAGATAACATATCAAGGCTTACATCGCATTATGAAAAAAGGCCGTCGGTATATTTTGAACTTTCCGCACCACCTTACATGATGGCCTTCGGTAAAGACAGTTACATTGATGATATGATTACAATTATCGGAGCGCGAAATATTTTCGCAGACGAAGACTGGCTTGTTATGCCGAGCGCTGAGGCAGTTATTGAAAGAAATCCCGATATTATACTTACAAATGTGAATTATATTGAAAACCCTGTCGCAGAGATAAAAGACAGACTGGGGTTTAACCATATAAACGCGGTAATAAACAACCGCATTTACGAAATTGACAATGATTCATCATCAAGGCCCTCAGCGCGCGTTTTACTTGCCTTGCGTCAGATGGCTGAAGCTGTATATCCTGAACTTGGCACGCAGTAGACAAGGGTTAAACAATGAGAAAAATTATTATTGGTGCAATCATTTCAATATTTATCATAATCATCAGCGCATCGCTTGGAAGCACCAATATAAGTTTTATTAACACTATACAGATAACGTTTCATAAAGTTTTTCAAGCGCCGCTTTCAGAAAATGTGGACTCAAGATATATTTCGATAGTGTGGCTCCTCCGCCTGCCGCGCGTTTTACTTGCTTTTCTTGTCGGGGGCTCTCTTGCCATGAGCGGCGCGGTTTGTCAGTCAATTCTCCGCAATCCTCTTGCCTCTCCATATATTCTGGGTGTTTCCTCAGGCGCGTCATTGGGAGCTGGAATAATAATTGTTACAGGAATTACAATACCTTTTCTGGGAAACTTCTCTCTTCCTTTAACGGGATTTGTCTTCGGCCTTCTTACTGTCTTTTTTGTAGCGTCTTTTTCTTCGCGCATTGATAAATCAATGTCAAATAACACAATAATCCTGTGCGGAATGGTATTATCGCTTTTTTTAAACGCAGTACTTACAACATTAAGCGCTGTTTTCTCTGATGACCTCCGCCGGATTGCCCTATGGCAAATGGGCAGTTTCGCTCTGCGCGGCTGGACGTATGTCGCTCTTTTGCTGCCATTTTTAATAATTGGAACCTCAGGTATCTTCCTGTACACAAAAGAAATGGATTTACTTAGTTTCGGCGATGATCAGGCAAAATCCGCAGGGGTGGAAACAGGCGCTCTGCGTAAAAAACTTCTCGCTCTATGCGCCGTACTTACAGGAGCTGCTGTCGCTCTGAGCGGCGTTATCGGCTTTGTGGACTTAATTGCACCTCACGCGGCGCGTAGGATTGCAGGTTCCCGCCACAGGCATCTAATACCCATGTCGTTTATAATAGGCGGCACGTTGATGGTGATAACAGATCTTGTTGCAAGAACTGTCATCTCTCCTTCAGAACTGCCTGTCGGAGCAATTACAGCGTTAATCGGCGCGCCTTTTTTTGCATGGATTTATTTCAAGAGAAAGAAGAGTTAACAGCAGAGGATTAAGGAATGTTAAAAGTTAAAAATGTATTCGCAGGTTACAATGGTTATTACGTTATCTGCGATATTAACTTCAGCGCTGAAAAAGGAGAGAGTCTCTGTGTTCTGGGGCCGAATGGCTGCGGGAAAAGCACCTTGCTTAAATCAATAGCGCGCATTATTGACTGCCGCGGGATTATTTCCATGAATAACGAAGATTTATCTTCTATTACGCGAAAAGCTCATGCAAAAAAAATCGCGCTATTAAATCAGAGCGCGCAGGTTTATTTTCCATACACGGTTTATGAAACTGTTTCCATGGGGCGCTATGCATACTCGCATGGTTTATTTAAAAATCCTGACGCCGAAGATATTGGCATTATTGAAGACATTATTAAAAACCTGGATATATGGGATATAAGGGAACGCATGATCGATGAGCTTTCAGGAGGCACATTACAGAGGGTCTTTCTTGCAAGAACTCTTGCGCAGACTCCGGATTTAATTTTACTTGATGAGCCGGCGAATCATCTTGATCTTAAGCATCAGATTGAGCTTTTAAACTTTTTAAAAACATGGGTAAGTGAAAATGAGAAAATCCTGATTAGTGTATTTCACGATTTAAATCTGGCGTGGCAATTCGGCGATACAGCGCTTGTTATGAAAGACGGTAAAGTCTCCGCGCAAGGAAATATCGATGATATCCTGAAAAGCGATATTATTAATGATGTTTATGGTATTAATATACGAAAATTTATGAAGGATTCGTTTGAGAAGTGGAAATAGATCATTTCGCAGCTTTACATTCTGCGTAATATTAATCAGTGTCTGTCCATAAAATAACCGACTTTGTACAGACCCTAATTACAATCTTTCAGAAGCAGTCCCAACAACCAGTGCTGATGTGGTATCCAATGCCCTTAAACGCAATCGGCGAAGATTACCTTCACCGTCAACCCTGCCGGTTATTACAATGCTTGCTCCGGCTATATGCCCTATTCTTGCGGCCGTATTGTCATCAACCTCAAAGGTTGTGCCAAATTGCTGCTCTACCCGTATTCTGTCCAATTCGGATCGGTCGACCATGACAAAACCCCGTCTGCGTAAAATATGTTCAAGCTCACCGGCGATAAAGTCTGTTTGGCTTCTGTCTTCGGCTGTTATATATACTATTGCGATCCGTGATCTGGCGGTAAAATTTTCAGAGACTTCTTCTGCTGCTCTCGCCAATGCTTCTTCAACTCCGGTTATATTTGCAGTATCAGTACCGCTTCTGTTATAAGTTCCATTGGACTGCCCGTTATGCCAACTTACAAGAGATAGAGTATTATTATCAGTAAATGTATAATTTGCCCTGTTGGTATTAACAAAATCAGTAGAACGAATCATTATTTGATAATCAGATAACTTATATTGAATAGAGGTTGTTTCATATACTTTATTGTCACTATAGTAAGTATAAAAGCCGGTTCCGTCATTTCTAAATTCAAATACGTCATATATACCGCTGTTAACAGTATCTTCAGTCCATGTTCCTGTAAATTTACTGCGATAAGCCTGATTATCCTGAAACAAACTAAAATCAAGTTTTGGAGCAGAGGAAGCAGCAGGAACAAGAGAAGTACAGGAAACAAATAAGCCCGCTATTAACGCCAAAACCGCTTCTGAAACAAGTTTTTTCACAAAGCCTTCCATAATGGCTTATATTAATCATTTATTATTTTTTAATCAATAATTCAAAGCTCTTGCAAAACTTTCAAACTGAAGATTTGCGTTTTACAAGAGCTTCCTTTGTTCATGACACTTAAGTTTCAGGGTATTTTCTTGCGCTGTTCAATTACAGTCTGATACAAAGTCCCTGCCTTGTACAACCTATCACTATAGTCCATAATGATACTACACTATAGTCCATAGTGATACTACACTATAGTCTATAGTTTAAAGTCACTATAGGCTAAAGTGAAATATCACTACAGTCTATAGTGATTATTCACTTTAGTCTGTAGTGATAGCATACTATAGGCTACAGGATGAACATATACTAAGGCAGAAAGAGAGACCTGTAAGCATTGAAATTACCTGCGATTTCAATCAAAGCTGAGGGTTTACACATTCTCAAACATGATATCCTCTCATTTTTTGGAATAAAGTTCTGCATTTTCCTTCCGGTTATTGAAAGAATGTAATTTTTCTTTACAAATACATTTTTACAGGTATAATGTGTGTTATTGAGGATTTTTCTCAAAAAATTAATGAAAAGGAGTTTATTATGAATGATTTATATACATCAATCGTTAGACTGGATTTTCAGTACGCCCATCGGTTTATGAACTGGCCAAGGGAAGCCAAACATCTTCACGGGCATTCAGGTCTTTTAGAAATTGAACTGGAAGACAAAGTGGACCCTGTTACCGGTTATGCGCACGCCTGTAAGGAAGGTTTTAAAAAAGCATGGGAAGTTGTTGATCACTTCCACCATGCGACATTATTTCAGGAAGGAGACCCGCTTCTTGAGGCTGTTCTTGCCGTGTACAAGAAGGAAGGGATAAATAATGACCCTGAGAATTGTGTTCCTCTTAAAAAGATAGACAATCCTCTTGCATGGTCATACCCTGAATACAGAATAATTGTTACAAAAAAAGTTTCAACCTGTGAGAATCTTTGCGAACTTTTTCATGCGCTTCTTAAGGACAGAATGCCTATTAAAAAGATTACTATGCGTTCGTCCAGCATAAATGCAGCAAGCAAAGTTTTTAAATAAAGCAATCTCTAAGAGCACTTGACAAAATTTTAGAAATCGTATACAGTTATCTGAGAAACAGCAAAGGCGCTGTGTCTGTCCGTTAATAAAAGTTAATGGCTGGGCACAGCGCCTTATTTTTTTTGGAGGTCAGATATGAAAGACATTACAAATTTATTCGGAAGCATGGTTTTTAATGACGCGGTTATGCAGGCGCGTCTGCCAAAGGATATTTACAAATCCATGAAAAAGACGATATTACAGGGTACGCATCTGGAACATGATATCGCCAATGCGGTAGCAAACGCCATGAAGGAATGGGCTGTTGAAAAAGGAGCGACCCATTTTACGCATTGGTTCCAGCCGATGACAGGCACTACCGCGGAAAAACATGACAGTTTTATTTCACCGGAAGGAAACGGTAAGGTAATTCTGGAGTTTTCCGGCAAAGAGCTTGTTCGGGGAGAACCAGACGCGTCAAGTTTTCCGTCAGGAGGGCTTCGCGCCACTTTTGAAGCGAGAGGCTATACTGTTTGGGATACAACTTCCTATGCGTTCATTAAAGACGGAACTCTTTGTATTCCCACCGCTTTCTGTTCGTACTCAGGAGAAGCGCTCGATAAAAAGACACCGCTCCTTCGTTCCATGGAAGCGATTGACAGGCAGGCTCTGCGTATTCTTAAGCTGTTCGGCAACACGGCAGCCAAACGCGTTATTACAACAGTAGGCCCTGAGCAGGAGTACTTTCTTATAGACAAGGATATGTTTCTCGCGCGCCCGGATTTAATTTACACAGGCAGAACATTGTTCGGAGCGCGTCCGCCGAAAGGACAGGAACTTGAAGATCATTATTTCGGCTGCATTAAACCCAGAGTCTCCGCGTTCATGAAGGAACTTGATGAAGAACTCTGGAAGCTCGGAGTTTATGCAAAGACTAAACATAATGAAGTCGCGCCCTCTCAGCACGAACTGGCTCCGATTTTTACAACCACAAATATAGCGACAGATCATAATCAAATTGTTATGGAGTTTATGAAAACCATCGCGGACAAGCACGGCATGGCATGCTTGCTGCATGAGAAACCGTTTGCCGGTGTTAACGGAAGCGGAAAACACAACAACTGGTCAATCGGGACAGACACAGGCATTAACCTTCTTGAACCCGGCGATACTCCGCAGGATAACGCGCAGTTCCTGTTGTTCCTGGTCGCTGTTATAAAAGCTATTGATGAGTATCAGGATTTGATGCGCCTGTCCGCTGCAAGCGCGGCAAACGATCACCGCCTCGGCGCGAATGAAGCGCCTCCTGCGATTGTCTCAATGTTTATCGGTGACGAATTAAAAGGAATCCTTGACGCGATTGAATCCGGAACAAGTTATAAAGGAAAAGAAAAACATCAGATGGAGATCGGCGTAACTGTACTGCCGGATTTCCCGAAAGATTCTACGGATCGCAACCGTACGTCTCCTTTCGCGTTTACCGGCAACAAGTTTGAATTCCGTATGCTCGGTTCAGCTTTCTCAATCGCAGGGCCGAACATTGTGCTTAATACAATTGTCGCCGAATCATTGAATCAGTTTGCGGACATTCTGGAAAAGTCAAAAGATTTTAAGAGTGACATCGCTTCAATTGTAAAAAAGACATACAGCGAACACAAAAGGATCATTTTTAACGGAAACAACTACTCCGAGGAGTGGGTAATGGAAGCGCAGAAGCGCGGCTTATCAAACTTAAAGACAACAGTTGACTCTTTACCCAAGTATCTGGAGAAGAAAAACATAGATCTACTTACAAAGCATCATGTTTTTTCAGAGGGAGAGATTCACTCACGTTATGAAATACTAATGGAAGCTTACTGTAAGACTCTTCATATCGAAGCTCTTACAATGGTAGACATGGTAAAAGGCGAAATAATTCCGGCGTGCATGGATTATCAGCGGGAGCTTGTGGATCTTTTAAGGCAGAAGAAAACATATTCAGGCAATTTGGATTGTACTGTCGAAGAGCATTTTTTAAACAACATTGCCAAACTGTCGGCATGCGTTCTAAAAAAACTTACTGCTTTGGAAAACGCGATTCTGGAATCATCGCAGGATCGTGAAATATTGGCGCAGGCTGCTTTCTTCCGCGACAGTATTTTTACGGCAATGAGCGAACTTCGCCTTATTGTAGATGAACTTGAAACGCTGGTTGCAAAGAAGCACTGGCCCATCCCGACCTACGCGGAGCTGCTTTACAGCGTTATTTAAAAATTACTGATTAATAATTTCTGATTATTTAAGCGGCGTTGCCGTTTCACACAAAGGCGTGTGTTTTCTTTTGGAAGAAGACACACGCTGTTTTTTTTGGAGGGAAAGTATTATGGACTTTCAAATTTGGTTTTTGGTAGGCGTTATTCTGGTGTTCTTTATGAACGCGGGTTTCGCCATGGTGGAAGCGGGATTTACCCGCGCCAAGAATGCCGGCAATATCATCATGAAAAATCTGATGGATTTCGGTCTTGGGTCAATCAGTTTTTTACTGCTTGGTTACTGTCTTCTTGCTGCGGAAGATTATGTTTTCGGATTAATCGGAATTCCGAATCTTGGTGTTTTTACTGATTATCAGAATTTTGATTACTCCGATTTTATTTTTAATCTTGTCTTCTGCGCTACAGCGGCGACAATTGTATCCGGCGCAATGGCCGAGCGTACCAAGTTCAGCGCTTATTGTATTTACAGTATCGTAATCAGCGCGGTTATTTATCCAATAGAAGCCGGATGGGTATGGAACGCAAACGGCTGGCTTGCCAAGCTGGGTTTTCTTGACTTTGCGGGTTCCGCCGCGATTCACATGGTAGGCGGTATCTCAGGGTTTCTTGGAGCGGCATTCCTCGGCCCGCGCATCGGCAAATATACAAAAGACGGAAAAGCGCGCGCGATTCCAGGCCACAGTTTAACGCTCGGCGCTCTTGGCGTTTTTATTCTTTGGTTTGGATGGTATGGCTTTAACGGCGCTGCTGCCGGCAGCATTTTGGAATTAGGTTCGATCTTTGTTACAACAACTTTAGCAGCCACATCCGCCGCGGTCGCGACAATGCTCTTTACGTGGATTAGAAACGGAAAGCCTGATGTTTCAATGTCGCTTAACGGCGCGTTGGCGGGATTGGTCGGAATTACCGCAGGCTGCGCGTTCGTCGATGTAACCGGAGCTCTGGTTATTGGTCTTATCGCGGGAGTTCTTGTTGTTCTCGCGGTCGAATTTATCGACTTAAAACTGAAAGTAGACGATCCTGTAGGAGCAGTTGCGGTGCACGGAGTCTGCGGTATCTGGGGAGCATTGGCAGTAGGATTGTTTGCTATTGAAGGCGGTTTATTTTACGGCGGCGGAGCTGCGCTGCTGGGAGTCCAATCGTTAGGTGTTGTAACAATTGCAGCGTGGACATTCGCCACAGTCGGACTGACATTCTATATCATTAAGAAAGTTAATGGGCTTCGTGTAGCAAAACAGGAAGAGATTACCGGTCTGGATATAACAGAACACGGACTTGCAAGCAGTTATGCGGATTTCATTATTGCCGGCGCTTCTGACATATCTGCCGCTGAAGTTGTTCCTGAAGATGTCGCAGTACCTGTTGTAAACAATTCAAAGCCAGGAGCAAAAATGACAAAGATTGTCATTATTACAAAACGCAATAAGTTCGACGGTCTGAAATCTGCTTTCGATAAAATCGGCATTACCGGCATGACTGTAACCCAGGTGCTTGGGTGCGGTATGCAAAGGGGTGGAAGAGAATACTACCGCGGTGTTCCGCTTGAATCAACGCTTCTGCCGAAGGTAAAAATTGAAGTTATTATTTGCAAAGTACCGGTTAAGCTGTGCGTTGATACAATCAAGAAGGCGCTCTATACCGGTAATATCGGTGATGGCAAGATATTTATCTATGATGTAGAGAATGTCATCAAGGTACGCACGGGGGAAGAAGGCTACGACGCGCTTCAGGACGAAGCGTAGGAGAAGAAAATAAAAACCGCAGAGTAACACAGAGTAACTCTGTGTTACTCGCGGCTGATTTTTATTTTTTAAAGGGGAAAACCGGTAAACTATATGAATTTTCAAATTTGGTTTCTGATAGGCGTTGCTCTGGTATTCTTCATGCAGTGCGGCTTTGCAATGCTGGAAGTAGGATTTATCAGGGCAAAAAACGCTGCGAATATTATCATGAAAAACCTGATGGATCTTGTTTTCGGCGCTATCAGTTTTTTATTATTAGGTTATTGTCTGCTGACTGCCGAAGATTATTTATTCGGAATTGTGGGAGTTCCTAATTCCGGTATTTTTACAAATTATGCGGATTTTAATTATTCCAATTTTATTTTTAACCTTGTGTTTTGCGCGACAGCGGCGACTATTGTATCCGGCGCGATGGCCGAGCGTACAAAATTCAGCGCGTATTGTATTTACAGTATCGTAATCAGCGCGGTTATTTATCCAATCGAGGCCGGATGGGTATGGAACGCAAACGGCTGGCTTTATCAGCTTGGTTTTATTGACTTTGCCGGCTCAGGAGCAATCCACATGGCGGGCGGTATATGCGCGCTTGTAGGCGCGGCATTTGTCGGTCCGCGAGTTGGCAAGTACGGCAGGGACAGTAAAGTGAACGCCATTCCCGGCCATAATATAACGATTAGCGCGCTCGGCGTGTTTATCCTTTGGTTTGGCTGGTATGGCTTTAACGGAGCCGCGGCAGGCAATATTGGCGAACTTGGTTCAATCTTTGTAACTACTACAATCTCGGCGTGCGCGGCTTCTGTTACTGCAATGATTTTCTCTAAATTAAAAAACGGCAAGCCGGATGTATCCATGACGCTTAACGGAGTTCTGGCAGGGCTTGTCGGCATAACGGCAGGCTGCGCTAATGTCGATGCAGCGGGCGCGTTCGCCATTGGTTTAATTGCAGGCATTATTACAGTTCCTGCAATCGAGTTTATAGATACAAAATTGCGCATAGACGATCCCGTCGGCGCGGTTGCGGTTCATGGCGTCTGCGGTTTATGGGGAACGATAGCTGTCGGGTTGTTTGCTGTTCCGGCGGAAGGGCTGGAAGGCGGTTTATTTTACAGCGGCAGCATTGGTATGCTGAAAGTTCAGGTTTTGGGAGTTTTGGCAATCGCTGTCTGGATATTTATAACAATAGGTATAACATTTTTTCTTTTAAAAAAAATTAATGGTTTGCGCGCGTCTGTTTCCAGAAATGAGGAACTTGCCGGGCTTGATGCCACTGAGCTTGGTACCAGCAGTTATGCGGATTTTATAACGGTAAAGCCGGAATCTTTTTCTGCCGCTGCAGCGCAGACGAATTCCATAAAAAATGTTCCGCAAAAGCAGCGGATGAAGATAACCAAGGTTACTATTGTTATAAGGCAAAGCAGGCTTGAAGATTTAAAAACAGCCTTGAATAAAATAGGCGTTTCCAGCATGACTGTAACTGATGTTTTTGGCTGCGATATGAATGCAGGCAGCAAAGATTTTTATCGCGGAGTATCAATAGAATCCGGTCTTTTGCCGAGGATAAAGATCGACGTTGTTATATCCGGCATTCCGCTTGCAGTTTTTATAAATACGGTAAAAAAGGTTCTCTATACCGGAATCATAGGTGACGGAAAGATTTTTGTTTATGATGTAGAAAATGCAGTAAAAGTACGTACCGGTGAGGAAGGTTACGATGCGCTACAGGATAAAATCTGATATATAAGAGGTTCGTTAATGGCAATAGATAAAAAACCAGGCATGCCGGTATGCAGCAAGCCGAAGGCTTGCAGTACAGGGCTTTCCGGCCTTGATCAGGTTATTGACATGCTGCGCCTTGGCGATAATGTTGTCTGGCAGGTGAACTCAATTGAGGATTACCTGAAAGTTGTACGCCCTTACATTGAACAGTCAAAAAAAGACGGACGCCGTCTTGTTTATTTCCGGTTCGGAAATCACGAACCCATAATGAACGACAATGAACCTTCTGTAGTTTATAAACTTGACGCGTCTGTCGGATTTGAAGGTTTTGCAACCAATGTGCATGAACTAATCGAAAAGGAAGGGCTTAAAGCCTTTTATGTTTTTGACTGCTTAAGCGACCTTTTGGAATTCTGGTATTCAGATCTGATGATCGGAAACTTCTTCCGCGTAACATGTCCCTTTCTTTATATACTTGACACTGTCGCGTATTTCGCGCTGATAAGGGGAGTTCATACTCATTCTACAATCGCGCGCATCAGGGAGACAACACAGCTCCTGCTTGACCTTTATAATATTGACGAGAAACTCTATATCCATCCGCTTAAGGTATGGGAAAGGTATTCGCCTACAATGTTTTTTCCTCATCTTATTGAACCTGATAATGCTGTTCCGATTACTTCAAGCGCGGACGCGGCATCATTATTTTCAGGCATCGGACAGAAAATAAAAGCCCGCGATTATTGGGAAATAATTCTTGAAAAGGCGCAGACGGCCCTTGATGATGATGAGGAAAATCAATCGGCGATGAAGAAACTTCTTATCAGTCTTATGATAGGAAGGGAACCGCGAATAACAGAGCTTGCGGATTCTTACTTTTCACTGCGCGATATTCTTGATATCGCTTCGCGTGAAATCGGAACAGGCTTTATCGGCGGAAAAAGCGTCGGCATGCTCCTTGGCAGAAGGGTTATTGAGAAAGACATGCCGACAATTGATAACGGAGAGGAGCAGGTTTACGCCGCTCTCCATAATTTCTGGGAGCCGCATGATTCATGGTATCTTGGTTCCGATATTTTTTATACTTACATTGTACAAAACGACTGGTGGGAGCTGCGCTGCAAACAGAAAACTCCGGAAGGTTATTTCGAGCTCGCAGGCGAATTAAAAGAAAAACTCTTAAAATGGAAATTCCCCGATGTTATCCGCGAACAGTTTTATGAGATGATGGAATATTACGGATGGTCTCCTATTATTGTAAGGTCGAGTTCTCTTCTGGAAGATAACTTCGGGAACGCGTTCGCCGGAAAATATGAAAGCGTTTTCTGCGCGAACCAGGGAACGCCTGAAGAACGCTTTGAGGCGTTTGAACAGGCGGTGCGTACTGTTTACGCAAGCGCAATGAGCGAAGACGCCCTTGTCTACAGGCAGGCAAGGGGGCTCGCGAACAAAGATGAACAAATGGCAATTCTTGTACAGCGTGTGTCAGGAGACCATTACGGCGAGTTATTTTTTCCTCATATCGCGGGAGTGGGACATTCTTCGAACCTTTATGTATGGAATAAAGATATGGACCAAAAGGCCGGAATGCTCAGGCTTGTCTTTGGACTTGGAACCCGCGCTGTAGACCGCGTATCCGGGGATTACGCCCGCCTTGTTCCACTCGATCAGCCGGAAAAAGGGCCGCCTGTTCATTACGGCGATGAACGAAAATTCTCACAGCACAACGCAGATGTTCTTAACTTAAGGGAAAACCGCATGACAGAGACGCAGGCGGATGCTCTTTATAATCAGGATCTAAAAACAGATAAAGATATTTTTTTCAGCGTTGATACCGCCATGCTTTCCCGTTTACAGGAGATTGGCCACAGCGTTAAAACAACGCCTGTAATACTGGATTTTAAAAAACTGCTGACAGAAACCCAGTTTCCGGCTTTCGCGAGAAAAATAATGTCTTCGATAGAAGCGGCGTACAATTACCCTGTTGATATCGAATTCACCGCGAATTTTAACAACGAAGGAAATTTTAAGTTTAACCTGCTCCAGTGCCGTCCATTACAAACAAAAAGATCGGGAGAAACGTCCGCGGATATCAGTATTCCAAAACCGGATAAAAAGAAAATATTCTTTTACTCTTCAGGAAATTTTATGGGCGGCAATGTCCGGCTGTTACTGGAACATGTAATTTATGTAAAAGCGCAGGAGTATCTCGCTTTGGCGGAGCGGGACAAATATCAGGCCGCGCGCATTGTAGGTATGCTGAATCAAAAGCTGAAAGGAAGCAGCATCATGTTGATAGGACCAGGAAGGTGGGGTACAACAACCCCTTCTCTCGGCGTGCCTGTTCATTTCAGCGAACTTTGCAGCACGGCGGTTTTATGTGAAGTCTCATACAGACAGGGCGATTTAATGCCAGAATTGTCTTTCGGCAGCCACTTTTTTCAGGACATAGTGGAAGCGAATATTTTTTATGCAGCGATTTTCGACGGCGAGCAGGGTGTTGTCTTTAATCCCGATATAATTCTTGATAACGTAAACATGCTGGAAGAGCTTCTTCCATCAGAGAAAAACCATCTGTCTGTTATACATGTGTCAAAGGTAAAGGGACTTACACTGTACTCAGATATCACAAGTCAGGAGGTTCTGTGCGCACTGAAGGATTAACAGCGTTCTACCGGCTTGTACAAGAGGCTTTTTACGAAACTAACTGGGTTTTGCGGGCGGATCAAGTTTCTCTTTAAAAAATTCAGCAATAATGTCCCACATTGGCTTTTGAAAAAATTGAGCGTCCGCGTGTTCTGCGCCTTCCAATGTAATAAAACGTGCGTCAATATTGTTTTTTACAAGAGCGTCGTAGAACATCCGGCCCTGTTTTATCGGTACTGTCGTATCTTCATCGCCGTGAAGAACTAGAAATGGAGGAGCTTTTAAAGTAATGTGGTTTATCGGATTTATATAACTTGTATATTCTTTATCATTTATATCGCCTGCGAAAAACGGAATTTTAAATGAATTTTCTTTTGACATTTGCGCAAGGTCGCATGGCATATACCAGGGACATGCCGCCTGCACTGCGCTTGAATAATTCAAATACTCTCCGTCTTCAAGTTCGCTTGTGCGGGTAAGCGCGATCATCGCTGTCAGGTATCCGCCTGCAGATTCGCCCGATACGCCGAATTTTTCCGTGTCAATGGAATAGCGCTTTGCGTGAGCGCGAAGATAGCGAATTGCCGCTTTAATGTCGACTAACGCTCCCGGAAACGGAGCTTCATGGCCAAGGCGGTAATCGACGCTTGCTGTAACAAAGCCTCTTCGCGCAAGATCCGCAAGATAGGGAATATGCGCGCCTTTATTCATCTGCGTCCACGCGCCGCCGCAAATCCAGATAATGCAAGGATATTGCTTTTCTTCAGTTTGGGGGTAAATGATATCCATTCGTAAATCGCGCGTTACGTGCCCAAACCATGCGTCCGCCTGAGCGTATGTTACATCTTCATCAAGGTAGTAAACAGGAGCTTTTACTTCAAGCTTTATTTTTTCATCTTTTAATGTTTTTCCCATGTTTTTCCTCCTTCTTCATGGAAATTCATTATTTTTGATTTATAATAATTTTTCCAGTTCTTCCACCAGATTTCCAAAAGTGTCACAAGCCGCGTTTATAGGTTCAGGAGAGTTCATGTCTACTCCAGCAGCTTTCAGCGAATCGATCGGGAAGCGTGAACCGCCTGATTTTAAGAAGGTGAAATAGTCATCCCTTTCTTTTGCGCCTCCTGAAAGAACGCGCTGTGCCAGCGCGAGAGCCGCTGAAACGCCTGTAGAATATTTATAAACATAGAATGAGCGGTAAAAATGCGGAATGCGAAGCCCTTCAAGATCGCTTGTTTCCTCAAAAATCATTTCCGGCCCGAAATATTTTTCCAGCAGCCTGCGGTATTCCGCGCGAAGAATGTCTACTGTAAGAGGCGTTCCGCCTTCTTCAAGTTCATGGGTTATCTTCTCATATTCAGCGAACATTGTCTGACGGTACAGGGTTCCAAGAAGTTCGTCTGTGCGTTTATTTACAAGATACAGACGCATTTCTTTACTGTCCGTACTTTTTAACAGATAACTAAAAAGCAGTTCCTCGTTGAATGTGCTCGCAACTTCCGCTTCAAAGATAGTGTAATTATAATGCATAAAAGGATTGTTACGCGACGAGTACCAGGAATGCATGGAGTGTCCTCCTTCATGCGCGAGGGTAAAGATATCACGGATTGAATCATTTTTATAGTTCATTAATATATGGGGGTCTCCTGTATAGCCTCCATATGAAAATGCTCCGGATCTTTTTCCTTTATTCTCGTAACGGTCTGCCCAGCGCCCCAAAAGCCCGTTCCTTAAAACGGAAACATATTCATCGCCCAACGGAGAAAGTGCACCGCTTATAAGATCAACAGCTTCGTTCCATTTTGTTATTTTCTTTACATTCGGGACAAGAGCTGCGTATACATCATAATGACGGAGTTCCTGCAGCTTAAGAGCACGTTTACGCAGCGCGTAATAGCGGTGCAGAAAAATGAGTTTTCCGCTGACGGCTGAAACAAGATTATCATATACTGTCTCGTTTACATTGTCAGGGAAAAGAGCCGCTTGACGCGCTGAAGAAAAACCTCTGATACGGGCATTTATTGCGTCCTGTTTGACTGAACCGGAATAAAGACCCGCTATTGCTGTTTTATGCGCGTCATAACAGCCGTAAAACATATTATAAGCCTGTCTGCGAATTTCGCGATCATCGTTTTCCATAAAAACTGAAAAAGTAGACTGTGAAAGCGGACGTTTGCCGTCTTTTGTTTCAATAAAACCGAAGTTAAAATCAACATTGGTCAGCACAGAAAAAACATCACTTAACGCTCCTTCATTCTCCGAATACTGGGATATTATTTTCTCTTCCATGTCGCTTAAAATATGCGGTCTGTAACGGACTATTTTTTGAAGATAAATTCGGTATTCCCTGAATCGATCATCGGCTAAAAATGAGTTCATGCTCTTATCCGGAATCGCAAGTATTTCTGGTCTGTCCCATGCCGCTGCCGCTTGCGCTTTTGCTCCGGCCATAGTGATTTTTCCAAGCATTGTGCGGGCAATACTGCCGCCTTCGTCTTCCGTTTGTTTTAAATACGCGTAAATTACAAGCCTCTCGGCTAGAATATTCAAATCGCGTGAGAAATCAAGATAAGCGGCAAGGCTTTCTGCGGATTTTCCGAGGGTTCCCCTGAAAAGCGGAATCTTTTCCGAGGTTTTTTCAAATTCCGCGAGGGCTTTGTTCCATTCATTGTCGTCCTTAAAAAGCTTCGTCAAATCCCATGTGTCGTTAGCTGCAACTTCCGCGCGAAGCGGGATATTTTGTTCATTACCCGGCATTTCTTCTCCTTTATTTCTTGCTTAACGCGGCTACTGCCGCGCCAAACAGGCTTGCCTGTTCCACAGGTGAAATTACATAGGGCCGCGGCTTATTCATGTACAGCATTTGATGAAGATGGGATTCAATCGCACGGCGCATGCCTTTATAAATCATGTATGTTGTTCCTTCTACAGCGATTCGAACAGGAGAAAACGGCTCATAACTGTGACTAATACGCGTAACAGTTGCGGCGACAACCGCGGCGGAGAAAAGCGCGCCGCGTTCTGTCACTATTGATGTAAGATACTGCACCGCGGCAAGAGCTTCGCTTTCTTTCGCTGTGAAAAGAGAGCCAAGCGGTCCCTGCGCCGAGAGCGGAGCGTGGGTAAACTCGTTTAAATACCTTGTTTCAAGATGGCTCATTGCAAGAAGCTCGTCTGATTTTTTAAATTGGATTATTTTATCTTTTATTGCCTGTTTGAGAATATGTAGTGTTAACGGTCCAAGATATGCGCCTGCCGCCGCTTTTTCAAGAAAATAACCGCCGGGATTTTTTGTCGTATTATCATATTCTACATCAAGCTGTCCGCGGTAGCGCACATTAAAGTTGCCGGTTTCGCAGACTACTATCTGCGGAGAAGCATGAGAGTTAAAATTAATTTTTTTAATAATTGCTTCCGGATATGCTGTATTAAACCCTGTTCCAAGAATAAAACCGATTACAGGGCCTCCGTCAACGCCGAAATCGTTTCGGGTTCGCGTTATCTCGCCGTCAGGTGAAATTGTGGCAAGTCCCGAGAGCAGGGTAGCAACAGTGTCATTTAACAGCACAATCGGGCCGTCGTATTTAAAGCCTTTGCCTGCCAGAGCGTCACGAAGTCCCTTGCCGATTGATTTTCCGATTACATCGGGAGCGTCCACTTCCTTGCTGAATGCCAGTAATATTCCATCCGCGTCTGATGTTATTTCCATGGGATATGAGAAAGTAAAACCAATTCCTTCGATTTTTGTTTCTTTTAAAAGAGGTATAGCCTCATCGGCAATTATATTAAAAAATTGATCCGCATTTACATGTCCACCCGTTCCAGGCATTGCTGTTTTTCTTGTTCCTTGCGCGACAGCTTCGCCGTTTTCATTAAAGTACACAAGGCTTGCCCTTAAATTTGTACCGCCAGCGTCAAGCGCCAGCACTGTCTTTCCCGCGGGGATGTGCGTAACAGGCGTTATATAGGATGGAATCATGGCCAGGCTGGAATTTTTCCCTTCAAGTCCCCTTTCAATTTCTACAAGAATTTCTTTTACAAGAGCATGAGGATTAATACCTGCGTAATGAAATCCGTAATACCGCGCGAAATCAGTTAATTCATCGGCATTAAATTTGTTCATAATCTTCTCCTAGTTTATTATAGCATTACATCAGCCATTAGTCATTATTAAACGCTCTTTGCTCTAGATTGAAGGCGCATGCTTTTTCTGTCATTTCCACTGCATGGCCTGTCCGCAGATAGTAAAGCCATACGCGGCATCTTTTTTTTAACGGAACCGCGTAAAGGGTTGAAATCGCAAGATGATAACAGGATATCTGTGCTATGTGTTCAGCAGGTTTTTCAATCGTATCGGTTTTAAAATCCACAACATGGATCGCGTCTTCGTCCTCAAAAAAAAGGTCAACAGTTCCGTTTATAAATATTTCTTTTCCTTCTTTATTTGTTATATATGTTCTGAATGAAAACTCGTTTTCCCTTAAGTGTGTGGTTTCCGCGATTTTTCCCAACGGAGATAACAAAAAACGTTTTGCCAGCTCCATTCCTGCTTCCAGAAGTGATTTCATCTGTGCAGGTGATAATAAACCGGAAATATTTGACGGTATTAACGGCTCTTCGCCATTCAGACAGGCTTCTACACATATATGCGCGATTGTTCCGAAACTCCCGGAATTAAATCTTTCTGAATTATCATCGTTTTTTCTGAGTAAATGCAAAATAATGGAATCCACTTTTTTAAAAACATCATCAGAATCTTTCCCTGAATATCTCCTGTGAATGAAATAGCCCCTGCCAAGGGTATCATCCGCTTTCTCTGTCATGCCATTATCGTCATCCGCTTCTTTGTTTTTCAGGCTCACAGGCGTTATGTGATTATCTTTTAGTTCTGGAGTTGTGATTATCTGCGCTTTTTCATAATATGATTCTGTTTCATTAATAAATTCATTAATGTTTCTTCGGGTGTTTCCGGTATTTTTGGATTCTTCATTTTTTATATATTCCTGTGAAAGACATTTTATTTCCTCAAGATTTAAAAAACCTGAGCCTTTTTTTAAACCGTCATGCGGAATGTGACTGACAATTGCAGGAAGTAAAAGTCCGAACAATGTATCGTTATTTATAATTGAATCATCTTCTATATAATTTTCATTATTTTCACATTTTTTTTCTATATAATTTTTTAATATAAGTGAAAAATCATTAATTCCGTTTTCACTCTTCATGTCAAGGGAGCCTGTAAGGAAGAGTTCATTTTCAGCTCTTGTCATTCCCACATAAAGAAGCCGTCTGAGTTCCGCAGTTCTTTTTCTTTTAATTTCTTCGTTTGCCTGTTCCCAGAAAAAGTTGTTCAGTTTCCCGGAAATTGAACGGCACTCCAAAGGAGGCGGCGGACTCAGCACTACGCCTGCTTTCTCTGAAAAATAAACGGAATCGCATCTGTCAGACATGCCTTTGTTTCCGCAGGAACACAGAAACACGACAGGAAACTCAAGGCCTTTGCTTTTGTGTATTGTCATTAGATGAACCGCGTCTGGCTGTTCAAGCGGGATTTCTGTGTCAGGCAGCTGTCCTCCCTTATTCCTGAAAGAAACCATATAATCGGTAAAGGCTGAAAGACTCTGATTTTCAGCATCGGCGTTAGCTGCAAGATGAAAAAGATAGTCGAAAAGCTGACGGTATGCTCCAAGCTGCGGACTCCATTCTGTTTCGTAACGGTAGCCCTGATTGTACCACAATTCGCTTACCAAAGAGCAGATATTCCCGCTTTCAGCCTTCTTTCGAATAACATAATAAATTTTCTGTCCGCAGAGATATTTTATCCTGTCAGATTCATCAAGTTGGAGAAGTGGTTTATTGTCAAAAGGTTCGCATCTTTCAGTATCATCGCAAAAAAAAGAAAGACATACGGCGGTTCCCGGGAGGGTAAGACCGGCGAATGGAGAGCGAAGCATTTCCGCATAAGAGGCCCTGTCAATCGGGTGAGAGACAAGGCGAAGGACTGATATTATGTCATTTACAAGTCCTCCGTAAAATAAATCATTTATATCCTCGCATGTGTACGGGATACCCAAAGATCTTAAATGTTTTTCATATAAATACTGATGGGTGCGCGAGCGGAATAAAACGGCGATATCATTTGGTTTGTAATTGCCGTTTAGAAGATGTTTTATTTTTTCAGCGACAAAACGGGCTTCGCTTTCATCAGATGAAAGGAGAGAATTTTTATCTTCATTATCATTTATATTATTTTTATTTAAAATACAAAGTGAAAAATTTCCGGTTGATTCAGTTTTTTTTCCCGCTTCCAAAGGAGAGTAATCCGCTTCATAAAGAGGCAATTGCCCTGAAGATGCGTTCTTCGGAACCGGTGCAAAAACCGACGGATGAACTGAATCACAGGGTTTTGAACTGCCGCCGAAGATTATGTTAAATATATTTATAAGGCGCGTATCAGAGCGGTAATTTGTTCTTAAAGGAAGATCGCGGCTTTTTATTTCATCTTTAAGCCTTCTAAAAACAGAAACATCAGCGCCCCTGAATAAATAAATTGATTGTTTTTCATCCCCTACAAAAAAAAGCTTATCAGAGCATAAATCATCCGCGGAAGGAACGCCTTTGTTATTAATATTCAGTTTTTCCGCCAGAATAAATAAAATATCCTTTTGAAGTTCGTTATTATCCTGAAATTCATCGATCATAATAGCTTTAAATGTTTCTTTTTCACTTTGCCTTATATCTTGCTGCTGTATAAGGATTGTTCTTGAAAGACTGGCTACATCCTTGAATGTTAAGACTCCTTCGCTCCTTTTCCTTTCAAGATAGCGTTTTTGCAATTCCGAAAGAAGCGTCATTGTTGAAATTATAAAACCTGCCTGCATGCACGAAAACGAAAGAGAGAAAACAGGACTTATCATTTCGCGTAATTTTTTTATATTTTCTTTTACTGGATTATCTAATCTTTTTCCTCCTCTTAAATTTAAATTACTTAATGAATCAAGACAAAATAATAATTTGGTTAATGAGGAGGAAATGAAATGTTTTTCCGATATTTCAATTACTGAATCCACAGGCGTATTAAATAATATATTTAAATATTCCTGCACTTCGGATGCTTTCGGGATATCAATTTTAATTTTATTATATTTCTGAATAACAGGAACAAGAACAGGAAGTAACGTGTCATTTTCGCCTATATCACGCTTAAGCTCTTTAATTATTATTTTAATTTCACTGAAATATTTTTTCCATTCATTAATCACTGAATCATATTGTATTTTTATATCTGCCAAAAAATTCCTTGGCTTATCAATATAACAATAGTTATATAAAACATCAGCGAAAATATTGTGAATAATGCCGACCGGACGGTTATCGCAATATAGTTTTTCTATGGCCGGATGATGCCTGTTGGCAATCAGGAAAGGATATGATATATCAAGCGCGAGGTTGTAGCAGCGATCCTGATCAAGGTTAAAATCCGGGCTTATCCCGTAACGCATGGAACATTGTCTAACAATTGACGCGCTGTAGGAATCCAGCGTTTGAATTCTCGCGTGAACAAAATCATCAAGCGCGGCTTTTGCTCTTTGCGCCTTAATGCCTGTTTCCTGCTGCGCGATATCAGAAACAAGTGAATAAATCCGGCTGTACATTTGAGCGGCGGCCTTTTTTGTAAATGTAAGTGTAAGTATTTCATCTACTTTATAACCTTTCTCTGTGAGTAACCGTACAAAACGATTTGCAAGGACCATTGTTTTGCCGGATCCTGCGCCTGCGGCAACAACAGCGTTGTCATCGCAGAATACGGCTTTTTTTTGCTCATCATTTAGCTGTGTCCTATTCATTAATTTTTCCCCAAAAAAATATTTTCACGTTTTATATTATTAACAGTCCGGCATATCCGCTGATAATTACAATTATAACAATCGTGATTATTTTGCGCGAAAACCGTAAAATTGCCGGTTGATATTTCCTGAACGAATTTTTCTGTCCTGTTTTTAAATTCATCAAACATTATATTATATTGCTCGCCACCGCGGATAATTATTTCGTTTTCATTACCGGGTATTGTTTTTTCAGTATTTATATCACTTACAGTTCCAATAATAACTTCAGGACGGCGATCTATAATACTGTAAAAAAGAGCCGTATAAACCTTTAAATTTTCTTTTTCTTCAGTCAATGTTATATACATTGGAAGCTGAAAATCAGAAAGTGAATTTCCGTCTTCTGCTATACAATCGGCGCGTGCGGGAGTATGCTTTAATTTAAAATCAACTATAATATATTTGTTCATTTTTTCTGAATTATCTTTTAATATGCAGTCAACAAATCCTCTCATTATGTATGTTTTACGTATAATTTCACGAGAGTATTCGCTTCCGATAACAGTGCATCCTGCAAAAAACGAAAGAAACTGCGCTAGACTATTTTTAATATGATACAGAAAATCATTTTTTCCAGCGCATAATAATTTTCCCGTAAGAGCGCTCATTTGCGCGTAACTTTCTGAATTTATTAAAGGGAGACAGCTGAAAACTTTATCTGTGCTTTTTTCTAAGATTTTTAAATATTTTTCAGGAAGAGAAAGACCAGCTTCTGATAAAACCGGTTCAGGAAGCTGTGACTCTTTTAATTCTGTAAAAAAATTATATAAAATTTCATGGTAAACAAGCCCGGATATATTTTCCGCCATAAGAGTTGTTTCAATCTGTGTATTTTCAATTTGGTAAACGCTTTCAAACAGCCAATTCAGCGAACAATGATAATATTTTTTAAGTGATGTCGCGGATACGTTGTATTTGCCGGTTTTAGCGAAACCATTGTTAATTGTTTTTATAATTTCCTTATTATCGAATTTATTTAAAGCGGCTGTTTCCTTTGAAAACGCGTGCCGGTTTTTCCATACTGAAAATCCCGTTATCTGATTTTCATGGAGTTTACGCAAGTTGTTTTTTACGGTACTGTCATGTGAAAAACAAACCTGAGATTCCGTATTATATAAATCCTGTGAAAATTTGTTTTCATGTGCAGGATCCTCAGCATAACGATCTCTTGGCTGCAAAGGTGAACTGATTTTTGAATGAGGTATTGAAAAGCCTGAAAATGATTTCTCGCAGCAGAAAAAAGCGGAAATTTTAATTGAATTATATCTGTGCATATTAATAAATGCGCACGATGCGTCTTCATCGGTAATACCCAGCTCATCACGCTTTTTATTCGGAAGAAAACCAAGTTTTGAATTAATTACAGAAAGATTATCCTGTCCAGCGCCAAGCACAATATGACAGTCAAAAGGAACGGCTGCCGCTGTTTTATACGGAAGTATTGCCACACCGGAACATTTCGGCTGCGGGAGATAATCTTTTTCTCCCAGAAGCTCTGTCAGGAACAGAAACGGATCGACAGCGGGAACATCCGGAAAACTTTTTTCCAGTTCGGCAAGTTCCATTAACTCCTTAATGCAGCGGGAAAGGACAAAATCGCTTTCTTCGCCGCATTTTTCCATATCAAAAAACTGTTCGCGGAAAATAAAATACTGTCTGCGAATTTCCGCAAATGATTCTGAACAGCGCAGCGAAAAAACGCGTTTTTTAAAATTATTAAAAAATATTTTAATATCATTTCCGCCGTAACCAAATGGATTTTTAAAAGCTTCTTCCCAGACATTTATCCGTATTTCCTGATTGTCTTTTTTTTCAACCCATGAATAAAGGCAATTATTACTCATCCCGAACTGTAAAAGTTTATCTATTAGCTCCTCATCCTTCCACGGAAGATTTTTATTCCCAATCAGCGAAACTGCGGAAGCGAATGAAAAATCCTGCGAAACACAGTCCAGCACGGAACGAAAGAAAGCGCCTGCCGGGTAATCAGACAGGGATTTGCTTGTGCGTTTTGTAAACGGGATATTTCTGTTTGTAAACTCACGCAGTAAATACGGCTCATAATTTTCAGGATCACCCAGGCAGACAGCGATTGAATCCCATGGAATATTTTTATTTTCATGAAGAGCTCTTATGTATAGGGCTGCTTCGGTTATTTCACTTCTTGAGTTTGTGTAATAAAAAGCATCGCTTGCAGGGTTTTCACTGCCGTCCGCTCTGATTGTTTTTACATGACTGCTTGCAGATAACAGATTATCGTATTCACTGTAATCGGAAAGCGATTCGGGGAAAAAGATATAAACCTGTTTTCCGCCATTGTTGAAAGGAGGAGTTTCCCATGCTGGTTCAAAAAGAGAGTATATACATAAGAATTGAGCGTAACGCAGAACCAGCGTAAACATGTCTTTGTCGTCATCTTTAAGCGCCTGCGCGGCTTTTTGCGCTGCCTGTGAAGGATGCGCGTTTTTTTCAAGAATATTTTCTACCGGAAAACCAAGGGACTTTTTAAACCATATATCCAGCTGAGGTAAAATCCCTGTCAGCCACGTTGTAAATTGAGAGGACTGCTGCGCCAATTCAGTTTTTATAATTGATGTAAAGACCGGAGTTTTTCCGGCGGAGACAGCTTCGGCGTTTTCTTTTATAAGGCGGCTTACAAATATTTTTCTTAGCGCCGAAGGTATGCTCTTTTTATTTTTAACTTTTGACCTGATTGAATTTGATTTAAAATCATCCCATGCGATAAATTTATTCATCGCGATTGTGCCGCCTTTACAGCGAAGCGCATGATCCGCCCAGCGTGAAGCTGATATACCGGTCGGGAAAACAAAAAGGGAATCAGGTTTATCTATATTTTCCAGTAAAACAGTTTCAATAGAATTCATGTTTATGACATTTTAAACGATAATTATCTGTTTGTCTCTTGAAAAATTCGCGTGTCTTATCTGAACTTAAAGAACCGGATTGCTGGACAAGTCCATTATACGTTTCACTACAATAAGAGCCTTATAAAATTATTAGTTGGATATATCGCTTAACATCTTGCCAGCTATATCTGGGCTTCTTGATTTCTTTTTAATTTTAAACATGCTACATGAAGAATTAAAAAGAAATTGAATTGATCTTCCCAATCAAGACTTTAGTAATTTTGCTACAGTATTTCTTCAAGTAAAGACATGCCTTTTCTTACATCAGAAACAGGCCAGGGAGCGCATATATATAAAAAGAAAACGCCTGCCCACCGGAGGAACTAGTTATAACAGGCGTTTTCATGGATTTTAAAATCCCGATTAATCTATTCGTACAATTTTTCAGGCAGTAGAAAATTCTACGATTACTCTGTTTGTATTTCTACTTTACGCGGTTCATATTGATCTGAATCATCTGTTAAAAAGGCTTCAACAAACTTCTTTTCAATTTTTTTATAGCTGTTAACAACGCCGTTTTCGATCGCCTTATAACTGTTTACAACACCATTTTCAACCGCGTTATAGCCGGTAACTACAGCCTTTTCAATTTTTTTATTAGCTTCTCTAAACTTATTCATAAATACCTCCAAAAATAAATACAGACTATCTCATACGAGATACCTTCAATTTGACTTACAGATATTAAGAGATATTTAAAAGTTGTTAAGAAGTTATTAAATCGTGTTTTTCAGATAAACTGTGAACATAGAACCTTGTCCAAGCATACTGTCAACCGTGATAATTCCGCCCAATAGATCAATTGTTTTCTTTACCAGAGCAAGTCCAAGACCGTTTCCGTTTTTGGAATGAGATGTATCGCCTTGATAAAATTTATCAAAAATATTTTTTTGTGTATCTTCATCCATGCCGCAGCCTGTATCTGATATCGAAATCTTTGCAAATTTTTGATTGTTATCAGATTGTAATTGTAAAAGCATATAGATACTTCCGCCTGAATTAGTGAATTTAACCGCATTGGAAAGAAGATTATTCCATACAATTTCCAGCATTTCTTTATCGTAACAAACGAATAATTCGTCAAGTTCCTCTTCAAAGTTGATGTTTTTTGCTTCCATTAGTTCTAAAAATGATAAAACACATTGGCGAAGCTGTTCGGTCAGGTTATATGGCTTTGATTCATTTATTATTTCCTGATTTTCCAGTTTGTTCAGTTTTAGTATATTTGTAACCAATAATGACAACTTTTTCGTGGCTTCGAGTATTATGTGCGTATATTCCATCCGCTCATTTTCCTGCAGTGAGTTATTTTGTAAAGCTGTTGTGTAAGATTGAATAACAGAAAGCGGCGTTTTTATTTCATGAGATACATTGGCTATAAAATCATTTTTAAGAGTTTCAATACTGCTAAGTTCCTTTACCATTGTATTAAAATCCTCAAACATTACATCGACAAAATCTTTTTTTCCGTCCTTGCGCAGAGGAGCTATACGGACATTAAAATTGCCCTTTGAAATATCCCTTGCCGCTTCGCTCAATTTAATCATTGGGAGCATTAAAGAGCGATCTCTTAAAAGACCTATTATAACAGTTGCTAATACTGCCATTAGCATTACATACGACATTAATATGACAATACCTAAACGTACATTGGTTTCAAAAATATTATTTTTTTCCATTTCCTGATAAATCCACATATGGAAACCGTTAAAAGCCGCCAATACTAGAAAGAAAACAGCATATTCCTTAATCGAAATATAACTTGCGTTAATCCGGCTGTCTTTTTCTTTATTTTTCATATAAAAAACCTTATAGGTTCAATATTTAAAAATAAATCTGTTAATATTGGGTCAAAGTGCGTGCCTTTTCCGTCTGTAATGATTTTTACCGCTTCTTCGTGCGTCATCGCTTTTTTGTACGGTCTGTCGGAAATTAGGGCATCGTAAACATCAGCAACAGCCATTATTCTTCCCTGTAAAGGAATCTTTTCTCCGCATAAACCATTAGGGTATCCCGAGCCGTCCCATTTCTCATGGTGAGTCAAGGCGAAAATTTTCGCGTACTTTAATAAATCGCTTTCTCCTGATTCTGTTTCAATTCGTTCTATAATTCTAAGCCCGTATAATACATGCTTTTTCATTTCATCAAATTCTTCGTTTGTTAAAGGACCCGGTTTTTTTAATATACTGTCATTAATTGCAATTTTACCGACATCATGTAATTGTGTTGACTGTAATATTAATGAAATATCCCATTTATCAATTGTATCCGTGAAAAACCCCTGCTTTTTTATTTCGTCTAACAAAAGTTTAACAGTATGCTGAGTTCTGCCTATATGCCCGCCTGTCAGATTGTCCCTGTATTCAACCATACCAGTCATTGTTTTTAATATTGATTCCTGTAATTTAGTAACTTTCGTTGTTTTTTCACTTACAAGTTCCTGTAAATTATTATTTATAAAAGCAAGCTCGCCTGCCATAATGTTAAAGTCATCAAACAGGACTTCAACAAAATCTTTTTTACCGTCGGTGCGAAGCGGAGTTATACGGATAGATAAATCCCCTTTGGTTATGTTCCGCGCCGCTTCGCTTAGTTTTTCAATTGGTAATATCCATGTCCGATAACGGATTTTATTAGTGATGACTGTTGCAATGAAAGCCATGAACATAACATTAACCATAAGAATGATAATAGACAGAATGGTATTTGTTTCAAAATGGTTTATTTTATTCAATTCCTGATAAATCCACATATTAAATCCTGAAAGCGCTGCGCATGTTATAAACATTAACATGTATTCTTTTATAGAATTTTTACGTTTTAAGTCAATCCTTGAGTCTTTTTCTTTTTTCATATTTACTCCTTTTTTTAAGTTAACAAAACCGCTTTATACCCCAAACGGTAAACAGTAACAATTTCAAAATCTTTACACTGCGAGAATTTTTCCCGCAATAATGTAATATATACATCCACAGAACGCAGAGTTGCTCCTGTTTCAAGCCCCCAAATATCGTCCATAAGCTGATTACGTGTAAAAGCGATTTTTGGGTTTGTCAGGAGTTTATAAAGAACCTGAAATTCTTTTACTGTCAAAGATATTTCTTTATCACCGAGATATGCTGTCATTTCATCGGCGTTCATTGTAAGCCTGCCTATTATCAGTTTTTTTTCGTTTTGAATATTCGCGCGCCGCAGGAGAGCGCCTACCCTAAGAATCAATTCTTCCATGTCAAAAGGTTTTACGATATAATCGTCAATTCCAATATTATAACCTTTTTGTTTAGCAGAAATATCATCACGGGCAGACATAAAAAGAATGGGTATGTTCTTATTTTGTTCCCTGACAAGGGACGCCAGTTTAAATCCGTCAATTTCGCTCATCATTATATCAGATATGATAAGATCGAATTTTATATCAATCATTTTATCAAAAGCTTCATTGGCATTGAGGCAGCCTGCAGAACGGTATCCATGCGCGTCAAGACTTGAACAGACAATTTTATTTAATTTATCGTCATCTTCAACGACAAGAATATTTATCATGGTTTTTTCTCTGAAACACTTGACATATATGTAACAAATGATACATTATTAAATATACAATGAACAAGCGTTTTTATTAAAAATGAACAGATGATAAATATTGTAAAAGATGTTACAAAAAGGGGAAAGTGTTGCAAAAATCATCTTCGCATAACAGGCAGGTCCAGCGTACCAAGTCCTGGATTTTTGATTCGTTAATGCTTCTCATGGATGAAAAACCATATGACAGTATTACGGTTTCTGATATCGCCGAAAAGGCAGGCGTCGCGCGTCCGACATTCTACCGTAATTTCGACGATAAGGACGAAGTTGTTCTTCAATATCTTAATAATTCCTTTGGCACAGAGAACGACGATAAACATAATAATATCGTTTTGTTATTCGATCATAAGTATCTGATTAAACATCAGAATAACTTAAAGAAAATTCTTTCTACAGCGAGTATCGAAAACCGTATTTACCGCGAACTGCAATATTATTCAGTGTTTTTAACAGAACAATATAAAAAGCAGCTTTCAGCGGAAGATTATTTGATATGCCGCTATAAAATTTGTTATCAGATTACAGGAAGCCTTAGAATATTTTTCGACTGGTTTATTAACAATATGCCGATGCCTGTTGATAATATTGTATCAATGCTGAATGCCATGAATATTCCCAAAACTGTGCAATACCGCGATATTCCGGGTGTGGTTGTGAGATTGAAAAATTAAATAGGGATGAATGATTAAAGATAGATTACTGTGTTTATTCCAAAGCCAATATTCTTGCTCTATACGCTTTTCCAATCCGCCTCAGGCTGCCCTTTAAACTCTCTCCTTTAAGTGCTTGTTGTTTTAAGTCAATTGTAAACTGGTTCATGGAAAAATGGCGGTAGATAAAAAGCTGTGATAATAATTTTTTTCTGTCTTTGTATAAGATTTTTAGGCTTTCTGTGTATGTTTCAAAAATACCACCTTTTCTCATTTCCGAATAACCGGTTATCCATACAGGACAACAAAATGTTTCATGAAATTCCATAAGGAGAGACGCCATCTCTTTTTGTGAATCAGCGAGAGCTGTTTCCATTAACCAGCTTTTTTTTTCAAGGCGGCAAATATCCCGAAGTTCAACTGTGCGCGGTGAATGAACTGGAGTTTTATTTAAAATGATCACGTTCTTTTTAAAGTCAATGCCTAGTTCAGGATTATCATTGAAAAATTTATCCGCTATTTTTCCTGAAGGCCCTACAAGATAGCGTTTACTCTCCTGTTCTCTGCGACCAGGGTTATCCGCTACCAAAATAAGCTTTATATCGTCATCAATTTTAATGTCATCAATCGCGCTGTTATAAACAACAGGAGTTTGTACAATGTAAGCTGAATTTTTCCCGCCGGATCTGTTGTTTGCAAATTCCTGCTGGATGTTTTTTAAATTTGGAAGCGAGTCAGATAACGCTTCTGTAAACACACGAAAGCGCTCTTTTACCCTCAAATAGTTGTTCCATTTAGTTATATCCATATGTATTCTGCTTTTGTATTCCTTCGTGCACTTTAACGGTTAAAGATATTATTTGCGGATAGTATACTAATCAGCTTCTGGAGTGAACTTCTTTAATTAATTCAACTTCACCTCTTGAGAGCCCCATGGTATTTGCGATTTGATCTACCGTCCAGCCTTGATCTACCAATTTTAATACATCGTCACGGATTTGAGGAGCAGGCGCGCCCTTGCCCGCTGATACCGCTTTGCCGCTTTCCTTGTCAAGTAAATTTTTTGATATCCTGAGATAAGCCCTTGCGTTTTTGTCCAGCGCTTTCAGTTCGGTTTCTGTGCGCGCAAGCCATTCGCGCGCTACATTCATATCGGCGATGCGTTTTTCAATCTGGGTCAGTGACTCATCAAGAATGGTGATCTTTTCTTCCGCGTACAGCGCTTTTTCGCTTTGGGCCGCCAGAACTTCAATTGATGTGCGAAGATCATCAAACTGATCTGAAAGCGTTGATAAAACATTTTCTGTGTTCTTCACGGCGGAATCTGTTTTCTGCAGCAGTTTAAAGTTGCGATCAATTCCTTCGTTGGTTTGTTCAAGAACTTCGTTCTTTCTCTCTATCCGCAGATATTTTTCTTCTGTTTCTTTCATTGAATCGCCAAGATTTCTCATCTGCACTTCGAGGCTTTGTACGAGATCTTCAGAAGACGTAACCTGCGCGAGTTTCTCTTTTACAGACTGGGAAATCTTAATTACGTTGTTAAAGTTTGTTTCCATCTGCTCAATGCGGCGCTGCTCGTTAAGGAATCTTGTCATCTTGTTGTTTATTTCGTCTTCAAGATGTTTAACGCCTGTTAATTTCGCTTCAAGCTGTGTAATTTCATTCTTGCGCTGATCCAGGCGGTTAAGATCCTCATTGATCTCTGTGATTTTATTTTCAAGGTCTTTCTTTATGCGGCCTGTCTGATCAAAGATTTTTTTCTGAATGCCCAGTTCTTTTTGAATTTCATCGAGGTTTAATCTGAATTGAGCGAAACGTTCGTCATTCTCGGAAGTCATTTCTCTTGAATGATGCCGCACATCCTCAAACGAAGCGTCCGCCTCGCGTATCCTTGAATTGTACTGACTCTGCCATTCGTCAAAAGCCTGCCGTGATTTTTGGAGAGCCTCATCCAGGGAATCGCGCGCGCTCTGGCTGTGAGCTGACATTTCCTCAAGTTCTTTTTCAAGTTCTCTCTGCTTCTGGCGCAGGGTATCCTGCATTGAAAGCTGATACTGGCCGATTTGTATTTTTATATCTTCTTCCGCGCTGTGGCGTATATAGGAAAGATCATTTTTTACCTGTTCGGCAAATGTTGCGCGCATAACATCAGCGTTGTTGATATCATCTCTGATGCCGTTTTCAAAAACAGAAGTTTCCTGTTTCAACGCTTCAAAATCGGATGTCAGGCGCTCTCCCAAAGCTGTAATGTTGCTCTTCTGTTCGGAAATGAAACGATCTTCAGCTGACTGCCAATCATCTGCGATCTTACCGCTTGAGGAAGCCATGCGCTCTTCAAGGCCTGACTGCCAGTCTGCGATATGTCTGCCAATGTCCGTTGAACGTTTCCCAAGATCGGTGATAATTTCACTCTCAAAGGATGTCAATTTTTCGGATACATTGTCATATGCCTGCTGTCTCATTTTGTTAAGTTCCTTGTCCATCTCTTCAAGTTCCCTTCGCAGGGTCTGCGCCTGATTGTTAAACGCGGCGGCGGTAGTCTCCATTGAAACTGCGGAATCATTTTCGAATGAAGTGAAATCTTTTCTGACCCTTGTTACAACATCCTGCATTGCTTTTCTGAGCTCGTTATCCAGCCTGTTTGCGTCATCCGCGAGGCTGTTAAGCTGATTTATCGCGTCCGTATGCAGCCTTGTATAATCATTTATCCGTTTTTCGTTAGCTGTAATTACTTCAAGTTCCCTGTCGCCTGAAAGCTGTCTCCATGCTTCCATTTGCTTTTCAAGCGCCTGCGCCAGGTCAGTGTGCTGATTAGTAACAGATGCTTCAAGTTTTTCCCTTAAATCCCTCAGCGTGAAGCTTAGATCGTCCTGATGCTTTTTAACAGCGGTGTTTGTGTTTACTTCAAGCTCATTCATTGTGAAATTGATTTTGTCATACTGTTGTTTAACAGCGTCCTGCTGCTGTTTGATGGAAGCGTCTGATCTCTCTTTAAGGTCATTGAGCGCAAATGTCATTCCTTTCTGCAGGGTATTAACGGCGGTATTCGTTTTTTCCTTCAGTTCGGTAACAGCCGCGTTAAACTCGTCTCTTTGCTGTTTAATAACAGAATCTGATTTTTCTTTCAACTCGAAAATTGCTGTATTAAAATCATCTTTCTGGAGTTTTACAGCGGTATTGGAGTTTTCTCTCAGTATGTTAATGGCAGTGTTTATTTCGTTTGTGTGCAGTCCAATGGAAGAGTCGGAGTTTCCCCTAAGTTCTGTTATTGCCGCATTTATTTCGCTTGTATGCAGTTTAACTGCAGAATCAGAGTTTTCTCTCAGCTTGGCAATGGCCGTATTTATTTCATCTGTGTGCAGTTTAATCGCAGAATCGGAGTTTTCTCTCAGTTCTGTTATAGCCGCGTTTATTTCACCTGTATGCAGCTTTACTGCGGAATCGGAACTTTCTCTAAGTTCAGTAATGGCATTGCCGATTTCGTTTTTATATAGCCTTATTACTGCATCGGATTTTTCTTTCAGATTGCCGAGTGTTGCGCCTAACTCTTCATACTGTTGTTTAACAGCCGTTTCGGAATATTCTTTCAGTTCACCGAAAGCGGCGCTTAATTCCTCATGATGGTGTTTCGCGGCCAATTCAGAGTTTTCTTTAAGCTCACTGAGTGCTGCGTTTAAATCATCATGCTGTAATTTTACAGCGGAATCGGAGCTTTCCCTGAGTTCCTTTAAGGCTGTGTAAAGATCGTCCTGCTGCGATTTTACCGCAATACCGGAGTTTTCCTTTAGATTAACGAGAACCGCGTTCAATTCATCATGCTGTTGTTTTACAGCGGCATTTGATTTTACTTTTAATTCTGCAATAGCTGCGTTAAGTTCGTCCTTCTGTAGCTTGACGGCTGTTTCGGAGTTTTCTCTCAGTTCAATAATAGCTGAGTTTATTTCATCTGTATGCAGCTTAATCGTGGAATCAGAGTTTTCTCTCAGCTCGGTAATAGCCGAGTTTATTTTGTCTGTGTGTAGTTTAACAGCAGAATCGGAGTTTTCTCTCAGCTCGGTAATAGCTGTGCCTATTTCGTCTGTATGCAGCTTTATCGCGGAATCAGAGTTTTCTCTCAGTTCAGTAATAGCCGAGTTTATTTCATCTGTATGCAGTTTGATATCAGAATCAGAGTTTCTTCTCAGTTCAGTAATAGCCGAGTATATTTCATCTGTATGCAGTTTGATATCAGAATCGGAGTTTCTTCTCAGTTCAGTAATAGCTGTGCCTATTTCGTTTGTATGCAGCTTAATCGCGGAATCAGAGTTTCTTCTCAGTTCAGTAATAGCTGTGCCTATTTCGTCCGTATGCAGCTTAATCGCGGAATCAGAGTTTTCTCTCAGCTCAGTAATAGCCGAGTTTATTTCATCTGTATGCAGTTTGATATCAGAATCGGAGTTTCTTCTCAGTTCAGTAATAGCTGTGCCTATTTCGTCTGTGTGCAGCTTAATTGCCTTCCCAGAATTCTCTTTCAATCCGCTGAGTACCGCGTTTAATTCATCATACTGCTGTTTGACTGCAATATCTGATTTTGTCTTCAGTTCGTTAACAACCGCATTAATTTCGGCTTTTTGCTGTTTAACAGCGGAATCTGAACTTTCTCTTATAGCACTGAGCGTTGCGCTAAGCTCATCCTGCTGCTGCTTAACGGCGTTTTCGGAACTTTCTTTCAAACCGCCAAGTGTTGTACATAATTCTTCATGACACAGTTTAACGGCATTGTCAGATTCTATCTTCAACTCGCCTAGTGCTCCGTCCAATTTATCATGATGCTGTTTAATGGCAGTATCGGAGTTGTCTTTAAGCCAGCTTATGGCAGAGTTAAGTTCATCCTGCTGTTGTTTAATGGCGCTGCCGGATTTCTCTTTTATGTCAATTATCGCATTACTGATTTCTTTTTGGTGAAGATTGATTGCCGTTTCAAGTTCGTCGTGCTGCTGTTTTATGGCAGTATATGATTTTGTTTTTAAGTCTGTGATAGCCTGATTTAATTCTGCCCTGGAAGCATCAAGGCTTGTATCCAAATCCGTGCGTTGTTTTTCCGCGGCTCTTTTTAACTCAAAAAAATTATTATTCCAGTCATTTTGCTGCTGCAGCAATGATGAATCTATTATATCCCGTTCCTTTGTAATCGCGGTTGTCACTTCTTCCTGCTGGTGCGCAAGGGATGAAGTTATATCTTCCCATTGTTTTTTTACAAGGCTCTCAATTTCGGACGTTCCCTTCAGCCATTCCTGATTAAAGTTTTTCTGTTTGGCGCTTATGTCCGCGATCTCTGTATTGCATTTCTCCTGAACAGTTTTAAGTTTTTCGTTAATGGTGCCATGTTCATTCTTCATTGAGTCCTGTACCGCTTTCAGTTTTGAGTCAAAGAACAATTTAACCTGATTAACCCTCTCCTCCGCCTGATCGCGTAACTTTGCCAGCGCGGTTTCTTCAATCTTATCAGCGTTTTTTCCCGCATTCTCAACAGCATCGCTCAGGAACTTATTCATCTTTTCCATGTCACTTGCGATATTTGCTTCCCGCTCCCGTTCAACTTTAATTACCGCTTCCCTGTGTTCCTCGATTTTTTGCTCAATTACCTGGGCTGTTGCTTCAAAGTCAGCGACTTTGGATTTTGTATATTCTTTTACACCGAGAACTGCGTCTTCAAGGACAGAAGCGTTCTTCTTCTCCATGCGATCTTCGGTCTCTGCAATATTTTTCTGCGCTTCGTTCAGCGCTCTTTCAACCTGCTCAATTTTTTCCTTTGCTTCGTTAACGCGTCTGCCGGTATTCTCAACAAATACGGATTCATCCCTGATGCGGCTCAAGTTTTCCTGAACTCTACCGGTCATTCCGTTCAGCTCATTAAGGGATGATTCAAACGCTTTAATATTTTCTTCTATCCGCGCAATTGCTTCGGCTTTTTTGGCAAGCTCTTCTTCCGTCAATTTTTGAATGCTTTTCATCAGCTGAGCCGCGGCTTTTCTTTCTACATCAAGGTCTATGCCGAAGTTTTTAACAGCCATGCTTTTTTCATCAGCATAAGCGGCAATTTCTTCCTTGCATTTTTCTGCGTATTTTTTTACCTTTTCCAGAGGACGGTTGTTTTTATCAGCAAGCCTGTAAAGAACAAGGACGCAGGCGACAATGCCAAGCGTTATTATATTTCCTATTGTAAAAATCATCAGTATTAAACCCCCTCCAGAATAATACTTAAATCAATAACAAACATTCAGGTACCTCCAGCGAAGTTTCCCGCGGTCCGCTCACTTTACCATAAAATTATATAATTGGCGATAATTATGGAAAGAAAAATCCGGTTTTGCATCCTTTTTTCCGCCGCCGGGAAAGAGCGGATTCCTTATCCATGCTGTTTTCATTCCCGCGGCAGCGGCTCCCGCGACATCATAGGGGAGACTGTTTCCCGCATAAAGAATCTTTTCGCACGGAAGCGACATACCCTCTGCAAGCAGTTTAAAAGACAGCGTATGCGGCTTAATAGCGCCGCAGCGTTCTGAACAAAGAACGGCATCCCAAATACCGCCGATATCCAGATTATTAATTTTTGTCTCAGGAGGAAAATCCGATAAAAGCCCCAGTTTAAAACCGGCCTTTTTCATCGCGGCAAGCGTCTCTTTAACTCCCCTAAAAAGCCTGATATTTTTGAATAACGGTTCCCATCCCCTGTAAATCATGGAATCAATTTTATCTTTCAGATAACCTGAGTCAAAGGGAAGAATCTCCGCAAGCTTCTGTGCCTGATAACTGTAAAAATCAGTCTGCGGTAGTCCGCCTTCAGCCTGCTCTTTGCGGATAATTTTCCGTACTTTGCCAAAAGCAGAAAGAAACCGTCCTTCTTTTATAATAAAAGGGAGAAGCCTTACATTCAGACGGTAATTAGGGTAAAGCGTTCCGTCTAAATCAAAAGCTATTCCTTCGATATCGCCGCGCATTTGTCAAGTATAGCGATATTCGGCGGAATGTGGAACAGGGAATTGAAAATGGGTTAGCGCCTTGATTTACTTATCCCCAGGCTATGTTGATTTTTAAGAAATAGTCAATAATCTGATAATGGAAAAACTCGTTGAAGCGCCGTCATTCTTTGACAAAACCCTCTTGACATTCTTTCACAAAACAGATAATAATACAAACAGTGAGAAATACCTGCCGTTACACGAAACCCGAACCCGTCGTTTTATCACATAACTCTTTTTCGTTAAAGTTTA
>Ga0209755_10000597_pt1 | contig 64434 bp, 56 predicted proteins | sample TergutCo191P1_FD_187301 | JGI IMG/M metagenome (GOLD analysis project Ga0209755, IMG submission 187301) | Cornitermes sp. P1 segment gut microbial communities from Petit-Saut dam, French Guiana - Co191P1 (SPAdes) (version 2) | ecosystem: Host-associated > Arthropoda: Insects > Digestive system...
CTGCCTTTATGTGGTTCATCTTCCCTTAGATCAGCATCCGAAATTTGGGAATAACGCGGTTCTGGCTCAGCTTCTTGGGCTGGAAAACATCGAACCTTTCGGCGTTTACCACGGGAGAAAAATTGGTTACAAGGGAACATTTCCAAAACCTGTAACAATTGACGATGCCGTTAAAAAAATCAATTTTGTTAACAGGCCGCCTCTGGGCGTTTTTCCGTTCGGCAAAAAAGTCTGTGTAAGCGCTGCTGTTGTTTCAGGCGGAGCGTCAGATAACGCGCGCGAGGCAATTGGTGACGGTGTGGATTTGTTTGTAACAGGCGAAAGTTCACACAGTATTTATCATGAATGTCTTGAAGGAAAAATAAATATGATATCAGGCGGCCATTACAGCACGGAAGTCTGGGGAGTTCAGGCTGTTATGCGCCATTGTGCAGCTGAACTCGGCATCAGCTCGGAGTTTATTGATGTTCCCACAGGATTATAAAAATTAGTTTTGTTTTGTTATTCTTCGTGCGCTTGACTGCGGCCGGTTAAAATCATACACTGTCTTTGAGTTATTTTTTGGAGATAATTTATGAAGCCCTTTATTAAAGAACGTATCCTGCCTTTATCGCTGACTGCGGTTGTTATATTAATAGATCAAATTTCTAAAGCTATAATCGCTTCAAACTGGCCGATTACGCCGGGAACATCATTTTACAGCGGCATTGATCCTGTTACACAGCGCGTAAGTCATGTTATAGCAGATATTTTCGGCAATGGTTTTATCGAAATTATTCATGTGCGGAATAAAGCGATTGCTTTCAGCCTGGGTGAAAACCTCCCCGAATTTTTTAAACCGGTTATTTTTATTATTATACCTGTTTTAGTTTTAGGTTTTTTAGTCTGGTATTTTTTTAGAACAAATGAATTTACGCTTCTTCAGCGCTGGGCGGCAGCCGGGATTATCGGCGGCGGACTTGGAAACATGATAGATCGCGTCTTTCGTCCCGACGGAGTTGTGGACTTTGTCAGCGTAAATGTTTATAACCTTTTCGGCATGTCCCGCTGGCCAACTTTTAATTTTGCGGATTCGTCTGTTGTTGTGTGCTGTATTCTGCTTCTTGTTACCATGTTCATATCTTTAAAAAAACCGAAAAGTGAAAAGGCTGAGAATAAAAATACGGTAAAGGAGATATCAAATGAACAAAAAAACTAACACAATATTATTTATTCTTGGGGCTACGGTTTTTAATGTCCTTGTTTGTCTTGCGGGCTTTATTGGTCTGTTCCTCTTATACGTTAGCTTAATAGTGCCCATGTTTGGTCTTGGCGAGGAATCATGGAGCGTAGCCATTATTTTTATTTTTGCCGGAGGCATTGCTCTTTCAATTCTGATTTACCGTATTGTATTAAAGGCCGTTATGAAAAAAGTTGATGTGGAAAAATATTTTGACCCGATTTTTACAAGGGGCAGAAATATTAAAAAGAATTAAATTTTATTCTTCACCGCGCCATAGCCTGATAAATTCTTCAGGGCTTATATCTGCCGCTCCGAGACCGGTTTTATAGTCAAGCGGCATGCCTAAATCGAAAAACGAAAATCCGTTTTCCTTTAAATACCGCGCGGTATGAATAAGCTGAACGGTTCCCGCGTTAGTTTCTTCGTAAAAACCTGAATAGCTTGTGTATATATTTCCGCAGACAATGCCGAATTCTCCCGCGGCGAGTTTTCCGTCACGGTAGAGGGCAAATGAAGCAGGATAAGGCAGCGATGAATTTGGAATCAATGGCGGAGAATCTTTAATTTGTTGAGACGTATTATACTCGATTGATTTTTTGTTATTTGATATGACGTTTTGGCGGATTTTTTTAATGCAATCCACAAGCGGCGGCGTCAGCCAGTCATTACCGTGTTTTTCCACGCATCGATTTATTATCTTTTCAAATTCCGCGTCAGCTTTTAGTTCGTAACGGTTTAAAAATCTTTTAATCGATTTCTTTATATGAAGGTTTTCAAAGAAAAGGGCTGAACGGACAAGGTGCAGTTTCGGAAGCATTATGTAGTCCGGTATATTTTCCGATTTAGCGATATTTATCGACATTACAAGGAATCCCGCTTCCATCAATCTTGAGACAAACTCCGGATCAAAACCCTCGGCAATGCAGAAATCCCCTTCGTAATTTGTTGCAAGCATGGCATCGACTGTTTCCTTACAGTCGTCTTCCGGGGATATATAAATATAGCCGGATAGGGTATACTTCAAATTCATAAGCTTGACCATTCTCTCAGTTTATCATAAACTAAAACATAAATTTTGTTTTGAAGAACCTTGGGTTTACAGGCAGATTCTTTTGTTTGTACGCCTTTGATATATAGGAGTAGATCATGAAACGCACTTATCAGCCCAGCAAAGTAAAGAGGAACCGTAAATTTGGATTTCGTGCCCGTATGAAGACTAAGGGCGGGAGGCTTGTTTTAAAGCGCCGCAGAGCAAAGGGCAGGATTAAACTTTCGGTTTCTGACGAGAAAAAACCTTATTAGTGTTAGAATTATTAGCTCTTTTCGTTTTAAGCGGGAAGAGCGTTTAAAGGGAAGGAAAGAGATTCGGGAGGTTTTTGGCAAAGGCAGGCGGTTTGAATGCCGCGGCGCGAAACTTTTTATACTAAGAAATGAATTGCCTTATAACCGTATTTGTTTTACGTTTTCCAAATCCAAAGTTTGGAATTCTGTTTCCAGAAATCGTGCAAAACGGCTTGGCCGTGAAGCATTCAGATTGATGAAGAACCGCGTCATTAGCGGCTACGATTTAATCCTGCTTGTTTTTCCGGCAGGTCAGGATAACGGAAACGAATCGCTTTCTGACAGAATCGCGCAGCTTGAATCCCTTTATAAAAAAGCCGGTTTATTAAAATGAAATATATAGCGCTTATGTTAATTAAATTTTATCAATACGCGGTTTCTCCGCATCTCCCTACTTCATGCAGATATTATCCGACTTGTTCAAATTACGCCTTAGAGGCTGTTAATAGATATGGTTTTTTGCGCGGCAGTTTGCTGGCTGTCAGGAGGATTCTCCGCTGCCATCCCTTTAGCCGGGGCGGTTATGATCCTGTGCCTGATTTTCCTGATCATATTAAACTGATCAGGCCTGTGTCTGATTTCACATTATTGAAATAGATACAGAACCGATTTTTTTTAGGAGACTTAAATTTTTTATGGAAAAAAATACAATCTTAGCCGTTGTTTTATCTACAATCGTGCTGATTATTTCGTTTGCGCTGCAGGGGCTTTTCTTTCCGCGCGCACCGCAGCCGGCTTTCGAAGAGCAGACGCAGACAGCAATAACCGCGCCTGATGCAGGCGCCACATCTTATCCCGGCACGCAGCCTGATTCATCACAAACCATTACTGCTCCTTCAGCCGGCGCTGTTTCATCTCCTTCTCAAACACAGATCGTCAATCAGGGTGATATTGCTTTAGAGCCGCCAATCGTAATTGAGAATGATTTTTTTTCCGCCGTTTTTACGAACTCAGGCGGCAATCTGGTTTCGCTCAAATGGAGGGATCAAAGAAAAGATATCAGCGAACCTGACGCTTATGTTGATTTGATTCTTTCCGGCACAGACGAAGCAAAAGCGTTCGCGGTTGCTTTCGGCGGCATTGAAGCTCAGCCTGTTACCGCAAATTTCAATATAAGACAGCGCACATCCGATTATATCGTGGAATTTTACAGGGATTTTTATTATCCTTCTACAGTATACGGTTCTAACGGTATATTTACTTTAATTAAACGTTATACATTTAAGCCAAATGATTACATGTTTGAATTAAAAATAATTATGTCCGGTGATTTAACAGGTCTTAACTTTGACGGCAGCATGTATACATTATCGTTCGGTCCGCAAATTGGCCCTTCTTTTCAGCGGCTGGACGGTTATTATGATTATAGGCATTTTAACATTTATTCCAACGGCAAACGAAGAGACGCGAAAGTTAATGAAATTGTTAGTAATTCAACATGGGCAGCAATTTCCGGAAAATATTTCGCTTTTATTGCTTATCCCAGATTGAATCCAAATGACTATATTATAAGTTTTTCTGATAAAGCGGAACCCGGTCTTACGGCAGCTTCAAGATTTAATTTAGTCCGTTCTCCGTCCAGTATATCAAGCGTAGTAAGCTCTTCTAACATCGAAGACACTTACTTTTTTTACCTTGGACCCAAAACTCAGGAGATTCTTGGAAACTATAATAACGGAAGAAATGAATTCAATGTGCAGGATGTTAACTTTAACGAAATCGCCAACTCGCGCGGTTTCTGGGGAATTTTCTCGCCGCTTGAACGCGCTTTAAAATGGCTTCTTATGGGAATTCACAGAGCTATTCCGAATTACGGCATTTCGATTATCCTTTTAACATTACTGATAAAGCTGCTTTTTTTCCCGTTAACCAAAAAAGGATCCGAAGCTACTTTAAAAATGCAGGCGCTTGGTCCCAAGATTAAAGAGCTGCAGGATAAATATAAAAACGATCCTCAAAAACTGCGTACAGAGATGGGAAAATTTTACCAGCAGGAAGGCTATAACCCAATCTCCGGATGTCTTCCGATGCTTTTGCAGCTTCCGATATTTATCTCCATGTTCAGTCTCTTTAATAACCACTTTGATCTTCGCGGTGCGATGTTTATTCCCGGCTGGATTCCCGATCTTTCACTGCCTGAATATATTGTCCGGTTCCCCGAAGGTTTCAGGATACCGCTTTTGGGATGGACAGCGTTAAGGCTTCTGCCGTTTATTTATGTAGGTTCTCAGCTGCTTTACGGCAAGGTCACTCAGATGCCCGGACAGCAGTCCAACACACAGATGAAGCTGATGTTATACGTCATGCCGATTGTATTTTTCTTCGTTCTTTATGATGTTCCTTCCGGGCTTTTAGTATATTGGATTTTTTCTAACCTCCTAACGCTGGTTCAACAGGTTATAATTAACAGGTTTGTTATGAAAAAAAGAGCTGCAATGGCGTTAGCCGAGGCGGATAAACCATCTGTAGCAGCTCCGCCCCCTCCTCCAAACAGAGGCGGAGGCAAAAAGAAAAAAAAGAAATCTTAAACAAAGGAGAATAGATTTTTTATGGAATTTGAATTTGAAGGCCGGACTGAAAAGGAAGCAATCGACAGGGCGGCAGGTGAACTTGGTCTTGAAAAAGATGATTTTGATGTAGAGATTCTGGAAACTCAAAAAAGCGGTTTATTTAAAAAAGGTTTAGTGCGGATAAAAGTACATGTCCCTGACTTTGGATCGCCTTCCAAATCCGGTCATAACAATGCTTCAGCCGCGCGATCTTCGGACAGTAATGTTGACCGTACAGGTGAAAGAAGCATGGAGCGGAGTTCCGCTGAACATGGTTCCAAGGCTGTTTTCGGCGAACCTGTTCCCCAGAATGAATTTGAAGAAAAAATAACCGGTTTTACCGCAGGTCTTATTGAGCGCATGGGTTATCCGGGTACTGTTACAATTTTATTCAGGGAAAAACACAAACTCGGCATTAAAATTGATTCCAGCCATTCATCAATATTGATTGGGAAAAAAGGCAAGAACCTTGACGCCTTACAGCTGCTGTTGAATATTTACGCGGGCAGGCTCGGCAGAGAAGACATGCGCGTTATTCTGGACACAGAAAATTACCGCATCCGCAGGGAAGAATCTCTTGTACGTCTTGCTTATAATGTTGCCGAAAAAGTCCGTGAATCTAAAGCGTCGATCCTGCTTGAACCAATGAATCCCTTTGATAGATGGTTAATTCATACAACATTAAACGACATCGGGGATGTAGAAACAAAGAGCGAAGGAGACGGCCTTTATAAACAAGTGCGTGTTTTTTACCGCGGACTAAAATAGTTTATTAATGAGCATTAACGGTTAATATTGTTGTTCAAATACCTCTTTTTTCATTAGTTGCGGTATTATGTATTATAGGTAGATAAATGAAAATCCGGCTTTTTTCTTTTATATTTTCGCTTTTTTTTATTCCGAATGTCTTTTCGCTGCCGCTTGAGAACCTTGTTTCTGTGACTCATATCAGGCAGCTGCGTTCCGGCGGCGAAATTATCACTGAGACACAATTAAGGAATCCGTCTCCCAGATTAATGCCCGCTAATAATGAATTACGGCAATTTATTAACTCGATTCAGACTGCGTTTAATCCCGGAATTATGGTAGAGGCTTTATTTTTATATGAAAAGCCCCATAAATATCAAACATCAAATATTTCATGGGATATTCATCAAAAAACCGGTGTTTTTAATCAAATAACCGCACTCAGCACATTAACAGGAATCCAGTATTTTTCCGCCAGCCGGAATACGATGCGTCCATTTTATGAATCTTCGGCGGTTATTGACGGATCATCCGGCAGAAATCCGCTTCCTGATCCTTATTTTTATCAGCTTCCTGCTTCGCTGACTCTTTTTGCCAGGCAAAAAGACTTAACCTTTGGCGAAAATGTATACCGTTATGATTACACCGTTTCTCAGGATTTAATAATTTTTGTTCAGGAAAATATTACAGCTCTTACTTACGGTATTATCCCGGCAATAAACAGAGGCAATCTTAGATCGGTAATTGCTATTATTGATTGCGGTGATTCAATATTGATTTACGCTGCTTCAATGGCAAGAGCTGTATCTCTGCCGGGCATAGGAGATAGAATCAGTTCATCATTCAGTAACCGCGCCGCCGCTATTCTTGGATGGCTGATTAACCGGCTAAACAGCCAAATTTTTACCCCCTAATCGATATATTCCTATTTTCTTTTACTTCATTTTGTTTTATAATATATTATGAATATACCGAAATTCTTTATATGGATTGTATAGAAAGGGTGGTTTAGTATGAGACTATTTACAAGATCAGATTTTGACGGTTTAGCTTGCGGAGCGATTTTATCTTACTTAGGGCTTATCGATGACTGGCAATTTGTACATCCAAAGGATATACAGGATGGCTTAGTTGAAGCGACAGATAACGATATTTTGGCAAATATTCCGTATATGCCCGGCTGTAAACTTTGGTTTGACCACCATTCCAGCGAAACAGAACGTCTTGGAAGAGACACATATTTCGAGGGTGTATCAAAGCCTGCTCCAAGCTGCGCTCGTGTAATTTATGATTACTACGGCGGCGATTCCAAACTGAGCAGATTCGCGGAAATGATTCATTATGTGGATAAAGTTGACTCGGGAAGCCTTACAATTGATGAAATTCTTGATCCAAAGGGATGGATACTCCTGGGATTTATTATGGATCCCCGCACCGGTCTTGGCCGATTCCGGAGTTTTACGATCAGTAATTATGATTTAATGTTAACTCTGGCAAAGGCATGCGCCGAAAAGTCGATTGCCGAAATACTTAAAATGCCTGATGTAAAAGAGCGCATTGATTTATATTATCAGCAGAAAGAGTTGTTTACGAATATGTTAAAAAGCCACGTAGAAATTCTAGGCAATGTAATAAAAGTTGATCTAAGGGATGTAGATACCATATACGCGGGCAACAGGTTCCTGATTTACACATTTTATCCCGAGCAGAATATATCCGTTTGGATTGTTGACGGCCGCAATAAAGCTAATGTCGCGATTACGGTCGGTCACAGCATTATTAACCGTTCCAGCAATGTAGATGTCGGCTCGATGGTTTTAGGCTACGGCGGCGGCGGTCATAAACAGGTGGGCACTTGTCAGGTTTCTAATGAGGATGCTAACAGGATTATTACCGAGATTATGAAACGAATTAACAGCGTTAATGGCTGAAAAACTTATATATATTATTTTCTTTTGACATCTTGTTAAATCATTAAAACATATTATAATTTTAAGTATGCCAGTGAATGACAAAAACATTCCGCTTTCCGAGGTATTTCTACCCAGCAATGAAAAAATCCTTAATAACAGCTATGTTGATATAATACTAGAAGAAGATATCCCGGTTTTTTGTTTTAATAGTTCAACTAAAAAAGACCGCCTTATGCCTTTTAAAGTTTTATATGATAATCATGAAAATTTCTGGCTTAAAGGCGGAAGCTGGGAGTATTTCTTAACGGCTGAAGGTTTTGCCAAACTTAAGGAAAAATATGAATTAAAACCGCCTGAGTTTAAAGTTGATAAATCTAAGTTAAATAAAAAAAATAATGACGATATAGAAGAACTGGAAGCCGGATACGGAGACGATTTCAAGTATTATGCCGAAATGACCAACGAAGAAAAAATTGAATGTTTGAATAATGATAAAAAACGCCTGAACGAACTTATTACCCAGAAAGTTAAAGATGAAAAAGTCATTACTCAGGCTCTTGTTGATACGACAAAGGACGCCGCGCTGATAAACCATGCCGCGCTTGAGGACGCGATACGGCTTGCGGATAATGAAGCAAAAAAAATCACGCAGGAACTTGTCGATTCAACCCACGAAATGGTAAAGTCTTCCGCGCAGCTTGTGTCAGAAAATGTTTTTAACTGCGATATGATGAACACCCTTGTGGAAAAATCCAACGGGACAATTGTTCAGCATATGACGCGGGTTTATCTTAACGGAATTGCTTTTCTTTCTTTTTACAATAATCTTGTTTCAACTTCCAGCGCTATTCAGAAGTTGCGTGTTGCTTTTCCAACGAAGTACCGCCCTCTTTATCATAAACTGCTTCCGCATATCAATATTGATGATATAGGACTGGAACGCGTTTTTTACGGCGGCATGAGGGCAATCCCCCCTGATTTATACTTTAAATGGGCTGTCGGTTTTTTAATTCATGATATCGGCAAGGCATCCGCTGTTGAGTATCATGAAGGCGAGGGTTCTTATGACCGCAATATTGTTATTGATCATGTTAAGCAGGGTTATAAGTCAATCATGACCAAAACAAATTATCCGATGGAAGCAAGCCTTATTACGGGTTATCATCATGAGTATTACGGCAATACAGACGGCTACGGGTATTTCCGCGCGTATTTCCAGCAGTATAAAAAACAAAACCCTGACGCGAAAGTTGATTATTGCATTACCTACGACCTTGAGCCGATTCTGGATTATATCGCTCTTTCTTACTTCCCGGCAAAAGTGCTGGAAATTATTGATGTTTATGACAGTGTAACAGACCCGCATAGAGTTTACCGCAAAGCGATGCTGCCGGAAGAAGCTCTTGTTATGATGCGTGAACAATTTATTGAAAAACACTATAAGATTGACGCGGTTCTTTTTGATATCTTTTCCATGTTTATCCGTGAGCAGATTTCCAAAAACCCGCCGCGTTAAACAATACCGAATTTCAATTTACAAAGTGTTTTTTCAGGAAATCAAGATCAAGTTCCGGGTACACAGGGAATCGATCCATTAATATTTTTACGCGCGCGTGTACTTCGTTTTTTACAGCTTCATCAATTATATATTTTGCCTTGCTGTTTTTTGCCGGGTCTTTACTGTCTTTCGCCTGTTTTACCGCGTTTAATACCTTCGCAAGCAGCTCGCCAAGCTCTGTCATTTCCGCTTCACCCATTCCGAGCGTGGTAAGAGCCGCTGTTCCGATGCGAATCCCGGATGTGTACCACGGGCCGTTTGGATCGCGCGGAAGGCTGTTGCGGTTAACCGTTATGTGACATTCGTGAAGAGCGCTTTCCGCCTGCCGTCCTGTAATGCCTTTTTTCCCCGCGTTTACAAGTATCAGATGATTATCTGTGCCGCCTGTTAAAACATCAAGTCCGTTTTTAATACACGACGCCGCGAGCGTTTTACAGTTATCAACTATTTTCTGCGCGTATTGCTTGAATTCCGGGGCGGCGGCCTCGCGGAAAGCGACGGCTTTCGCAGCGATTATATGAGGCAGAGGTCCGCCCATTGTTAAAGGGCAGCCTTTATCCAGCGCTTCGGCGAATTCCTTAGTAGACAAAACAAGCCCCGCGCGCGGCCCCCGGAGAGTTTTATGCGTCGTGCTTGTTACAACATGCGCCCATAAAACAGGATCGTTTTCGTCTGTAAAAACTTTGCCTGCGACAAGACCCGCAAAATGCGCCATGTCCACCATAAAGACGCTGCCTGTTTTATCAGCGATTTCTCTCATTCGCTTAAAATTTATTTTTCGCGGATACGCTGAATAACCGGCGAGCAGGATAAGAGGACGCACTTCAAGCGCCTGTTTTTCAATTTCATCATAATCAAGAAGACCGTCTTTTTCGGAAACTGAATAACTGTAAATATCGAACATGCGCCCGGAAATGTTGTGCCTGTAGCCGTGAGTCAGGTGCCCGCCTGAATAATAATCAAGACCCAAAAGACGCTGGTTCCCCAGAGAAACCCGCAGTTCATTCCACCGGGAATCATCAAGCTTATAAAGATTTGTCTCTCCCCATTTTGCCATCGCGGGACTTTCGATGCGCGTACTGAGAATAGCCCAAAACGCCAGCATATTCGCGTCCGCGCCGCAGTGCGCCTGTACGTTCGCGTATTCCGCGCCGAAAAGTCTGCATGCTTCTTCCGCGGCAATAGATTCGATTGTATCTACATTTTCGTTTCCCGCGTAAAAACGATGGCCGCTGACGCCTTCGGCGTATTTATCTGTTAATAAATTCCCCATCGCAAGCTGTACAGCCATGGAGCAGTAGTTTTCACTTGCGATTAATTTTGCTCTCTTTCGCTGGTTCTCAAGTTCTTTAACAATGGACGAAGCGATTTCGGGAGTTACTTTTGATATTTCTGTCAGGCTGCAAATATAAGCCAGAAAATTTGCGTTAATTTTTTCCGGCGGGACTGCCGCAAGATAAGCGGCTACAGGGTTCGTGTTCATAACTGAACTATAACACATCTGTTAATAATTAACTATCATCTGTATTGATGCGGAATGATTATATTATCAGCGAAATGGTGTCCCATAACAATTTTATATATATTAATGTAAGAACAATTAAAATCGTGTAACGGATTATTTTGGTTCCTTTATTTATAACCAGCCCTGAGCCGATATAAGCGCCGAGTATATTAAACAGGGCGGCGCAGAGTCCGAGTAAAATAAGTACGCGTCCGTTAATCAGAAATAAAATTAACGCTGACAGATTCGATGAAAAATTTACCAGCTTTGCATTGCCTGCCGCTATGCGTACGTCAATTTTTGCGATTCCATTGTATAATAGTATTAAAAATGTCCCTGTACCCGGACCTGTAAAACCATCGTATCCTCCGATAAAAAAAGAAATTATAACTGAAATAATAATTGTTTTTACGCGTGTCAGCTGTCCGGACGGATTATTATGTTGTGAATTCTCAGATAAATAATTTTCGGCTAAGGAATCTTCGATTCCGGAACTCGTTTGTGATTTAAGATTTTTATTTTTAAAAACATAGAAAGCTGTAAAAGGAATGATAAAAAGAAGCAGCCATTTAAGAATTCTTTCATCCGCGTACAGCGCAAAAGAAGAACCCAGCGCCGAGCCTGCCAGAGCGGCTGCTACTGAAGGCAGACAGAGCAATATATCAATATATTTATTTCTATAATAACGGATAGACGCCGTAATTGAACCCGCGATAGAAGAAAGTTTATTTGTTCCCAATGCGAACTGCGCAGGAACGCCTGCCATTAAATATGCCGGCAGTGAAATTAATCCGCCGCCGCCTGCTATGGAATCTATCAGACCGGCAAGAAAAACAAGCGGGCATACTATAAGAAAAACTGTTATATTTAAGTCCATTAATTATATTATCATGTATAAATTCCATTACCTATCCCTAAAACCTCTTGTTTTACTAATCTTAATGTGTATAATAAAATAATTGCGGCTTAATTATTAAAACTTTTATATTTAATCTTGAAACAGGACATAAATTTGATAATAAAAAAAAGTTTGGTTTTTTGTATTTTACTTGTCTCTTCTGTTTTTATTTTTCCGGCTGCAGCGTCTGATAGTGATATGCCCGCAGTTAAAGTAGCAGTGAGCGATGATCAGTCAATTATTGTCGAACGCATTCTGTATGCTGCTTTAAAGCGTTCAGGTTATCAGCTTGTTGCGCAGGTTACGGGAATGCGGACCGCCGTAGCGGATGTTAATTACGGCGATGCCGCCATACTTCCGATTCAGACAGAAGGCTGGGACAGAATATATCCTAATTTGATACAGGTTCCTGTGGCTATAGCAAGCGTTGAATTTACCGCCTATTCTCTTAGAGGCGCTAATCGCCGTTTCTCCGAATGGAGTGACATGGCAGGATTAAGAATTGGTTATCGCTGGCAGAATGAGTATGTAGCAAATAATATTTGGCGCGCCGAAGCAGGCAGTCTTATTACCTATAATGAAATTTCCGAGTTATGGGATTCGTTAATAAACGGGACGACGGATGTGATTGTGCTTCCGCGCATGTCGCATTTTGAGCACCGGTATCCGAATGGCATAGAAAGATCTGGCGCACTTGAATTTCAGCCGGTTTATTCGTATGTAAATAACAGACACGATTATCTTGTTCCTCTTCTTGAAAAAGCTTATTTGGATATGTTTGCCGACGGTACAATGGATTTAATTAATTTTGGTATCGGTAAAAATGAACTGAAGCCCGATCAGGATTTTTACAGCGATAAAACCCTTGTTCTGCATATTAATTCATACAATGCGCAGAATGAATGGGAACGCAATCAAACGGATTCCGTCCGCAGAGACATTGAAGCTCTTTTATATTCCGGGCAGACCATTGAGCTTGATTATCTCAGCTATAATTTAAATTCCGACGAACTGATCAGGGTTGCAAGTTATAACGCGATTGTATCTAACATATTAAGGACTAGTTTTGTTTCCAGTCTTCCGGATTTAATTATCGCTTCGGGCGATGAAGCGCTTAATTATGTGCTTGATAATTATTATTCAATTTTCCCCAATACGCCTGTTTTGTTTTACGGAGTACACGAACAGGATAACACCATACCGCGCAGCCTTGATGACAGCATAACAGGCGTATATAAAACCGTTTCACTTAACGGAACCGTCTCGCAAATTTTAAAAATGTATCCCGGTACCCGCAGAATCTATATTTTAAATGATTATTATCTTGCCAGAAGCATTCTTCTCCGCGGTTATCTTAATAATATTATTAAATCATCCGACTTTCCGGTTGAGATAACATTTAATGATAATAAACCGTTTACGGAAATACTTGAAGACATTCGCTGGTTTGGAACAGATACGATTGTTTTAATCGGAAGCTATCTTTCAGATAACAGCAGCAATTTTTTTACCGAGGCTTATGTGCAGAACATTGTGGCTCAAGTATCCAATCAGCCTGTTTTTTCGCTGGTATCATCTTATATCGGGTATGGAACTTTAGGCGCTCTTATTCCTTCCGCCGAAGTTTATAGCAATATTATTGCGTCAATGGCTGTTGATGTTCTTGGCGGGACAAAGCCTTCGGATGTTCCGATAATTTATGATTTGACGCCTTTCCATCAATGGCACTTTGATTATGAAACAGCTCAGAGGTTTAATATCAGCAAAAGAACTTTTCCTCCTGATCACATTATTCTTAACCGGCCGCTTCCTATTTGGGAATCTAATCCGCTTGAGTTTACGCTGATAATGACTGTAGCGGGATTGATATTGCTTCTCATCTTCGCTTTTATGGTGGTTCTTTATATATTATCCAAAAAGAAAGCCGACAAAATTTATATTACAAATATCGAAAAAGCGCAGGAAGAACTTCGTCATGCGCGTGACGCCGCTCAGTCCGCTAACAGAACTAAATCCACATTTCTCGCGAACATGAGCCACGAGATCAGAACTCCGATGAACAGCATTATCGGGTTTGCTGAGCTTGCGCAGTACAACGATAATTCTCAGAAGATAAAAGAATACATTAATTATATACTGGACAGCGCCAAGTGGTTATTAAAAATCATTAATGATATTCTGGATATTTCTAAAATTGAATCGGGTAAAATTGTGCTTGAGAAAATTCCCTTTGATCTTCATGATGTGCTGTCGACTTGTCAGGTCGCGATAAAGCCCAAAGCCGAAGAAAAAGGAATTGCTTTTTATTGTTACGCGGAACCGTCGATAAATAAAAAACTGTTAGGCGATCCAATCAGGCTGCGGCAGGTTATTATTAATCTGCTTTCCAATGCCGTAAAATTTACCAATACAGGCACTGTAAAGCTTTTGGCGTCTCTTGAGGAAATTGATGATAACAGCGCTTTAATTCATTTTGAAGTAAAAGACTCCGGCATTGGAATGAATTCCTCACAGGTTGTCAGGATTATGGAACCATTTATGCAGGGCGACGACAGTATTACGCGAAGATTCGGAGGAACCGGACTTGGGCTTTCTATAACGAAAAATATTATAGAGATGATGGGGGGATTTTTAATTATAGAAAGCGCTCCTGATATCGGCAGTAAATTCAGTTTTAATATTAAATTTGATCTAATTGAAGAAACGTCGGTTGTTATTCATCACGGCAGTATTCCCGATATCAATGAAAAACCTAATTTCTCAGGCGAGGTTTTAGTATGCGAAGATAACAGTCTTAACCAGCAGGTGATGTGCGATCATTTATCAAGGCTGGGATTAAAGTCAATTGTTGCGCATAACGGCATTGAAGGAATTAAACTGGTGACGGAGCGCATGAAAAGCGGCAATAAACAATTCGATTTGATTCTTATGGACATTCATATGCCCGAAATGGACGGTCTGGAATGTTCGTCCAGAATAACTGCAATGGGAATAAAAACACCGATTGTCGCTGTAACCGCCAATATAATGTCCAATGATGTTGAACTATACAGGACAAGCGGAATGTCTGATTGTTTAGGCAAACCGTTTACTTCGCAGGATCTTTGTAAATGTCTGATAAAACATCTGCCTGTTGTAAGCTATTCCGTAATTGATAAAAAACAACAGGCGTCCGACGATGAAAAACTTCTGGAACACATGCGGCTTGATTTTGTTAAAAACAACCAAACTACTTTTTTTAAGATTGATAACGCGATTAGTGCCGGCGACATAAAACTGGCTCACAGGACTGCTCATTCTTTAAAAAGCAACGCAGGGCAGATTGGCGAGAAAGATCTTCAAACTGCGGCCGCCGCGGCAGAAGCCATGCTTGAGTTCGGACGTTTTGAAACCAAGCTGCCTGAGAGCGAAAGGTTTAAAATAAATTTTGAAAATTTAAAAAAACTTGAAAATGAATTAACATTAGTATTAAAAAAATTATCTCCTTTACTGCAGCACTATAACAACCAAAAATTATTTAAGATTAACGACGCGGATAAAATACTTGAAATATTAAAAAAACTTGAACCATTAATTAAAAATAAGAATCCCGAATGTGAGGACTTTATTGACGATGTACTTACAATACCGGATTCAGAAGCGCTTGCGAATCATATTGAAAATTATAATTTTAAACAGGCAGCCGCGGAATTATCTAAATTGATCGGTAAATGGGAGCTGATGAAATGAGCGGCAGAAAAAAAAACAGCGTTCTGATTGTTGATGACGAGAGAGCCAGTATAAGCACATTAAAAAACATACTTAATCAGGAATATACAATTTACGCATCGAGTAACGGTCATGACGCGATTGAAACCGCCTGTGAATTTCTGCCTGATATTATTTTGCTTGACGTTCTTATGCCTGATATGGACGGGTACGAAGTAATCAGCGCGCTAAAAAAATCAGCTAACACCTGTGATATTCCGGTTATTATCATTACAGGGCTTGGAAATATTGACGATGAAGAAAGAGGACTGGCATTGGGAGCCGCGGATTATATCACTAAGCCTTTTCACCCGGCTATTGTAAAACTTAGAGTGCAGAATCATATAAAATTTACGGAGCGGCTCAGGCAGCAGGCGCTGATGACTAAAATATCGCAGAACTTTCTTACGGATACATATACAGAATCATTGTATAAAGACACGCTGAGCATGGTAGGCGAATTTATGAATCTTGCGACAGTGCTTCTTTTCAGTTATGATGAGAATAAAAATATTTTTATATGCCAAAATGAATGGATTAATCCTGATTTTAATTTTAAATCACGAATCGGCGATAAAATATTATTAAATAAAAACAGCGATACCGCTATAAATTATCTTTTATCCGCAGATAAAAAAAATCTGTATCTTCGTTCAAGCGATCCTTTGCTGACAGAAAGCATAATGTTGCGCAGTGAATCTATTAATAATTTTATTACAACGCCTGTTTTTATTAAAGGAAAGTTAAGCTCGATCCTTGTTTTTTCTATGGAAGATGCTGAATGGAACTGGAGCAGTAGCGAGATAGATCTTGCAATTCTTGTAACAAGTGTTTTTTCGGGCGTTTTTGAACGTGACGCGATGGAACGCCAGTACTCAATAGTTGAGAATTCACCAAATATTGTTATATATATTTCTTCTGACGCCAGCATTGAGTATGTAAATCCCTCGGCTTTAACTGTCGCTGGATATACTAAACCGGAACTTATTACAAAGGGGCTCAGCGCAATTTTCAGCAATAGTACGATAACGGATATAAAGGAAAAGTATATCCCAGCTTCAATGCGCGGCGAGCCGGTTTTATTCGAAACAGAGTTAATCCGAAAGGACGGCGCAAAACGCATACTTATGATTTCTATAATTCAGGCAGGGAAAAATAATTTCGGTTTTATTACTAGGGATTTAACAGAGATACGCGAACTGGAGGCAGGACTTATCGCATCCAAAGAACATGCCGAATATTTAAGCCGCGCGAAATCCGAATTTCTGTCGCGGATGAGCCATGAGATGCGCACTCCGATGAACGCAATTATGGGACTGCTTCAGATAGCGGATATACAAGGCGTTCAGGAAAATATGAAAGATCATTTCAGGAAAATGAACGGCGCGGCTCACGCTTTGCTTCACTTGATTGACGATGTGCTTGATTTTTCGGATATGGAATATGATGTATTTAAACTTTCTGAATCTGAATTTAATTTTAATATAATGGTTCGTGATTTGCTGCTCGCGGCGGATGATAAAGCGTCAAAGAAACAGCAGCTTATTAACTGCACTATTGATCCTGAAATACCGGTTTCACTTTATGGCGATGAAAAACGCCTTAAACAGGTAATAAAAAATTTCTTAGGCAACGCTGTGAAATTTTCTCCCGAAGACGGAGATATCTGCTTTAATGCAAACATGGTTAATGCAGATAACGAAACTGTTACTGTCCGGTTTGAAGTTTCAGATAATGGAATAGGAATATCCAAAGAGCAGCATGAAAAACTTTTTTCTGTATTTGAACAGGGGGACGGAAGCATGAACAGGGAATACAGCGGCATTGGAATCGGCCTTGCTTTATCAAAACGCATTATAGAAATGATGGGCGGCGATATTCTGGTTGAATCCGAATTAGGCAAAGGCACAAAATTTTATTTCACCTGTAAATTCAAGAAAGTTAAATGACAGTATTTTGTTTTTTCCAGACTCTGAAAGTTTTTGCGTAAGCGCAATCCTGCGGTAAACGGCGGTTAAATAACACGCAAAAAAGATTTACTTTTCCGCAATGATCGCATAATTTAAAGCGTTCTTCATATATATTACATAGTTTTGTTTCTTTATTAAAATGTTCACAGGGAGCGAAATAATCAATTATTACTTCGCCGTTTCTGGAAACAGATTTTTGGTAACAGCATTTTCCGCAGCGGCCGCAGAGAGCATCCCAATTTTTCCGCCACTTTTTATATTCATTAAAAATGCGGCATATTGTTCCCGGCATTTATCCTCTTGTATTAAATTTCCTCGTTATCAAGTTTATTTTTTATCTCTATCATTCTGTTTATAATTGCTATCATTTGATTAACATCATTTTCGCCAAGATGGTTAATTACCTTTTCCAGCCTGCCGCTGAACTCATCGTATTTATTTATCAGGACTTTTCTGCCTTTGGGCGTTAAAGTGACAATAAGATTACGCCTGTTATTTTTATCAATCTCTCTGTTTATAAATTTTTTCTTTTCCAGAGAGCCAAGCATATGAGAAATTGCAGCTTTAGAAACAGATAAATATCCTCTGACTTCCGAAAGGCAGATATTTTTTTCTGAATCGGAAGTATTGTCAGATATTACATTCATTAAAAATAGTTCAGACATGTTAATGTTATTTTTATTTTCTGCGTATTGTTTCTGCGCATGCTGATTCATCTGCGCACGCTGCATCGAACCGGAGGCTCGCATCAGCGCGGTATCCATGAAACCGGAACCCATAATTTTCTTAAATTGAAAGATCGAATGTACAAGCTGTGTTTTCAGGTTTTGATACATAAGCTGTTTCCTTTTTATGATTTACGCATAATTATTTAACAGCTCCATAAACTGCTGGCCGGAAATGGATTCTTCTTTTAATAGATATTCTGAAATTCTTTCCAGCGCTTCTTTCCCTTCTGAAAGAAGTTTCGCCGCTTTCTCCTGACATAATTTGATTATTTTTCCTGTTTCTTCATCAACGGACGCTCCTGTTGATTCGGAACATGTCGACACATTCCTGCCGTCAAGATACTGGCTTTCAACGCTTTCCAGCCCCATCATGCCGAATTTATCGCTCATTCCGTACCTTGTAACCATGTTACGCGCAAGTTTTGTCGCTCTTTCGATATCGTTCGCGGCTCCGGTTGTCGATTCCTGAAAAATTATTTCTTCCGCCGCTCTTCCCGCCAGAAGAACCGTAATTTCGGCTAACATTTCATTCTTTGTCATCAGGTAACGCTCTTCTTCGGGCATCTGCATTGTATAGCCGAGCGCTCCCATTGTGCGCGGAACAATTGTAATTTTATGAACAGGCTGACAATCTTTTTGCATTGCAGATACAAGAGCGTGTCCGACTTCATGATACGCGACAAGCTGTTTTTCTTTTGGGTTTAAAATTCTGTCCTTCTTTTCCTTGCCGGCGATTACAACTTCTACGGCTTCCAGAAGATCTTCCTGCGCGACTGAATCTCTTTTCATTTTAACGGCGCGGAGAGCCGCTTCATTAATCATATTCGCGAGATCCGCGCCGGTAGCTCCGCTTGTCGCAAGGGCGATTTCCTTAAAGTTTACATTATCCAGTAATTTTACTTTGCTGCTGTGCACTTTTAATATTGCTTCTCTTCCCGGAAGATCTGGTTTATCTACAATGACCCGCCTGTCAAAACGGCCCGGGCGTAACAGCGCTTTGTCCAGAGTTTCCGGGCGGTTTGTCGCCGCAAGAATTACAATGCCTTTGGATGAATCAAACCCGTCCATTTCAGCTAACAACTGGTTCAATGTCTGCTCTCTTTCGTCATTTGCGCCGAATCTCGCGTCGCGGCTTTTTCCGATGGCGTCAATTTCGTCAATAAAAATAATACAGGGCGCCTGCTTATTGGCCTGTTCAAAAAGATCGCGTACCCGGCTTGCGCCGACTCCGACAAACATCTCTACAAATTCCGAACCTGAAAGAGAAAAGAACGGAACGTTTGCCTCTCCTGCTACAGCTTTGGCAAGCAATGTTTTGCCTGTTCCGGGAGGACCAACAAGCAGCGCGCCCTTTGGCTGTTTTGCTCCGATTTTTTTATATTTTTCTGGGTTGTGCAGAAAGTCAACCATTTCCATCAGACTTTCTTTTGCTTCATCTTGTCCCGCGACATCGAAAAATTTTACGCCCGTGTTTTTTTCCATGTTATAAACTTTTGCTTTTGATCTTCCCACATTTAAAAGACCTCCGCCGAAACCTCCGCCGTCCATTTGCGAAAACAAGCGGCGAAAAACAAATCTGTAAATTAGAAACATAATTATTATCGGGACAATCCAGCTTCCGATTATAGTTAAAAGCGGGTTAGTTCTGACAACCTGTTTGCTGAAAGGTATGCCGGCGGCAAGCAGTCTTTCTGTAAGCGTTGGATCATCTACGCGTCCTGTGTTGTATGATTGTCTGTTTGATTGCAGGAATCCGGTGATTTCGCTGTTTGGCGCGGATTGAGAGCTGTTCTTCAGCGTAAATGTTATCTGATCATCCGCAAGATATACCTGCTCGATGGAGCCTCTGTTTATATATTGAATAAATTCATTATATGAAACCTGAGTGCTGCCGGAACTTGTAGATATGTTGAAAATTATATTAATTAAGAATGTTAAAATAAAGCCAACAATTAAGAAATTAAAGATATTCGGTTTTTTCTGGTTGTTTTCCTGCGGTGAGCCGGATTTTTTTTCGTTCATTTTTGCCTCTTGTTAAATAATTCCGTATTATTATAAATAGTTAAGCAGTTAACTGTTTATTATTTTACAGTATACAAACGAATAAAGTCTAATGCCATATAGTTACAATAATTTTTTGTTATATAATGACGGCCTATTGTTAAATATTTAAAATTTTGTTACTATTTTCTTTAATTAATTTATTAATTTCGGATTTAATATTTTTTAGGAAATGTTTTTTTATAAAGTATGATTTCCAAAAACCGAAAAAGCAGTAAAAATCTCGCCGCGCATTTCAATATTATCAGTGTGTTCTTTATAATCTTAATTATCGCTGTAATGTCTGTTGTAAGCGCGGCGCTGATATACAGAGTTGCAGATAACGCATCAAGGGATTATGTGCGTTTTTATACAATGGAAACAGTCGATGTATTGGCTTCTCATTTAAACAGCGAGATCTATCTTGTTCAATATGCCTCGGAATCCAATGAAATAATCGAGTGGTTCGCCGATGAGGAAAATCAGGATAAAAAACTGGCCGCGTATAATAAAATGATGTATTTCGCCGGTATACAGCAGATAAACGGCCTTTATTTCGCGATCAGCGAATCTGGAAATGAGTATTCAATCGAAAGAGGCGCTTCTTATGAAGAATTTATTCCGTATAATGTATTAAAACCGGATGTTCTTTATGACAGATGGTTTTTTGACGCTCTCGATTCAGGATATGATTTTATTTTAAAATTGGATACTGTTAAAAGTCTTGATGATTATTTTATATGGATCGATCATAAAGTAAAACATAACGGAAAAGTTGTCGGCGTTTTTTCGTCCGGCCTTCCTTTTAATCCTGTCTTTCAGGATTTATTCGGCGAGTATGACAGCCGGAATGTTTTAGGTTTTATCATTGATGACAAAGGGCTTATTCAAATGGACAGCACTGTGCCGGAAGCGAATCGCATTCTTGGCAGTGATTCTGTATATGATCCTGATGAAATGCGTCATATACTTGACGTTAAATCCGATGCCGGCTTTGCTTCTGTAATAAATTCTTATCTTGTAAACAGCGCGTTTTTTTTTAATAAACGCATAAAACCGGAAGTTTATTTACTTACGGATGAATATTATCGTTATATGTCAATCGCTTCCGTTCCGAACACTAACTGGATAACCGTTACTTTATATAATTCGAACGCTTTATTTAATACAAGAAATTTAACGCCGCCTATAATTGTTATTGCCGCGGCTTTTATTTTTTATATTTTTTTAAGTTCTTTCCTGCTGCACCGGCTTGTTTTTAAACCTTTAAAGCTGCTCACAGTCAGCGTATCCGAGTCCGATCACGACAGCAATAATATTTACGGAATTAAAAGGGATGATGAGATTGGCGCGCTTGCGCGTGAAACGCAGGACGCATGGATTAGATTAAACGATAACTCTACAAAACTTAAGACTTCAATGGAGGACAGAGAAAGACAGACGCGTATTTTAAACGCGGTTAATGAAATGGCCGCCGCTTTGTTCAGCGCGGAAGACGAAACGGCATTTGAAGCGTTAATGCCTAAAGGCCTTAAACTCATGGCTGATTGTATGGATTTGGATCGTATTTTTATCTGGCGCAATGATGATAAAGACGGAACGCTCAGGCTCCTGTATGACTGGATGAGCGAAACACTGCATTGCGAAAGCCCGGTCCGTTCCGGCGTTAATCTTGTTTATAAGAAAGACGCTCCCTCATGGTATGAAAAATTTATTAAAGACGATTATGTGTTCGGCGTTGTCAGCGGCATGTCAGGCGCGGAAGCCGAGTTAATGACATCTAACGGAGTGAAAACCATTTTAGCTATTCCCGTTCATTTGCACGGACAGTTTTGGGGTTTTGTCAGTTTTGATAATTGCCGCGCGGAACGGGAAATGTCCCGGGAAGATATAAATATTCTCCGTTCCGGCAGCCTTATAATGGCAAGCGCTGTAAACCGCAATCTTCAGATAACGGCATTAAAAGAAGTTCACGAATATGCAATAGCCGCAAACCGTTCCAAGTCTGTGTTTCTTGCTAACATGAGCCATGAAATCCGCACCCCCATGAACAGTATAGTCGGGTTTTCCGAACTCGCGTTAGACGATAATATTTCCTTTAAAACAAGAGATTATTTAAACAAGATACTTGAAAACTCAGAATGGCTTTTGCAGATTGTCAATGACATTCTTGATATATCTAAAATTGAATCCGGCAAAATGAGTCTTGAAAATATTCCGTTTAATCTTCATGAGCTGTTTTCTTCCTGCAGAACATTAATTATGCCAAAAGCGGTTGAAAAAGGCCTTTCTTTACATTTTTACGCCGAACCTTCTTTGGGTAAAAGGCTTTACGGCGATCCGACAAGGCTTCGTCAGGTGCTTATTAATCTTCTTTCTAACGCTGTTAAATTTACAAATATCGGATTGATAAAAATGCAGGCTTCTGTTAAAAGCGTTGACACAAAAAGCGTATCAATGCTTTTTGAGATTAAAGATTCCGGCATCGGTATTCCGCATGACCAAATAGAAAAAATATTCGATCCGTTTATGCAGGCGGAAACAGGCACAACGCGGAAATTCGGCGGTTCAGGTCTCGGGCTTCCTATCGCCAGAAATATAATCAGGATGATGGGAGACGATATTCATGTTGAAAGCACGCCGGGCGTAGGCAGTAAGTTCAGTTTTAACGTAACATTTGACGCCGCGGATATGGACGGCGACAACGCGTTATTCAATAAAATTGTTTTTGACGAAAATGAAAAACCCGTGTTCGAAGGCGAAATCCTGTTATGTGAAGATAATGTTATGAACCAGCAGGTCATATGCGAGCACCTTGCCAGAGTGGGATTAAAAACCGAAATTGCCGGTAACGGCAGGCAGGGCGTAGAGATGGTTAAATCCCGCGCAGACAAAGGCGATAAACAATACGATCTAATCTTCATGGATATTCATATGCCTGTTATGGACGGCCTCGAAGCCGCCTCAATGATTTTTGAGTTTGACGAAAAAATTCCGATTGTTGCAATGACAGCTAACATAATGTATAATGACAGGGAGATTTATATTTCCAGGGGAATGAACGATTGCATCGGCAAGCCGTTTACATCGCAGGAATTATGGCGCTGTCTTATGAAATATTTTAAACCTGTTACATGGCGTAAAGATAATGCCGCTCTGCGCTGGCAGACAGACATGGAACTGCATCAAAAATTAATTAATAATTTTGTTAAATGCAACAACGGAATTATAAACGAAATTAATAATGCCCTAAAAACAGATGAAATCGCGCTTGCTCACAGGCTTGTTCATACTTTAAAAAGCAACGCAGGTCAGCTAAAAAAAATATTTTTACAGAATGCGGCCATAGAAGTTGAAAGCCGGCTTAAAAATGAAAGAAACAATGTTACCCCTCAGCAATTGGAAAATCTCGAGACCGAGTTAAATAAAGTTCTTGAAGAGTTGACGCCGCTTGTACGCGAACCGGAATATAACATTGCCGCTGAACTTATGAATGAGGAAGAAGCGGTAAAAACTCTTGATAAATTACAGATTTTGCTGGATGATAGTAATGTTGAGTGTTTATCTTTTATCGGCAGTCTTCAAATGATACCGGGAAGCGGAGAACTTATTCAGCAAATTGAGAATTTTGATTTTAAACCTGCGTTAATAACTCTTGCCGGATTAAAGAGAAAGGTTTTTGGTGATAAATATGGATAATAATAGTCTGCTTATAGTTGACGATGATGTTTCTAAGCTCATTGAATTAACGCAAATTCTGCGGTCAGAGTACAAATTGTATACCGCAAAAGACGGAGCGTCAGCGCTGGAAATTGCCGGAAAAAATTTACCGGATATGATATTACTTGATATCATCATGCCCGGCATGAGCGGATTTGATGTTCTTGCTAATCTTAAAAAGAATGAATCAACTAAAGACATTCCGGTAATTTTCATGACCGGAATAAGTGAAACCGACAATGAGTGTACCGGCCTATCATTAGGCGCGGTCGATTATTTCCGCAAGCCATTTGACGCTGAAGTTATAAAACTGAGAATAAAACATCAGATGCAGGTGATTAATCTGATAAAAGAATTAAAAACGCGGCAGCCGTCCTGATGGACAGCTGTTAAAAAGCGTATGTCCAAAGACATACGCCGTTACGTTAGCTGAAATATTTTACTGTATTACCTTGCCGCCGCCGTAAAACGCGCCTGTCTTGAAGAACTTGTATCCGTTACAGTGTAGCTTCTTATTGTTCTTTCCGCGTTTGTTATGCGCTGCGCTGGTGTCGGATGCGTTTTACCGAAACCCGAACCGGATGTTTGTATTGTTGATAATACATTGAGCATATCCAGTAAACCTGACGGATTATACCCCGCGGATGCCATGAGGCTCATCGCCGTATTATCCGCTTCAAATTCCTGAGTTTGCGAGTAACCGCTGTTAACCATTGTATGAACAATTTCCCCGACCGATTCATTAAATACATTTGTCAGTTCGTTAACATCCATTCCCGCCGCCGCGCCTGCCGCCGCTGTGCCTGTTACCAGAATAGCTTGTGTTACACGGCTGGATTTGATCGCTTTTATGCTGTGCTGGAGCTGAATGTGAGCAATTTCATGCGCTATAACCGACGCGAGGGCGTCTTCGGATCTTGCGGCGCTTATCAATCCGCGTGTTACAAAAATGTGTCCGCCTGATGTCGCAAAAGCGTTAATTTCCTGGCTGTCAAGAACCGCTACATGATAGCCTGCGTAAATATCCGGACGCGGAGAATTAATAGTTATAGTCTTACATATTAAATTTAGATAGTTTGTAAGAGCCGGGCTGCCGGTGTAAATGGCGTATGAAGACAGTATATTTGCCGCAACAGCCCTGCCGATGTAGTACTCCTGTTCAGGAGTAATTTCCTCCGCGGCGGTGCCGACAGCTCTTGCTGACATACTGATTGCGTCCGCTGTATTTTGATTTATTAGCCCTGTAGCCCCCGCGACCTGAGCGCCAACATCCGCGATTTTCGCCATTGATTCACACGAAAAAACTAAGCACGAAAGCGCAATAATGACCGCGGTTAAACTCAGAACTTTGGTCTTCATTAATTATCTCCCATTGATAACCGGCCTTCCTCCAGAAATCGCCTTAATTCATCATCGTTTACCCTTACCGCCTCCGCTCTGTCTACGGCATCATAGTTAAGCGCACCGTGCTGATTCCGGTAAGAATTTTCAACTTCGGCATTAAAACCTTTTCCCGCAAGCGCTACTTCCCGGGCTGTTGCAGTGCTTGTGGTTCCGGATACAACCTGTCTTGTCGAGAAATTCGCCGATGCTGTCCATCCAGTAATCGATTGATTAACCATGCTTCTGACATTTACAAATCTTCCGTTTACCTCTATTACAGTTACCTGATCCCCGTATTGTATGGTTCCGGTTGTTCTCGCAAACCATCCGGTAGAGGCTTTTAATTCCAAATCCCTGACAGATACGTACAAAGTGCCGCCTCTTGCTACCTGAGCCGCCGCGATTCCCGCTATAGCCATCGTTAAACAAAAAACAATTAATATTTTCTTCATTACTTTTTACCTCTGTGTTTAAATATTATTAAAACATTTATAAATAATCAATCGAGGTTTTTTCAAAACCCGGTTAGTTTCGAAAAACCGCTCAATATTACATATATTTTATTATAACGCATTATTTTTCAGTTAGGTTATCAATTCCGTTATCCCATAATTTATCATCAGGCGGTGATTTTATATTATTTATGCACCTGTTAAGGTATTTCTTCGCCGCCATATCCAGATCATTCTTATCGCATATTTCCTGAAAAATCTCTTTTGCGGGGCTAAAGCTCTTTTCTTCGTATAATTTGAACGCCCGCTCCCATTTAACTGCCATTTCTTTAAGGTCAGGAGAAGCTTCCGCTGATGTATCCAAAAGCTCATAAAGCCTCAGCGGGGTATTTACGCCGACAACCCTAACCCTGCTTAACGGCCGGAGAACAAATTCATCGCCGACCACATTTCTTGTGTATTCGCTGATCAATATTCCGCCTGTGTCGTATTGTTTATTCACCCCTTCCAGTCTTGCGGCGAGGTTAACAGCGTTTCCCATGATTGTATAGTCCATTTTATTTGGAGTTCCCATGTTTCCTACGACCATGTCGCCCGTGTTTAAGCCGAGTCTTGTAAAAATCGGGTGCGTATCTTCCATGTTTTTCAATACGCCCTTTGCGACCATTGCCTTCATTACATCGTCATTGATAAGACCAAGCGCCAGAGCTTCGCGGTTAATTTCTTTTTCCGCTTTTTTCATATTGATAACGGCGCGGCAAGCAAGGGAAGCATGGTTGCTCATATGTACCGGCGCGCCGAAGAATGCGATAATCGCGTCTCCTTCGTATTTATCGATTGTTCCCTGATGGTCAAGAATAATATTGCTCATTTTTGTCAGATAGAAATTTAATAGTTCAACAAGTTTAGCCGGATCGCCCAGCGCTTCCGAAAAGGTTGAAAACGCGCGGATATCCGTAAAAATCGCTGTCATTTCTCTTTTTTCACCGCCAAGCTTCAACTGTGAAGGATCCGCGATTATCTGGTCTATAACCTTCGGAGAAAGATACTGCGAGAAGGCTGATTTAATAAAACGTTTCTGGCTGCCTTCTGTTGCGTAATTGTAAAGCGTGACCGTAATAAAACCCGCTACCGTTCCCGCAAGGAATGTAATCATCGGCACCCATAAACCGGCAAACTGATATGCAAGGAACGAGCCCGCTAATATCAAAACAACAAGAATGATCATTCCTGTGACAGATAATGTTATCCTCGGCATGAACGCGGTCAGACCTACTATTAAAACAACAAGCGCTAATAAAATGATCAGGTTTAAAGCCAGTGTGCTTTCGCGGATAAAATCTCCCTGCAGCATATTGTCCAGCATTGTTATATGACATCCCATCCCCGGATAAATCGAGTGAACCGGAGTACTGAAAATATCATATAGCCCCTGCGCGTAAAAGCCAAAAAATACATAAGTGCCCTTAAAATTATCAGGAGTCAGCATCCACCAATCCGTTCCCATCGATGTTTTATAAGCGCCGAAAGCGGTATTCTTGTCCGCTTCGTATGCTTCGGAACTTATCAGAATATCCATAGCTCTGTATGGAATGTACCGGTCTAATAATCCCCGGTAACGCAATAACGAAAAGCCGTTTTTATCGACAGGAATGCTTATATTTTCCCATTCGATTGTATTGTTTCTTTCGTTAAAGTTAATTTGCGTTCCGTAACCTGAAACAACAAGCGATGCCGCCGAAAGCCCCGGAACAGCCTTGCCGTCAAATAATGTAAACGGCTTTAATCTTCTTACTATCCCGTCAGAGTCCGGTATGCCCGTAACGCTTCCTACCGCTCCGGCTGAATTAATTAGCCCTTGAATCGGCAATTGCGCTTTTTCGGCTTCACCTACGCTGAACTTACTAAGAAATGAACCGAAATTAACCGGCTGGAACACCGGTAAATTTACATTTGTTGGCCATGAAGTAACGCTTCCTGTCTGAGTGCTGAACATTACAGTCTGTACAACATGACCGAAATCCGCCGCGGCATTAATAAATGAATCATCATCTTCTCTCGCGCTTAAACCGCGCAGCGCTTCGATGATAACGCTGTAAACAGATAACATCGATGTAACGCCGCTGCCGCTTCCCAATGATCGCAGCGGAATTCCTATACTTGGCGATCTGTCAAGCTGTTCCTGCCTTACAATGCCTGTTAAGTTTACAAGGCTGTTTTCCAGCTCGCGGCTTGATTGATTTCCCGAGTCTAATGCGACTTCTTCCAGAGCTATTACAGCGTTATCTATTATTTCATCCTGTTTTGCGTTTCTATAAACAGACGGTTCAGAAAAAATTACGTCGAACGCGATCGAATTCGCGCCGCTTATGTTCATATAATTTACAATTTCCGCGTATGCCTGCCGCGGCCACGGCCATCCCCATCCTCTTTCCAGCTGCGCCCAGTCAAGGCTGTCCTGATCAAGCAGAATTACGGCAATCTCGTCCGAAGGACGGCTGAAAGAAGTGCCGGCCCAGAACCTGACCCTTAGATCATAAGACATATTCTCAAGATTGTTAAAAACTCCAAGTAAATATAAACCTGTTATAACTAAAAATACTAAAGCTGCTATAATAATCGCTGATAATTTTTTTCCGATTTTTATCTTAGTAACCATATTACTATCCTTTTTATTTGAAATATGTCATATATTGTATGTAGGAGTTTATCATGGATATACAAAAAAGACCATCTTTTAAATGGGTTTGGATTTCCGTTACTGCTGTTTTCTGTATTTTATTTACATTTGCCATTATTCCCGGAGCGGCCGCCCAGGGCAATCCTAATACATCAACACAGGTTCAAAGACAAAATTATCCTGCTTTGCTGCAAAATGTCTTTAATTTTATTATTCAAAATTATATTGATGAAGTTGATCCGCATCTGTTATTTGAAGGCGCGATGAACGGCATGTTCGGCGTGCTGGACGATCCATATTCGGTATATATGAATGAATCCGATATGACCGATATCAGCGATACAACTCAGGGAAATTTCGGCGGGGTAGGTTTGAATATTACAAAAGCCGTTTCTCCGCGTCCTGACGGGAAACCAATGTGGGTTGAAGTTGCCTCCCCTATAGAAGATACCCCCGGCTGGCGCGCCGGAATCCAGCCAGGCGATTTTATCACAGAGATTAACGGAATACCGACAGAAACCATCACCATGGATGAAGTTCTTGGCATATTAAGGGGTACGCCCGGAGAGACCGTAAGACTTGTAATCAGGCGCGGCGACAGGCTGGAATTCCCGGTTACTCTCACAAGAGCGATCATAGAAGTGCCGACTGTAAAACACGCGATGATTGGCGACACAGGCTATTTAAAACTTCTTACCTTTACGCCTATGACAGCGGACAGGGCAAGGGATGCGATACTTGAGTTCCGCAAGAATAATTATACAAGCCTTGTTCTGGATTTACGCAATAATTACGGCGGACGGCTTGATTCGGCTATTGATATAGCCAACCTTTTCCTTGATGGCGGGCTTGTTGTGCGTATCAGATCAAGGATCGCAAATGAAAACCGTGATTTTAACGCAAGCCGCTCAACGCTTGTGCCGGCTGATATTCCCATTGTCGTTCTTATAAACAGAGGCTCCGCTTCGGCTTCGGAGATTGTCGCGGGCGCGCTTAAAGACAGAGGCCGCGCTTTCCTTGTCGGAGAGAATTCCTTTGGTAAAGGCTCTGTACAGCAGGTTTATCCGCTTAATAATGTCGGGTTCAGAATCACCACAGCCCGTTATTTCACTCCAAGCGATGTTAATATCGATAAAATCGGCATTCCTCCCGATCGCGTAGTATTGTTCCCCGAATATACCGAAGAAGACGCGGTTCACCTGAACGAGCTTATTAACGCAAACAGGATTCCGGCATTTGTCGAACAAAATCCAAGAGCGACCGCCGCTCAGGTTGACGCTTTTGCGCGTGTATTGGGCGGGGAATACATGCTCGATCTGACTTTACTCAGGCGGCTTATAAGAGATGAGCTTAACCGGACAACTTTTGCTCCTGTTTATGACCTTGAATATGATGTCCAGCTTCAGGAAGCGATTAATATCTTACGCAGCGGCGCATACAATAACCTTATGCAGAATTCAAGAACGCTCAGGCAGCTGCAGGACGAAGCTGAAAACAGTTTCGCGATAGCCTCATAACTAGGTATAATTAAACTGCGCTGATGATACCGGCGCAGCTTTTTTTTTCGGATATATAGCTTGAAACAATTTATTATTAATAATGATCCCGATAAAAATAATTTTATCAGCTTTACAGGGAAAGATTATCATTATCTTGTGAATGTACGGCGTTTAGCGGCCGGAGAATATTTCCCCGCGCTTCTTCCAAACGGCGAAGAAACGCTTGTACAGATTGTATCAATAGAAAAAAATATTTTATCCGGAAAATGCCATAAAAATGCCAGTCAATCATCAAACAATATTCCTGATCTTCTCTCCGCGCCTGTGCGCCATAACGGGAACGATTCCGGAAATATCCCGCCGATTATTCTCTTTCAGGCTCTCCCAAAAGGCGATAAAATGGATCTTATTGTGCGGCAGGCGGCTGAAGGCGGAATTTCGGAAATTATTCCGTTTGTGTCTGAATTTTCGCATGGAAAAGCAAATGTTGGAAAGGAGAAATTTTCCCGCTGGCAGAGAATCGTTAAAGAAGCAAGACAGCAAAGCGGTTCCAAAATCGCGACATCGCTTCAGCCGCCCTTAACAATGAACGAACTAATTGAATATTGGAATAAAGTTAAATTCGCGGCCTCTCCTGATAACGCTCTTGGGCTTTTATTTCATCATGTGCCTTATCAGCCGGACATAAAAAACCATGCTGAGGGTCTTGAACAGAAAAGCCTTCATGGGTATCTTAGTAGTAACCGGCAGATTGTTGTATTTGTTATCGGGCCGGAAGGCGGATTTTCTGATAATGAAGTATCGCTGTTTATAAAAAACGGCTTTAATCCCCTGACTATCGGGGGCGCCGTTTTACGAACCGAAACAGCCGCTCTTTATTGCGCAGCGGCAATTAGAATTTTACTACTGGAGAAGGATGCGTGGGAACCGAAAATAATTTGACCGCCGAAACTGTACAGCGCGTAAATCTGCTTAAAGTCCCTATTGATATTATTGCGCCGGAGCAGCTCAGCTCTGTTATTTATGAGTTTATTTACAGTAAAAAAGAACATAATATTATTCTTATGTCGCTTTGGGATCTTTTACGCGCGAGAAGAAACGGCGAATACCGTAACTATGTTTTAAAAGCGTCTTTGATTGTTCCTATATCCAAAAGCCTTGTAAGCGGCGTTAAGTTTTTAACCGGAAAAAAAATTTTCAGGTACATGCCGTTCGATTTTATTATCAACGCTCTTACAGTTTTGGAAAACAGGGAATTTTCCTGTTATATGCTGGGCGGCAAAAGAAAAATATTAAATAAGGCCGAGCAGAATATCAGGCAGACATTTCCGAAGCTCCGCGTGGTAGGACGTTTCCCCGGATATTTTAAAAAACACGAAGAAGGCACAATTATCAAGGCGATTAAAAAATCATCGCCTTCGCTTTTACTCGCGGGAAGAGGCGTCCGCGGCAAAGAACGCTGGATAGCCAGAAACAATCAGGCGTTAGGTGAAGGACTGCGCCTTTGGTGCAGCGATATTTTTGATGTGTTCGCGGAAAAGAAAAAGCATCCCTCGCGGGCTTCTTTTGACGCAGGGCTTGAGTGCGTAGGTTATTGCTTCCAGAATCCGCTTAAATTTTTCAGGATCTTTCCGTACATCGGTTATAACTTTTTATTATTATTTTATAAACTTTTTGTTAAATGATGAGTTCCAAAACTGTAATAAAAATATTCTACTGATACATGATAACGTATGGCCGCGGAGTAAGAGCGTATACCTGACTTGGCGTCATTAACGGATCATCTATACCGGCGCCGGGAATGCTAAAATCGTAGAACAGCTTAAATCCTTTTATTGGCATATTCACCGCCTGCGCGAGAAAATTATAAGTGTTGCGTTTAATGTTGGGAATGCCAAAACCGTCGGCGCAGTGAATCAATCTTACTCTGTTAAAATTTGTGCGTACATCCTGACGGTTTCGAATCATCGTTTGCGCGAACTGATGAATAATAAGCATTCGTTCTCCCGGCAGATTATTCGCGGTTAGATATTCCTCCATAACCTGCTGCGCGGCGTTTATTTCTTCTCCTGTAACATGGCCTATTTCCCTGTTCGGAATCGGCGTCCGCCATTCAGGATCAAGCGCAAGATGAACATTCGGATAATGAAGATACGGCAGCATAATACTAAGCGAATCAACCGGATCGTATTTTCCAATTTGATGATCAATAATAACCAATATATCGTTTTCAAGGCCGTATTCGATATAAGGCATCAAAAGATTATTTCTTAAGATTCCGATTTCTCCTTCCGGCCAGACAGTCCCGTAAATCAGATAAAACGCTTTGCGTACTTTTCTGCCTCCGCTTACCGCTTCGTATTCGGCGGCCAGTTCTGTCAGCAGCCGGTCAAGTTCCTCGATTGAAAACCGTCCAAGGATACCCATATTTCTGGAAGAAGGATGCCCGTAATACGCAAGAATATCATTATTAAGCAGCAGGGAAATTTGATACTCCGCCATTTTATTTTTTATCTCTATCTCTTCGACAGTATCAACCCAATAAGGACGCGAATTTTCCGCTCTTCGCATGCTGTTGATAACATCAGTAAAAAGCATGTGCGGAAAAATCGGCGCATTTTGATTGAAAATATTATTATCCGGCATTGAAACCGCGTACAGGTTAACAGCGGATATAAATATCACCGCCAAAAATAAAAAATGGAATTTTTTGTATTTCATCAGCATAATATCTTATTTTCGGTACATTATACAAAATTATTTATTTTTTACTAAGACACCGGAATCATTAATCACAGCCACAGATGTATCTTGTGCAATTTTGAACACAGCATCCACATACCGAAAGACAGCATTGCGATTCCTAAAATTGTACCTATCCAGTTATCGGTATTCAGGAGAAGATTTCTGCCTATAAAGATAATCAAAATACCAATTGCGGCATATAAATATTCTTTTGAATCTTTGTTTTTTGCTGTTATTAAAAAACTAGTAATAATTGTGATAAATGCAACTAATTCGATCATTTTAAACATGGTATTGTAACCGTTTACAATATTAAAACTTGTATCCCAGCTTAATACATCAATGGGGATGCTTATTGTTAAAATCATGCCGGCGATTGTTATTATTAAAATCGCATTGCGAATTCTCTGTATTTCAAGTCCGGCTGAACATATACCGGCGGTAAACAGTGAAAAAATTCCGAAAAACCTCGCGAACAGCAGTATCCGCATTGCGGTCATTATATAAATTGTCGGGAACCGGAAAGCCAGATGCAGCGGTATGATTATACGGATAACTTCAAACGAACAGGATACTATAAAAAACGCGATATAAAGAATTTCCGGCGTGGATGTCCGTTCAAAATAATTATAAATCAGAATCATTCCTGTTAATGAAAAAGCAGTTAATAAAAACAAAGAAATATGGACAGCTAAATAATTATATCCTGCGATGCTGTTAGCTATCTTATGTAGAAAATTATGCGGACGGCGCGCTGCGTCATCAAGCGGCGATGTTATGTTATTTTCGTCATCTTCATTTAGTGATATTTCATTATTTTCTGTGAAGGTTTGATTTGAATTATTGATGTATAGAGGCATCGTAAAAAAAGAAATTGCAATTATTAATATTACAAAAACTGCGCAAGAGACAATTCCTGCTTTAAAAAAGGCATTTCTTTCGGAAAGCGTCATAATCAAGTTTAGCCATAAAAATGGTAATAAACAAGATAAATTAGTTTTCTTCAAAATTTAAACTTTCGGAATATTCTATTTTTTCGGTTATCCGATTAAAACTATAGTTTTTCTTTCGGAATTCCGATAATCGGAACTAAGGGGAACTCTATGTTATTGAAAAAAAAGTTAATTTTTTATATATTCGTTTTTTTTACATCCGGTTCTGTTTTATGGGCGGGAGATACCGCTGTTTTTGTTGATTTAGGATTTTCTCAGGACGGCAGAACTTATATGTTCGGGCAATACGGGGTTTTATCACCGTCTCTGCGGCCGTGGGCGGATTTATATGTAGTTGATGTCACCGGCAATGTATTTGTTCCAAACGGCAGAGTCACTCATACACAGGAGTCAGCAATCAGAGCAGGTCAGGACGGATCCGGCATTCTTCACCAGCTTGTATCAAGCAACGCCGTTCTTACAAGCAGGCATAATATAAATTTTCAGAATCAAGGCCTGCCGCTCTATATTTCCAGAGACGCAAACCCGCCGGCCCGCGGAGAGCAGATTACATTCCGCGATTTTCTTACCGGGTACAGTTATTCGGCGCAGCTGGTGCCGGTAATCTCCGGTACGGGGCAGAATATCACCTCTCGTTTTCATATCACTCTTGCATCAACATCACCTAACGGCCAGACAAAGAATTATACAATCGGCGCTCCAAATTTTGTCCGCCAGCAGATTGCTCAATATAATATTAAAAGAGTGCTTATAGACAGTACCGGCAGTTCAATGATTTTTGTTATCGAAATGAAGCGTGTTGCAGCCAATGGGTTTGATATCCGCTACATGGTTGAAGCTGTCAGACTCTGACCCAAAAATATTTTATTTTTAAGCTTGCAAATTTACCGGTTGTTAGGTTATTTTTTATCCGGTTTATTTTTCAATCTTTTTTACAGGCCTGAAAATCTGCGTTACAAACATGCTGTCTTCATGCAGGAACCGGGTATAAAGCAGATCGTCCAGCTTATTCCGCTCCCAAAGACCGTCTTTATGCTGTTCAATTGCCAGATCCAGCCATTCATCTTTGTTTAAAACTCTGGAACCCCTCTGTTGTATAAATAAGTAATGGCCGGCAGGTAAATAAACCGGTGAAGATTGTAAAATATTTTTATTATTTAGGGTTATTTGCCCCGTGTATGCCAAATTTCCCAGAAATTGTTCTCGGAAAGGCTCGATACTGCGGCTTTGAGCCGGATTTATTTCATAACATAGGATAAATTCATAATTTTCCTGTATAGATTGAGGTATTTTATCGATTTTTTCATATACCAAAGGCATATGCAGATACATGTTCATTTACGCGTTTTTCTTTGAGAATTTTTCCTATTATAACTAAAATTAAATTGTCTGTCACTTTTTAAGCAAGCATTTGTTAATTGTCATTGACAGGCATTAAATTGTCCCATAAAATATAAATATGGCTGATACTGATTTTCTTAATGATGCGAATTTCGATTTGTATCGATCGCTTATCTACGCAGAAAGCGGAATAACATTCACTCCGACCAATCGTTCGATATTGGAGAGCCGGTTAAAGGAACGATTGCGTGAAAAAGGTATCACCTCCGTTTCTTCTTATCTCGATAAGATCAAGTCGGACAAAGAAGAGCTTAAAGGTTTTTTAGATTCTATCACAACCAACCTTACAAGGTTCTTCAGGAATCAGGCGCAGTTTGACGCGCTCGAAAAACACGTCGTTCCCGAGCTGATTAACAAAATTAGAAGGGTTCCGGGATCGATTAAAATCTGGAGCGCCGGGTGTTCTACGGGCGAAGAGCCTTACACCATCGCCATGTTGTTAAACGAGATTCTTCCTAAATCATGGACTTATGATATTACCGCCAGCGATATTTCTCTTAAGTGTCTTATGACCGCTAAAGAAGGTTTTTATGCCGAAAGCCGCATTGTCGGTATTCCTGACAATTATCTCGCGAAATATTTTGATAAAGTAGACGGCGGATACAAGATTCATCATGATATTCAGGCAAGGATCAAATTCGATTATCATAATCTTAAAAACGATTCCGGTCAGAGAAATTTCGATGTTGTTTTCTGCAGAAATGTAATTATATATTTTGATGAAGTAGCTCAGACAGCGGTAATGGGCAGATTCTGGGACGCTATGGCGGCAAAATCGTTTTTATTTATCGGTCATTCAGAGTCGCTTTTTGGAATGGATACTAAATTTGAATTCTTAAAAACTGAATGGGCGACGCTTTATTGTAAAAATACTTAGGAGATATTTGTGTCTGATGAAATATCGGTTTTGATTGTTGATGACTCTGCGTTAATGCGCAACTTAATCGGAAGAATGGTCGAAGATACACCGGGTATGATTGTTGCTGAAAAAGCGATGAATGGTTTATTTGCGCTTCAGAAAATTCCCCGCGTAGAACCGGATGTAATTTGTCTTGATCTTGAAATGCCGGAAATGAACGGCATTGAATTTTTAAAAGAACGCAAGAAACGCGGAATTAATATTCCTGTTGTTATACTTTCTTCTATCGCCGCCAAAGGCGCTGAAGTTACTATGGAAGCCCTTTCGTTAGGCGCGAGCGACTTTGTTCAAAAGCCTTCGGGTGCGGTTTCCGAAGACATTCATGTTGTTAAAGAAACGCTTATAACCAAGCTTTTAGGTTACGGCGGCGCTTACCGCAAACAGCAGGGCAAGAAGCTTCTTATGCCTTCAGAGTATAAGCCTAAGACTCCTTCCGAAAAAGCCTCGGATATCGCGGTTCATTTTAAGCTTGCCGCCGCCGCTCCTATTACCCCGGCTCAGGCGCCGGTCAGAGCGCGGTATCCGGCTAATACCGAAATTATTGCCATCGGCATCAGTACAGGCGGTCCTGACGCGCTTCGTGTTGTTTTTTCCAAGCTCGATCCGGATTTAAGAATACCGATTGTCGTAGTTCAGCACATGCCTCCCGGATTTACCAACGAATTCGCAAAAAGCCTTGATCGCATCTGTCCGTTAAATGTAAAGGAAGCCGCGGACGGCGATGAAATTATTTCCGGCAGAATTTTAATTGCTCAGGGTAATAAACATCTTGAGGTAGAAAAGAAACCTGGCGGCGCGGTCGCCCGCCTTTCGGATGCTCCGCTTGTTTCAGGACACAGGCCTTCCGCGGACGTGCTTTTCGCTTCTGTAGCCATGTCTTATACAAACCGCGCGCTGGGTGTAATTATGACAGGAATGGGACGCGACGGCGCTCAGCAGCTTGGAACAATCTACAAAGAAGGCGGCATTACATTGGGCCAGGACGAAGCCAGCGCTGTTGTATACGGAATGCCCCGCGTAGCCTACGAATTAGGCCATGTAATGGAACAGGTTTCCCTCGAAAAAATGGGACAGCGTATCTGTGAAGTGGCAAAGGCTAAGCGGTAGGTTGATTTCTATATTATTAATTGTTTGTAAGACGCTCTTTTAAAGCATCCTGAAGAACCCCGGAGAAATTTATATTTTCTTTTTCTGCGGCGGCATTTAGCCAGTGCGGTATTGATAGAGTTTTTTTTACAAAGCGTGTTTGACTTTTTATATTTTCAACATCCGCAATTACCAGCATTACTTTATCGCCCTTTAGTGTATCTATATTTGACGGAACGGGCAGAATTTCTCCTTTTTCCAATGCTACTTCGATTCTGCTTTCAAGGACATCTTTCGCCATAATTGCCGCTTCTTCCAATGTAGATCCTTCTGTGTAACATGGTTGTATGTCAGGAAAATTAACATAGTAACCATTTTCTTCTTTTTTAAATATTGCCGGATATGTATATTTTGTTTTCATATAACCTTCTTTATTTTAATCCTGCATCATTTAATATTTGGTGATATAAACCTTTGCCTAATTCCTTATGGTGATGCGGAACAATTGTATACCTGTCGTCTTTAATCATATGGTAATGACTGCTTTTACTTACCTTCAAAACAATAAACCCATTCTTCTTTAATTTTTTTATCATTTCTACGCCTGTCATTTTTTATTATGCCTGTGAATATTTTAACACGTAACTTACGTATTGGCAATATTTTGCAAGTAAGAATTAATTACCTCTTCCCGTCCAGAGAATCTGTTATATTTTTTTTTATTTTCACCATAAGGCGCGTTACTAGTTCTTTTTTTACGCTGACGGGCATGTTTTGTAAATAATCCTTTGTATCAGCTTTTTTATCCTTGATTTCCCTGTTGTCCGGTTCGATGAATAACATACTCGGAGATATTTTTAACGCCGCTGCGAATTGTTCGATTTTTTCAAATGAAGGAATACGCCTTCCCATTTCTATTTGACCGATATAGTTTGTCGATGTATCGCACAAAATTGACAAGGTCATTTGAGATATACCCTGTTGTTTACGGTATTTTCTGAGATTGGAAATAAAAATTTCCTGTAAACTCATTTTCATTATATGTCTAATAGACATAAATTTTTCTTGTTTTACACTTGTCTTATTGACATATTTTCATTTTAGTGATATATTGTCTTTGAGTAATGTTTAATTTTTTCTGTTTTTATCAGAAATTTTACCCCAAAAATACGGGCTTGTGCCTGTATATAGATTTTTAAGGAGATAAAAGGAGTTTTTTATGAAGAAGGTATGTTTGTTTTTTGTTTTAGTATTGTTGGCTGTGACTGGTGTTTTTGCGTAAAGCATTGCCAGAGATGGAGTGAATGTTAGGGTTTCTAGTAATCGAAATAATATAGGTTCAAGAAATTATGGTTTTATTGTTGAAAATACTAATAATTATGTAGTTAATGTTAATATCTCTTATGTTTTCAGCGGTACGGCTGGAACAACATCTGTCGCGGTAAGAGCAAGACAGTCAGAAAATATTTTTATTGGTAGAAGTAACAGTTCTAGTCCGCTTTCTATTTCTCAAGTAACAGTAACTGGTCAATCATCGCAGACAATAAATAGTTTAACAGTGACTATTGTTAATAATACTGGTTACCGTATTGAAGAAGCATATATCAGCCCAAGAGAATCCAGTAATTGGGGAGTGGAGTTACTAAATGGCCGTACTATTGCAAGTGGAAGAGAAATTCAAGTCACTGTAACAAATTTAAGTGCATCAAGTACTTATGATATAATGCTTGTTGATTATGAGTTAGATGCATATGTTAAATTCGCTCAAAGATTAGGAGCGAACGCACGAGTTACATTTACTATGACTGACTTGAACATGGATTTTTGATATTAGTTGAGCTTTTCTCAAAACTCGTTTAGTTTTGAGAAAGCCTCAATAATAATTAAATTTAATTCATCTTTTTATAAATAATAGTGACTGAACTGCTTGTTAATAGTAATGGCGTCTGATATGTTTTCCATTTAAAATTCATATTCGTTGTATCAAATGAGCTAGTTCATTTTTTTCGTATTCCTCGTCCTGTAACTAGTTTTGATGTACTTGGAAGCGTATCAATTATTATTTTAAGGTAAAATGAACGGACTAGTTCGACTATAGATAATTTTAAGCGACGAACTTGGTAATGCGAGTTTAATTATAATAAGGAGCGTTTAATGAATGATACAATTATAAAATTGGTTACAAATGATAGCGCGGTTGATCATTCTGTGTAACTAATTATCTTTTTTTAGTGTATTCTCCCTATAATATTCATCGACAATGAACTCCGCGCTTTCCGCCCAGTAGAGATTGTTTGTTCTTTTTAAAATATTATAGGTGTTAGATGAAATAAAATTTTCATACGCGTCATCAAATGAGATATTTTCTTTTTCAGCTAACATGCTGGCTATCTGTTCAATTTTAAAAAGTACATCTGTAGTAATATCCTGATCTTTAAATATATATTTACCTTTCATTTCTGATATTTCCTGATTATTTTTAGACTTGAGAGCGCAGCAGGAGTGTGAAACGACACTTGATTATTTATTTTGTTTGTTTTCAGCCGTTCTATCGCGTCTGCAGCATTTATAATTCCGGCTATATATAATGCGATTGTTCGTGTAGTTTTATCATTCGCCACCGGACCTTGAACAATATCAAAATCGTGCTGAATACCGCCTATTGTGCGGTTTTTTTGAACCATTAAAAGCCATTCTTCGCAAAGGTTATCAAATATTTTTATTGAAAGGTTTTCAAGATTTTTAAATTCTATCTCGTATATGAATACTCCATCCCCTTTGTATCTGTCAAAAAGAACCTGTGCCCAATCTTCTGCTTGTTCTTTTATGGATGTAGTGTAAAATCCTTTTCCAAAATCGCGTTTATCTTTTGATTTAGACAGATCAACCACATCAAAATTATAATTTGAACCGTGATATAGAATCAATTTTGTTTCCATGACAAAACATCCTCGGCAAAAGACATACCCTCGTCTAAGTCTTGAGTATGGAGAGCATTGTAATTCCTGCGGATTAGTTCATTAATTCCATGCTTTCGGAAAAGTTTAATAACATCATTTTCCGGCAGATTATGCTTAAATGAATAGCCTTCAACAGCATATACCAGCATTAAATTCTGATCTCGTTCGGTTTCTATCATTTATAAACTATAATAAGCAAAACTATAATGTTCAATAGTGCGGCTGAGTAATTATTTATAGACCTAATGACATTAATTGAAAATGAAAAATAGTTCTAAATCAATTATTAAAGCTTTGTGTTTATTGCGCGGTTAATCATGTTTCTTACTTCTTCATTCGCGTTTTGCGCTGTTATCGAAGTATAAGGATTCATGTTTGTAAACACTCTGAAAATCTCATCCGCGAATGCCTGACCTATATATTTTATATCTTTAAAATCCAGAATAACTTCTTTAAATAATTCAAGACCGCTTAAAATATGCCTTGCCTGAGAACGTGAAACTAAATCGTTTGAACCGGTATAACAACTCCACGGTATGTAAATCATATCAGATTATTTAATAAACCTTATTGTTCTCAAATGTCAACCTTGTTTTTAATGCAGTTTTCAATGATAATACATATGTTTTAAGGTAAATGATTTTTTTGACTGCCAAATTAAAGGAGGAATTATGTTGAATGTAGGTTTAATCAGTACATGGCATGTGCATACAAATGATTATGTACGTCAATTGAATGAGAGCGGCAAGGTACGTATTTTTTCTCTTTGGGATGAAAATCTTGAAAAGGGCAGAAAGGCGGCGGCGCAGTGGAATATAGACTTTGATGAAGATTATGATAAATTTATTTCCCGTAAAGATTTCAGCGCGGTGATCTGCGACGCCCCCACAACAATGCATCCTGTTCTGCTGTCAAAAGCCGCTGCCGCAGGCAAAGATATATTTACCGAAAAGGTACTCGCTGTCAGCGCGTCAGAAGCTGCGTTACTTGCAAATGATATCCGCAAAGCGGGCGTTATTTTTACAATCAGCTTTCCATTGTTATGCGATCCAAAAGTGCTGTATATAAAAAATCTGATTGATACAGGCGTTCTTGGCAGAATAACCGGCGCGAGGTTCCGCCGCAGCCACAACGGTGTAAGCGACAAATGGCTTCCTGATTACTGGTGCGATACATCCATGACTGGCGGCGGAGCGATGATGGATTTGGGAGCTCATCCTGTTTATGTTCTTGGTTTTCTCTTCGGTGCACCAAAAAGAATTTCCGGGATGACAAGCCGTCCGTTTGGCACATCATCCGATGAAAACGCTTTAGCAGTCGCGGAATTTAAAGACGGCATTCTCGCTGCGATTGAAACCGCTTTTATTACATACGGAGTGCCGGATATTTTAGAAGTTTACGGCACCGAAGGCTCGGTATTTATGCACGGAGAGGAAATAAAAATTTCAACAAAATCTCTTCAAAATCTTTCTTTTAACAGTGCGAAGCCTGTTAAATTGCCTGCGGCAAAACCAGCGCCGATTTTACAATTTATAGATGCCTGTATTAACAGGACGGGAACTCCCGAGTTCCTTGGGCTGGATGAAGCAGTGCTGTTATCGCGTGTTTCCGAAGCTGTTTATCAATCTGATAAATGCGGAAATACTATATTTTTGAATGCTTGATTTATGCACTCAGACAGTCTAAACTAAACCCATGAGAATCGTAGGAACCAAAGCTTTCGGTCTTCGAACGCCTATTATCCGGGAATCTGATGATCTTGTCGCAATTGTCTGCCAGTCTGTAAAAGACGCGGTAGAAAACGATAAAATTATCATCAATGACGGTGATATTTTCGGTATTACAGAGGCTGTTGTCGCGCGTTCGCAGGGAAATTACGCTAATCTTGATCAGATTGCCGAAGATGTTAAAATAAATTTTAACGGCAAAAAACATATCGGCGTTGTTTTTCCGATTCTTAGCAGAAACCGGTTTGCCATGCTGCTTAAAGGCATTGCGCGCGGCGCTGAAAAAGTTACAGTTTTATTAAGTTATCCAAGCGATGAAGTCGGCAACCAGTTGATTACCTGGGACGATGTTGATGATAAAAAACTCAATCCGTATTCGGACTGCCTTAACGAAGCGGAATACCGCCGTTTGTTCGGCAGCGAAGTTAAACACAGATTTACAGGCATTGATTATGTTTCATATTACAAATCGTTAGGTGAAAATATCGAAATTGTTTTATGCGCGGATCCGAAACGCATTCTTGAATATACCGATCAGGTTATTGCCGCGGATATTCACACTAGATTCAGAACAAAGCGCGCGTTGTATCTTGCGGGTGCGAAAAAAGTTATCGGTCTAGATGATCTTCTTGCTAAACCCGTTAACGGAAGCGGTTATAACGAGCTTTACGGCCTTCTTGGCTCAAATAAAGCGACAGAAGAGCGCGTAAAATTGTTCCCGCGCGACTGCGAAACCTTTGTTCTTAAGATGCAGAAAGCGCTTAACGATTTAAGCGGTAAAAAAATTGAAGTTTTAATTTACGGCGACGGCGGTTTTAAAGACCCTGTCGGCGGAATCTGGGAGCTTGCAGACCCTGTTGTATCTCCCGCGTTTACATCAGGATTAAAGGGAACTCCGAACGAACTAAAATTAAAATATCTTGCAGATAACAATTTCGCAGACCTTTCCAAAGAAGACGCCCGCAAAGAAATTGAAAAGGCGATACAGGCAAAAGCCGGAATTAATCAAATGGGTAAAATGGAATCGGAGGGAACGACTCCCCGTCAGCTGACAGACCTTCTCGGCAGTCTCAGCGATCTTGTCAGCGGTTCAGGCGACAAGGGTACGCCCATTGTTTTGATTCAAGGATACTTTGATAATTACGCGTCATAAAATGATTAATGTCTGTCTTTAATGTGTCCGCATTATAGATAAACTTTTGTTATTTTTTATTATTTCAAAACGGGGTAATTAAAATGAAGGATTTTATTGAAGAACAAACAAAATCAATTAGAGAACGTGCCGGGGAAAATCCTGTATTACTCTTGATTTCCGGCGGCGTTGATTCAACCGTGGTCTGCGCGCTTCTTTTAAAAATTTTAAAAAGCGAACAAGTTCACCTTATGTACATGGATACAGGGCTCATGCGTAAAGATGAAACCGAAGCTGTCCGCGCCAATTTGGAAAAGTTAGGTGCAAAAAATATCCATGTTATAATGTGCGAAAATGATTTTTTATCTGCGCTTAAAGGCGTAACTGATCCCGAAGAAAAACGCCGCATAATCGGCGATATGTATATAAAAATTCAGGAGAGAGAAGTCGCGCGGTTAAAATTGCCGGGCGGTTATTTTCTTGCGCAGGGGAGCATCCGCGCGGATTTTCTTGAGAGCGGACAGAAAGACGGCAGCAAAACAAACGCTGTTAAAAGCCATCATAATGTGGCAAGTCCGCTTGTTATCGCAAAACGCGAGGCGGGAAAAATTATCGAGCCTCTTGCAAGCCTTTATAAAAACGAAGTCCGCGATCTTGGGCGTTTTCTTGGAGTTGATGAATCAATCGTCAGCCGGCATCCATTCCCGGGCCCCGGACTTGCGGTGCGCATTTTGGGCGAGGTAACAAAAGAAAAATGCGATATCCTGCGCGAAGCGGACGCGATTTTTATTAACGAGCTGAAATCAAGGCGCGCGTCTTCGGGAAAAAGTCTTTATGATGAAATCTGGCAGGCATTCGCGGTTCTTCTGCCGATACGCTCTGTGGGTGTCGCCGGCGATGTCCGTAAATACGGATATGTTCTTGCGTTACGCGCAATTAATTCAAGTGACGGGATGACGGCAGGCGTCTATCCTTTTAAGACATCTGATCTGCTGGAGATATCCGCGTGTATCACTAACTCTGTAAAAGATATTGGGCGCGTGACTTATGACATAACAGGAAAACCGCCTGCTACGATTGAATGGGAATAACGGGAACATTTATAAACCGGTTATTTTTATTAGTATCTTTATATATAAAGGATAGTTCATGGATTTCGATAAATTCACAATAAAGGCGCAGGAAGCGCTGAACGAAGCGACAGCTGTCGCGCAGAAAAACGATCATTCTCAAATAGAAAACGAACACCTTCTTCTTGCGCTTTTACGGCAGGAAAACGGAATTGTATTGCCGATTGTCGAACGGATCGGCGGCGACGCCGGAAGGCTTGTCGGCGATATCGAAGCGCTTGTAAAAAGTACGCCGAAGATTTACGGAGAGGCGGCGCAGGTTTTTTTCTCGCCTGCGGTGGGGAGAATCCTCGCTAAAGCCGAAGCTGAAGCGTCATCGCTCAAAGATGAATATGTATCAACAGAGCATATTTTGATTGCGATGTCTGCAGGCGAAGGCAAAGCTGCCGACATTCTGAAAAGAGCCGGCGTTAATAAAAACGCTATCCTTGGCGCGTTAAAACAAGTCAGGGGAAACTCCCGCGTTACAGATCAAAGCCCTGAAGAAAAATATCAAGTGCTGGACCGATACTGCCGCGATCTAACATCGCTTGCGCGTCAGGAAAAACTTGATCCTGTGATCGGGCGCGACGAAGAAATCCGCCGCTGTATGCAAGTGCTTTCCCGCCGTACAAAAAACAATCCTGTGTTAATTGGAGAGCCCGGAGTCGGAAAAACAGCGATTGTCGAAGGGCTCGCGCGGCGGATTGTCGCAGGCGATGTTCCCGAAGGATTAAAAAGAAAAAAACTGCTTGCGCTGGATTTGGGCTTGCTTGTCGCGGGCGCGAAATTCCGCGGCGAGTTTGAAGAGCGGCTCAAAGCTGTGATTCATGAAGTGCAGTCCGAAGACGGAAAGATCATTCTTTTTATTGATGAACTTCACACGCTTGTCGGAGCGGGCGCTGCCGAAGGCGCGACAGACGCTTCCAATCTTTTAAAGCCCGCGCTCGCAAGAGGCGAACTCCGGTGCATCGGCGCGACAACGTTAGACGAATACCGCAAGCACATCGAAAAGGATGCGGCGCTGGAACGGCGTTTCCAGCAGGTTTATACCGCCGAACCATCGGTTGAAGATACAATCGCGATTCTGCGCGGACTTAAAGAACGCTACGAAGTTCATCACGGAGTTCGCATTAAAGATGAGGCTCTTGTCGCGGCTGTCACTTTATCAAGCAGATACATCACAAGCCGTTTTCTGCCGGATAAAGCGATCGATCTTGTTGATGAAGCCGCAAGCCGCCTAAAGATGGAACTGGACAGCCGCCCCACAGAACTTGACAAGCTTGAACGAAAACTTTTACAGCTCTCGATAGAAAGGCAGGCTCTCTCCCGCGAGGAAGATCCCGCCTCAAAGGATCGTCTTGCGAAACTTGAAAAAGAAATTTCCGATCTCAGCGCAGAGCGTGACGCGATGAAGGCACGGTGGGACAGCGAGAAACTTGATATTCAGAAAATACGTGAAGTGAAACAGCTGATAGAAGAATTAAAAATTGAAGAAACGCGCTACGAACGCGACGGCGATCTTTCAAAGGCGGCGGAGGTGAAGCACGGAAAAATCCCCGAAGCGCAGAAACAGCTCGCACGTCTTACGGATCAAATGGAGAAAAAAAGAGAAGCCGCCACAAACGGCAGCGGAGCGTCGGCTCTGTTACGCGAAGAAGTCAGCGAGGAAGATATCGCGGGCGTTGTAGCAACATGGACAGGCATTCCGGTTTCTAAAATGCTTTCGGGCGAGATGCAGAAATATATCGATCTTGAAAACGTGCTTGAAAAACGCGTGGTCGGTCAGGGTGAGGCTTTAGCCGTAGTCGCGGACGCGATCAGGCGTAACAAAGCAGGGCTTTCCGACGCGGCGCGACCGCTTGGATCGTTTCTCTTTCTTGGACCTACAGGCGTAGGAAAAACAGAGCTCGCCAAAACGTTAGCTGATTTTCTTTTTAACGACGAAAAGGCTCTTGCGAGAATCGACATGAGCGAGTACGGGGAAAAACATTCTGTAAGCCGTTTAATCGGCGCGCCGCCCGGGTATGTCGGCTACGAACAGGGCGGACAGCTTACAGAAGCTGTCAGAAGGCGGCCGTACAGCGTCATACTTTTTGACGAAATAGAAAAAGCGCATCCTGAGGTTTTTAATGTATTCCTCCAGATACTTGATGACGGCCGTTTAACCGATGGACAGGGACGCGTTGTGGATTTTAAAAATGTAATTATTATCATGACTAGTAATCTTGGTTCTGATTTAATTCTTGAAGCGAATAATCCGCAGACACTGCGCGGTTCGCTAACGGAACTTCTTAAGCGCAGCTTCAGGCCGGAGTTTCTGAACCGCATCGACGAGACCGTTATTTTTAACAGACTCGGCAAAAGCGAGATTAGCAGGATTATTGATATTCAGCTGACGCGTCTTTCGCAGCGTCTTTTAGAGCGGAAGATCACTTTAAATCTGACTGACGAAGCTAAGGCTTTGCTTGCTGAACGCGGATACGATCCGATGTTCGGGGCCCGCCCTTTAAAGAGAACGATTCAAAGCGATCTTGAGAATCCGCTTGCTAAGCAGGTAATATCCGGCGCAGTTCGTGACGGCGATACGATTACCGCCGACATTTTAAAGGACAAGGGAACAGAGGCGATTGTGTTTAAAAAAAGCAAAACAAAATAATTGCGGCTTTCCAAAACATTCGAACCGCAGGTTCGCGATTAAAAAGGTGGCAAAAATTTAGATTATGTCTGCTTTTGTTTTGATCTAATCGGACGCAGCTGCTCAGGGGTTACTTTTTTTGGATCGTTAATGCCCGCCGGCAGTTCTCTGCCTGTTTCAGGCTGAACATCCTCTTCTTCGTATTTATTATCTGTATCCCAAAGTTCACTCTGGGGCTGCGGACCGTCCGCGATATCCAGTTCGCCGCGCTTCAGCCGCGCTGTGATCAATTTGGTCACTCCGGATTCCTCCATGGTGACACCTAACAATGTTCCGGCTCCTGTAGTGGTTTTTTTATTATGGGTGATAATTATAAACTGGCTCGAATCGCTGAATTCGCGCAGAAGATTCACAAACCGCCCGACATTCTGTTCGTCAAGGGCGGCGTCAATTTCGTCTAACAGACAGAAGGGGCTCGGTTTTACCATATACGTCGCGAATAAAAGCCCGACAGCGGTCATTGAACATTCGCCGCCTGAAAGAAGGCTTAAGTGCTCAAGTTTTTTCCCCGGCGGCTGAGCGAGAATTTCGATGCCGGATTCCAGCACATGGTTCGGATCGGAAAGGCGCAGCTCGGCGCGGCCTCCGCCGAAAAGACGGCGGAACATATTATGGAAATTCTTTTTTATTCTGTTATATGTATCAAGGAAAAGCTGCGACGATTCCTGCCGGATTTCCGCCGTCAGGTCTTCAAGGTCTTTTCTCGCCTTATCAAGGTCTGACATCTGAGTGCTTAAAAAATCATAGCGCTGTTTTGTTTCGGCGTATTCCTCAGGCGCCATTAGGTTTACAGAACCAAGCTCTTTCATTTTTACCCGCGAAGCGGAAAGCTTTTCGCGTAACACAGAAGGCGCTGCCGTTATGTTAAAGATGCGTTCTTCAAATTCCATTAAATCGCGGGAATGAGTCTCTCTGAAATTCTCCTGAATATTTTTTATTTCCATTTCGGACTGCACAAGTTCAAGGTGAATTTTTTCAAGCGCTTCCTGAACTTTTGATAGCTCCGCCATTCGTTTGTTGATTACTACTTTTTTTCCGGCTACATTATCGTTTCGCTTGCGGATATCTTTTTCAAGTTTTTCCAGTTCTGATGAATACGCTTTTGTTTTCTCTTCATTTTCTTTGATATCTTTTTGAATTCCTGTAATGCGCCCGTCAATCTCATCGAGTCTTTTCCTGTAAAGAGAAAGTTCGTCGCGTATATTTTTTAAGAGGCCTTCCTGCCCTGAAAGCTCGCGCCTGATAAGACGCGCCTGATCTTCCGCGGACTGCGCGCGCGCGTTCATCTGAGCGCGGTTAACTTTTAAATTTTCCAATGTGGCGCGGTATTCGTCAATCTTTGTCATAAGACTGATGTTATCCTCGTGCAGTGATTTTATCCGATGCCTGCGTTCTTCGATGCCGTCCTTCGCGCTTTTTATTTGAGCGTCCAGCGCACGCTTCTTTGTGATAATTCCCTGAGGCGCGAGGAATTCGTCAATAAACGTAGGCGTGTTTTTACGGTAGCTGTTAAAAAGCTCGATGGCTTTATCCGCTCCGGCGGCGGCTTCCGACAATCCTTCGGAGAGGATTCCTGTAATGCGTCCGATTTCGCGCAGAACGGAATTAGTCGCATCGGCGCTGTCTGCCGCTTCCGAAGCCGCCGTAAGGTCGCGGATTAAAGCGTCCCTGCCCGATAAAAGCGTTCGCAGTTTTCCCAAAGTGTCGTGTAACGCTTCTTCGGCGTTTTTTCGCTCTGCCGCGGAGTAGCCTGCTTTTTTCAATCCCGCGTCCAGTTCTTCGACAATATCGTCTGTTATTTTCGCGAGTTCTTTTTCCAGCTCCGCCTGTTTTTTTCCGATGTCTAAAATTTCGCCTTCGGCTTTGCGGACTTCTTTATCGTTTTCGCTGATGCGTCCCGAGGCAAGCTGAATATTTTCTTCGAATGATTTTATATTTTCTTCTATGTTCTCGCATTGTTTACGCAGATCCTGCACAACGGCGTCCTGCCCCGCGGCATCATTGTTAAGCTCGGTAATTTTATTTATTGATTGTTTTTCTCTTTCTTCGTTTTGGCCGATTTTAATTTTATTTTCGCTTCGCTGTTCGTTAAAAAGGCGTACCTCGTTTTCTTTCGCGTTTTTCTCAAGGGCAAGTCCGTAAATGTTTTTTTGAAGTTCAACAAGACGCGTTTCCATGGAGTTTACTTCGTCCATGTTCGCTTCCAGAGCTTTGTTTTCCGCTTCCATTTCCGCGCGGATTCTGTCGCGGTCTGCGGTTCTGCGCCTTAATGTTTCGTTTTTTTCGTCCCTGTCGTATTTAAACTGTTTTAATTTCAACAGTTGAATATCCAGTTCATAGCTGAAAATCTCATCGCGTAACGTGCGGTACTTCATTGTTTTTTCTGATTGAATTTTTAAGCTGTCATGAGATCGTTTTACTTCGTTTAATATCAGCTCAACCTGACGGATATTTTCCTCAGTCTTTGCGAGGCTGCGTTCCGCTTCGGCGCCGCGTTCTTTATACCTTGTAATGCCTGCCGCTTCTTCAAACAGGTAACGCCGTTCTTCCGGTTTTGATGAAAGTATCTGATCGATCTTACCCTGTTCCATAACAGAGTAAGCGGTTTTACCGACGCCGGTATCCCAAAAAAGTTCACGGATATCTTTAAGGCGTACATGAGCGCCGTTAATAAAATACTCGCTCTCTCCCGAGCGGTAAAGCCGCCGTTTTATTTCAATTTCCGGCATATCCATCGGAAGAAGACCAGCTTCGTTGGCGATACTAAGGGTAACTTCCGCCATGCCAAGGGGTTTTCGGGATTCTGTGCCGCTGAAAATGACATCTTCCATCTTTTCCGCGCGCAGGGATTTTATCGCGTGTTCGCCAAGAACCCACTTAACCGCGTCCACAACATTGGATTTTCCGCAGCCGTTAGGCCCTAAAAGAGCTGTGATTCCATCGCTAAACTCTATTTCTGTCCGATCAGCAAATGATTTAAAGCCGTTAATCGTAAGACGCTTGAGAAACATAAGTTATTCAATATACCATAAAATATGACAGCTTGGAATAGTGCCGAACAGTATCAAAATCATGTCTTTATATCCCATATTTTTCTTATAAGACCATATAATGTCAGAATTAATCCGATAATTGTCGATATAACAAAGAAAATTATCACGCTTTTTGCGGTATAACCGGCTGTTAAAAACGCTGAAGTGATTAAATTGCTTAATATATTTGTTAACGCAGTTGTTACCGCGCAATAAATTGTGACGGCAGTTGATCTGACGCGTTCGTCGACAATCCGGGAAAAATAACTCATGGAAAGAGGCAGCAGTACAGCGTATGTAACCGCCTGAAAAAGCTGTACATAAATTAAGCCGTTTACCGTGGTGACTGACGCTGTCATGATCATTCTGATAACATAAGCGGCGCTGCAAAGAATCAAAAGTCTTTTATATCCGAATTTTTTGATTAATATCGCCATTAGAAACATAAAGGGCACTTCGCTTACAGCCATTACTGCGGTCGCGGTTCCGATATGCGCCGTGCTGCCGCCGAAATCGCGGGCTAATAACTGGATTAATGTTGTTATAGCCATGCTGCTTAAAAATAAAAAAAATGATACCGCAAGCAGCAGGCAATATGGCTTTGACGAAAAAACCAGCTTTAAAGCTTCTGCGCCTTTTAATGTTTTATTTTCTTTTTCTTCAGGATTTAAAACGGCGGTGTTATGAGTCCGCGCGGCGGATTGAAAAGTTAACGCGGCTGCTGCCGTCAGCGTCATAGCTGCGCCGCCGATCCATATTCGTGCGTCATGGCCGTACATAACAGTTATCGTTCCCATCAGCTGCGCCGACAGCGCGTAAGCGAATGAACCGCATCCCCGGATAAGTCCGTAATTGACAGATTGATATTCCTGTTTTAATCCTACAATCCACGCGTCCAGTAATCCGTTCACCTGCACTCCTGTTACAGCAATGCCTGTCATATTTAAAAAGATTAAAACCATGTTTCCTGAACGAAGCGTCAAAGGAAGCAAAGCGAAAAAGACAGCGGAAATCACAAGCAGGGAAATTGTTAATTTTTTTTCTGACTGCAGTTTATCGCAGATAAATCCGTAAACGGGCTGCACCAGCATGCCGGCCGCGGACATTATTGTCACCGCCATTGCGGCTCCGCCCGCTGACCATCCGTAATCAATGAGCGTTGTTACGATAAAAGCCATAAATGTACACGCGCCGAACCAGAAAAAAAATTGAAGCAGCATTCCGTTTATATTAAGAGTGAGTAAATTTATTTTTTTCATTTTTATTTTAAGGCTTTAGAGACGGCCTTCTTTCATAAATCCTCTTGATAATCGTTCAAGCAAATTGTCTACCTGTTTTTGGCTTTTTAGCCCGAGGTTGTCCAGCGGGCCGTGATCCAGCTGATCAAATGTGACGTTGCGGCTTTCGTATTCACAGAACATATTAGCAAGATATACAGTATCGCAAAGATCTTTGCAATCGGGCGGCGCTGCTTCCGGATCATGATGATAGCGGATTGCGGCGACAAGCCGTTCCGGGAAATTCCATTTTTCGGCGATTAACGCGCCGAGTTCCGCGTGATTCATTCCCGCGGAAAGATCTTCGAATGTCTGCGCGGGGACGTTTTTTTCGGCGCAGAAACCTTTGATTCTATTTATCAGATCCGGATGCACATTAGAGAAGATTATTTTTCCCATGTCATGCAGAATACCGCCGACATAAACATCATCAAGAAGACTTGAATCGTTTTTAAAATTCTTAACAAGGTTATACGCGTAAAATGCCGTTCTATACGAATGTTCCCATAATCTCTTTTTTTCCGCCGTATCATCGCCCAGTACCTTCTGCGTTCCGTAGGAATAAAGCAGGTTTCTGATTCCTTTTATGCCGATCATTTTTACAGCTTCGGAAATATTATCAACCTTTTTAGAAAGCATATACTGCGCCGAGTTTACTATTTTTAATAAATCCGCCGTCAGTGCCGGATCCATCGATATCTGCCTTGCTATTGACGGCATGTCAGAATCGGGATCGTTTATAAGACGCTGAATGTGAAGGATATTTTCCGGGAAATGCGGCAGGCTGTTGATATTCTGCACAATTTCATCCGAAAGAACCGACATGTTATCTATCAAGGACTGATCAAGCGGGATTGAAATGCTCGCGACTGTAAATTTTTCCGTTGATTTAATTACAAACGCATTGTCATCGAGTCCCATTTTTTTCAGCATCAAAAGAAGGATTACAAGCCCCAGTCCCGCGCCTTCTGTTTCATCAAGAACCTGTGACAGAGCGTCTTCCAGACTGTTGAACTGCCTTGATCTTGCCATCTTGTCATGAATGCGAAGCTGTTCCATTTTGTTAGCTGTAACATTGTTGCGTACTTCAAGGTAGATGGTGTTTCTTTTAATCTGCAAAATTACTTTTATATAAAGCCCTTTTTCTTTCTGCATCTGAAGATAATAAGCGATATTGCCTATCGTTTCTTCCTTGAATTTTTCCATGCCGGCTTTATATTCATCATCGTTATTTATATTTAAGCCGCGCTCAGAAAAATACACGCGTTTTGTATTTGCCTTTTTCGCGTTTACCACTAATTCTTGAACGCAGTAAACGATGTAATCTTTTAATTTCAGCTGATTCATAAATCTAAGAAAAGTCTCGATAACCTGTTCAATATAAATTTCAATTTCTTTAGGAAGCGTATATGTGGTTATTGTAAGCGGGAGTCCGGATTGTATAGCTTTTTTTATTTTTTCCTCGTCTACGACCAACTCCGGAGTGGAATTCATTTTTATATCCTGCCTTTTTTTATATCATTACTATATATTTCGGTTATTTACTCATTTTATCTAAATTATTAAATAAATCAATAGCGTCAGTCAGTTATATAACATTCCGCATTTGCCGCAGATACGGTCAAAATGACGCAATTTGCTCTGCGTATTTTTCAAATGTGTCAATATTCCCTTTTTATTCTTTATCTTTTTATATAAAAACCATTTAATTAAAAGTTTTTTATATAATTTGGCTGATTATTCGTTCAAAATGCTTGGCATGGTTCTTGCTATATTAGGTATGACAGGCAGTTATTTGTTACCGGAGGGGAGACTTCGCCTGATTGCTTTCGAGCCTTCAGACGGATACAGATAATTGATGTCGGCCGGCGCGGATATCAATCCGCTGCTATTTAAAAAGGTGGATAATATGAACAATTTAAAAAAGAAGAAGAAGGTATCAGACAATCTTGGCATTTATCTTAAAGAGATAAACGATATCCCCATGTTAAGCAGAGAAGAGGAAAAAGAAACCGCCCGCGCGGCTGCCGCAGGCAATGCCGCCGCAAGATCAAAACTTGTTAACGCCAATCTGCGTTTTGTCGTAACTGTCGCGAAGAAATACCAGCGTCTTGGACTGCCGCTTGAAGATTTGATCAGCGAAGGAAATCTCGGTCTTCTGAACGCGGCGGATCGTTTTGATGTTGATAAAGGCTACCATTTTATTTCCTATGCCGTATGGTGGATCCGCCAGGCGATTATGAGCGCGTTATGTGAAAAAGCAAGAATGATCAGGCTTCCTGTTAACCGTTCCGCCGAACTTGTAAAAATTGAAAAAGCCGGAAAATTTATCGAGAAGCAGCAGTCAACCGATGATGAAATCAGGGAAATCGCGCTGCTTTTAAATATGGAAGAAAGCAATGTTTCCGATCTTCTGGAAATATCCAGGGAGATTCTTTCGCTTGATATTCCGATTTCTGAACACCATGACATATCGTTACGTGACATTGTAGAGGACACTCAGTATATCGCGCCGGACATTTGCGCGGAGCAGAGCGTTATGAAGGATGATATCGAAAAAGTCCTTGATACTCTTGAAAAAGACGAGGCTGATATTATACGGTGTCATTTTGGCCTTGGCCGCGAAGCGATGTCATTAAAAGAAATCGGAGCGCGTTATAATTTAAGCAAAGAACGAATCAGACAGATAGAGGAAAAAGCTCTTTCAAGACTAAAAAACCCGATTCGCGCGAGAAAATTGCAGTCTTATGTCGCCTAGTGTTCTGTTTTCTGCGTTGATCATTAGCTTATTTTAAGCCGGAATTTGCCGTTATTAATAATATGAAGAAACTAATAAAAAATATATTTACAATTCCCGTTTTTTCGGGAATTGTTTTTTTACCGTTAATTTTTTTATTTTCTTGTCAGTCCCGGCCGGCGCCTGTTCCTGCAGCAGAAGAGACGGTTTTATTTACAGCGCCGATTCCGTCTGCGGAGGTTTTACCGCCTGTTATGCCGGAACCGGCAGCGGTTATTGAGGAACCTGTTTTGGCAGAATTACCGGCGGAAAATTTTCCTGAAGTTTTGCCCGATCCTCAATCTCCAAAACTGAGCGCTCCGACAATGAACATTATTAATGTCAGCTCTTCAAGAGTTGAAATTCTTGTAACTATCAATATAGAAAACCCGAACATTTTTGAATTACCGTCCCCTGTAATATCATACGATTATTCGCTTGACACGATTTCATACATCAAAGGCGTTGTCGAATCTGATAAGCCTCTCGCCGCCTCGTCCGTTACGCCGCTTAATTTCTTTTTGTGGGTGACATATACAGACCTTTACAGGAATATGCGTCTTCCTGTATCGGCAAGAGAAATTTCCAGTCTGTTGAATTTATCTTGCAGCCTTGAATGTCCGGTGCTGGGTACAGAATCTTTTAACTGGCTGATTTCCGGAACCTTGCCGCTGCGCAGGTAATTGAGCTTGTTCCAAAACCGGCTGTTTTGTCAAAAGCTCCTGTAGTTTTTCATCTTTAATAGACAGCAAAACCGTATTTTTTTACTGCCGTTCCATGAACTTAAATTTTGGTACAGGTTTAAATATTTTTTGTTATACCTTCTTTGTTGACAGATGCCGAATCCGCCCGTAAACTTAAACTATGAATATATCCACATATACAGTGAAGCCTAAGCTTCCCCCGGTGTTAAAACCTTTGGAAGAGATTGCGCACAATCTCTGGCTATCTTGGAATTATGACGCGGTTCAGCTTTTTATCAGGCTGGATTTTGACTGCTGGGTTGAATCTCATCAGAGCCCGGTAAGGACTCTTGGCATGGTAAGCCAGGAACGGCTTGCCGATGTCGCGAAAGATGACTCCTATCTGGCTGCACTAAAGGAAGTGTACGGGCGTTTCCAGCAATACAAGAAAAGAGAAACATGGTACAGGGGAAGCCATAAAGATGTAGTCGCGTATTTCTCCATGGAATACGGCATGGACGCGGCGCTCCCGATTTATTCAGGCGGTCTTGGAATTCTTTCCGGCGATCACATGAAAACATCTTCCGACATGGGACTTCCTCTTGTAGGCGTCGGACTTCTATACAGGCAGGGGTACTTTAAACAAATGCTGAATGCCGATGGTTTCCAGCAGGAAGGTTATCCAGAAAATGACTGGTATAATATGCCGGTAGAAAAAAAGACAGGCAAAGACGGTCAGTCGTTAAAAATTACAGTTGATTTAGCGGGGAGGCAGGCTGTCGCCCAGATTTGGGAAGTAAAAGTCGGACGCTCGTCATTATATCTTTTAGATACCAACATTGAGGATAATTCACAGGATATCCGCAACATAACAGCCGCGCTGTACGGCGGCGATAAAGAAACCCGTATGCAGCAGGAGATCCTTCTTGGCATCGGCGGCATCAGGGCTTTACGCGCTCTTGGCATCAATCCCGCTGCCACTCATATGAACGAAGGTCATTCGGCATTCCTCGGACTTGAACGCGTCCGCGAAATCATGAGCGAGAAAGGCTTCAATTTTGAAGAAGCCCGCGAAGCTGTCTGGCCGACAAATATTTTTACTACTCATACTCCGGTTCCGGCGGGCAATGAACGCTTTGATATCGCGATGATGGATAAATACTTCCGCAGCTGGCCTCAGGTGCTTGGCATTTCATGGAAGGATTTCATCGGACTTGGAAGAGTAAATATTAACGATGAACGCGAAACATTCTGCATGACAGTGCTTGCGTTAAAAATGGCTGCCTACGCAAACGGAGTCGCGAAACTTCACGGCGTTGTTTCACGCGATATGTGGAAGGGTTTATGGCCGGGACTGCCGCTTAATGAAATTCCGATCGGGCATGTAACAAACGGCGTTCATACGCGCACATGGGTTTCCTCAGGTATGCTCGATCTTTTGGACCGGTATTTCGGACCTCAGTTTGAGGATAAATCTACAGAGCTTTCAATCTGGGAGAGGATGGGACGCATTTCCGACGAGGAATTATGGCGTACCCACGAACGCCGCCGTGAAAGGCTGGTTGTTTTCGCGCGCGATCGTATCCGCGAGCAGTATACCCGCACAGGCGCTATGGAAAGCCGTATCCGTCAGGCGGAAGATGTTTTATCGCCTTACGCGCTTACCCTTTGTTTCGCACGCCGTTTTGCGACTTATAAACGCGGTAATCTCCTTTTAAGAGACCCTGAAAGGCTGCTCCGCCTTGTAAGAGACAATGACAAGCCTGTCCAGTTGATTTTCGCCGGTAAAGCGCATCCGCATGATATTCCCGGAAAGGAACTAATCCGCGAGATTATTCACTTTGCGGAAAAGTACGATGTTTCAAGCCGCATTGTGTTTGTCGAAAATTATGATATTAATGTCGCCAAATATTTAACATCGGGCGGCGATGTTTGGCTTAACACCCCGCGCCGTCCGCTCGAAGCGTCAGGTACCAGCGGAATGAAAGCCGCGATGAACGGAGTTCTTAACTGTTCAATTCTTGACGGCTGGTGGGATGAAGCGTACGACGCGAAAGTCGGCTGGGCTATCGGCCATGGCGAGCAGTATTATGATGAAAAACTTCAGGACGATATCGAAAGCAAGGCGTTATATGATCTGCTTGAGCGCGAAATTATTCCGATGTTCTATAACAGAGGACGCGACGGTCTTCCGCGCGAATGGATTAGAATGATGAAGGACTGCATGATGACCATAGGGCAGTCAATGTCCAGCCACAGGATGCTGATGGATTACTCCAATCAATTTTATTTCCCCGCGCTTAAAAATTACCGCCGTTTCAGCAAGGATGATTACGCCGAGGCGAAATCACTTGCCGCTTATTTCGCGAAACTGCATCATGCGTGGGACAGCTTAAAAATTGTTAAGATTGAATCCAACAGCAAACCTGTAATGCAGCGCGGCGACATGCTGACAGTGACAGCCTATCTTGAACTCGGCGGCATTTCACCTAACGAATTGCAGGTGGAACTCTACCACGGCAGGATATCAAGCCAGACCAGATACATCGATGATCATGAATCCAGAAAGGCCGAAATGAAATGGCTGCGAAACGAAGGCGATATTAATCTGTATCAGGTGCGCGTTGAGTGCGTAGACACTGGCATGCAGGGGCATACAATTCGAATTATGCCCAAACACGATTCGCTTCTGCATCCGTACCGTTGCGGATTAATTAAGTGGGCGTAAGTAATATTTATTAAACCGGGCAGTAACCTTGATAACCTGCCTATAAACAAAACAAGGAGTTCCAAGTGTCTAATCAATCTCCCTCTTCCTTTAAGTATCTTGATATTGTTGCGTCTTTTTTTGTCAGTATTCTTGTTATCAGCAACATCGCGTCTTCGGCGAAAATTGTCGATATGGGTTTTTCGGTTTTTAACATTCCCATGGTTTTTGACGGAGGCACGCTTTTATTTCCGTTTGTGTACATACTCGGCGATGTTCTGACCGAGGTTTACGGGTTTAAAACGGCAAAGCGCGTTATCTGGACAGGGTTCGCGGTGATGCTTCTTGCTGCGCTTGTGTTTTTTATTCTTGGAGCGCTGCCCGCGGAATCGTTATGGGAAACAGAAGTTGGAAGCGCCGCGTTTAATAACATTATCGGCGGAATGAGTTACGGCGGCATTGTGCTTGCAAGCCTTGCCGCTTACCTTACCGGCGAATTCTCCAATGCCGCTGTCTTGTCAAAATTAAAAGTAAAGATGAAAGGACGGTTTCTTCCGGTTAGAACAATCGGTTCGTCTTTAATCGGTCAGCTGCTGGATACGGGAATTTTTGTTATTATTGCGACAATTGCCGGCGTCTTTCCATGGGAAATTTTCTGGAGCCTTGTTCTGACAAATTATATTTTAAAATGCGTGATAGAAGCTTTAATGACTCCTTTAACATGGCTGTTTTCCAAATTTCTTAAATCTAAGGAAGGAATAGATATATATGATTAATTTTTTAGCTGATATTTTTATAACCCTTATTAGTTAAAATTATTTTATTTTTTTCTTGACAGATTTTTCCGGCCGGTCTTATACTTACATCTGGCAGAATTGTAAATTAAATAAAAACTGCCTAGGAGTTTTTAAATGAAAAAATTATTATGTGTAGCGGTTCTTGTGGCTGTTATTGGAGCAGGAACAGCGTTTGCGCAATTCGGTATCGGAGTACATGGCGGCGGCGGTACTCTTGGCGGCGGCGGCGGTATAAATCTGGCTTTTTCTGATATATACATTTACGTAGACGCTCTTGGTGCATGGGACGGCGGAATGCATGTGTCAGGCGCTGTAGATTTCCTTTCTCTTTATAAAACAAATCTTGCCAGTAATTTTGATTTTTATGTGCGTGTTGGCGTAGGTGCGGGTTTATGGGGTTTTAATGATACCTTTGGTTTGGCCGCCGCCGCGCGCGTTCCTGTTGGTGTAAGCTGGAAACCGATTCCTTTAATTGAACTTTTTCTGCAGGCAGTGCCTCAAATAGGTTTAAAAATTTTACCTAGTATTGATTTATTTTGGGGTGTTGGCGGTAATTTAGGTGTTCGTTTCTGGTTCTAATCGGTTTGTATAAACCTATCAAATCAGGTTTCTGTGTTTAGTTTTATTGCTAAGCGCTTGTGTTTTAGCTCCGGCAGCGGCTGCCGGAGTTTTTTTGTTATGTGATAATTTCGTACAATCGTTCAAGATCGTCTTTTGTGTAATACTCAATGTAAATTTTACCTTTTGCAAGATCGCCTTCGATATACACTTTTGTTTTGAATTTATTTCTGAATTTTTCTTCCATTTCTTCGATTTCCGGCAGTCTCTTTTTAGCGCTGCCTTTTACTTTATTTTTTAAATCAGATGATTTTTCTTTGCCTTTTTTTTCATTTAAAGCTGCCGCGCGTTTTTCCGCTTCTCTGACCGATACATCGCTTGAAATTATTTCCCTGTAGAGTTTTTCCCTTAACCTTGATTCATTAACAGAAAGAAGCGCCCGCGCGTGTCCCGAACTGACAGCGCCTTCTTCTATGCTTTTTTGAATTTCCACAGGCAGTTTTAATAACCGGAGAACATTCGCGATTGTTGAGCGGTGTTTACCCATTCTGACCGCAAGTTCGTCCTGTGTAAGATTTATAAAGTCCATATAATTTTTGTACGCGGCGGCTTCTTCAATCGGGTTAAGGGCGCTTCGCTGAATATTTTCGATTAAAGAAATTTCAAGGCGTTTTTGATCTGTATAATCGCGGACAATGGCAGGCACTGATTTTAAGCCTGCGATCCGCGCCGCGCGTGTTCTGCGCTCGCCGGCGATTATAATGTAAGTGCCGTCTCCTGCGTTAGCTGCAATAACCGGCATTATGATTCCGACGGTTTTTATCGAATCCGCCATTTCCTTAAGTTCGGTTTCGTTAAATGTTTTTCGCGGCTGCCACGGGTTTGCGGTAAGTTTATCAACAGGAAGCTGAATAATCTCCTGCGCTTTATTTTTTAATGACTGCGTTTCCGCCTTAATTTTTTCAGAGTTTTGCTTTTTTCCCTTGATTGTCTCTATTTCGATATTTTTTACATCATCGGGATCGTTATCATCGTTGTTATCGAGCAATGCGTTAAGACCCCTTCCAAGTCCGATCTTACGCGCCATTTTTTTCTCCTGATTCAGCCGGAGGAGGATTTCTTTTCGTCCGGCGGAGTATTTCCTGCGCAAGCGCCTGATACGCTCTTGCTCCGGGGCATTGCGGGTCGTAAAGTGATATCGGCATTCCAAATGAAGGAGCTTCAGAGAGGCGGATATTACGCGGGATGATTGTATTAAATACCATGTTTTTATAATGGGCGCTTACCTGTTTTATTACATCGTTTGCAAGCCGTGTTCTTGGATCGTACATTGTAAAAAAAATGCCGCCGATCGTTATCGCAGGGTTTAAGCTTTTTTGCACTTCTTTTGTTGTTTCCAAAAGCTGGATTAGTCCTTCCATCGCGAAATATTCGCACTGCATCGGTATAAAAATTGAGTCGGCGGCGGCAAGACCGTTCATGGTAAGCTGCCCTAGGCTTGGCGGACAGTCAATCAAAATAAAATCATATTTTGGTTTTACCGGAGCAAGCGCTTTCTTTAAAAAAAAGTTACGTTCCTTCTGATCTATTAATTCAACAGTCGCGCCGGACAAATCTTTGTCGGCGGGAATTACCTCGAGATTTTTTACTGCGGTTTTTCTTGTTACCTGTTCAACCTCGGCTTCGCCTGAGAGCAGATCGTAGATGCCCGGTTTTGGAGGATCCGCGCCGATGCCGCTTGAAAGATTTGCCTGCGCGTCAAAGTCTACCAGAAGGACGGACTTTCCGGCTTCCGCGAGAAACGCTCCGATATTAATCGCTGAGGTAGTTTTTCCGACGCCGCCTTTTTGATTTACAAAGACACAGACCGATCCCATGAATATACTTTAACAAATTAGGTTATATCAGGCAATAGTCCGTTTTTTTCCGCAGACCAAGAGTTTGATGGTTTACTGGCTGCGAAAAAGTGTTATTTATAAAGAAGTTGATTAAAATATCTAATCGAAAATTCGCAGTTTTCGAACAACTCTATTTTCTTGTTAATCAATGTTTTATCATATATATTATATTTAAGACTGCAAGCAGTGTCGGCGGCGGACGGAATTGTGTCTGTGTATCATTAAAATAAAAGGAGTTATAAATGATAAACTACCTTGAAATGCTGCCGTTAAGCGGCATCACTAAATACGCGAAAGGGCATCCTGATGACGGAGTTCCGTTTATCGGGTATCCTAGAGTTCATCCGTCAGACAAAAGCAAACTTATTCTTGTTTTTGATCCGCTGGGAAGCGAACCGTCTGTTCTGGAATTTAAACTTGATGATATTCTTTTTGTTGAGGAAGTGCCTTCCGCTGTTACCGAAACAGGCGAGGGCGTACCGCTGGTTAAACTCTGGATCAAACGCGGCGCGATGGGAGTAATTCTTGAACCTTTCGAAGTTAACGAAATAGCTCAATTTTCCGGCAAGGTTCGGGCGGTTAAGGAACGTATTCTGCACCGGACAGACAAGCAGAATAAATCACAATCCGCGACCTGAGCCGTTTTTCAAATTGATGAATCAACTGGAAACACCGGAATTTTCTAAATATAAACGCACTCCTATGTTCATGACGCCAATCGAAGATAATGCGCGATTAAAGGAGCATACCCGGCAGGTACACTGCGGACTTTGTCCCAATAACTGTGTCATTAAAAACGGAGAGTTTGGCGCTTGCGGTGTGCGCGGAAATAAAAACGGCAATGGAATTATTCCTTTTTACGGATTTATTTCTTCGCTTGCTTCCGACCCGATAGAAAAAAAACCTCTTTATCATTTTATGCCCGGTACATCAATACTTTCGCTCGGTTTTGCAGGCTGCAATCTCCGCTGTCCTTTTTGTCAGAATTGGCGTATATCTCAGAACACTGATATTTCCGGCAGATGGATGCAGCCGGGTGAAATTGTTTCGACAGCGCTAAAATATGATTCACCGTCAATCGCGTATACTTATTCTGAACCTTTGGTTCACATAGAATATGTTCTTGATTGTATGGCGCTTGCGCAAAAGCACAGAATCGCGAATGTGCTTGTGACAAACGGCTGTATTAATAAAAATGCCGCCGAAGAAATTTTAAAATTTACAGACGCCGCTAATGTCGATTTAAAATGCTTCTCGCAGGAGAGCTACAGAAAAATTCTTGCAGGCGGAATCTCCGGTGCGGATCTGCTGCGGTCAGTTTGTGATTTTATAAAATTATGTTTTAATATGAATGTTCATCTGGAAGTGACAACGCTTGTTGTTCCTGATTTTAACGACTCAAATAATGAACTGGATTATATTGTCGAATTTATCGCATCGGTAAATAAGGATATACCATTACACCTAACAGCTTATCACCCTGATTACCGCTGGAACGCTCCGCCTACAGATCCCAAATTTTTATTAAATGCCGCTAAAGAAGCAGGAAAGAAACTGACCTATGTACACACCGGGAATATCAGAATTTAACGGAATTTCTTTTAAACTTCTTGACGGCTTTACACTTTTCGATTAAAACATTCTAAATGAACAAAATTAAAAGATTTGTACAGTTTTGGAATAAGTATGGTCCTTACGCTCTTGTCGCCGGAGGATCAAACGGGCTTGGCGCGGCTTTCGCGGAATCATTGGCGCGAAGAGGAATGAATCTTATCCTGATAGCCCGGGGAAAAGAACAGCTTGATACAACAGCCCGCAGGTTAAGGGAAAAATTCTCTGTTGATGTTATTGCCGCTGATGCTGATCTTGCTGACTTTGATAAGGTTAAAAGTATTATCTCTAATCTTGTTTCACCAGGGAATTCAAAAATATCAATCGGACTTTTGGTTTATAATGCCGCTTTTGCTCCTATCGGGTTATTCGAAAACACAAGCGAGGAACATCTTGCGCTGACGGCGGCTGTTAATGTCAGAACGCCTTTACTTCTTTCTAAATTTTTATCCGCTCAAATGATTCAGAATAAACGCGGCGGCATTATATTGATGTCATCTCTTGCGGGCGGGCAGGGCAGCCCAAAACTCGCTTCTTACGCGGCGACAAAATCCTTTAATGCCGTTTTGGCGGAAGGTTTGTGGAAAGAACTCAAACCTCACGGCGTGGATGTAACCGCCTGCTGCGCCGGTGCGATACTGACTCCGGGTTATCAGCAGGCGGAAAAAACAAAACCCGCGCCGGGAACCATGACAGCTAACGATATCGCCGAGCGGACGTTAAACGCTCTTGGAAAGGGGCCTGTTATTATACCTGGCGCCGTGAATAAGATCGGCAGGTTTGTATTAACAAGAATTTTGCCAAGAAAGACAGCTGTTAATTTAATGTCTAAAAATACAGAAAATTTATCATAAGGAGATTTTATGAACATCAGTTTGCTTATATCCGGATTTGTTACCACCATTATTGCTTATGCGGGTATAACAATGCTTCACATTATTATTCCTGTTAAAAAAATAAAAGGTTATGTGAAACATGAAAAAACAGGAGAGACGCTGAAGTACCGCATTAACGGTATTATTGTACTTCCGGCAGGCATTATTATTTGGTTTTGTCTTGGATATTTTGATATTGTTCCCTATACATGGCTGTATCAGATAAGATGGCCGGGGTTTATTTGCGCTGTTGTTGCAGGGCTTGTTTTTTCTTTTATTCTTGTTTTGAAAGCGCCGTCGACAGGAAAACCCTTTCTTGCCGATTTCTGGCTAGGACGAATCTGGAATCCACAGGCTGGCGATGGTTTTATCGACGCGAAAATGTGGCTCTATTTAATCGGAGCCGTAATGCTTCAGCTTAATACATTGTCATTTACCGCGCATCACCTGCTGACACATGAAATAATCAATCCCGGTTTTTTACTTGGCGCCGCGATGACATCATGGTTTTGCTGGGATTATCTTATTTTTGAAAAAGTTCATCTTTACACTTACGATCTTTTCGCGGAAAGAGTCGGTTTTAAGCTTGGATTTGGATGTTTAACCTTCTACCCGTATTTTTACGCTATTCCGCTTTGGTGTACGGTTAATCTGCCGAATCCCGGTCATCCGCTTTGGCTTACGGTTCTTTTTGTAATTTTATTTTTATTTGGCTGGTTTTTCACAAGAGGCGCGAACCTGCAAAAGTATATTTTTAAGACTGCTCCCGAAAAGAAATTTTTATGGATAAAACCGGAAGCTGTAACCGACGGAAACCGCAGTCTTCTTGTCAGCGGTTACTGGGGTATAAGCCGTCATATCAATTATATGGGTGAAATTATTCAGGCAGTCGCAATCGCTCTTGCCGCAGGATATCCCGGCGTCTGGCAGGTGTGGCTGTATCCCGTTTACTACATCGGGCTGTTGTTCACACGTCAGGCCGATGACGATAAAATCTGCAAGATTAAATACGGCGATCTTTGGGACATCTATAAAAAGAAAGTAAAGTACAGGATAATTCCTTTTATTTGGTGATAATCTCTTCTTGTAATTCTTTTTATATATCAGTTAGAATGGAAGGACTTATTAAATTTAAAGGGGTCTTCTATGAAAAAAACTACAGGGTTTGTATTAACGGCGGCGAAGCGTACTAACATCGCTGTTTCCGGTATTCTTTGTTTTTTATTAACGATGTGTTTTTTATTTTTGGTTTCCCCTATGGCTGTTTTTGCTCACGCTCCCGGCGAGGGCGGCGTTATAGAAAAGACAGTCACAGTCGCGCAGTGGAGTATCAATCCTGATGAAGTTGGCGTCAACCGCACGGGCACAGACAATCATGTGCTCAGGTTAGGTCTTAGAATAACAGCGGAAGGACTTGAGGCGATACAGGCCGGCGGCGGAGTTACATTAGACATACCTTATGTAGTTGCGCATAACTCAGGCAGAAGGATTTTAGCATGGACAAATTTATCCGGCAGTAATGCGGAAGATATAACATTT
>Ga0209755_10000598_pt1 | contig 64431 bp, 48 predicted proteins | sample TergutCo191P1_FD_187301 | JGI IMG/M metagenome (GOLD analysis project Ga0209755, IMG submission 187301) | Cornitermes sp. P1 segment gut microbial communities from Petit-Saut dam, French Guiana - Co191P1 (SPAdes) (version 2) | ecosystem: Host-associated > Arthropoda: Insects > Digestive system...
GATCTCAGCACGTATCACCAGTAGATGCATATGTTACACCAGAATCATTTGCTATGCCCGGCTATCCAAACGATGTGATTATGGCGGGCGGAACATTTGTGCAAGGCGCTACTTCAGAACTGTCGGCAGATGCACCAATTCGCCCCCCCTACATAGCATACATACAAGGGGGCTTAACCTACCAGCACATACTCTACCTTGCAGAAAAAATTATAGAAAAGTTTGCAAAGGGAAGCAAAGTTTAGTAAAAAAAGAGCAAAAACATAAAATCCATAGTACTTTACCACACATAGTATTATGAAAATAGCGTAAAAGTTACAAAAAAGTGTATGAAAGAGTGTCAACTTAAAGACAATAAAAAATGCACATCTTGCGGAGAATGCGAGATGTGCGACAAAGTAAAAAACAAAACTTGCAACAACTGTTGCGAGTGTTTAGACTTACCCGACTATAGTGGTATTATGATAGATGAAATTCACACGGGGGGTAGAGTCATTAAACTAAACAAAATAGACAAAAACAAAATTGCATCTAGCAAAAAGTTTAAGAAAGCAGAAAAAAGCACGTTGCCTAAATAGTGAAGCCGAAAGAATGATAAATAGTTTGATTTTGTCGTGATTGCTATATTTCAGATTGTCGTGGTTTTGATGTGTTTAAATTCGGAAAATGTTTTTAAGGGATTTTGTTAAATGGTGGTTGTTTTACATATTGTTGCTGTTTGTGTATCTTTGTCGCTTATAGGTTTAAGCATACCTTTTTTAATGGGGAAGGGCGCTGAATTTATTGGTGGCTACGACGAAACAACTGCTCATAAGTTTAATTTAAAAAAAATTGCAAGGTTTGCGGGTTTTATAATTTTGTTTTCTGCCGTGCTTATTCACGTAGGCATTTTAGCACTAGCGTATCAAATTTGGTGGCTTTTAGGCGTGGCATCTGTAGTTTTGATTTTAGGAATTATTTTAGGCACGCGGCATATGAACAGCCCAAAATTTAGAAATAATTAGTCCCGTAGTCTGACTTTGTTTGCGGCTTGTTTTCTAGAGTCTTCTGCTATGGCTGCGTAGTGCTTTTTGGTTGTGTTAACATCTTTATGACCTAGCACATCGGCAACTAAATAGATGTCGCCTGTTTCGCGGTAGAGAGTTGTGCCATAGGTAGAGCGCAGTTTGTGCGGGGTAATGCGCTTTAGCGGTGAGACCACTTCGGCATATTTTTTTACAAGGTTTTGAACAGCGCGCGTAGATATCCTAGATATTTGAAGTGACAAGAAAAGGGCTTTTTCTGACTTTAGTTTGCTAAGTTGGGCGCTTAAGCCACACTCACTTTTTATGTAGCCTTGCTTTAGATGAGCCTTTGTTACTTTATTCTCAAGGCTTTTAATTGCATCAAGTAAAATTTCGTTACGCTGGTTTATGTATGTAATTAGCGCGCCCGCTACTTCATCAGAAAAGTAAAGTATTGTTCTAGCGCCGCCTTTGCGCGTTACTATAAAACTGTTATCTTCAAAATTTACTTCGTCTACGTTAAGACCCACAAGTTCTGAGATACGAATACCCGTGCCTAAAAACAAACTTAAAAGGGCGCTGTCTCGAAGGCTTGTTTTGTCGTGAAAGGCTTTTTGGCGCGTAGTAAGTTTGTCGCCACTCTCAGCCACATTCAAAATTTTAACAACCTCGTCTACTTCAAGCCTAATAATTTCTTTATCTTTAATTTTTGGCATAGCAACCTTGCTTGCTAGATTACTGCTAAGTTTGCCTTTGTTAAAAAAGTATTTAAAAAAAGAGCGTATGGTGGATAGTTTTCGTGCCTTGCCGCGCTCTTTGTTAGAGCGTTGTTTGTGGGTGTCGTAACTTGATAGGGAACTGATAAAGCGCTCTATATCCGTTATAGTTATTTTCTCTAGGTCTGATATTTGTAAGGCGCGCACAGCATTTTCGATTAGTGCTTCTTTTGTTTGTTGTGCTTCTGATGATGTTGAGTTGGTTAGGTTAGTTGGGTTGCTTGAGTTAGTTAGGTTGCTTGAGTTGGTGGAATTAGTTAGGTTTTTGTTATTGCTTTTGCCACTAACAAGTTCTGGGTTTTTAAGTTTTAAACTCTCGCCAATGTCTAGTTGAAAACTTCTAGAATTGCCGACTAAGTAGTTAAAAAATATACGTAAGTCGTACGCGTAGTTAAGGCGCGTAAGTATTGTGGTGTTGCTTTCTATTCCAATAAAAAACTCTTCGCAAAACTGCGGCAAGCCATACATAAGCCTACCAAGCGTTTTGTTGTGCATAGTGCTTAACTTTTTGTTATAATCCATAAGTAACCTCATACTAATTTGTTTTAATATCAAATTCTTTTTCTAAATATATTATACAACAATAAACCACATATGTAAAGCCTTTGGCGCAACTATGCGTAAAATAATTATTTTTTACTAGTAAAATAAATAGCAAAATAAAATAAATAATTTTAGTAATTTTTCAAAAGTGTTTACATATTTTAAATTTTGTGATAGAATAGATTGTAGGCAATTAGCGAATAGGTTTTTTGATTAATAGTTAGGTTGCAGAATTTTAAAACTGTAATAATTTTTTTGGCAGATAAAAATTTTATAAAATAGATAAGGTATAAGGGAGTTTAGAGTTTATGATTCAACCACCAATTGATAAGTTGATTAGCAAGGCGGGCTGTAGGTATGTACTTGCTAATGTTGTAGCAAAGCGCGTAAGGGTTTTGATAGGTAAAAATTTGCGTTTAGAAAAACAGCAAAACATTGTAGAACACGTGTCTTTAGAAATTTTTAACGACAAGTTAAAGATTGTTAAGGAATAACGTAGCGCTTCATATCGGTTGCTTTGTTTATTGATTGTCAACGCTGAACGCTGAGAGCCTGCGGAATAATTAAATTGCAGGAATTGGCGATTAGATTTTTGAGGCAAATTGGAAGTTTTTTTGTCTAAAAGCGTACTGCGTGTACGCAAAAAGACAAAAAAACTGAACAATTTGACCAAAAAGATGGCGTCAAAACTGCAAAGAAAAAAATATTTTTTTCGGTTTAATTATTCCGCAGGCTCTAAAAAATATATGATTGCTGAAGTTATTGTTGATGTTGCTGCTAGCGAGGTTGATAGGGTCTTCGATTATGTTATTCCTAAGGAGTTATCCTTTTTAACCGAGGGTTATAGGGTGTTAGTTCCTTTTGGGCATAGGGTGATTGAAGGCTTTGTTATTTCTATTAAAAATGAAAGTGGCTACGACGCGGACAAACTGAAAGAGATTAAAAGCACGCCGGATGACTATCCGGTAATTTTAAAAGAGCATCTTTATTTGGCTAGCGCTATGAAAGACGAGTTTAATCTGAGGTATGTAGATATATTGCGCTTGTTTATTCCTGCACAAATGCGTAGGTCGCAAGTTAAAGAACTTAAAAGACTGGTAGTAACTTTGTCCGACAATTATACGCTAGAGCAGATGCTTGCTAGTTTAAGGAAGGGTGCTGATACTCAAGCAGAGTTGTTAGAGTATTTAAGTTTGTTGGATAGGGGCGTTCTCGGTGAGAAGTCTGAGTTGATGTCTAGTTTGACCAAGATGTTTTCGGCGGCAAGTATTAGGGCTTTGCAAAAGAAGGGCTTTTTAGAAATTGAAAGCAAAAGGCAATTTCGCCCACCATATAAAAAACTTGTAAAGCGGGACGACAAGCAACATACGCTCACGAATGAGCAAAAAAACGCCATAAATACCATAATTAATAGTACTATGTCTGACAAAGTAGTATGTAAAAACAAGTTTTTGTTGCACGGGGTTACCGCAAGCGGAAAGACAGAAGTGTATATGCGCTGTATACAACATTTTTTAGAGCAAGGCAAAACTGCTATTATGCTTGTGCCAGAGATAAGTTTAACGCCACAAACGTTTAATACTTTGCGTGCTAGGTTTGGAAGTAGTGTTGCAATTTTACATAGCGGGCTGTCTGTGGGCGAGAGATTTGACGAGTGGTGTAGGCTTATAAATGGCGAGGCGCACATTGCGATTGGTGCGCGCTCTGCAATTTTTGCCCCGCTAGAGAACGTGGGTATAATTATTATAGATGAAGAACACGACAGCAGTTATGTGTCGGATAACAATCCGCGCTATTGCACTAAGTTTGTGGCAAGCCTTCGGGCTGATTATAATAATGCCGCGCTTGTGCTGGGAAGCGCTACCCCTAGTATAGATAGTTATTTAAAGGCGACCGAAGTTGTAGGTGGTTTGCAAAGCGATGCGGGTAAGGCTACGAAACAAACTAAGGTAACTAAGGTAAATAAGACAAGGGCAAGTGGCGATAATGTGGTTGCGAGTGGCGATAATGGGCTTGGTGGCGCTACCGAATATACATTGCTTGAGATGCAGACTAGGGTTAATCAAAACCCGCTTCCAAAAACTGTGGTTGTTAATATGTCTGATGAGATACGGGCTGGCAACAAAAGTATTTTCTCACGCTTTTTGGTAGAGAAAATTGGTGCGGCGCTCTCAAAGAATATGCAGGTTATGCTGTTTATAAATAGGCGTGGCTATGCAAGTTTTATAAGGTGTGTAGAGTGTGGCTATGTTGCCATATGCGAGGCTTGCGATGTTTCACTTTCGTATCACCGAGACGATAACAGCCTTAAGTGCCATTTTTGTTCTATGCGCTATAATATTATAAGCGCTTGCCCTAAGTGTGATAGTAGCGCGTTAAGGCAAGGGGCTGTCGGCACACAGCGCATAGCAGATGAGATTAAAAAACTTTTCCCCAAAATTAATGTGCTACGGCTAGACCACGACACAACAAAAAATAAAGACGACTACATAAATATTTTATCGAGTTTTGCAAACGAAGAAGCGCAGGTGTTGGTTGGCACGCAAATGATTACTAAAGGTCACGACTTTAAAAATGTTTGCTTGGTAGGCATATTAGACGCGGATATATCACTATACTTTACAGATTATAAAAGTACAGAGCGCACCTTTCAACTTATTACACAAGTGTCGGGCAGGGCGGGTCGTGATGAGCGACAAGGTATGGTCGTTTTGCAAACTTACAGACCCACCCATTACGTTTACAGTTATGCAATTAAAAACGATTATTTGGGCTTTTACAAAAAAGAAGTGAACATAAGACAGACCACCAACTTTCCGCCTTTTACAAAAATTGTGAGAATATTGGCGGTGTCTGAGAGCGAGCAAAAGGCGCTGGATACGACCCAAAAGTTGAGTTTCGAGTTAAGGGAGGCGCTTAAAGAATACAACAAGCATATAGTGTATTTTGGGGCTTCGCGCTCGCCCATAAATAAAATAGAGCATAAGTTTAGGTTTCAGATTTTAATAAGGCTTAAAAGAAATGAACCGCGCGAGATAATGCAAAAAATATTCGATATAGTTAACAAGGGCAAAACAAAGCAAGTAAATGTTTTTGCAGAGATTAACCCGCAAAATCTATCTTAGCGCTCAGTATATGAAATTTCTTGCTAAGTGCCTCCGCAATTTTCAGGTGGTGTCTGATGTTTGAGAGTTGCGGGCGTAGTCACAATGCCGAAATTTCATATATCTTCGCGAACGGCTAAAATAGTCCGACCGCTTTAAGCGGTGTAACGATTGCTCCGCAATCATTTTCTAGTATGAAATAAGGAGATATTTTTAAATGGTAAAAGAAGTTTTGAATGCAGAGAATGCAGAACATTTGCAAATGCTTAAAAAGGTGTCGCACCCCGTTACAGAGTTTAACGAGAGACTTTTTTATTTGCTGGACGATATGCGCGACACTATAATAGATTATGCTGGCATAGGCTTGGCGGCGCCGCAAATTGCTATACTAAGGCGCGTGGTTGTGCTAGACTTTAGTAGCGATATAGATGGGATAGAGCAAGACGAATACATAGAACTTATAAACCCAGAAGTTTTAAAAAGTAGCGGGTCGCAAACGGACGAGGAAGGGTGCTTGTCTATACCGGGCGAGCGCGGGCTGGTTACAAGGGCTAATAAGGTGGTGGTGAAATTTCAAGACCGCCACGGCAAGTGGCATCAGCGCGAATTTGAAGGCTTGGCGGCAAGGGCTGTGTTTCACGAGATAGACCACTTAAATGGTGTGCTGTACACTCAGCACGTGCAAGAATTGCCAAATTAATACTAATATGGCACGGATAGTAATATTAATTTTGACTTACTGAAGCGGTGCTTGAAAGAAAGTTATAAGGGTAAGAAAGATACATAAAGGGTGACAAGAAAGATATATAGTTAAGATAATACAGTTAAGATAACAGTAAAAAGAGAGGAAGCACAATGAGAATAATTTATTTGGGGACGCCCGCGCCGGCGACTATTCCGCTAAAGGCATTACTGCAAGACAGGCGTTTTGAAGTTGTAGCGGTTGTGTCTCAGACAGACAAGCCTAAAAATAGAAAAAAGCAACTAGAGCCAACCGAAGTTAAAAAGTTTGTTATGGACTGGAACGCGGGGGTTAATTCTGATGTGGTGGCTTTGGATAAAAACAAACCCGAAACTAAGCCCATACCAATTTTACAATTTGAAAATATAAACAAACATTCAGACCAACTAGCAGACTTAAATGCCGATGTTTTTATAACGTGCGCTTATGGGCAGATTTTAAGCCCTAGTATTATAGACCTAGCGAAGTATGGCATACTTAATATACATTACTCACTACTTCCAGAATATAGGGGGGCAGCGCCGGTGGTATGGGCTTTACTTAATGGAGACAAGCGCACGGGTGTTACCATTATGCAAACCGAAAAAGGCGTTGATACCGGTAAAATTATTTTGCAAAAACATCTAGATATACAGTATAATAAAAATTCTGCAGTTGGGGATAATTTAAAAACCTTGCTTTGCAAACTGTCTGATATGGGTAGCGAGTTGTTGATGGAAACTTTGCTTCACATAAAAGAGAATGGCGGGGTGCTTAAAGGCAAGTTTAAACACAAGGCGCAAGATAATGCTAAAGCAACCCACGCGCGCAAAATAGTAAAGGAAGATGGGCATATAGATTTTACTAGACAAACGGCTACACAAATTATAAATAGAATAAGGGCGCTGACAGCGGTGTTTTTTTATATGGGCGGTGAGAGAATTAAAGTTTATCAGGCTAAGGAAATTACGGCGCAGGAATTGGAAAGCGATTTAAAAAGTGGTGCTGTAGGGCAAGTGGTTCTCTCTTGCACAAAGCGCGGGCTAATTATAAAATGTAAGGGTGAGACCTACGTGCAAATATTAGAGTTGTTAGCGGGAAGCGGGAATAAAATGCTAGCCACAGATTTTTTAAGGGGCTGGAAAAAACCACTAGAAATTACATTTACAGAGTAATATATCACACATAGTAGTTTGCATTTTAACAAAATTGGTTACTTTTACTGTAGCGAGAATATGGATAAGAAAGGAAAAATAAACAAACAGAAAACAAACAAACAGAAAACAAATAAGCAGAAAACAAGCAAGCGGAAAACAGAAAAGCAAAATTTGGGGCAAGACTATTTAAGTGTAGCCTTTGATGTTTTAGATAAGGTGCTAAGGGGTGGGGCTTTTAGCACCATTGTTTTAAACGAGCATTTAACAAAATTTAAAGTTAGCACCGCGGATAAACCTAAGGTTACAAATATTGTTTATGGCACGCTAGAGAAAATTTTTACAATAGATTATTTACTTAGCAAGGTAACACAAAAAAAGCCAAAGCCTGTAATTTTTAACTTGCTTAGGCTTGGGGCTTATTTAATATTTTACTTTAACTCTATCTCGCCAAAGGGTGCGGTTAATAAGGTTGTAGAACTTACAAAAACAAAGGGTAAGTCTGCCTTAAGTGGTTTTGTAAACCAAACGCTTAGAAAAGTTGCAGAGTTAGATTTAGACACTTGCCTTTTAAAACTAGAAACGGCGGTGACTGGCGCAGAGTTTAAGGCGGGCAAGGCGGGGGTGGGCGATTGTATTGAAGTTGTAAAACCGGGTAGAGTGAATGATGTTGGCAAGGCGGGTAATGTAGCGGGTTGCCGTATTAAATTTTTGTCTGTTAAATATAACTATCCCGAGTGGGCTGTAGAAAAATTGATTAGTCAGTTTGGGCTGGATAATGCTAGGGGCATTTTAAGTTATAAACCTACAAACCTTACGCACTATAGAAGTAATGCGACAAAAGGCGAGACCGAAGCGTTTTTTGAGAAAAACGGAATAGAATATACGCCAAGTATAGCAAATGTAGGGTACTATATCAGGCATAGTAGTATGCTTAATGCTAGTATAGGCGCAAATGCTTCAAGCGGTGGCGCAATGGGTGTTGCTGATACTACGAGCGTTGATGTTAGTACGGGCGTTGCTGATAGTACTAAGTTAGGTGATGATTTTGCTAAAAGAAATTTAACACCGCAAGGGGTTGCTTCTATACTAGTATGTTTGGCACTAGGTGTAGATGCAACTAAGCCCGTTAGTATACTAGATTTGTGCGCAGCGCCCGGTGGCAAAAGTATATTTTTAGCAAGCCATTATAAAAATGCAAATGTGTTAGCCACAGATATACACCCACACAGAGTAGAACTTATTAAAAAATATGCTAGCCGAATGGGTGTAGAAAATGTAGTAACCAAGGTTAACGATGCAACAATATTTAACCCTAACTTACTTACGCAAGGCACAAGTAAAGACAGTAACCCTAGCGGTAGTGATTGTGGCAAGTTCGGTTATGTCAAATTCGATTATGCCAAATTCGATTACGTTTTAATAGATGCGCCTTGTTCTGGCTTTGGTGTTATAAATAAAAAGCCGGAAATTCGGCTGAAGCCCGCAGATGTAGTAGATAGTTTAGCCACCTTGCAAAAGCAAATAATAAACACAAGCGCGCCCTATGTAAAGGTGGGTGGGGCTATGCTATATTCTACTTGCACACTTTTTGCAAAAGAGAACGAGCAAGTAGTGCAAGACTTTTTAAGCAAAAACAAAAATTTTATTATAGAGCCAATAGATATACCGATAGACTTTAAAATAACAGAGCAAGGCTTTGTTTACTTATTGCCACACATAACAAACACAGACGGCTTTTTTATAGCAAAACTCAGGCGTGTGCGCTAGTATGTGTGAGATTTTTTTACACCCCATTTTGCAGTTTACTTTTTTGCAAAAAGAACTTATCCTTGCAATATTTTTTTGAAAGGTTTTGCAGAAAAATGCAATTAAAGCCCCACAAATGCTTGCGTTGTTTTGCAAAATATGATATAATAAATATATGGTAGAATTAGGAGTGAAGCAAGCAAGCAAGCAAGCAAGCAAGCAAGCAAGCAAGCAAGCAAGCAAGCAAGCAAGCAAGCAAGCAATATATTACACGTTGGTTGCCTAGCAGTAATTTTGGCTTTGGCTGTTGCTTTAACTTTAAACCTAACCATTAACAAACAAAATTTTTAAGGGTACACTTTTTTAGTGTGCCTTTTTGCGTTTTTAGCAAAACAACCAAAATAAACAAAACACAAAACAAAAACAAACAAACAACAAAACAAAAATAACAAACCAACCAAAACAACAAAATAAACAAAACAAAATCATAGGAGGGTTAAACCTAATGAAAAACAAACTAAGAATTTTACTAGTTTTAAGTTTAACAGTAGTAATGTCGCTGATATTAGTTGCTTGTGATAATGGAAATGATACAGGCAACAATGGTGGCGGAACTACGGGCAACCAAAACCAAAACAACAACGGAAGCCAAACCGGAACTGGCGGTGGTAACCAAGACGGAAGTGGTGGTGGCAACCAAACCACACCTACCCAGTTTACCGTAACATTTAACACACACGGCGGAAGCACTATAGCCCCGCAAACAATTGCAAGCGGGCAAACAGCAACCCGCCCATCAGACGACCCAACCAGAGCAAACCGCACTTTTGCAAACTGGTTTACACTACCAAATGGTGGGCAGTTGTTTGATTTTACAACGCCCATAACCCAAAACACAACAATACACGCACAATGGTTGCAAGACCAGCCAGTAGAGCCGGTTGTAACACAAGTTGTAATGCTACCGCTTACAATAGAGGCAGAAATATCAAACGAGTTAGTGGCATTTAATTTAGTAGGTCTTTCTCAAGCAACAGGCGGAACACCAAACCAGCCATATACAACATTCGATATACAGTCCCCTAACGCAAATGGCTCATTCAGAATAGAAGGACAAGAGTTATTAAACGTAAGCCAAACACCAAACACAAATGCAAACATTTGGCTTTTTGGCGGTAGAGTTATGGTTTTAGCGGGGTGGAACAGCCTTGTAACAATCTCAAACGTAGTTAATAGGGGTGTTGATATAGATAATGTAATAACGCACACACATTCAACCCCACCAGTCCCTATCTCAAAAACAACACCGCAAGACCCAAATGCTAGCCCGGTAATTACACAAATTGTAATGTCGCCGGTTACAATCGGTACGCCCGTTGTTAACGGACAAGAAGTTTTGTTTGCACTAACTAATTTAGGGGTAGGCACAGGCGGAACACCAAATCAGCCATTTACAACATTAACGGTTAACTCTCCAAACGTAGCCGGAAATTTTAGAATAGTAAATGGGGTTTTGCAACTTGAAAATGGAGCACCAAATAATAATGCAAACATTAGATTTGAGAATGGAAACTTAATTGTTAACGCAGGGTGGGAAGGGCAAGTAACGCTTTCTAGTGTAATTAATAATGGTGTTAATAATGCATCAACAAATCACACACCATCTGGGGCAAGGGAAGCACAAGCACAAACAGGCACAGACCCTAATATTGGGCATCCGATTCCTGGGACAGTAACGGATTTAAGGTTCATTGTTGAAGGCGTAGATGAAAACAGAAGATTTATTGCTGAGATTGATAGAGCGGGAACACAGCATGAGGATTATATTCTTGAAATAGAGACGCCACGAGGAGCTCTTGATTTAGTTATCCCGTCTTATTCAAACCGCTTGGATTTCACACCGCAATTGGCTTCATTAAATTTACAAGCTGGCGACAGAATAAATGTTCATGGCTGGAGAGGTGACAACTTTGATGACTTCTTTACGGCAACATATTATCATATATTTGTTGGTGGTCCGATTGTTGGTGGGTGTCCAGTGCATCCGGGGCAGCCGTGCAATTGCCCACCACCACCGCCACCGCCACCACCTATTGTAGTGCCGCTTAATAATTTTTTGACAAATGCAGAGAGAGATGAGTTGTTTACAGCGAGTAATAGTGAATCAGTTCTTGGGGCGGCAATTATAAACCCAATTGTTGCTGCAGTAAATGCTGCGGGTTTTAGAGATGATGCTGGAAATGCAGTTACAATTAGCAGTATTTCTAGGATACATAATAATAGAATTGCAAATTTAACACCTGGAAACCATGCAACAGTTGTTGTAGTAGGTGATCGTGGAGACAATATTCACAGAGTTTTTAATATTACAATTCAGAATAATGGAACTGGTATAGTGCCGTTAGGTAGTATTGCAAATTTGAATAATGCTTTGTTAAGTTCTACTACAGTTGTCACGGCAAGTGAAAACAATGCGACGCCGGGCATGAGAAGAGCAGCACCAGCGGGTAGTGTTGTTATTGGGACGATTGACAATTTGCAGAACCAGGGCAACTTCGCGTCGACGGGTGTTCTTCAAGGGAGATTTTTTGGAACTGGAAGTCATTTATTTGGAAGACCATATACTTATTGGATGGAGTCAATTCAAACAAGAAGCGTAAATCCAATTTTAGATTTTTTAGATTCAACTTTAGGTGATAATGGAGTAATTAGAAATTTGTTTGAACAAAATTCTGTACAAACTATTGAAGATATGGTTGCAATATGGGACCAATTAAGGATTAGTAATCCTGAGGCGTTAGCAAACATTCGACAATTTGAACAGAATTTTGTTCAAACAATACCCTTTACGCCACAGCCTGGCGAGCCTGGAGGAATTCCGATTCTTGGTGGTGCAAGTGCGGGTTTGAACAGTTTTGTTTTATGCTAAATTAGTAGGCAAAAAAAGCGGTGGTCGCGGGGGCGTAGTAAGTGGCCGGGGCAGATACTTAACACAAAAGTAGTTTTAAAAAAGAGAGCCTTGTAAAAATAGGCTCTCTTTTTAGTTTTTAATATAATTTCTAGGTCATAAAAAATTTTTCTAAATAGTTGACTTTTTGGTTAAAATGATATATACTAAAGGTAAGAAAAGTTTTATTGGAGGGGCAATTATGGAACAAGAAATTGAAGTTGCAAAGGTAACAAGTAAAGGACAAATCACGATACCAGCAGATATTCGTAGGCAAATGAATATCAAAACGGGCGATGAAATTTTTTTCGTTGTTGAGAATGGCAGAGTTGTTATGTTGGGTCAGAATTCTTTGGCTATTAGAAAATTTGCTGATGCAATGGTAGGCGAGGCAGAAAGGGTAGGTTGGAGTAGCCCAAAAGATGTAGATAACTACATTATGGAATTAAGGGCAAAAAACGTGAAAAAAGGGCAAGGAGTTAAATAATGATAGTTGCAATAGATACCAATGTTTTAATCTCGGCGGGCTTGTTTAGCAAATCTATCACTCAATTACAAATTGAGATAATTGCTGATAATTTCCAACTTATCATAACAAGTACTGTTTTGGATGAATTTAATGTAATAGTTGCTAGAAAGTTTCCTAACAAAAAAGGTTTAGCTGAAAACTACATAAGTGAATTAAATTTTCAATACTATAATATTGACCCAAATGAAGAACATTATGGCAAAATATTAGAACTTAGTGATTTGGGTGATTACAACATTTTGGCTTCTGTAATTGCATCGGGAGCAGATGTTTTTATAACTGGCGACAAAGCGTTTTTACTTGCGAAAGTAGATACACCATTGCAAGTAATGAGCGTAGCCGAATTTATAAAAAAATATTGCAATTAAGTCCACACAAAAATAGTTTTATAAAAGAGAGCCTTGTGAAAAGCAAAATAGGCTCTCTTTTTTGATTTTAAGTGTTGCTAAATTTGTAGGCAAAAAAAACGATAAAAATTTAAAAAAGTTTGTAAAAATTGTGAAAAAGGGTTGCAATTTATTTGATTTTGTGTTAAAATATATTTAACAAAATTAATATTTGTGGTGGAAATTGAGTGGGGCATAGTTAAAAGCGCGCTTAAATTTTGTCACAAAAAATTATAGGGGGTAGAAAAATGGAATCTAATTTAGTTTTACCTACAAATGGCTACGAGTTAGACAAGAAAGAAATGCTGGGTGTAGATGGTGGTAGCAGTAGCATTGTTGCGACTATTGGTGTTATTGGCGCAGTAGTTGCGGGAATCGGGGTGATTGTTAATGGTGTATCTAACATTACTAGTGGTGTTGCTAATATAACTACAAATGTGGCTAACATAAGGGACACAGTAAGACCAAGTGCCTAAAATCACGTAGTACATAGAAAAAGCGAAATCTGAATTAAGGTAAAATTTGTGTAGTTTTATAGCCTAGTTTTAAAGGCATTTTAAAACTGTGCGGTTTTTTAATGACCTAGGAAATGTCGCTTTTTAGAACCGAGCGAAACGCTTCGTCCAAAAAAGCCGAGCCTCAAGCGAGGGAATCGGCGAAGCCGACTTTTTTATTACCTAGGAATTATCGCTTTTTAGAACCGAAAAATTTTTATAATTTATAAAAGCCCAACGCGAGTGCGTTGGGCTTTGTGGTTTGGCTAGATAGGTAAGAGTGTTGCTAAGGCTGAAAAAACAATTGCATAAGTATTGAGATGTAAGCGTGGGTGGTAAGGCACTTGAACTTATCGCTGACCGCTGACCGCTTATCCCTACAATTACAGTTCGAATTTGCGGCGTTTTCTGATAAAGTAGGCTAAGGCACAAGCGCCCGTTGCTAGCCCGGTTAAGACTATTGCTGTTGGGAAGTTTTGCTGGTTTAGCCTTATATAGCGCGTTAGAACATAGCCCTCGTAAACGTTGCCATCTGCGCACCTATATCTAACAAAAGTAAAGGTGCTGTCTTCGTCGAAATTTTGTAAGTCTACAATTTGTATGTCGCGTAGGTTTAGTATGTAGATATAGCGTAGGTCGTTTGTGCATCTAACCCCATCGCCACCAATCCAGTTATCTGGCTGGTTTTCTATAATGTTTGCGTACAGGTTAACTCTGTTAGTTGTGATAGCGTTAGAGTTAAATTCTAGCGGGGCAGGTGGTGTGTCTATAATAATAAACTCTCTTGGTACAAAGCCATTTCTGCCGTAGAGTTCTATTTCGTAAAATAAGAAGCCTTGATAGTCTGTATAGTTAGAAGCCCGACCAACAACTGTTAGGGCTTGTCCGTGTTGAAGTGTGGCTAGTATGCCATTCGCGTAAGTTATTACGGGGGACACGGATATGAATGAGGGGTATCTAAATACGCTTACAGGAATGTCGTGTCCGTGAACAACTCGCGCATTAAAACTTGCGGTGTGGTCTGGTAGTAGTATTGGCGGGTATGCATCTACCGCGCCGGTAGAAGCGCAATATTCCCAAAGGGTAGAGTAACTTTGGCGCTGTAGCAAAAGCCTTTCGTCGCCCGTTATAAAGCCAAAGCGGTTGTTGTATATTACGCGATATGCGTTTAAGCTTGGGCTGAAGTGTGTGATAACTACGCGCTCGTACCGCTTGCCCATAACGCCCTCGAAAGATGCTGTGTTAGGGAATATGGTTAGGTCTGCACTAATGCGCGCAACGGCTAAGGTTTCTATAAAGCCACCAAGCCCAGCGGGTGGTGCTGTGTCGTACGTGCTTGCGCCTATGCAGATAACCCGCACTATGTGGTTGCGCCCATCTGTTAGTAATACTTCGCCGCTAGGGGTTAGGGTGATGCTGTTAGTTAGCACGCTTAATGGGTTTGGGTTGATAATGTCTGCTGTAAAATCTAAAGCGGTAAACATTGTGTCTAGGTAAGTGGCGGATGTGTCTCTTACAAAATTGTTGCCTTCTCTGATAATTCTGTGTATAACTGTTTGGCTTTGCCCGTTTGTTATAAAGTTTGGGTTAACTAAATATACGAAGCCGAAGTAGTCTGCCATCATAGCCGTTATGCTGTGTGGGTTGATGCCTAAGGCGTTTTGACCGACACTTACGGGCTGTCTGATAAGTGGTTCTAGTCTGCCAAGGTTTCTGAAAGCCAAAAGGTTGTCGCTTGTTAAAACATATATTACAGAGCCAAAATAGCCGGTTGCAATTTGCAAAGCGTGTTCGCCCGATATAAATGTTGGTTGGAAAGGGGCGAATGGTAAGAATGTATCTGAGCCGTGCGCTTTTTTGTGAATGTTGCCATCTATTAGTAGAAATATGTTGCCGTCGTTTGAAGTTGCAAGCCCGGTAATAGAGTTTGTTGCTGATTGCCACGCTGGTTGTGATGCCGATTGTGATGTGGCGCTAAATTGAGTTGAAGCGCTGTGTGCAGATTGTGTTTTCGGTTGTAAGTTTTGGTTAAATATGTAGAGCGTAGAATTGTTGGATACGATGTAGATGTAGCCGTCTGCACAAATGTCTACAAAGTTTGGTCTTAGTATGGAAATCTGTCTAGCAACCGCACCGCCCGCCTCTATTACTTGAACGCGGTTGTTAGCCGTGTCTGCTACAAAAACTCTGCCATTATAGTATGCCGTGTCGGACGGGGCGCGGAAAGCACCTGTCGCATTAGATGATGCTTCAAAAATTAAGGTAGGTGAGCCTGCAAGGGAATTTGGGTAAGCCAAAATTTGCGAGCGGTTTTCGTTTAAAAGGTATAGTCTGCCCGCGCTTAGTTTTAAGTGGCTGTAAGCCGAAACTTCTACAGTTGTGGTGTTTGTCGGGTTTACAATGTTTATTCTTGACAAGTTGCCACTACCAACAACAAAGATGTTGCCGCCGTCGTTTGCTATATCTGATATTCTTGTGAATGGTGTTGGGAAGGGGCGTACGTTATGGTTTTCTAAGTCGCTTAGCATATAAACGATTCCGCTACCTGCTATTAAAACCGAGTTGGCAGATATTGCGCTTATAGCGACTGGTGCGGATATCAAGTTGTTTAGGTTTATCTCAGCGCCACTTCCGTTGTTGGTTGTTAGGGTAGTTTGTGGGGTAGGGTTAGGTTGTTGGGTTTGTGATTGTATGTATGGGTAGGTTGGGTAGTAAGGATATTGCGGTGGATATTGTGGGGGGTACTGTGGTGTGTACTGCGGTGGGTATTGTGGGTAGGTTGGGTATTGCGGTGGGGTTGTGTTGTTGTCTATAGGTGGGGTAGTAGCACCACCACCAGTACCGCCATTATTGCCACCACCACCATTATTACCGCCATTAGCGCCGTTAGTGGTTATGCTTTGTCTGATAAGTGTGTTTTGCTGTGTTAGTATAAAAAGGTAGTTGCCTATTATATCTATATCTCTAACTGTGCCTACAAAAAGTGTTTGAGCGGTAGAAGATAGGGTCGGGCTGTTAGATAATCTGATAGTGCTTAAAGGGTATTGTATAATTCTGTTTTCGTATGCTACAAAAAGGTGGGTAGGGGTTAGTAGTAGGCGCGTTGCTCTGGCTGTGCCAATGCTAGTGTCGTAGTTTGTTGTGAAGTAGCCTATAAGTTGCCTTGTTTGGTGGTTAAATTTGTAAACGGCAGAGTTAGAGTAAACAACCAAAATGTTACCCGAAACCGCAAATAGTGTTGGCGCGTTTGCCGATGTGAAAGATAGGTTTGCAGGTGTGCGCATTACGCTACTGTCTACGTTTGCAAGTGTGGTGTTTGCATTTGTTGCAGTAAATGTATTTGTGGCTGTGTTAGCGTTTGCAAAGAAAAAAGTTCTGTTGCCAGAAAACAAAATGCCTACAAAGTTAGATGCAACCAAAATAAAAGAAAGAGTAACAACCATTATTCTTTTTGCTATTACTCTTTTGTGTTTTGTGCTAAAAGTATTTTTCATAAACCTTTGTACCTCAAATTTGATAGTGAATAACTTGCATTAGACAGTTAGTCACTCGAATAAAATTTAATACATATAGTATACACTTTTTGTTTAAAAATGTAAAGTAAATAAAGGGTGTAAAATTTTTTTGAAAAATAAATGAATTTTGTTAATTAATTTACAAGTCAGAAGTACTGCGCTAGAAGTACTGCCTCAGAGTATTGTTATTTTACAAGCGCAGATACTACTCTTAAAAGTCTATCAAAGGTCTAGTAAATTTATTGCGGTTACCCTTAAAGCCCTTATGGGTAAATCGGTTGTTAGGTTATAGTTTTCTGTAAAAAGTTCTGAGGCTGTTTTTGCTATTTCGGCTGGTTCTGCCGTGGGTGCTTTTAAAGCCTTTTGTCTGATAAAAGAGTTAAACTGATTGTCTTTTATTTTTAGTGCAACCCCGCTTGCTAGTTGGTTATTTTTTTGAAGTTTTGCGCCCACTTCATCTGATAACTTTTTGATATATTCTTTTACTTGTGGCGTGCTTGTTAGGTCGTTTGGTGTTGTAGTGCCGCGCCCAACGCTTTTGGCAGGGGAGTGCGCTAGGTATTCTTCAACATAAGTGTCGCCCTCACCAAGCGCTTCTTTTTGTAGCCTTACGCCCATAACACCTAAGGTTTTTTTAAGCGCGCTGGTGTCTGCTTTTGCTAGGTCGCCTATGGTGTATACGCTAAGTTTTTCTAGCACTTTGTTTGTTTTGCGCCCAACCCCCATCAGTTCTCTCACGGGCATATTCCACACAAACGTTTTGTAATTATCTCTTGTAATCTCGGTAACGGCATCGGGCTTTTTGTAATCAGAGCCTAGTTTTGCAAAAACTTTAGTGAAAGACAGCCCCACAGAAATTGTCAGACCGGTTTCGCTTTTTACAGTTTTTCTAATCTCGTGTGCTATTTGCAGAGGCGTTTTGTGTTTTTGTAAATACTTCATACAGCCCGTTATGTCTAGCCAGCATTCGTCCATACCAAAACTCTCAACTTGGGGTGTATACCTTATATAAATTTCTTTTATCTTTTTAGAATATTCAGAGTACTTGCCAAAATCTGAGCCAACAGTAATCAGGGTTGGTATAAGTTCGCGCGCTTTAAAAAGGGGCATACCCGTTTTGATGCCCAAAAGTTTTGCTTCCATATTTTTGGCAAGCACAATGCCTTTGCGCGATTTTTCACTACCGCCAACAACAACAGGAAAGCCTACTAGCGTAGGGTTTTCTAAACACGCAACACTAGCAAAAAAGTTGTTTATATCACAGTGTAAAATTATTCTTTCGTTTGTCATAGGTTTATATTTGTTGTGGGCTGGGCTTTTAGGGTTTGTAGGCTATGTTTGGTGTGGTACTTTATTATTGTTTACGGCATATAATTATTATAATACAAGTGCCTTTTATAGTCAATAAAATTAGATAAATTTTAGCAAAAATGTATTACCATTGCAATAGTAGTAGTTAAAGCGTGCAAATTTCGCCAAAAACATACTACTATGGCAGACATAATAGTATGTTTTTGGTGGGGGCGAAGCATTTAGATTATGAAAGTTAAAAAAGCAATTATACCAGCGGGTGGCTTGGGTACGAGATTTTTGCCTATAACAAAATCTGTATCTAAAGAAATGCTTCCGATATTGGATAAGCCCGCTTTGCAAATAATTATAGAAGAGTTAGTTGCTGCCGGAATTACAGACATTTATTTAGTAATTGCGCAAAATAAATATTTAATTAAGCAACATTTTTCTGAGTGTACTCGGATAGAAAGTGCGCTTGCTAGTAAGCAAGGTGTGTGCGCTAGAAGTGATAGTTTACTTAAAGAGATGCGGGCGCTAAATAATTTAGCCAACATACACTACATAATTCAAGAGCAGCCCAAAGGGCTTGCAGATGCAATTTATTTGGCTAAGAATAAAATTTCTGAAGGAAATTATAAGGGCGATTTTTTAGTTGCTTTGGGGGATAATATTTTGCTACCTAGCAAAAAATCTGACACGGCAAATATGTTGCTTATGCATAGTAAAAAAAGGGCGTGCTATATTTCGGTAAAAGAAGTTTGCAAAAGTGAGATAAGCAAGTATGGCTGTGTGCAGACTTTTACTAAGGCAGGTGAGAGCGCGGGCGATAGTGAGGCAGAGAGTGTAGGTGAGAGAGCGCGCGAGAATGTAGGCGCGGGTGATAGAGCGGGCGAGAATGGAAGTGCGAGAGAGAGCGCGGGTGGGCTAAGGCGTATAAAGCATATTATAGAAAAGCCAACGGGCGAAGCACCATCTAATTTGGCAGTTTTTGGGCGCTATATTTTTCCGCAGAAAATTTTCGAATATATAGAACAAATTATTATGGGGCAAGATATGTGCAAGCAAGTTAGGGGCGAACAAGTTAGGGGGCGCGAGATACAAGCCGAGCCACTTTTAACGGACGCTATAAATATACTTGCCGCACAAATGGAAGCGTATACATATTTGTACGAGCAGCCCTTTTTTGATATTGGGTGTAAGTTAGGCTACCTTAAAGCAAATGTGCAGTTCGGTATTCAGCACCCCGAGACTAAAGATGGCTTTATATCTTTTATAAAAAACTTGTGCGAAAATATTTGACTTTTGCTTTTATATGTGCTACACTTAAAAATATAACTATGGTTGTCCGGTTAGGGATAGGGAGGTGTTTAGTTTGTCTACTGTTAAGGTTGGAGATAACGAGTCGTTAGAAAACGCAATTAAGCGTTTTAAGCGTAAGTGTCAGCGCGACGGAATTTTGGGAGATTTGCGCAAAAAAGAACACTACGAAAAGCCATCTATAAAGCGTAAAAAGAAAGACGAGGCTGCTAGAAAGCGCAGCAGTAAGTCTAGTCTGTAGAGTTGTTACGTAACCGTATCCGCGAGCATTTTTTTGCAATTTTACCACATCACCGCGTTGTTTTTTCCTTACGTACATAAAGTACGTGCGTCAAAAACGCCTTGTGCTGTATCTAAAATTGCTTCAAACTGCTTCGCGTCTAGATTACGGAACAACTCTATTACAAAAAAATCATTAAATCTCTAGCCTGTAATACTTTGTATACAGGCTAATTTTGTGCCAAAAGGTTTTTGTAGGTCACATTTACAATCGCACATCGCACCTATCATATCACTAATTCAAATCACTTCATTAATTACACTACCACAAAGCATAACACAATTACATCTCAAAAATAAATAAAATGTCTACAGAATTAGAAAAATTATCTTCGGAACAAATGCCGCCCGTAAAGCACACAGAGGGGGCTGTTTTAGTAATTGCGGGGGCAGGTAGCGGAAAGACGCGTGTTTTAACTTCGCGCATTGCTTATTTGCTAGAAGAAAAAAACGTACCGCCATACAACATACTTGCTATAACTTTTACAAATAAAGCGACAGTTGAGATGCGCGAGCGACTAATGCACATAAAGGGTTATAACAACTTGTGGGTGTCTACATTTCATAGCCTTTGCGCAAAACTTTTGCGTATGTTTATAGAAAACTTCAACAGCGACAATAGCGATAGTGGCGGTAAAAGTGATAGTGGTAGTGGACAAGCAAATTCAAGCACTAGTAGTTTGTTGAATTCGACAAGTGTAGGCGGTGTTGGCTCGACAGACAACCTTACAAGTGGCGCTATGGTAAGTTCTGGCAAATATAATCGTAACTTTTCTATCTACACGGATACGGATAAAGAGCGCGTTTTAAAAGAGATTGTTAAAAAGCACGGCTTAGAAAAGAAAGAGGCGGACAGAATTTTGTCTAAACTAAAATACGTAATAGGCGCGGCTAAAAACGATGGGCTTAGCGGAAGTGATTTAGACTACTACTTAAGCCAAAACCAAATGGACAAACTTGATAAGTATATACCCTTTACAGAAAACAACAGGGGGCGTGGCTGTGAGACAGAGCGGATTGTAGAGATTTTTTTGCAGTACGATAACCATTTACAAAATTCTAACGCGCTAGACTTTGATGACTTGTTGCTTGTTACTTACAAATTGTTAAAGCAAACCCCGAGTGTTTTACAGCGCTTGCAAAACCAGTTTAGGTACATTCACGTAGATGAATTTCAAGACACTAATAAGGTGCAGTTTAAACTTTTAAAACTTTTGTATGGCGGGCATAAAAACATTTTTGCGGTAGGCGATGAAGACCAAAGTATATATGGTTGGCGCGGTGCAGACATAAACAACATACTAGATTTTGAAAACGAGTTTGGGGGTAGCCTTCCGTGTGGCACGGCGCAACCCGCGGCGGTTTACAAACTAGAGCAAAACTATCGCTCTACAAAGCGCATTATAGATTGCGCTAATCTGCTTATAAAAAACAACAAAAGCCGAAAAGAAAAAACCCTTTACACGCAAAACGCAGAGGGTGTTACGTGCCAGTTTTTTAACGCGCACGATGAATATCAAGAGGCTGAATATATTATAGAGGCGATTGCAAAACTGAAGCGACAAGGTTATAGTGGTAAAGACTTTGCGATTTTAATGCGTGTTAACGCGCTGTCTAACACTATAGAGAATCAGTTGCTTAAGCGCAATATCCCATACATATTTTATAGTGGCTTTAAGTTTTATGAAAGGCGCGAGATTAAAGATATTTTAGCATACCTACGCTTTATAACTAACCCGCTAGATACGGACGCCTTTAAAAGAATTATAAACACGCCAAGGCGTGGCATTGGGGATACGGCAATTGCGCAGATAGAAAAACTTGCTGTCGACAACAAAACAAACATAGTAGATGTAGTTTTAGATATAGATAACAAAGCAAGGTTTCCTGTGTTATCAAACGCGGCAAGAAGTAAGTTAAGCGCGTTTAAAGATTTGATACTACACTTAAAAGAGAGCGAGAAAAAGTTAAGCCTGCACGAATATTTCTCTTACATTATAGAAACTGTGGGCTTTATGGAGAGTTACAAAACCGGGCTAGAAGACGACACCAACAGAATACAAAACATACACCAACTTGTTGGTAACGCGGTAGAGTTTTCTAAAAAAAATAAGGAAGCGGGGCTTGCAGACTTTTTACAATCTGTAACGCTAACTACCACATCGGATGAAGAGATAGAGAGTGAAGCGATTGTGCTTTCTACCATACACGCTTGTAAGGGTTTAGAGTTTAGGGTTGTTTTTGTTGTGGGGTTAGATGAAAATATTTTTCCGGTAAGTAGGGCAAATTACGACACAAGTGAATTGGAAGAAGAGCGCCGTTTGTTATACGTTGCTATAACAAGGGCTAAAGAGTTAGTTTATTTTTCTAGGGCAAAGTCTAGGTTCTATCACGGTCAGCGTCAAAACTTTGCGGCATCTAGATTTTTAAAAGAGTTGGGGTTTGTAACAAGTTTTCGCGCCGACCCGAGTAGTAATAGTTTTGGTGGTGGAACTAGTGGCGGTGCTGGTTTTAGTGGTAGTCGGGGCAATACACCACCTGTAAAGCAAAACATTTCGCTTCACACAAACAACACTATAAAGGGTGGCAGAACCAATTTAGAAAAGCCAACCAAAGAAAGCGCGGGTTATGCGCTTGGTAAAAAAGTTATGCACCCAAAGTTTGGCGAGGGTACTATTATAGCAACCAAAGGGGATAGCCCCAACTTAATATTATCTGTTGCGTTTGAGGGGCTGGGTATAAAAGATTTATCTTTACAATTTGCGCCAATAGAGTTATTAAATTAAGTGCTTGATAGACAATTACTCAAGGTTTTATTAGGTAAAACCATAACAAATTAAGCAAAAGCATACTAATATGACACACATACCACTATACTTTAAGGCAAAAAAGCCGAATTCGGAGTAAAACAAAAAAATGACAAACAAACAGCAAAAGCAGAGAATCGAGCAACTTGTTGAAGAGATTAATAAACACAACCATTTATATTATATAGAAAATGCGCCCGTAATATCTGATAAAGAGTTTGACGCGCTTTTAGACGAACTTATCGCACTAGAGCAACAAACGGGTTTTGTAAAGGCGGATTCTCCGACAAAGCGAGTGGGCGCGCAAATATCTACGCACTTTGATAGCCACGCGCATAAGGCTAGGCTTTATAGTTTGGATAAGGCAAATAATTTTGAAGATGTTTTGGCGTGGATAGAGCGTGCAGAAAGGCGACTTTTGCAAGACGCGCGAGAGCAAGCGCCAACTTTAGAGTTTGCTGTAGAGTATAAGTTTGATGGAACAAACATTAACCTAACGTATGAGAATGGGCTTTTAACAAAGGCTACTACGCGCGGTAATGGTATTGTTGGCGAGTTGGTCACTAATCAGGTTGCAACGATAAAAAGTGTTCCGCTGTCTATAAATTTTAAAGGGGTGCTTGAGGTTGGCTGCGAGATTGTTATGAGTTTTACAGCGTTCGATAACTATAACAATTGGGTTACTATCCACAACGAGACTGCAACCAAAATTACAGACAGAAAAGAGTTTTTAAAAAACACAAGAAACGCAGCAAGTGGCGCGGTACGTAACTTAGACCCACGCGTAACTAAAGAGAGAAACCTAACGCTGTTTGCTTATGCAGTTAATTACGCGGCAGAAAAAGATGGAAGCCAAAAAAGTTTTGCTACGCAATGTAGCGTTATAAAATTTTTGCAAGAAAATAATTTGAACACGCACCCTTACTTGTTTGTAACAAGTGATGTACAAAAACTTAAAACAGAACTTGAGGCTCAAGCCACAAAAAAAGACCAACTAGACTACCTTACAGATGGGCTTGTAATAAAACTTAACGACCGCAGCCTTTACGAGAGTTTGGGGCATACAGAGAAATTTCCGCGCTTTGCAATTGCTTATAAGTTTGAGGCTGAGGAAGTAACCACAACTCTTTACAAGGTTACGTGGCAAGTGGGCAGAACGGGCAAACTAACGCCACTTGCGCACCTAGACCCCGTAGATGTAAGTGGTGTTACAGTTAAGCAAGCAACGCTTAACAACTATAACGATATTGTGCGCAAGGGTGTAAAACTTAACAGCAGGGTTATGATACGGCGCTCTAACGATGTTATACCAGAAATATTATACGCAACAGAGCATTACGACAGCAGCGTAGAAATTACAAAGCCAGCAAACTGTCCCTCGTGTAAAGCCAACCTTATAGAAGACGGCGCAAATTTGTTTTGCACAAATAAAGAAAATTGTCTAGACCAAATTGTTTTTAAACTTTCACACTTTGCTAGCAAAAACGCATTCGATATAGAGGGGCTGTCTGAAAAAACGATTCGCCAAATTTTACCCGTGCTAGAAAAGCCAACATTTGCGGATTTGTTTTTGCTAAATCAAAACCCAGAAGATACAATAAGCAAACTTAAAAACTTAGATGGGCTAGGCAAAAAGAAAATAGAAAAATTGCTACAGGCTATAGAAAAAAGCAAAGAGATAGAACTTGCCAGATTTATTTTTGCGCTAGGTATAGATGACATTGGTCAAAAGGCAGCCAAAACACTTGCCAACAATTTTAAAACTTTGCAAAACATAATGGCGGCAACTTTTGAAGATTTATTAGAATTGTCTGACTTTGGCGAAGTTATGGCAAAAAGTGTGACAGACTATTTTGCAGATGAGAAAAACATTTTTGTTATAGATAAGGCAAAACTTTTGGGGCTAGATGTAAAAGATGTGCAAGCAAAAGTGGTAGATGAAAGTTTGCCCTTTGCAAATAAAAAGGTTTGCATAACCGGAACACTGTCAAATTACAAAAGAAGCGAAGCGGCTAAACTGATAGAGCAACTAGGCGGGGAGATTGTATCTAGTGTAGGTAAAACAACAAACATTTTAATTGCGGGCGAAGCGGCCGGCTCTAAACTAGAAAAGGCAAATGCGCTAGGCATTCAAATAATGGAAGAGCCAGAATTTGAAGCAATAATAAAAGAAAACCTTAATTAAAAACAATCATCAATTAATCGCAAAAAGGCTTGGAAGGCGCAAGTAAGTAAAGGGTAGTGGGCGTAGTGGGTGGTCAAGCGTAGCAAAAAAACAGTATATTGATACTACTATGGCACACATAGTAGTATGGTTTGTGGGGTATGGCGAATAAATTATTAACAATTTCAGACTTACAAAGCAAATTGCTTGCTAAAGAATTTACTTGTGTTGAATATACAACACAACTTTTTAAGCATATAGAAAACACAGCGCACTTAAATAATTTTATCTCGCTTACTAAAGATAAGGCTTTAAAAGTTGCTAGGCAAATAGATAATACTATTAGTAATGTTGATGTTAATGTCAAAAAATTAGGTAATTTATTTGGCGCGGTAGTTTCTATAAAGGATAATATATTTACAAGTTTTTGCAAAACGACTGGCGCAAGCAAATTGTTCGAAAATTTTACCCCGCCAAAAGATGCAGAAATTGTATCACGGCTTTTGTCTTGCGGTGCAATTATTGTTGGCAAGGCAAATTTAGATGAGTTAGGCATTGGCATAACTAACGAAACATCATACTACGGCTCTGTGAAAAATGTTTTGGATACGGGCTTGGTAGCGGGTGGCTCTAGTGGCGGCTCTGCTAATGCTGTGGCAGCGCTACAATGCAATGTAAGTATTGCTACGGATACGGGCGGGTCTATAAGGCTTCCGTCGTCTTTCACAAATACAATCGGCTTCAAGCCCTCAAGTAAAGATATGCCATATAGTAGGGGCGTTCACCACTACGTAAAAAGTTTAGACCAAATAGGTTTTTTGTCTAGCAACATAGACGACTTGATAAAGGTTTATAATAGTGTTTCGCAAACAAGTTCTGCTTCGCAAACGAAAGGCGGGAAAAATCAAAAAACAAACACACCATCAAATAAGCTTAGCAAAAAAATTGTAATAGGTATAGATATCTCACACTATAATTTTATAACAAAGGGTCGCGAACAAAAGGTTGCTATACTTAACAGAAGTTTACAAACACTAAAGGCGCTAGCCACCCTAGGCGGTTCGGCGGATACAGATACGGCAGATTTTGTGCAACTAGATTTTGTAGATATAAAACTAGACATACAGCCGACACTAGAGATATACGATATTTTAGGCAACACAGAGTTTTACGAAACGTTTGCTTTAGATACGGCTTTAGATGAGAGTAAGTTGGGTGCGGAAGCAAGGGCAAGGTACAACCGCGGCAAAGCCTACAGTAAAGACAAAGCAATGCAGTTAAATGCACAAACCTTGCTAGCGAACTTAAAGTTGCAAGCAGATGCGGCGTTTAAAAAGTGTGATATAATTTTTACACCCACAACCCCGTTTTACCCAATAAGGTTAGGCGCTTTAAGTAAAGACAAAGAAAGCGATAACGGCAAAGAAAATAAAAATGATAAAGAAAATGACAAAGGCGAATATGATAAAGGCAACGAAAAAGATAAAGGTAAGGATAATGGCAAAGGTGTTCGCGGACAACAATACAAGTATGCAGACATATACAGTATGTTTGCAAACCTGTTAGACTTGCCGAGTATAAGTTTGCCGAGTTTTAAAAAGTTGCCCACGGGTCAATTACCATTTAATTTTACACTAACGGGCAGTAGTAGCGAAATGTTGCTAAGAATCAGCAAAAACTATCTAAAAAGCCTAAATTCACAGTAATATGCTAGGCATAGTAGTATGTATAAGTACATATTTAGAAGTTGGGGGTTTGTGTATGTTAGGAAAGTTACCACTTAAACAGTTAAAGCAGATTTTAGAAATTATAAATGGCTACGATGACGATAGTGTTTATTTAAAGTCGGGCATTGGTGAAGATGCGGGTATTATAGATACTAGCAAGATAAAGGGTTTTAATGGGCTAATGCTTGTTACAGCAGACCCGATAACTGCTGCAACCACAAAGGCTGGTCAGATAGCAATAATGATAAACGCTAACGACATTGCGGTTAGTGGTGGCGTGCCGCTGTATGCTACACTTACTGTGCTAATGCCAAAGGGCGCAACTTTTGATAGTGTTAAAGAAATAATGACGGACGCAAAGCGCTCGGCAGATAATTTGGGCATACGGATAATAGGTGGGCATACAGAGTTTACCGATGCGGTTACGCGCCCGGTAATATCGTGCAGTATGATTGGCAAGCAAGATAGTTATCCACTTAAAACATCAACCGCAAAGGCGGGTGAGTATATATTTGTAACAGACTACATAGCGCTAGAAGGCACGTGCATAATTGCAAACGATTATGCAGATAGGTTGGTGGTTGCGGGTAAATCTGCAAACGGCTCGGCTGGTAGTAAGTTGGGTGGCTCAGTCAATAATAACGCGGGTGGCTCGTGTAACACTTTTACAAAAAAGGAAATAGAGCAAGCGGCAAGCCTTATAGACAAAATTTGCATTCTAGACAATTGCAAAACAATAATAGGGCTTATCAAAAAAAATGAAATTGCTCTAACTACGCTACACGACATAACGGAGGGTGGCGTTGTTGGCGCTATAGCAGAACTTTGCGCCTCAAGCGGTGTTGGCGCAAAAGTTAATTTAGATGAAATGCCACTTTTGGCTATAACAAAAAGAATTTGCGAGCATTTAAATTTAAACCCATACAAACTTATTTCAAGCGGGGCTTTGCTTTTTACGGCAAAGGATAAAGATAGTATTATAAGCAAATTAACAAAGCACGGAATTAAAGTTGCCGTAGTTGGTCAGATAACAGAAAAGGATTTAGTGTTTTATAAAGGTGGTAAAACACTTGCTTTAGGCTTAGAGGGTGACGAAATAAGTAAACTTTAGCAAAAGCATAGTACTATGCCACGCATAGCAAACAAGTACGCCACGTATAACAATAAATTTTGTGTGCATAGCAATAAAATTTAGAAAACATACAGCAATTTTATTTACAAATTTCAACAAAAGTTGTATAATAGAAACTAGAGTAAGCAAATTGAAAAAACAAATTAAAGTGTAAAAAATAAAGGCGTAAAGCATACGTTTTACGTTTACGAAAAATAAAGGAGAAAAATCAAGATGAGCGACAAACTAAAAAATTTAGAAAAAGCGTTTTTGGATATCGAAAAAAAGTATGGCAAAGGCGCTATTGTTAAACTAGGAGAGAAGTCTACAAGAAAAGACATTGACGTTATTCCAACCGGTGCATTCGTTATAGATAATGCGCTGGGGATAGGTGGTGTTCCGCGCGGCAGAATTGTAGAGATATACGGACCCGAGTCTTCTGGTAAAACTACGCTAACGCTACATATAATTGCAGAGGCGCAAAAACTTGGCGGCAAGGCAGTTTTTATAGATGCAGAACACGCGCTAGACCCAATTTACGCGGCGGCTTTAGGCGTAGATTTAGACGAGTTGATTGTATCTCAGCCAGACAGCGGCGAGCAAGCGCTTGAGATTTGCGAAGAGATTATAAAGTCGGGCGCGGTAGACTTAGTTGTTGTAGACAGCGTTGCGGCGCTTACACCGCGTGCAGAACTAGAGGGCGAGATGGGGGATAGCCATATGGGGCTTCAGGCGCGCTTGATGGGACAGGCTTTGCGTAAACTTACGGCTCATATAGGTCGTACACAAACGTGCCTAATTTTTATCAACCAACTTAGAGATAAGATAGGTGGCTATGGCCTAAGTGAGACTACGACGGGCGGTAAGGCGCTAAAGTTTTACGCAAGCGTTAGAATGGATATTAGGCGTGGCGAGCAGATTAAAGACGGCACAGAAGTTATAGGAAACAACACAAAACTTAGAGTTGTTAAAAATAAGTTAGCGCCACCTTTCAAGTCGGTTACATTCGATATTTTATACGGCGAGGGAATTTCTAACGAGAGTGGTCTTATAGACTTGGCGGTAGAACACGGCATAATTCAAAAAGCAGGCTCTTGGTTTTCGTATGGCGAAGAGCGTCTGGGTCAAGGCAAAGACAACGTGCGTCGTTTGTTAGTAGAAAACGAAAAACTTACAAAAGAAATAGAAGCAAAGGTAAAGCAAGCAATTAAAGAGCAAGCAGAAGCGCCAAAGACAAAAGGCAAAAGAGGCGCAAAAGCAGTAGCACCAAAATCAGAAGAGCCATCAGACGAGCCAAACACACCAGACGAAGCAGAAACAGACACACCAAAAGCAGACACAAAAGAAAAACCAAAATCAACAAAATCTAAAAAGTAGGTATACAGTTTACTCAAAACCGACCGCTTTTGCTGTAGTGTTAGGGTGAATTTGTACTTATTTTGAAAAAAACATAGAAATTTAATAACTTTAATTTTCAGTTTGTTGATTTTGGTCGAAATTTGCGATAAAATGTAGTTATAGATTTTTTATTTAATTTGCTTTTAGTGTTTTTGATGGGGATTAATTTTGAGGAGATACTAAAGTGAAAAATAACTACAGGCTTAACAGGCAAGTTTTATCCTATGGCGTAGGCTCTTATAAAATTTATGCAAAGACCGACTTTGTCGGCAACAATAAAAAGACCACTAGGCTATTAATAATGCTTTTAGCGAGTGTGTCTTTTTTACTTTTAGCGAGTTTTTTGGTGGCTAGTAGATTTGATAGGCTGGACACGAATAGGCTTTATGCAAGCGCGCACTATAACGTGCATTATAACGCGCAATATCAAAATAATACAAGTTCTGTTGCTGTTGTTTGCCAACAAAGCGACAAGCGAAATTATGAGGGCTTTTTTAGTGTAAGCAACAATGTTTTTAATCTACCGCCGATGTCGCGTAAGTCTTATGGTTCTGCAAGGCTTCCGTTATTCTACATAGTTTCGTTTTTGAACAATACGCATACAATAAATATTTTGCAGTGTTCACTTGCTTACAAGGGTGATTATTATAATGCATTGAGTTCGGTTACTTTTATCTCGGGTTGCAAAAATTCTATAACCGATAGTTGCTATTTCAAAATATTTTACACAAACAGAAGTTATGTGACCATAAGGGTTTTGTTTAGCGTAAAGGTTACCACGCAAGTAGAATTAGAGTTTGGTGCAGAATTAGAGACAGGGTTAGAGCATAATAGCCCGACCAGCCCCACTAGCCCAACCAGCCAAGTTCATTTTTTTGATACGTGGTTTTATATATACATCAAAAATTCTGAACTAACCCTTGCTAAACATACGTACAATTTGTATTTGTATATGGGTGGGGAAGTGCTATTTACATCGTGTAAACTAAAAGCCAAATTTAGTATATTTGATGGCGATAATTCAGACACACTTAAAATATCAGAGATTAGTTTTTTCGGCGCGCACTCGGTGCAAAGTAATAGTTCAAATGACGAGTACCGCCTTAACAACTATATCGGAATTAGAAAATATGAGTGCTTTTTAAAGTTTAATTTAAGCGCGAGGCGAAGCCTAAAAGTGTTTGATGTGCCAAACGGCAACATTTGCGTTGATAGGCGAGTTGGCGTTGTGCTAACCCTTGTAGACGCTTATATGACTAGCGCGGGAAACTTTACGCATAAGGGTGCGCCCATAACAGTATATTTTCAAATAATAATTACTAATTGCGCGCCAGCAACAAAGAGCGTAGATTTTGTTTTAGACCTAGAGAGCAACAAGTTGTTTTGTAAGGCGTCTAACTTAGCGGGCGAATTCGGCTTGTATAAATTTGTGAGTGTAAAAAATTTAGTGTCAAGCCCAAGTTTTTATATTTTGGGCTTAGGCAAAATTGCCAACAGCACAAGCGCTGTTCCAAACGGATATCTCTCAATTTTTAATGTAGGAAGCGTTAATCAGTTTTCAAACTTTTTTAGCGTAGAGTGGGCAAGAACAACCGCTTACACAAGGGGTTTATATATAAGGCTGGTAGAGGGCGCAGATTTTTCGTTGTTACTTGGCGGTGGGGCAAGCGGGGCAAATGGTTGGGCAGGTAGCGGTGCAAGCGGTGGAATAAATGGTGGTGCAAGTGGTGGGTTTAGTAGTAGGGCAACTCAGCAAGAAACCACACCTACAACTCTAACCATATACATAATTTTTCAAACCAACCGCTGTTTCTTTTACGAAACATCTCTAACGGCAACGATATCAATCACGCTAATAAACCCGCCAACGTGCTGCGACAAACTAGGTGGGTGCGATTACGAGTGCTACGATTACTACTACGGACAGTGTGAAAAAGAATGCGAAAACTGCACTTGTAACAAAAATAGCAATTGCGACTATGGTTGCGAGGATAACTGCGACAATAAGAAAGAGTGCAACTGTAGCAATGACTGCGACAATGGCTGTAAAGATTGTTACGAAGATACAGAGTGCGACAAATGCGAGTGCGATGGCACTTGCAACAATTACAATTGCGACTGTAGCGACACTTGCGATAAAGACTGCGACAATAAAGGCGGTGGCAACGACAATAACGGCAACAATGGTGGTAACGGTGGCAACGATAACAACGGTAATCAAAACAACGGCAACGGCAACGGCAACAGCGGAAACCCACAACCGCCAATCACAAACCCAAACAACCCAAACAACACAAACAACCCCAGCAATACAAACCCAAATAACCCAAACAGCCCCAGCCTAAACGATAACCAACACGCAATAAGAGTTTTAATGACTCTAGTAATAGGCTCACTCGCTTTCGCACTAGTCTACACTAACAGACAAATGTTCTTCGCCAAATACTACCAAAACAAAGCCCTAAAACAACAAGGTCTAACCCCCAAAAAGAAAACTAAAACCAAAAATAACAACAACAAAAACGCAGAATAATTCAGCCTTCTACATAACATTACAAAATATCTCATACAATTGTGTATGGGGTATTTTTCTTCTAATAGGGCTATATATGGTTTGCGACAGCAGATAAAGTATCATTATAACATTAATAGTGGTAAGTATTTTTTGTTTTGTTTTTGCGCTATTGTTGGTTGCGCGCTTGGGCTGTTTGCCGCTTTTAATGCGCCGTACGAGTATGTGCTTGTGTATAGTTCTTTGCCCGTTTTTCAGACAAACTTTTTTTTACTGACCACGGGGCAGATTACGCTAACATCTTATTTTATCGCAAATGTTTTTAACGCGAGCGTCGTTTTTATCGCCATTTTTTTATTAGGCTGGACAATCTATACTATACCGATTTTGTTTGTTATAGTGGGCTACAGAGGCTACGCGATAGCATACGACAGCGTTATGCTAATAGCCCACCTAGGCACATCGGGCATCGTTAACCTTATAATTATAGTGCTACCCATAAACATACTTGTGCTTTTGATGTTTATATCGGGCAGCGTAGCAAGCCTAAATAGGTGTATACTTTTAAGAAACACGGCAAGCCTATCTGGCACAGAATGCGGAATTCCATTTTTTGTAAAAAGAATTCTGCTAGTTTTTGCGCTGACTGTTGCCATTTATTTAGTTGAGATGTTTATAATTTTTGTGCTTTTATTTTCTGTTGGGGCTGTACTCTGAAGGGTAAAGCAATGCCATAACAAATTTCTGTTACGCTTCGCTTCACAAGGAAATTATTATATGGTAGGTTTGCAAATGAATGCTACCCGCCTTGCGAACCCTTATACTAAAAAAAAACACTTTTTGCTTTTGTGTAGCACAGCGCGTGTATATAAATTTGTAAATGCCTAATACTAAAAGAAATTAAATTTAACACCAAAAGAGGTACGATATGAAAAAACTTTTGTTTACAATAATGTCTGTTATGCTACTTTTTGTTGTTGCGATATCCGTTATATCTATGTCGGCAGTTAGCGCACAGCAAGTAGATACTAACCAGCCTAAAGGCGAGACAAGCGCATCAAGGCAAGATACTGCTACGGAACAAGATACTGCTACCAAGCAACAAGACAGCACAGCAGACCAAATGCAAACCACTACACAAACCACTACACAAACCGCGACACAAACTACGGCGGGCGAGCCTACAGTTTTTGCATCTGTAGAAGAGGCACTAACTTTTAAAATCAACGCAAAATCTGCGCTTTTAAAAGACTATAACACAGGCACAGTAATGTTCGAAAAAGATGCAGACAACAAACTTCCAATCGCAAGTATGGTAAAAATAATGACACTTTTACTTGCATACGAAAAGATTGATGAAGGTGCAATAAGCGCAGACGACGATGTTGTTATCAGTCAACTTGCGGCTAGTATGGGTGGCTCTCAAGCGTTTTTAGAAGCGGGCGCAACCTACAAACTACGCAACCTTTTAAGAACCATTGTTACAGCAAGCGCTAATGACAGCAGCGTAGCAGTCGCAGAACACATAGCAGGAAGCGAAGAAGCCTTTGTTGTGGCTATGAACCAGCGCGCACAGCAACTGGGTATGGAGAACACAGTTTTCACAAACGCGACAGGCTTACCAAGACCGGGTCAGTACTCAACAGCAAGAGACGTTGCTAAAATGACACAAGCACTACTAAAACACCCGCTATACTACGAAGACACGGGCGTGTGGCTAGAAGACTTCGCCCACCCAACAGGCAGAACAACCCAACTAACAAACACCAACAGACTAATCAGATTTTATAAAGATTGCGACAGCGGAAAAACGGGCTTCACATCAGAGAGTTTACATTGTATTTCTGCAAGCGCCAAGCGCGGCGATATGCGCGTGATTGCTGTTGTTATAGCGGGCGAGACGTCTGACGCTAGGTTTGATGCCGCTAAACAGATGTTCAACTTTGCATTCGCTAATTTCGAGAACAGGCGCATTCTATCAAGCACAGAAGCCCTAGAAGTTAGGCTACCAGTAAGAAACGGCAAGGCAGATAAAATACAAGTTATACCGGCAAGATGCGTATACCTTTTCTCTAAAAAGGGCGAGAAGCAAAACTACTCTCTAGACTTCACTTTGCCAAACTCAGTTAAAGCGCCAGTTAAAAAAGCAGAAAAAGTAGGAAGCGTAAGAGTAATACAAGACAGCCAAGTGCAAAGCGAAATAGACCTTCTAGCAACGCAAGATGTAAAAAGAACAACAATACTAGACAACTTCAAACGCATAATCAAAACAGCCCTAAGCCTAAGAGCGTAAGCGCTAAATTGTTTAACCTAGGTTTTAATTTCGCCGTATTCCGCGAAATTAAAAAAACCTTTCTAGAAATAAAATGCGCTAAAACGCTTGTAATATTTTGTTAAATATGATAGAATAAAAGTATGGTAGGATTAGGAGTGGCAAGCAAGCAAGCAAGCAAGCAAGCAAGCAAGCAATACATTTAGTTGCTTAAGGCTTTCAAAAGCAGTTTTTGCTGTTGCTATTTTTAATGTACTAAAACTAAATAAATTTTAAAGGTACACTTTTTTAGTGTGCCTTTTTGCGTTTTGCTAACAACCTTTATGTAAACCTATGCTCTCAAATGTGAGTTTGTGTTGTTGTTGCAACCTACTTTGGTTTTAAAAAAGGTTGTTAAAAATAAACTCAAAGCGCAAAAAAAGGAGAACACAATGAGAAAAAAGTTTTTTAAACTTTTAGTAATTAGTGCAATTGCTTTATCTATGGTTTTTGCACTAGTAGCCTGTAACGGCAACGGAAATGGAAACGGCACAGACGCCAGCCCAATTAACCCAGATGGCTCTATTAACCTAGGCACGCCAGGCGCAACACTTACCACTCAGCAAACGGAAGACTTAGTGGAAGATTTTCTAGACAAAATTATGGACAGCACACTAACAGAACTAGGCGCTTTTAGAATTTTCAGAACATTTTCAGCCGAAGAAGGCACACTTACAGTTGAAATGGTAAGTAACGGCACAAATGCTTTTTATAGATATGAAGTAGAATGGACAGAAAACGGCACAACCTATTTTGAAAGAGAGAGAGGATACTATCATAACGGGGTTTATTATTCTCACTTTAGTTCTTACGACGGCGACGAAGTTTTTAACGAAAGGTTTGTTGTGGTAGGCTCTTTTATTGAAGTAGTGCAGGAGACGTTTGCAGATTGGTTAGTTGACATTCTAGATATAGCTGAAGATGTAACAGCAAGAAGTTACGCAAACGGAACAAGGCTTACATTTGAAAGGGAAGGGAGTGACTGGTCAGAGGCATTTACTTGGATATTCGACAACGACGGCAGACTAGTTTATTTTTCTGAAGAAGGTACAGAAACATATGACGACGAAACGTTTACTTGGGAGCTTACATTTACAATTACTTGGGGTGGCAGCCCAACAGTACCTGCGCCGGCTAACATCGCACAGTTTATTGCACCAAATGCTGATAACGCACAAGGTATAGATTTTTGGACTTGGGGTGATGCTACAGTAGATGGTAACAACATTACTTTAACTGTTGGTGGTTGGCTTGGTGGAAATGTACAAATAGATTGGGAGGGACCATATCACTGGAGCTGGAATGCGGTAACTGTAACAATTGCAAACGAAAGCATTATAGAACTTTGTGAGGAGAGTTTGTTCAGCGTTGATGCAATAGCAGCAGGTACAACTACAATAACCCTTACAAGCGTAGCAGTGCCAACACTTTACATAACCCTAACTATTACAGTAACAGCATAAAATGTTATAAGGGACACTTAAGTAAAAAAATTAGTGTCCCTTTTTGCTTGACTTTTTTTTTTGATTATGCTAAGATTAGAAGGTAAATTATTAGATAGTAAATGAGTAAATTCAATTTACGGCTAACGCTAAAACTTTACTTAATCAAAACTTTTTAAAGAGAAGCATACAAATGATTTTTCAATTTTTTACTTTACCAATCTCACCTATGAGAACAACGCTTTTGGTGTCGGCTGTTTTAGCCGCCATTGTTATTGCATTGATTTTTCACGAGTGGGCGCACGCTCATTTTGCCCTTAGAGAAGGCGACAAAACTGCGAAGTCGCTTGGGCGCTATACACTTAACCCGCTTGCTCATTTGCACCCGATGGGTACTGCTATGATACTTATTGTTGGGTTTGGCTTTGCTAAGCCTGTTCCGATAAACCCGATAAACTTCAGGCGTTCTAGTTACAGTTATTTTTTGGTTGCGATTGGCGGGGTTATACTTAACTTTTTAATTGCCTTTGTTGCATACCCGCTTTTAATTTTAACTACGCATTTTGCCGAAGTGCAGTATGCCGATATTACAAACGCGTTTATCGGATATTCTTATACAGTAATGTTTTTTACAAACTTTTTCTTTTACTTGTTTACTATAAACTTGCTACTTTTTGTATTTAACTTGCTTCCCATTCACCCGCTAGATGGCTTTAAAGTAATAGAATCTTTTTCTAAGCGCGAGAATCCTTTTTTAAGGTTTATGCGACAGTACGGCGCGTTTTTGCTTTTATCATTTATGCTTTTGGGGCTTTTTCACGAGAACATTATTTGGGCAGTTTTAGGCTTTGCGCAAACAATTATCGGCTTCCCCATAGCAGTTTTTTGGAACATAATACTAATTAATTTGGTTGGGCTGAGTTCTTCTTTCGGTCAGACAGAGGGTGCTATAAATATTGTTTTGGCGGCGGCTATTATGGTTGTGCTTATAGGCATTCCGATTATAGCAAAGGTTAGGTACCACATTCAGCACAAGGGGGCTGTAACGGGTGGCTACAGAGCGCCGGTAGATGCGCCAAAACCTAAAAAAGAAAAGAAAGAAAAGAGAAGCAAGCAGAAAAAGGGCAAGGAAATTTCTTTTGGCGACTTTAAAGAATCTTTCGATAGGCACAAAAACAGAAAAGAAGAAGATAGTTTTGGTTGGCGACCAGACAAATATCGACCAAACTCTAACGAGCAAAACCAACAACAAAACTTTAACCAGCAACAAAATAATCAGGGCAACTTTAACGGGCAGAGTGGGCAACAAAACAACCAGCAATGGCAGAACAATCAACGATGGCAAAATCAGCAAAATAACCAACAGCAACAATGGCAAAACAACCAGCAAAATAACCAACAGCAACAATGGCAAGGCAACCAGCAACAAAATAACCAGCAAAATAATCAAGGTTGGCAAAACAACCAGCAAAATAACCAACAGCAACAAACTCAAGAATATAATCAGCAAACTGAGTGGCGAAATAGGCAAGCACAGCAACCTAATGCCGATTCGCAAAAAGCAGACACGCAAGATAACGACGATGTAATATTCCCAGAGTTTACAAGCCAAGTAGTAGACGACTTTATAGACGTAGACGCATTTATAAAAATGCAACAAGACAACGAGGGTAGCAACGAAAATAACGAAGAATAATTTTAAATTACAAATTACAATGTACAAATTGCAAATGTTACACCGCTTCGCGTGAAATGTTTTTGTGCCGTTCAAATGCTTAGGTATTAATGGCTTTAACATTTGTACACTGTAATTTGTAATTTGTAATTTCAAAATAATGGAATCTATACAAACACACAATTTTAAGTTAAACGATTTTGAAGGTCCGCTAGATTTGCTTTTGCATTTAATTAGAAATGCAAAACTTGATGTTAAAGATATTTTTATATCTAACATTACAGAGCAGTTTTTAGCGTACTTACAAGATGTTGATGCACTAAACATTAAAAAAGCGTCAGAGTTTTTAGAAATGGCTGCTACACTTTTAGAAATTAAATCGCGTACGCTTTTGCCACAAATGGTAGAGGAAATAGAAAAAGAAGAGAGCATAGAAAACAAACTTATACGCCAAATTGAAGAGTACAGAATTTTAAAAGAGGCGGGCGAGAAACTTAAAGGTTTAGAAAACCTTAATCGTTTTTACAAACAGCCAGACCCATCAATTAAAAAACAGCGCGTACAATTTAAAGAGTTTTGTATAGAAAACTTGCTTAACGCTTTTCAAAAATTATCCGAGCATCGCTTAGAACAGCGCGTGCAGGCTGCCCCGCGCATTATTGTAAAAGAGCGCTTTACAGTTCCGGAAAAAATAAAACTTATGAGAGAGATTATAAAAGAGCGCGGAAGTATAAGTTTTTTTGCGCTGTTTTCTAAAGAGTATACAAAGGGCGAGATTGTTATAACATTTTTGTCGCTATTAGAGCTTGTAAGGCTTAATGTTATAAGGGCTGTGCAAGGCGCTGTGTTTGATGATATACAACTGCAATATAACGAAGAGCAACTGATGGACAGCGAGTTTTTAGTTTTTTCAAGCACAACAACTTAGGTTTGGTGTGGCTTGTTAAAAAAGATAGTTACTTAAGATAGTTACTTATTTTGAAAGTTAAAATTTTAATGACCTAGGAAATATCGCTATTTGAATGAGGGTGAAAAGCTTCGTCCAAAAAAGCCGAGCCTCAAGCGAGGGAAGCGGCGAAGCCGCCTTTTTTATAGTTAGATATAAGTTGGGTTAGACATTTTACATTTTAAATTTAAAGGTTACACAAGGTAGAAGTTTATGAAGTTAGAAAATCTTATCGAGGGCATTTTATTTTTGGCGGGAGAGGGCATATCTATTACAGAGTTGTTAGAAAAACTTTCTGTGTCGGAATCTGAGTTAGAAAAAACGCTAGAGCGAATGGAAAAAAAGTATTCGGGCAACTCGGGCATACACATTATAAGGTATAACGAAAAGGTGCAATTTACATCTAACCCAGAGTATGGCGAGAATATTGCGCTTGTTTTAAACCCTATTAGAGAACGCGAATTGTCGCAAAGTATGCTAGAGACGCTTGCGATTATTGCTTATAAACAGCCACTAACGCGCCTAGATATAGAGGAAGTTAGGGGCGTGTCTTCAGATTACGCAATCTCTAACCTTTTAAAGCACAACCTTATTACAATTGTTGGCAGAAAAAATACGCTTGGTAAGCCAGCACTTTTTGGCACGACAGACCTTTTTTTAAAGCGCTTTGGGCTGGTGAGCGTAGACCAACTTCCAGAGTTTGCAACAACGCTAGAGCGACTAAAGCAAATACAGTCTAGCGAGACGCTAGAGGCAGAACTTTTGCAAGAGAAAGAGTTTATAGAGATAGACTAAAGTTTTTGCAAGGTTGGTTTTTTGTGGGCGAAGTTTTTGCAAGGTTGGTTTTGCGGGCAAAGTTTTTACAAAGGTTGGTTTGTAGGCATTGCGGGCAAAGTTTTTGAATATATATTTGCATATTTTTATATAAAGTAAGACACAATATATTTGTACACTAATTCTTATAAGGAGTAAAGAATGAAACGTAAAAATATTGTGTCTTTTTTGTTGGTTTTAGTTATGTGTGCTGCTGTTATTGGCGGTGGCAATTTTGATATTAGGCGGGGCGAGCGACAGGCGTTTAGAGAAATAAATTGTAACGGGCAGTATGTTTATGCGGCTTCTGCGGGGGTGGCAAGCCAATCGGCAAGGTATGCGTCCGTTCACGGAAGTGGCAAGTTTAATTATCTAGATAATACTATAATAGAGAGTTCTGCAAGGGGTAGCGCTGTTATAGAAATTACTACGGGGCAAGTTTTGTATAGCCACAACGGCACTAAGGTGCTTCCTATGGCAAGTACGACAAAAATTTTAACGGCGCTTGTGGTTATAGAAAATGTTAAAAACTTAGACGAAGTTTTAACGACTCACCCAAAGGCAGTTGGTATAGAAGGCTCTAGCGCATATTTGCAACAGGGCGAAAAGTTAACAGTAAGGGACGTGCTGTATGGGCTTATGCTGGTAAGCGGGAATGATTGCGCATACGCGCTTGCAATACACACGGCGGGTAGCGTAGAGAAGTTTTCTGAGATGATGAACGAGAGCGCAAGGCGCGCGGGCGCAACAAACTCTAACTTTACAAACCCGCACGGCTTACATTGCGATAACCACTATACAACGCCGATAGACCTAGCAAAAATAAGCGCAGCAGCAATGCAAAACGACACGTTCAAGCAAATTGCTAGCACAAAGCAACACAAAGCGCCGTGGCAAGACAGAACGTATCCGCGCGTGTTCAACAACAAAAATAAACTGCTAAGGCTGTACGATGGGGCAGATGGCGTTAAGACGGGCTTCACAAAAAAGAGCGGTAGGTGTTTAGTATCTAGTGCAACGCGAGAGGGCTTGGAGATTGCGGTTGTTGTTTTAAACTGCGGCGATATGTGGGAAGAGAGCATAAGGCTTTTAGACAAGGCATTTGCAAATTTCGAACTTAATACAATACTTCGCGCAAACACATCAACGGGCGAGTTGGCAGTTAAAAATGGCAAGCGCGGCGTAATACAAACCTACACAAAAGAGAGTTTTACACTACCACAAAAAAAGGATGCGCCACTAAACATACAACTAAAAAAGAATTTCAAAAAGGTAAGCGCGCCGGTAAAAATCAACCAAAAAGTAGGCACTCTAAGCGTATACAAAAACGAACAACAAATTTTCGAGACAAACATCTATTCTCTAGAGGAAGTAAAGCAAGAAAAAACAACCAAAAGACTATTCGGGTGCAAATTCATAGCATAACGAATTTCTGCTACGCTACGCTACGCAAGGAAATTCTTTTATGATATGAATTTGCTAGTGGGTGCTACACCCGCTTCGCGAAAAAAAAGCACGGCAAAACGCTGTGCTTTTTTTGTGGTAAAGTTGTTAGGTGGTAAATGAAATTGGTGCGGTGGCAAATGTTATGCTAAATTAGTAGACAAGTCTTTTAAAGTGTGATATAATAGTACTTATGCGACTTAATAAATTTTTGGCGAGTTTTGCGGGTTATTCGCGCAGAGATGCAGATGAAGTTATAAAGCAGGGCAGGGTTTCTGTTAATGGTGAAGTTGTTGCCAACCTTGCCACTTTTGTTAAAGAAAAAGACGAGGTTAGTTTAGATGGCGCGATTATATCTACTAAGGCAAAAAATGTTTACTTGCTGCTTCATAAAATTAAAGGCTACGTTACAACAACGGAAGACGACAAAGGCAGAAAAACAGTATTAGATTTAGTTAAAGAGCCACTTATAACTTGCGCGTGTAACAAGTGCAAAGGGCTTACAGCGGTAGACATAAAAAGCGCTAGGATATACCCAATAGGCAGACTAGACTACGACACCGAAGGGCTGTTGCTTTTAACAAATGACGGCGACTTATCTTACCGCCTTACGCACCCTAGTTTAGAAATTCCTAAAACTTATATTGCTAAGTTAGAGGGCGAGATAGTTGAGAGCCAACTTGCTACGCTTAGAAAGGGTGTAGCGCTAGACGGCGTAAAAACCAAGCCTGCAAAAGTGAAGTTATTAGAATTTAGAGATGGTGTCTCACGCGTGCAAATAACCATAACAGAAGGCAAAAACAGACAAGTTAAGCGAATGTTTGAAGAGGTTGGTAAAAAAGTAGTTTATCTAAAGCGCATACAAATAGGGCAACTTAAACTAGGTAGTCTAACAAGGGGACACTCTAGGTTTTTAACACACGGCGAGATAGAGTATTTAAAAAAGTTATAAGCTTGTAAATATGCATAATAAAACAATAGCGCAAAAAACGATTGCCCAAAAAACTATAATAATTATAGGGGCAGGGGCAGCCGGCAGTATGGCGGCAATTTTTGCTAAAAGGCACAACCCACTTGCAAGAGTTATAGTAATTGAAAGTAACGAAAAAGTTGGTAAGAAGTTATACATCACGGGCAAGGGTAGATGTAATTTAACAAACGCGGGCAGTATACAAAACCACCTAAACAATATAGTTACAAACCCAAAGTTTTTGTATTCTGCACTTAATAATTTTTCGGCGCTGGATACGATTGCGTTTTTTGAAAATGAGTTAGGCGTACCGCTTAAAACAGAGCGTGGAAATCGTGTGTTTCCTGTCTCTGATAAGTCGTCTGATATTATAAAGGCGCTTGATAGCAAACTTAAAGAGTTGGGTGTAGAGTTGCATTTTGCTAAAGCGGTAAAGCAAATAGAGTTAGTAGATAGTATTGCAACTGAAAAGGTAGATTGCCAAAAAGTAGGCTGTGAAAAAGCAAGTTGTAAACAATTTAAAATAGATAATATAATTGCAGACAAACTTATTATTGCGACTGGTGGAAAATCTTACAGCGCGACTGGCTCTACTGGCGACGGGTTTAAGTTTGCAGAGAGTTTCGGGCATACGATTATAGAGCCGAAAGCGGCGCTAGTGCCAATAATATTAAAAGACACGTTTGTTAAAGGGCTTGAGGGGCTTACGCTGAAAAATGTAGAACTTGTGTGCGTGCAAGCACAAGTAGATAAAACTGCCTCTAAAACCATATTTAAACAGCGGGGCGAAGTTTTATTTACTAATGAGGGGATTAGCGGACCGCTAGCGCTAACACTATCTAGCCATATAAACAAATTAGACTTAAGCACACTAGTGCTGAGTATAGATTTAAAGCCCGCTTTAAGTTTGGGTGAATTAGACACACGGCTACTTTCCGACTTTGCAAAGTTTAATAACAAGCAATTTAAGAACGCTTTATACCACCTTTTGCCAAAAAGCATAGTACTATGTGTGGTAGAGTTGTCCGAAATTGACCCAAACAAGCAAATAAATGCCGTAACAAAGGCAGAACGACAAGCCCTAGCCAACTTACTTAAAAACTTTCCGCTTAATGTAAAAGCGTTATATAAACTAGAGCGCGCGGTTGTAACATCTGGCGGGGTGTGCGTAAAAGAAGTTTGCCCAAAGACTATGCAAAGCAAATTGGTTAAAGGGCTTTATTTTGCGGGCGAAGTGCTAGATGTAGATGCACTTACAGGTGGCTACAACTTGCAAATAGCATTTTCTACAGGAGTAAGCGCAGGCGTTAATGCTACGCATTAAATGTTAAATTTTAAGTTTTAAATGTTAAATTATTCACCGCCGGCAAGTTGAAAACGCCCTTGTTCAATGCTTAATTGTATAAAGGTGAAAACTACGACTGTTAAGATGTATATGCATTAATTGAATAAAGCCATTTAACATTTAAAATTTATCATTCAAAATTTGAAATTATGGTTGCTATAAGGGGTGCTATCACGATAGATGGCAATACAATTGAGAGTATAAAACAAAATGCGGTAGAGTTGGTAGCAGAGATTGTAAACGCAAACAGCATACAAACCGCAGACATTATCAGTATGCAGTTTTCTGTAACCGCAGACATTACAAAGGCGTCGCCCGCTAAGTTTATACGCGAGGAAATGGGGCTTGCCAGCATTGCGTACTTTACAACAAACGAGGCAAAAATAGATAACGACTTGCCATTTTGCATAAGGGTGTTAGTGCTAGTAAACAACAATAAACTAACGCAAGGCGATATAAAACACATCTACTTAAAGGGTGCTAAAAAACTAAGAAGTGATATTTAAACACTTACAGATAAATAAATTTTTCGGAGGTTTTGTGGCTAGACACTTGGTCAGTCACTTGAAAAGATAAAATGGGAGAACACATTCACATTGCTATAGACGGACCATCTAGTGCGGGAAAATCTACAATTGCAAATTATTTGGCGGGTATGCTTAACATACCTTACTTGGATACGGGCGCTATGTATAGGGCGGTTGCGCTTGCCCTTCGCGATAAAGAGTTTTGCTTAAACCAAAAAAATGTTGAAGCAAGGCTTTTAGTATTTTTAAAGCGTGTAGACTTACAAGTTTTTTTACAAGCGGGGCTTTCTGCAAGACAGCGCGTGTTGCTTAACGGCGAGGAAGTTACAGACAAATTACGGACGCCGGAGTTAGCAACCCTAGCCTCTAACATAAGTGCTTACAAAAGCGTAAGAGACTTTTTGGTTGCGCTTCAGCAAAGCATAGCGCTAAACTCTGACATTATACTAGATGGCAGAGACATAGGCACAGTAGTACTGCCGGACGCTAAGTTAAAAATATTTTTAACTGCAAGTTTAGAAGTAAGGGCAATAAGGCGCTATAACGAATTTATAGAGCGCGGTATAGACACAACCTTAGAAGAAGTTAAACAGCAAATAGCAACAAGAGACAATAACGACAGCACAAGAAAGCACGCCCCGCTTAAAAAAGCAGACGACGCTTTCGAGTTAGACACAACAGACCTATCAATAGAAGAAACAGCGCAAGTAATTTACGCTAAAGCTAAGATATTTAATATAATCTAGTGTAAAGTGTAAAGTGTAGAGTGTAAAGTGCCTACACTCATTAATACAAAAACTTTTGAACAGTCGCAATTTGTATTTACACAGAATTTGCAAAAAACAGACTTTGCCAGCGCTAGCGGCGAAACCACTTTACATTTTACACTTTACACTCTACAATTTAAAACCATTTTACATTTTACACTTTACACTCAAAAAAGGGTTTATTATGAAAACGAACGCATATAAAATCGGTTTAGATGTTGGCTCTACTACAGTTAAAACCGCTGTGTTAGACGCTGATAACAATTTGTTATGCTCTAGTTACGAGCGCCATTATTCAGACATCAAGCAAACTATTTCTAAAGTTTTGGGTGATGTTTTAAAAAATTATAAAGACTTTACAATATCCGCAACGGGCAGCGGCGGGCTTGCTGTATCTAAGTGGCTTGGCATTCCATTTATACAGGAAGTTGTAGCGGGCGTAGAGGCAATAAAGCACTACATTCCAACAACCGACGTCGCGATAGAACTAGGCGGGGAAGACGCCAAAATTACATATTTCAAGCCCGGCTTAGAGCAACGTATGAACGGCATTTGCGCGGGCGGGACGGGCGCTTTTATAGACCAAACGGCAAGCCTTTTAAACACAGATGCAAAAGGGCTTAACGAACTTGCTAAAGAATACAAAACCATATACCCGATAGCCAGCAGATGTGGGGTATTTGCAAAAACAGACATACAAGCACTTTTAAACGACGGCGCGACAAAAGCAGATATAGCGGCGTCTATTTTTCAATCCGTTGTTAATCAGACAATTTCAGGGCTTGCTTGCGGAAAAACAATTAGGGGCAACATTGCGCTTTTGGGCGGACCTATGCACTTTTTACCACAACTTAGAGAGCGCTATATAAAAACCCTTAACCCAACAAGCGTGCTTATACCAGAGAACTCGCAAGTTTTCAACGCGCTTGGGGCGGCTATATCAAGTGATGGACAGGCTGTGTTTTCGGCAGATGCTTTGCTTAAAAAACTAAAAGACATAGGCACTAAGAGTGAAAGAGAAGTTGAGAGGCTTCCGCAATTGTTTGAGAGTGAGAGCGCAAAGCGAGACTTTTTTACGCGCCACGAAAAAGCAGCGGCAGAGCGTGCAGACATAGGGCAACACAAGGGCGCGACATATCTTGGCATAGATGCAGGCTCTACAACCACAAAGGTTATTTTAATAAACGACAAAAAGCAAATTCTATACACCTTTTACGATAGCAACGAGGGCAACCCACTAGAAAGCGTTTTGGGCGCGATTAAAGAAATTTATAAACACCTACCAAAAGATGCTTACATTGCGCACTCTACTGTTACGGGTTATGGCGAATATCTTATTAAGGCGGCGCTACTTTTGGACGAGGGCGTTGTAGAGACAATCGCCCACCAAACAGCCTCAGAGCATTTTTTGCCGGGTGTAGAATTTATTGTAGACATTGGCGGACAAGATATGAAAGCGCTTAAAATCAAAAACGGCATTATAAACGACATACTGCTTAACGAGGCGTGTTCTAGTGGCTGTGGCAGTTTTATAGAAACCTTTGCAAAGGCGCTAGGGCTAGGGGCAAAAGAGTTTGCCGAGAAAGGTTTAACTGCCGCCGAGCCTGTAAGTTTAGGCACGCGCTGTACAGTTTTTATGAACTCTAGCGTTAAGCAAGCGCAAAAAGAGGGCGCTAGCGTTGGCGATATTTCTGCGGGGCTTGCTTATAGTGTTGTTAAAAACGCGCTTTTCAAGGTTATAAAGTTAAGAGATGTAAGCGCTTTGGGCGATAAAATAATTGTTCAGGGCGGTACGTTTTTAAATAATTCAGTGCTTCGCGCATTCGAGATTTTAACGGGCAAGAATGCGGTACGCCCAGACATTGCAGGGCTTATGGGCGCTTACGGCTGTGCGCTTTTATCCCTAGAAAAAGCACAGCAAAAGATAGGGCAAGAAGCCCAGCAAGAAACAACAAAGCAAGAACCACACCAAGATATACAGCCACAGCAAAAGGCAGGGCAAGGTGAGAGAAATAAATCTACCATCATCACACTTCAAGCACTAAACAACTTTAAAATCGCAAAGTCTAGCGTGCATTGCAAAAAGTGTCCGAACACTTGCCTTTTAACAATATCTACATTTGCAGACGGCAGAAAATTTATAACAAACAACAAGTGCGAAGAGGGCTTGTTTGCAAGTGCCGTAACAGAGCAAATTAGCGAGAGTAATATTGTCGGCGACATCAATAGCGAAAGCGCTAGTATCAGCGCAAATAATAAAACCTTAAAGCCACTAAACCTTTACGCGCAAAAAAATAGCAGACTGTTCGAAAACTACAAACCACTTACAGAACAAACCGCAAAAGCAAACAAGCAAACCTACAGGGGCAAAATAGGTGTTCCGCGCGTGCTTAACTTATACGAAAACTACCCGTTTTGGCATACGTTTTTAACAAGCCTTGGCTTTGAAGTTATACTCTCGCCCGAGAGTGATAGAGACCTATACACGCTAGGTATGGAGACAATGCCCTCAGAAAGCGTGTGCTATCCGGCAAAAATTGTTCACGGGCATATAGAGTGGCTTATTGCAAAGGGCGTAAAAACAATATTCTACCCGTGTATCCCATACGAGATAGAAGAAGACAAAACGGCAGACAACCATTATAATTGCCCAATTGTTGCAACCTACCCAGAAGTTATCAGAATGAATATGGACGAAGCGCTTAAGGCAAACGGCGTTGCGCTATTTAGTGCATTTTTGCCTTACGACTGCGAAAAAAGGCTGTTAAAAAGGCTAGTGCAAGAGTTTTCTGCCATAGACAAAAAAACAGACCTAACTGCGCTTTTCAACACGGCAGACTTCCCGCACATAAATTTATTCTCTAAAATAACAAAGAGCGAGATTAAAAAAGCAATAAAGGCGGCATACAAAGAAGACTCAAAGTTTAAGCGCGACATTCAAAAAATGGGCGAGGACGCCCTAGCGCACATAGAAAAAACAAATTCTCACGGCATTGTGTTAGCGGGCAGACCATACCACATAGACAAAGAAATTAACCACGGTATACCAGAGATGTTAAACTCTTTTGGCTTTACTGTGTTAACGGAAGACAGCATAGCACACCTAGCGGCTGTAAAGCGACCAATAAGGGTTTTCGACCAATGGATGTACCACACACGCCTTTACAGAGCAGCAGAAGTTGTAAGAGTGCGAGACAACCTAGAAATACTACAACTAAACTCGTTTGGCTGTGGCTTAGATGCAGTTACTACAGACAAGGTTCAAGAGATGCTAGAAGAAGTCGGCAAAATTTACACAACGCTTAAGATAGATGAAATATCAAACTTAGGTGCTGCTAAAATAAGAGTACGCTCTTTAATGGCAGTTTTAAAAGAGCGCAAAAACAAGGGCATAGGCATAAAGCCAATACCGCCAAAAAAGGCAGACGTCGTGTTTACAAAAGCGATGAGACCAGAGTATACAATACTATCCCCGCAACTATCGCCAATGCATTTCACATTTGTAGAAAGCGCAATTAGAATGCACGGCTATAATATGGTTGTAATGGAAGACAGCGTATCAACAATAGACACGGGGCTTAAGTATGTAAATAACGATGCGTGCTACCCAGCAATTATAACGCTAGGCTCACTAATAGATGCGCTTAAAAGCGGCAAGTACGACACGCACAAAACGGCAGTTATTATACAGCATACGGGCGGTGGCTGTCGCGCCTCTAACTATAGGTCTAAACTTCAACTAGCGCTTAAGCAAGCAAACTTAGGACACGTGCCTATACTGTCACTTTCTATATCAGGCTCGCAATCTCACCCCGGTTTTAAACTTACAACCAAAATTTTACGTGATATGGTTTTGTCAGGAATCTATGGCGACTTACTTATGCGCCTAGTTTTTAAAACAAGACCATACGAAAAAGTTCCCGGCACTACTACTGCAATGTACGAAAAATGGACAGCATTAATAAAGGCAGATTTAGAAAAGGGCAAGGCTAGAAGCAAGCGCGCTGTGGGCTACTACGCAAAGCGCATAGTAGCAGACTTTTTGACTATCCCCGTGTTAGATATAAAAAAGCCACGCGTTGGTGTTGTTGGCGAGATTTTAGTAAAGTACCACCCGCTATCTAACAACTATCTAACAGACATACTAGAAGCGGAAGGGTGCGAGCCGGTGGTTCTAGACTTTATAGATTTCTTTCTATACACGTTCTATTCAGATATTGTCAGATATAATTTGCTAAGCGGAAGCCGCCGCAAAAAGATGACCGCAAGTTTTTTAATATGGTATATGGAACGGCTTAGAAAGCCCGTTGTTAAGGCACTAAAGGGTACTAAATTTGGCTACCCGGTAAGCATTTACAAAATGGCAAAGATAGGCGAAGAAATCGTGTCTACCGGTAACATATCGGGCGAGGGTTGGTTTTTAACCGCCGAGATGGTAGACTTAATTAAACTAGGCGTAAACAACATAGTCTGCACACAGCCATTTGCTTGCTTGCCAAATCACGTAACGGGCAAAGGCTCTTTAAAAGCCATCAAGCAAAAATACCCGCAGTCTAATATAGTAGCGGTAGACTACGACCCGGGCGCGTCTGAAGTTAACCAACTTAACCGCATAAAACTTATGCTTAGCGTAGCCTTTAAAGACTTAGAGAAAGAGCAAGCGGGTGAGCAAGCGGGTGTTAAACAAAATGCTACAGAGCCGACAGGGCAAGCGGGTGCTTTGGCTAGCGCCACCACAGACACTTCGGATACCACAGACACAAACAAAATTAAAGACATAGAAACCATACTAGAAAAAGCAAAGCAAACAGATGCAGAGTTTGCAGACGAAACTCAACCAAAGTCGTCGTAAAAATTAAAGCAAAGGGTTCTTAATTAGGTTCTCATACTAATTTGTTTTTAAAGATGTGACAATCACAAATTACTATTAAGGAGTTAAATGTTCAGATTTATAAAATGGCTATTTCGCTATACAATGTGGTTTGTTGTACACATACCATTTCGTTTACTTTTTCCAACGCGTATTGTAAACAGAAAAAGATTTCTAACCAGAAAATCTATAATTTTTGGAAATCATACATCGGGCTTAGACCCAGTTTTGCTATGGACAAGGCTTTTATGGCGAACATATTTTATAGCAAAAAAAGAATTATTTAAAGGCTGGTTTTTAGGGGGCTTAGGCATTTTAAAAACGCTAGGTGCTTTTCCTGTTAACAGACAAGGCACAGATATAGAGGCTGTTAAAACGGGGCTTAAGGTTTTAAGGCGCGGGTTTAGACTAGTGCTATTTCCAGAAGGCACAAGAAAAGCAGAAGGAAGCGAGATGGGCGAAGTTAAAAATGGTGTTGCTATGTTTGCTTTAAAAACGCAGACGCTAGTGACCCCGGTGTTTATTTTACGAAAGCCTAAAATGTTTAGGCGAAACCGCTTTTTTGTGGGCAAGCCAATCTCGCTAGAGCATTTATACGATAGGCGCGTAAATAAAGAGACTATAGAGTTAGCCTCAGTTTATCTAACCGAAAAGTTTAACGAACTGCGTACAGAGTCTTTAGAGTTTGTAAAGCGCAAAAACCCAAGGCTATACAAAAAGGTTGTACTGCTAGATGAAAGCCCTTATACAGAAAGCGCCCCGACTAATGCAGATGTTGTTGAGACTAATGTAGAAAGCGCCCCGACTAATATAGAAAGCGTTACCAATGTTGATGTTGTTGAGATTGAAGCAGAAAACATCGAGACTAATGCAGATGAATAATACAAATGTTAAACTAGCAAAATCGAGTGGTTTTTGCTCTGGTGTTAAAAATGCAGTAGAGCAAGTTTTTGAAATATCAAATACGCTTAAAGCGCAGGGCATACATCAAACGGCGGTTTTGGGCAACCTTATACACAACAAACTTGTGCTTTCACGGCTTGACCAACAAAACATAAAAACTATAAACTGCGCAAACGAAATAATAGAAAGCGGCATAAAAAATGTGTTTATCAGAACCCACGGAGAGAGCGCCGCCACACTAAAAAAACTGCAAGAAGCCGGGCTTACAATTTACGACCTAACTTGCCCTTACGTAAAAAAAATACACGAGATGGTTAGGGCAGCTTCCCAAGCGAACAAAATTGTAATTGTAATAGGCGACAAACAGCACCCAGAGACTATAGGCATAATTGGTCAGATAGAAAAAACCCCAAGTTTTGTAGCAACAACCCTAGCAGATTTGCCGGATATAGAAAAGCAAATAAACAACTTACATCGCAAAACGGGGCAAGAAGCACAGATTTTTGTGGTTTCTCAAACAACCTTTTCAAAAGCCGATTTCAAAAAAATTTCTGCAAATTTAAAAAAAGTAGCGAAAACTGTTGAAATTTTTAACACAATTTGTTATACTACTAGTGTAAGGCAAAACGAGGCTTTAGAAATTTCAAAAAATTCTGACGTTATTTTTGTGTTAGGAGACACATTATCTTCTAACACAATTAAACTTTACGAGATTTGTAAAGCACATTGCAAAAATACATATTTAATAGAAAATACAAAGCACCTTGCAGATGTATTAGAAAACTTTAAACTAGATGGCACAAATTTAAATGGCGTGCATTCAACCACTAACCGAAAAAACACTTCTGCCAAACTAAAAATCGGGGTGGTTGCAAGCGCATCAACGCCACAAAGTTTGATAGACAGCGTGCTAAAACATCTACAAGGAAAAACTGTTTAAAATTGGGCAGTTAAACACAAGGAGAAAAAAGTGACAAAAAACAAAAAAAGTGCGGCTCAGGCTGTAGCGGTAGAAAACATTTCAATGCAAGAGGCATTAGACTCATTCGATTTTGTAGCCTACAGAAAAGGTCAGCGCATCACGGGAGTGATAAAAAAACTTAACTACGAGGGCATTACTTTAAACATTAACGCAAAGCACGAGGGGTTTATACCACATTCAGAAGTTTTAGTAGATGGTTTATACAAGCCTTCAGATTTTAGCGTAGGGCAAGAGATTGAGGCTGTTTTCTTAGAGGGCAGACCAGACGAGAGTGGCAAAATTTTATTATCGGCAAAAGCAATAAAGCAAAAAGAAATAGACGAAGATTTACTAGCAGTTGTTAAAGATGGCTCTGTTTTCAGCGTAACAATAACAAGTGTAAACGCGGGCGGCTTGGAAGCATCTTTAGGCTCTTTTTCAGTATTTATTCCGGCAAGCCAAGTTAAACTAGGCAGAGAAGAAGACTTAAAGCAATATCTAAAAAAAGACTTAGATGTTGTAGCAACAGAGATTAATTACGAAAAAAATCAGATAACGGCATCTAGGCGCATAATATTGCAAGAAGAGAGAGAGAAAGAGCGCGAAATTAAGCAAGCAGAGTGGGAAGAGCGCAAGGCTGTGCGTGCGGTAGAGCGCCAGCAACAAGCGGTTGAAAGGGCAGAGCGTAAGGCTCAGCGTGACGAGCGCGAAGCAGAGTGGGCGCTAGTTCAACAACAGCGCGCAGAGACAGCGGAAAAAAGAGTTAACGAGTTGGTCGCGGGCGATATTGTTAAGGGTCGGGTGGCAAGGTTTACTCAGTACGGCGCGTTTGTAGACATCGGCGGTATGGACGCCCTACTTCACAGAACTCACCTAAGTTTTAACACAAAGGCGACGTTTGAGAGTTTACTAGAGATTGGCAAAGAGTACGACTTTAAAATTTTAGAAGTAGACAAAACAAATAAAAAGGTTGCGCTAGGCTTTAGACAACTTCACGAGAAGCACCCGTGGGAGACGGCTCGCGAGCGCTATCTAATTGGCAGTACGCACAAGGCAAAAATATTACGTACAGCGCCTTTTGGTGTGTTTGTGTCGTTAGAGCCACGTATAGAAGCGCTTGTTAGAATAAACCACATATCGCACGACTTTATAGAAGACATTGCAAAAGCAGTAACTATTGGCAGAAGCGTAGATGTTAAAATACTAACAGTAGAAGCAGACAAAAGGCAAATCTCAGCCTCAATTAAAGACCTTTTACCAAAGCCAGAAAGAGTTAGGCAAGCAGATGAGAGTGGTGAGATTAGCGAAAGTGGTGGCGCTTCAGAAACTAGTGAGGGTTCTAGTAGTGCAGGTGGTGAGCAAGAAACTGGAAGCGGTACAGGCTCAAGCCAAGCACAAAGACCACAGCGCAAAAAGCCAATTGTCAGAACAACAACAAAAACTTCAAAGCCAGTAAGGCAACAGCGCAAAAAAGAAAATGTAGCAGATGAAGAAGTTGTAGATAAGTCGCTTCCAACAACGTGGGAAGACAAATCTAAAAAAGACCAAGAGCCAGAAACAGCACTAGCAAAAGCACTAAGGGGCTTAGGTATAAAAGAAGAAGACTAGTTTTTGAATTAGGAATTCAAATTTTGAATTCAGAATTCAGAATTATTTCACCGCTAGCGCGGGCAAGGCTTTAGTACAAGCGCTCGACATTTTATCAAAGCAACAGCACACCCCAACATCTGACACAGAGCCACGATTTTTTTTGAAGCCATAATTCTTAACAATTCAAAATTTAGCATTTACATTTAACATTCGACATTTAGCATTTAAAGCCGTAGGGAATTTTCACTACGGTTTTATTTTTTTCAAAAAAATTAAAAAAAGTTTGTTAAAACGCTTGCCTTTTTATTAAATTTATGTTAAAATATATACAAATAAATAAACAAACTTAACAATTTGTGCAAAAACAATAACCATTTATTAAAGTTTTGTTTAAATTTGCACTAAAGATAAGGGGGAAAATACTATGGAAAAGAAATCTAACTTAGTTTTGCCAGCAGATGGGCAAGAAAATGAAAAAGAAAATTTAGAAAATGTAGTTGGCGGTACGGATATGACAGTTGGTCAGGGCTTGATGGTTGTAGGCGGTATGACTGCTGCAACGGGCGGAGTTATAGCGGCAACGGGCTTAGGCGTTATACCGGGGGCTGGCATTGCGATTGCCGGTGGCATTGTAGCGGGTACTGGTGCAATTGTACATAGGGTTGAGACAAGGGCAAGTCGCCCACGCGCGCAATCTGGAAATGGCAACGACTTAGGTGTTATAGCATCAGATTTCGTAGGCAGAATGAGAGGCGGCGCTAATTAATCTAGCAAAGTTACAAAAACCTACTACGTAAAAAACCAAAAACAATTACACAAAAAAAGTATAGTATAAAAAACTGTAGCATTTATTGTTACAGTTTTTTTGCTTTGTTATAGTTTGCAAAATGGTGTAGAGTTTGTAGGCACAACTTGGAAAGGACACGCGGGCTTAGGCTTAGACAGTAATTTTGAAGCAAGAAGCCTGCACATTCCAGAAAATTTACACTCAACTGTTTTTGAAACACTTTCTAATGAGTTGACCTTGGGTGATAATGGCTTCCGACAAACTACAAAGGGCAGGGCAACAGAGAGAATAAAAAAGAAAACAAACGTAGCACGGGGCGGACAAGTAAGTACGAGCAGCGATAGACACTTTAAAACACATAAAATAAAACCCAGCAATGCTTTTAGTTTTAATTTGCCAGTTAATAATAGGGTAATTGTTAATCAAGTAAATATCGAGTATTTAATTTTAGAAAAATGCACAGACCCGAATAACGACCGAATCACAATTAAAAAAAGGGACTGCCTTTTTGATAAGACAGACCCTAATAAGTTTACAACAACTGTTAAACTAGAAAAGGTTTACGATAGGATAGAGAGTATTGTGGCGAGCAGGTTAGATTTAGTTCCAATTCAATTTTTCAAGTTACTTTCGGCCACTTCGACTAGTTTAACATTAGAGTTTATTACTGAAAATAAGATTTTACTGAATTTGAAATAAAAATAAATCCGTGATTACATTTAATTATGAGTTTATGCTAAAAACAGCATACGGAATCATAGAGTTTGTTGTAATATTGGTTGGAAAACCTATCCAAATATAGTTGCCTATAGTTGAAGGAAATGATGTTGCACCAACGAGAATAGAATTATTGATTCCTAATACATTGCTACCAGTAAAACTATTGGTTACAAATGTTCCTAATGTGTTTTGGGTAGTGGCTCTAACAAATTCATGTAGAAAAAAGTTTGGCATGTTATAGTTTGTTATATAAAATGCAATATTTCCAGGAGCAGTAGGATGAGATTCCACTCTAATACTAAACAACCTAAGGCTACCATTCCACTTTGTAAAAGTTTCGCCTAGTTGATAGATACGTTCTGTTGGCTGCCAGTCTTTACCATCTGTGCCGTCGTTACCCGCTGGACCTTGCGCCCCAGTTTCACCTTGTGGTCCTGTGTTACCCGTGTTGCCCGTTTCGCCTTGCGGACCTTGTGGACCTTGAGCCCCATCATTGCCTGCAGGTCCTTGTGGACCTTGCGCCCCGGTATTACCAGTTGGTCCTTGAGAGCCTGCAGGTCCTTGTGGTCCGGGAATGCCACCTTGCTTTCTAGCTTCATCTAAATCTCTTTGTAGTTGTGCAAGTTTATATTCTAACGCACTTAAATCAGTTCCGTTCGCACAGCCTACAAAAGCAAACATACTGCTTGCAACAAGTACAAAAGATAATAGTAATTTTACTGTAAATTTTCTAAATTTGATTTTCATTTATTTGCTCCTTTTGTGGCAGAAAAATTCAAACCACTAAATATTAATTGTATACTTACAGTATAACATAAATATTCTAAAAAAACAACAAGTTTGAAAAAGGAAATACAGTTTATGATAAAACAACCAATACCACCCTAGACAAGAAACACAAGAAGTAACACAGGTGCGCTAGGTATTTTGCTAGATGGCTCAGCCAAACTTGTAGATATAAAAACAGTTACCATTTTGTAACAATTTTTTTTAAACCTGCATAGTTAATAATAATGCAAACAGATGTAAGGTTAAGGATACTTGTCTCAAAACTATCCACAAGTATAGCAATATTAGATGATACGGCTCAGCAGTCAATTCAGCCTAGCAGTAGTAGGCAGACTATCGTTTTTTTGCACGGCTGGGGTGGTAGCATAGATAGTTTTATATACATTGCAAAAGCGCTATCAACCAAATACAGATGCATACTAATAGATTTAGTGGGTCACGGAAAAACCGATTATCCGAATGCCCCTTTTACAATTTACGACTATGCAGAGCATACGCTAGAAGTTTTAAAAGCCTTACAAGTCGACAATACTTATATAGTTGCGCACAGTTTTGGCGGGCGCATTGCTTTGCTTTTGTCTGCATATCACCCAGCCCTTATAAAAAAGCAAATTCTAACAGGCTGTGCTGGCATAAAGCCAAAGCGAAAACTTAAAGTCAGGCTTAAAATTTTGCAATACAAAATTGCTAAAAGGCTAGTGAAATTGGGCTTACGCAAAAAATGCGTGCTTAACAAATATGGCTCTAAAGATTATAAAGCGCTAACCCCCGCACGCCCATCAAATTCGGTTCACACCAAAAAGCCCTGCCAAACAGCCACAGATAATCTCAAAAAAAGTTTTATCAGCGTTGTAAACCACGACTTAACAAGGTATTTAAAATATATAGACACGCCAACGCTTTTAGTGTGGGGCAAAAATGATGTAGACACGCCAATTTATATGGCGCACAAGTTAAACAAGCACATAAAAGATAGCGGGCTAATAGTATATGAAGGCGACCATTTTGCATATTTGCAAAACGCAAACGCGTTTATTAAAGTTACAAAACACTTTTTCGACTAAATTTTTTTAAATAGTTTATAGCAAATTTAGGGCAATAGTTTCTATCAAATTTAAGGCAATACTTCTAGCAAAAAATTATAGAAAAATATAACACACTTAAGAATTATCGCTCTTTTAATAAAAATTGAAATATGGATATTTGGGTATTAGTTTTAAAAATTGGCATTTCTGCCTTAGTCTCTGTGGCGCTGTTGTTTTTAGCGCGCAACTTTTTTTATCTATACCAAGCAAGTGGCTATAGGCTAAAAGCGTACGGCGCGTTGGTATGCAAACAGTATAGGGTGCTAGTTACTAATTTAATAGCATCTATAGCGTTATTCGGAATTGCAAAACTTGTGCTAGTGCTTACGCCGACAAGGTATTGGGCGTATCTGACAATTGCTTTGTTTTTATTCGCTTGCATCGTGCTTGCAAAAATAAACAAAAGGCGCGAAGCCAAAACCCCACTAGTTAAAACCAACAGAGTAAAGCGCCTCTTTGTAGTGTTTACGCTTTGTGCGTTTGCTGTTTGCTTAGGGCTGATGTTTGTGTTTTACCAAACCATTTTAGAGCATTCTCTACTAAAGTTTACACCGCTTTTGCTTCCGCTGATTGTTGCGCTTGCTGGCATAATAATTTTGCCGTTCGAGTTAGCAAACAACAACAGATATGTTAGGCGGGCGAAAAAGAGAGTGCGCGCGCTTCAACAGCCAAACCCCGCAAACAGCCAAGGCTTAAAAGTAATAGGCATAACCGGCAGTTTTGGTAAGACCAGTGTAAAGTTTGTTTTGTCGCACATCTTAAGCGCAAAGTATAAAACTGTTCCAAGCCCGTCTAGTTATAACACACCGCTAGGCTTAACAAAAGTTATACTAAACAAACTAGAGCCAGACACAGAAATTTTTGTGGCGGAGATGGGGGCAAAGCGTAGGTGGGATATAGATACACTTTGCAAAATTGCAAACCCAGATATTGCAATTATAACAGCAGTTGGTAACCAGCATTTAGATACATTTAAAACACTTGATACAATCAAAAAAACAAAGTACGAACTTGTAGATTATGTAAGCAAAAGAGTAAAAACGGAAAGGCAAGTAAGCGCAGGGCAGGTGGGCAAATGTGAAATGCAAGAGAATAAGTTAAAAGGACCCACAGTATTTGAGGCAAATAACGCGGCAAATCAACAAAATGCACAGTACTCTACCACACATAGTAGTATTAATTTAAGGTTTGCCGCCTTTAATTTAGATAACGAAGTTGCAAAAGCCTACTACGGCAAAACGGATATAGAAAAACTCGGCTCGTCTACATTGCCACTTGTGCAAAGTTTTGTTGTTGCAAAAGATATTGTAACAAGCAAAGATGGTAGCACGTTTACACTTCACTTCAAAGATAGTGGCGAGAGTATATTTTGCACCACAGTTTTGCTGGGGCGTCATAACATATCTAACATAGTGCTTTGCGCTGGTGTGGCACACAAGTTAGGTGTTAGTTTGCAAGAGATTGCAAAGCAAATCGCTACACTCGCGCCAGTTAAGCATAGGCTAGAGCTTATCCGCTCGGGCGGCATAACAGTTATAGACGACAGTTTTAACGCGAGCGTAGAAGGCGTTGTGGCGGCGCTAGAAGTTTTAAAAAGTTTTAGCGACACACTAGAGGGCAGTAGTTATAGCAAGTTTTTTAAAGCGCAGGCCAAACTTGTAGCAAGAGAAAATAAGTCGGGTGTTAGAAAAATTGTTATAACGCCGGGGCTGATAGAACTTGGCGAATTCGAAAAAGAAGAGAACTATATATTCGGTGTAAGGATAGCAAGCGCTGCAGATTTAGTATTTTTAATAGGCAGAAATGCAGAAACAATAAAGGCGGGTTTGCTATCTAAAGGCTTTAATGAAACCAACATTCTAACGTTTAAAACACTTGCAAAAGCATTAGAGAAATACGGGCAAGTATCAAGAGAGGGCGACGTGGTTTTATTCTCTAACGACCTACCAGACGCATTAGAATAGTAGAGTTGCTCCGAAACCGTATCCGCTTGCATCTTTTTGCAATTTTAGCACTCTACTTCGTTGTTTTTTCCTAGCGTACATAAATGTACGCGTCGTCAAAACCGCCTTGTAGCGCATCTAAAATTGCTTCAATCTACTACGCGTCTAGCTTCCGTCGCAACTCTAAAAAGGGGATTAAGTGAAAAAGGGGAATTAAATGAATTATAATTATGATATAAGATTAAGGAGTGATAAAAGTATGAAAAATGGTGGGCTTAAAAAACTCAACGTTGCTGTTTTTTTTGGTGGCAAAAGTGTAGAGTCTGAAGTGTCTGTTATTACGGGCAACCAAGTTTTGCATTCGCTTTGCAAGGCTAAATATAATGTTATACCAATTTATATTGATAAGGCAAACAACTTTTATTATAGCAAGCAATTTTTTGATATAAACACTTTTCGTACTTTTGCTGGGGCTTCACACAAAAAAGGTGGTATAAAAATGCAACAAGTTTTGCTTGTAAAAAACAGCCCTAAAACCAACCTTTATGTTAAGCACAAAAATAAACTTAAACCACTAAGTGAAATAGATGTAGCCGTTTTAGCCACGCACGGCACTTACGTAGAAGATGGGTGCTTGCAAGGCTATTTAAAAATGTTGGGCATTCCTTTTACAAGTTCAGACACACTAGGCTCGGCGCTTAGTATGGATAAAGTTGTTACAAAAAAACTTCTAAAAGCGGAAGGCATTCCAGTTGTAGAATATACATATTTCACAAAAGCAGAGTATTCAGAAAACAAGCAAAACATTTTAGAAAATAGAATATCGCTAGACTTTCCGCTTATAGTAAAGCCGGCAAATCTAGGCTCGTCCATCGGAATTTCAAAATGTAATTCGGCAGAAGAATTAGAAAAAGCAATAGATGTAGCGCTGTCGTTCGATAATAAAGTTATAGTAGAAAAGGCTGTTAGCAATTTGATAGAGTTGAACTGCTCGGTAAAAGGGGATAGTGAGTGTGCGCAAAGCATACAAGTATCAGATATAGAACAGCCGGTCAGTTGGGAAAACTTCTTGTCGTTTAGCGATAAATATTTGTCTGCAAGTGCCACCGCAAAGGGTGGTAGTGCTGATGTAGGTGTTAGTGCTAGGTTTGAAAAGAGTGTAGGGGGTGCTACGGGGGCTAAAGAGAGCGAAAACACCCCTAAAAACGCACAAAAGCATACTACTATGGCAGATAAAGTAGTATCAAATTCTAGTGGAATGCACTCTGCCAAGCGTATTTTTCCGGCTAACATATCTAAAGAAATAGAAGATAAAGTAAAAGAGATATCAAAAAATGCCTTCACGCTATTTAATTGTAAAGGTGTTGTGCGCATAGATTTTTTGCTAGATACAGACACAAACCAAATTTATTTAAACGAAATAAATACAATACCCGGTTCACTTGCATTTTACTTGTGGGGCAAAAGTTTTAGCGCGCATCTAGATGAATTAATTACCCTTGCAATAGAGCATACAAAAAAGCACAACCAAAAAGTGTTCGAGTTTAAGTCTGATATACTAGCGCCTAGCAAATTTTAAAATAGGGCGAAGCAAATTTTAAATATGGCGAGAGTTAAGTCGATAAAAAAGTCGGCTTCGCCGATTCCCTCGCTTGAGGCTCGGCTTTTACTGCTCTTCGCAGGACACACTTTAGAGATGCACGCAAATGCACTTGTAGTGTGTGGACGAAGCATTTGTACACGGGTCACAAAAGCGATATTTCCTTGGTCATAAAATGTGGTGGCGAACTTTATATAAAATTGAGCGACTAAATTGCTTGCAAAAATGCAGAAAATATGCTAAAATAGACACAAAAGACAGCTCGTAAATTAAGGGGGTATACTAATGAAAGATAAACTTACTTTTAGTACAGAGTTGGTTTTGCCAACTTCGGGTTTAAAAGTTTGCGAAAGTGCTACGCAATATATCGAAGGCGGTAGCGCGACAGTAGTGGCTTTGGTTGCTGCGGGTGGGGTAGTTCTATCTAAAAAGGGACAACCTTTGTTTAGCAAGGCACAGCCCGCTATAGACAGAACAATTGCCAACTTCTCTAGAGTAATACCTACAGTTCAAAGTAGGGTTCAGCCGATAAGGGTAGGGCTTTTAGCGAGAGCCACCGAAGTTAAAGAGAGAAGCGGTGGGCTACTAGCAAGGGCAACAGAAATTAAAGAAAACTTGGACAGGCAGTTAAGGCTAACTGCTAACCCAGCCTTGCAAAATTTTTACCAATGGGCGCTAGGTATGTAGGCGCTTGATATATAAATTTTTCGCGGTTGTTTTTCCTTGCGGAAAATCCAAAGGCTCAAAATTTATATTTCACTAGCGGTTAAAGCAATACAACAACCCTTTGGGTTGTGTAACCGATTAGCTTCGCAATCTAATTTTAAAGCGGAACGTCAATGTATCTTTCCGCAACTGTAATATTGAATAAAGAAAACCAGACAAGAAGCTTGCTAGATTTTTCGCAGCAAGAGTTAGAACAGATGTTTGTAAACGATTTTGCCTTACCCGCATTTAGGGCGAGGCAAATTTATTCGTGGCTTTTAAAAGGTGTGGACATAGATGGCATCAACAACATACCTAAAGACATAAAGCAACAGGTCAACGCCCACCTAGCAAAAAACAAAATGGTTGCCTTGCCTTTAAAAATTGTAAAAGCGCTTACTTCTAAAACAGATGGCACAATTAAATTTTTGTATGCTACGGCAGACAATAATATTATTGAAGGCGTGCTTTTAAGGTACAAGCACGGAAACACGCTTTGTGTATCAACGCAAGTTGGTTGCAATATGGGCTGTGTGTTTTGCGCCTCAAGCATAGATGGGCTGGTAAGAAACTTAAGCGCGGGCGAGATTTTAGGGCAACTCGTTGTAGTAGAAAATTATTTAAATAATTTAAACCACCAAAGTAAAAACGACAGCACTATTGTTAACAATATAAATGGGGGGCACAACACCACTTTTTTGGACAAGCCTATAAGTACTCATTCAAAAAAAGATAATTCTCGCGCCATAACAAACATAGTTTTAATGGGTAGTGGAGAGCCATTAGACAACTACGACAATGTTGTAAAATTTTTAAAAATGGCTAACAGTAAAGATGGCTTAAACATCAGTTACAGAAACATATCACTTTCTACTTGCGGGGTCGCTTCTAAAATAAGGCAACTTGCAGACGACAAAATCCCTCTAACGCTAAGCATATCGCTACACTCTGCCTCGCAAGAGAAGCGCCAACTTATTATGCCCATAGCCAAAAAATATCCGCTAGACCAACTTATAAGTGCGTGTAAGTACTATTTTAATAGTACTAAACGACGCATAGTACTAGAGTTTTCACTAATAGACACCTATAACGGCATCAAAAATTTTAACACCACAAAAGAAGAAGCGGACAAACTCTTTAAAATTTTTAAGGGCTTTCCTTATCACGTAAACATTATTCCGCTAAACCACGTGCCAGAGCGCGCAGTAAAGCCGGCCTTAGAGCATACAGCAAAAACCTTTTTAAACTACTTGCAAAAAAATAATATTTCTGCTACAATAAGAAGAACGCTAGGCGCAGATATAGGCGGTGCGTGCGGTCAACTTAGAAGGCAGAGCCTAGATGATAACATCTAAATTTAAGCAAAAGTAATGCAATTAACAAAAAAGCAAAAACTTAATAGAGAACTTGGCAAGCGCGCAAAAGGCGCTAGCCAAATAAGCGATACCACAGCAGACATCGCAAGTGGTAAGATTTTACGTGCAAAAGGCGGCAAGTTTGTAGTGCTATGCCTAAGCGAAAAAAAAGAGTTCACCTGCCTTGCAAAGCGAATTATCCTTAAAGATTTTGGCGAACTGCTAGCGGGTGATGCGGTAGACTTTTGTAAAAAAACATCAGAGATTATACACGTGCAAGAGCGAACAAATGTTTTAATACGCCCACCAGTTGCCAACCTAGACCAAGTGATTATAGTTATAGCGCAAAAGCCAGCCCCAGACTATGCGCTGTTAGATAAAATATTAATAGATGCATTCAGTTTAGATATAGAGCCAATTATCGTTATAAATAAAGTAGACCTTGAGGGCAGCGAAGTTTTGATAAAGCACATTAAAGATATTTACACAAATGTTGTGGGCAAAACTAACATACTGCAAACTTGTGCAAAAGTTAAACAAAAGGGCGCTAGAATAAAAGGTATTACCACGCTTAAAAAGAAATTGCTAAATAATTTCTCTTGCTTTGCTGGTCAGTCTGCCGTTGGTAAATCTGCGCTTATGAATGCGCTTTTTCCAAATCTAAATTTACAAACGGGCGACTTATCTGCAAAAATAGATAGGGGTAAGCACACAACAAGATATAGCAGAATTTATTACGAGGGCGAAAAGTTTGTATGCGACACACCGGGCTTTTCACTTTTAGACCTAAAAAATATACAAGCAAATCACCTATCAGACTACTACCCCGATTATAAAGAGTTTGCAAAAAAATGTAAGTTTAACAACTGCAATCATATAGGGGAGATAGACTGTAATATAAAAGCGGAAGTAGAGAAGGGTACATTAGACAAGGCTAGGTATGAGAGATATATTGCAATTTATAACGAATTGTTAGAATGCATATGTAGCCAAATAAGAACAAAGTGTAAGCGCCCAAACTGTAAAAATTTATAAGGCGCTTGATGCCGTGAAAATTCTCGTGGTTGTTTGCTTATGGCAAAGCCAAAATAAAACATAAAACCACACCCGAACAAAATTAATACTACTATGCGTGCCATAGTAGTATGTAAAAGAGAAAAATGAGCAATAAAAATACGAAAAATGCACAAAGCAACATAATTGAAAACGACAGGTATATATTTATATCGCCCTCGTTTTTGTCGTCTGACTTTACGCGCGTGAGCGATAGCATCTTGCATCTAGAAAGGGCTAGGGCAGATTTTATCCATTGCGATGTGATGGACGGAAGTTTTGTTCCTAAAATTACGTTTGGTTGCAAAATGATAAGTGATATAAAGTCGATAACGCGCGAACACGAATTTTTAAAGTTAGACGTGCATTTAATGATAAACAACCCGATAAAGCACATAAAGCAATTTGCAGATGCGGGCGCAGATATTATCACAGTTCATTACGAAAGCACCAGTAACCATTTAGGCGGGGCGACAGCAAGCGTAGACGAACTTTATACAGAAATCAAAAAGCATAGCAAACTAGCGGGGCTGTCTATAAAGCCAAAAACGCCAGTATCAGTAATAGAGAAGTATGTCGGCTTGTTCGACCTTATTTTGATAATGTCTGTAGAGCCGGGCGAGGGTGGACAAGCCTTTATAGAAGACAGTATAGACAAAATAAAGCACGTAAGGCGTCTTATAGATGCCACGCAAATAAAGCAAAACAAGCACATTTTTTTACAAGTAGATGGCGGTATAAACTTCAAAACGGCTCCGCTTGTTATAGAGGCGGGCGCAGATGTGCTAGTGGCTGGTAGCGCAATTTTTAACAGTCCAGACTTTAAAATTGCAATAGAAAATCTTAGAAAGGGAAGTAGTTAGGTTTGCTAAAATTGATGGCGGGTTTCGCTAAATTCTTTTACGCAAAGCCCCAGAACAAAAAACACACAAAAAATATATGGATGTTAAAACATTTAAACAGCACCTTATAAATTATCTTTATCCTTCAAACTTAACTTGTGTGCACTGTAGCGAAGAGTTATTCGATAAAGGTAAGTATGGCTTATGCGAGTATTGCTATGGCTTTTTAAACTTTATAAAAGCAGATGAGTGCTGTGTTTTATGCGGCACTACCATAACAACGCTAGCAGAGTTTTGTATAAGATGTAAACAGCAAACGCCACAAGACAAGGCAGTATACACAAGGGCAAGAAGCGTATTTGCGTATGAGGGTTTGACTCAAGCGCTGATTTATCATTTTAAATACGACAACAATCGCTTTTTAGCAGAATATTTTGCACAGTTTTTAGTAGATAAATATTTGGGGCTACTGCTGGATAATTCAAAACCTAAGGCTAACTCAAAAGGTAACTCAGAGACTACACAAAACGCTGTTAACACCAAAACAAGCGCTTCGCCCAAAAAAAAGCCACAACAACAACCAAACTGGCATATAGATATAGTCGTGCCAGTACCAAGTTCTAGAGAAACGCTAAGGGATAGGGGCTTCAATCAGTCAGCCTTGCTTGCAAATCAGTTTGTAAAATGTTTGCAAATGAAGGGGTCGAAGTCTACAAATCCGCTTATAAACGCCAAGCAAAATATTATAGCAAACGAAAATATTTTACTAAAAGTTTTAGACACTCCGCGCCAAACAATTGTAGACAGACAAACCCGCCTTAAAAATTTAAACAAATCTATTGCCATAAACGGCAACTACATTTGCAAAACTACAAACGCCCTAATAAATTCGAAACAGCAAATTAAAGATAAGTCTATCCTGATTATAGACGACGTATACACAACCGGCGCAACAGTAAACGAATGCGCCAAAGTCCTTTTAAAAGCAGGGGCAAGCAAAGTCTACGCGCTAACCCTAGCAAACACAATCTACAAAATAAACGTCCCAAACAAAATACACAACTACTCAAATATGATTCTAAACTAAAAAACAACAAACCCACATTTCGCTTTTAAATTGGGTAATAAGTAAAATTGGTCAGCAAATACGTCCGTGACCGCGTATGGTGGGGGCTGAAGTTTTTTTGCGAATTTGCAAATAAGTTAAAATAAAAAAGGAAGTTCCAGCCCTATCCTAAAACTAGGCACGCTCGTTAACTTCCTTTTATATAAGTATACACCAAACAAACAAAAAACACAAGCATTTTCGCAAAAGTTTACAAAGGTAGAGAGCCCCTATCTATGCGTAAAATACAGGTTGTGTAATTGCGCCTTGTGAAAACAAAAGAAGCATAGAAAAACCTTGCAGGCTTCAAAATTTACTTACACAATATATTGCATAGTATGCAAAGAAAAAAGG